>Ga0209385_1001141_pt1 | contig 11209 bp, 12 predicted proteins | sample NGEPerB_FD_184506 | JGI IMG/M metagenome (GOLD analysis project Ga0209385, IMG submission 184506) | Arctic peat soil microbial communities from the Barrow Environmental Observatory site, Barrow, Alaska, USA - NGEE PermafrostAB12-B... | ecosystem: Environmental > Terrestrial > Soil > Wetlands >... | reverse complement strand
CACGCAGATCGCCGCCAAGCAGATGATCAAGCAAGGTGGCGGTGGACGGATCATTAATATCACCTCTGTGCACGAAGACTGGCCCATGCCTGGCAACACCGCATATTGCCTCTCCAAAGGAGGCATGCGCATGTTGACCCGCACCGCCGGACTCGAACTCGCTGCCCACAACATCCTCGTCGTGGGGGTTGGTCCGGGCGCCATCGCTACGCCGATCAACCTCTCCACGATGAAAGATCCGGCATTGCTGGCCAAATTGGATGCCGCCATCCCGCTGGGCCGTATGGCTAGACCGCAAGAAATCGCCACTGTGGTGGCCTTCCTCGCCGGGGACGGCGCCAGCTACATAACGGCCACGACCATCTTTGCCGACGGTGGGATCATGCAGAGCAGCCCCGGACTTTAGAGCGTGGGGGAGAATTAACCTTCGTAATTGCCAGTGGAACTTGCTGGCAGAAAATCCAGCGCCGTAGGCGCGGAGTAGTTTCGCCCAGCACGGAGCCGCAGGCGGAGTGCTGGGTGAACTGGAAAATAGATCAGAGTCCCTTCAGGGACGACACAATTCTCACATCTCTTCAGCCGACACAAGGAGAACGACAAACCTGCTATGAGTTCGCCAGCTACCACTCAAAATCTTCGCGTTTGCCTCGTCATCGCCGACGTCGATGGCACGCTGGTCACACAAGACAAAATCCTCACCCCTCGCGCCATCGAGGCGGTCAAGAAGTTGCACGATGCTGGCATCCTGTTTGGGATTACCAGCGGCAGACCTCCGCGCGGCATGAAGATGCTGATTGACCCCTTGGAAATAACGGAACCGATTGCTGGATTCAACGGTGGCGTGGTTGTTAAGCCTGATCTCGAGCCGGTTTCCAAGCAACTGCTTTCTGCCGACGTGGCCGCCGAAGTTGTGCGATCAATTGTCAAACATCGGCTGGACATCTTCCTTTACACCGATCGCGACTGGTTCGTGAGCAACGCTGACGGCCCGCACGTCGCGCGCGAGGCATGGACCGTGAAGTTCCAGCCAACGGTGGTGCAAGATTTCGATTCGCTGACGAACAATGTCGTGAAAGTGACCGGCGTTAGCGACGATCTCGAAGCCGTCGCGCGTTGCGAGAAAGACTTGCAGCAGTGGAGTGCAGGCCGGGTTTCAGCCGCCCGCTCCCAACCGTATTATCTCGACGTCACGAACCCAAAGGCGAACAAAGGAGAGGTGGTAGGGATGTTTTCGCAACTCTGTAACATCCCGCCGAGCCAGATTGCCACCATCGGCGACATGCCGAATGATGTTCTGATGTTCAAGAAGAGCGGAGTCAGCATGGCGATGGGCAACGCCAGCCCCGAAGTGCAGAAATCCGCGACGTTCGTCACGGCCTCGAACGAGGAGGAAGGTTTTGCCAAGGCGATGGAGCGGTTGCTGCAATCCTCCGCTGCGCAATAGGGCAAGCGCTTTCCGAGCAGCGACTCTGGACCCCCGTGACCTGGCGAACCACCCGCGCCGAGCGCGGGGTAGGCAGCCCAGGCACATGTTAGCCCCTTGAATGTGCCATCGTTCCTCGCGTCGCCAAGGTCTGGCTGAAGCGTCGCTCTACCCGTACCTGCCGGACTACACCAATTCTGAAACCGCTCTAATCAACTCTGCGCCGTCAGAGTTTTCCGGCTTCTTCCTGAATACGCTTCCAGGCATTCTCGACGTGACGCAAGGCAGTATGTGTCTGGCCGACACAGAAGCGCAAAGTGAAGCGATCATTCAGCCGCGTATGGGTGAGGAATAGATCGCCACTGTGGTTGAGACGGTCCATCAGGAGCTGATTGCTCTCGTCACCGCCGTGATGCCGGAAACACACCAGGTTCAGCGGCGCTGGTGCAACAATCTTGAAGCGCTCGTCCTGCTTTACCCATTTAGCAAATTGCTGCGCTATTTCTATGTGCCGGCGCACGTGGTATTGCAGTCCCTCTACTCCGTAGTGCCGAATCACGAACCAAAGCTTGAGCGAACGAAAACGGCGGCCGAGAGGGATGTGCCAGTCGCGGTAGTCAAAGACCGCGCCCGATTCGGTTGCCTGGTTGCGAAGGTATTCGGGGAGGATACTCAGCGTGTCAATGAGGGCCTTGCGGTCGGCCACATAGAAACAGTTGCAATCGAAGTTGGTGAACATCCACTTGTGGGGGTTAAAGGTGTAGCTGTCGGCAAGTTCGATTCCATCCTGGATGTAACGGAACTCCGGACACAGTGCGGCCGTACCCGACATAGCGGCGTCCACGTGGAACCAGAGGCCGTTCTCGCGGCATATCGTGCCGATGGCCGGCAAGGGATCGAGTGCGTTAGAAGAAGTGGTGCCCACCGTGGCAGAAACGAAGAAGGGCACCAGACCAGCTTGCCGGTCTTGCTGGATCTGGCGAGCCAGGGCTTCGGGCCGCATGGCAAAGCGCTCGTCAACCTCAATTAAGCGCAGGTTGTCCATCCCAATCCCGGCAATCATGGCAGCCTTCTCGATCGAGGAGTGGGCCTGGTTGGAGGTATAGGCCACGAGTTTGCCGTCGCAGCCGCGGCGATTGCTGAGGTAGTTAGTAGCACGTTCGCGAGCTGCCAGCATCGCGCACAAGGACGCGCTCGATGCTGTATCCTGGATCACTCCGCCGCCGCTGCTGGTGGATAGGAACTTTCGGGGTAATCCCAGCATGGTTACCAGCCAATCGAGAACATGGGATTCTAATTCCGTGCATGCCGGACTCGTGGCCCACAACATTCCTTGTACGCCTAGCGCCGAAGAGAGCAGGTCGCCTAAAATCGACGGTCCGGAAGCATTAGCGGGAAAATAGGCAAAGAAATTCGGCGACTGCCAATGAGTAACTCCGGGCAGAATTACCTTACTTATATCCTGCAGCACAGCGGCGAAAGGTTCGCCCTCGGCGGGAGCGTCAGCGGGAAGCGCTTGCCGGATTTGGCCGGGCTCTACCTGGGAAAGCACTGGCAAGGTCTCAATGCGCTCATAATAGTCAGCAATCCAATCCACCACGGCACGTCCATGCTGTCGAAACTGCTCCGGCGTCATGTGGTAGCTCTTCTCTGGCGGCATAATGACCTCCCCAGACCGTCCTAATTTAGTCCGCCACGTACAGGCAGACCAATAGCTGTCGAACTCCTGCTGAGGCCGAGTGGTACCCATTCGCACCCATCTTCTGCAAGCATACACAGTCACGTTAGCAATGGTGTGCTTCTGACTAACGTGCTACCGCAGACTACCACTTCACGGTTGCCATTTGTGCTATATTGCAGATCTGTAATGTAAACTAGCAGCATCATTCCCGACTTACTGCTAAACTATTTCGGGGTTGTAAAAGGTCGAAAGGAGAAGTATGGATATCCAGAATATATTGGCGGAGCTTAAAAGAGAACGTGAACACCTCGACAGAGCTATTGGTGCATTGGAAGGACTCGGTACTCAGACGCGCCGTCGGGGAAGACCAGTAGGTAGCGGCCACGCCGCAACTGCGCCCAAACGCAAACGCCGCCACATGAGCGCTGCCTCTCGCAAACGCATTTCTGAAATGATGAAACAACGTTGGGCAGAGCGGAAGAGGAAGTCTAAGTAGTCGAGGGCTGATGGTGCCCGATCATCCATTTTGTCTTGTTATAGATATGCCACTCGTTGCTGAGTGGCATATCCGCTGTTGCGAGGAAAAGTCTTCTGGTAGTGAATGATCGGGGCCGGGCAGTATTGGTTGGATGTGCTGGCGCCTGAGAGAAGTGTGTCGTACATCACGGGCGGCCCGAACGAAATCCAGAAGAGACAGTATGGCCAAACCAAATAGGAGGGCACCTGTACGCAAGTCGTCCCGCACAAAAGGCGCTCCTGGCGGAGCGCCTTTGCGTGCGTACGGGAGAGACCGGAATTACCGGGCTGTGGCTTGCATTTTGTCGACCCAGAGGGAGTAGTTTTGCTGGTTGTAATCGCCGTCGAGTTGGACAGCAGTATTCAACTCAGATGCGCTCACGTGGAAGGTATTGAAGCTACGAGTGATAAAAGAGAGAACGTAGTCAATGCGCATACGAACGCTGCGATTTGCAGTGCGCCGCTCACAACTTGCCCTCCTGAGAACTGAAGGGGGGTGGTCTTACCTGTTCCAGACTATGCAGGCATCGGCTCGGAGGAAAAAGGGGATTGGGCCTAAAACACTACAGGTTTTGGCCCTAGAAGTAGCGGCGCCCCACCCTAGCGAGAATTACGGGCGACTGCTTAGTCCTCTGAAAGAGGCGCATAAAAAGCGGTACCCCGCGCATTTTGCGAGTGCACGACTTGGGGCAGACCCTTCAACAGGCATTCCGCCCGGGGAGCGAATCCGTGCGCGAACTGCCAAGGCTCAGGATCAAGATGCCAGTTGGTGCGGAGCGGCAAACCGCTTAGGACCGCGTTTGCGCACCAGTAGCACGCGTATGCGCTCCAGCAGTTCCATGGGCGCGAACTCGCCTTTCGGCAGCCAGCCATCGGCAAGGGTGTCTTCCGCGCAACAATTGACCGAGCCCGAAAACAGCAGCGCCGGAGTATGCGGCGAAATTGTCTTGATCTGGTCAATCAGTTTTGCGCCGCTGAGTTTCGGCATCATGAGGTCGGCAAGCACCAGATCGATGCCACCACGCTGCATGGTTTCCAACGCATGTTGAGGATCGGTACAAGTGAGGACGCGATAGCCGCGGGTCTCGAGCATAACTTTTCGAATGGAGAGAGAGCGTTCGTCGTCGTCCACGCAAAGAATGGTGCGCTTGGGTTTCATAAACCTCGCTGGGCCTTTTCGGGAGTGGCTGCGCGTTGGTGTCCGGGCAAACCTGTAAACCGGGCGCGCGCGACAGTCATCCAGTGGCTTCCTATAATTTTTTACGCCAGAGCGGTTAGCGTGTCCGGATAGTACGACCGTCGACGGCGTTGCACAAGTGTTGCGAAGGTCAATTGTGCAGAAAATTTTCAGCGCGCATGAAAAAACGAAACAGCACCTCGCATGGTGATTTGCATTTTGCGCAATCGGCCGAAACCCTTGCCTGGAGAGGCTTTTCGGCTTGCACAGGATATCCGCAGAAAAGTCACATCGTTACTTCGCCGTCAATCACCTGCACTACGTTACCTCCAACGCGCACATTGGTGACAGCGTCGCCGGCCTTTCCGGCGCGGATGTAGATGAAACTCGGACGCCGCGTTTCCATTCCCTGCTCGATCAATCCCTGTGCTTCCGTCGCCAGTACACCGTGCCGCACTGCCCACGCGGCACAGCATCCCGCGGCTGATCCGGTGGCCGGGTCCTCGCCGTTATAGAAGATCATGCGCGCGTGCAGCGTCGCTCTCGGGTCCACGGTTTCGCGGCAGACGAAATAGAAAAAAGCGGGACTGCCGATGCCCGCGAGATACGGCGCCATCTGGTACCAACCGATGTTCAGCTTCTGCAGCGCGGCCAGCGAGCGGAACGGGACCATGGTGAAAGGCATTCCGGTAGAGACGGTCTGGATGGGCGAGTTCTCGTCGAGTTCCGCCACCGGAAGACCAAGTACCTTGGCGACAGCGGCATGCTCGTGCAACTGACCGAATGTCGGTTCCGCCTGACGCATCTCGCCGAAGAGCAGGCCATCGCGCTGCTCGAAGCGCACAGCGATTTTGCCGACCTTCAGATCGAGTACGATCTCATCCGAATTAGAGTGCTGGCGCAAGTACCAGGCGGTGCCGAGCGTGGGATGTCCGGCGAAGGGCAGCTCTTCGTTCACCGTGAAGATGCGGACCTTGTGGCCTTCCCGTCGCTCGACGGCTGCGTCGCGGGGCAGAATGAACGTTGTCTCGGACAAATTGGTTTCGCGCGCGAGCTTTTGCATTTCGCCGTCGCTCAAGCCACGAGCATCGCTGAAGACCGCGAGTTGATTGCCCTCGAGCGGGCGGCTGGTAAACACATCAAGCTGGACAAACCGAAATGTACGCTGGGGCATCGGAAGGCTCCGTCACATATGTATCAGGATGCGGAGCGGGACGGAGGCGCTGAAAATATTTTGCCGCCGGTGGTATTGTTGCTGACGGTGATAGCGTCGGCAATCCAGGCGGATGCCGAAACGCGCGTGGCCGCAAAAGGACGATCTGGAAATGAGCGACTGGCGCCGGTCGAAGAAGAAGCTGCTTCGTCGGCTGGGGCGAAACGGCGCGTCTGAGTATGGACTGCTTCATGCGCCGACGCGGTGAATGGGCCAGTCCGATGCGGAAGCGAAGGGGGTCCGGTGACTCTCCCGGTCTTCAAAACCGGCGATTGGCGCCTTGCGGTGTCAATGGTGCGTTCGACTCGCACACGCTTCCGCCAATATTTTCAGCGACTTGCAAGTTACCTCACATTACGGCCGACTTGGCCTCTTCCGCCCCGGTTGCATGTTGGTTGCATAAATCCTCGAAAGCCTTCATTGCAGGCGTAGCATCCGCTGGGACCGATTTCACGTAAGCGTTCATGGTTGTTGAGAGATTCGCGTGCCTAACAGCCTGTGGTGAAACTCTCGAACCCGCAAGCTGGGCCGCAGCGTCGGCGTAAGTGCCTGTATTCATTGGGTGCGATTTTTGTCTTACTCGCTGTTTTCTGAATGACAACACTTCCACCACGGGCTGCTAAGAATGGCCTGGATCGTCTTGTCCGGTACGCCGAGCCGATACAGGTTCGTAGCCAGCCCGCGACGAAATACGTGCCAACCGTGCCACGCCAGTCCCGCCTGCCTCAGTGCGGGCCGAATAACAAACCGCGCCAGTTGCGCCAGATCCAGTGACGTTCCGGTCTGCGACTTGAAGATCAAGCCAGTCTCTGGATTCCCCGATGCCGCCCTGTGGCGGGTGAGGTACTTCGCCAGGGGCGCTATGACGGGCACTGGAGCCTTGCTCTTCGCGCTCTTAGGTTCATCTGCATGGCTGCCAAATACGGATTGCGTAATCCGCATCTGATCGCCCTCGTAGTTCTCCCACAGCATTCCTCGTATTTCTCCCCGTCTTGCTCCCGTGAATGCCGCGGTCGCGATCGCGGTTGCCGCAGGCTCGGGAACGACCACAAGCATCTGGAGGATGTGCTCCAGCGAGTATGCGTGTGTTTCGTTGCAGGCCTCGCCTTAGGCAGTACGACATCCCTCATAGGGTTCTCTGTGTTGAGAATGCCCTGCCGGCGTGCGTACCGAAACGCGCCCGACGGGAACGACTTTGAGATGCGCCAATGACGTTCGGTTCAAGTTCTCCGTTCGTGCAATGGCCCGCAACAAGTTCTCGCCGTCGACCGTCCTGAAATCCCTCAGCGCGATCATGCTCCTCGATTTCAGGTGCCGTGACCACCTATGCGTGTAGCCCTTGTAGGTGGACACCCGCTTCTGCTCGGCAACGTGCGGCAGGTAGACCTCCTCGACAAATTGCCGAAGCGTCATCGTGCTTTCTGGTGTTGCAGTACCGTCGTTCGATGGCCGGAGAAACTCTTCGGCCAACTCGCGCGCTGCCTGCTTGGTTCGAGTCCGGCCAACGGCATCGGCCAGTTTGCGGCACTTCTGTTTATGCTCCGTTTCACCTGACGAGGCTACGATGCGATCATAGTAGCGCAGATACCAAGCGGAGCCCTTCTTGAACACATACCCTTCCTGATGGTGACGAGTTCTCTTCATGCAATCTCCTTTCTGCGAACTCGTCCCGCATCCCTGTTGCTACCGTTTACTATACGACGCTCGGCCCAATCTTCAAGCTCGGGACTGCCCCATCGAAAGCGAACGTATTTGCCGAAGCGCACATGCGGCAATGGATCATCGCTTCTGGTGCGGACACGTTCACGTACCCAGGTTTCCGGGACACTCCAGCGGACCGCGAGTTGTTTGCAGTCGATGAATTCGTATTGCGTACAGCCGCCCCCTCGCAGGGCGGCTTTGGTGTGTATTCGCTTCCTCAGCTTATTGATATGGGAGAGCGTAACAATCCGCAAACCCGCATCGCGTGGGAACAAGCAAAGCAGGCCGCAGAAGCGGTTGGCATCGCAAAGGCAGATCTGTTCCCCACACTAGCCTTTGACACGCTTGCACTAAATGGCAATCTTCTCTTCGGGCTGCCATCGAATATTTCTTCGCAGGGTGTAATAAAGGTGGACTCTACGATTGTCCAACCTTCAATCTCCCTGGCCTGGACAGTCTTTGATTTTGGTGGGAATCTCGCAACTTACGATCATGCGAAGTATCTAGCACTCGCCTCAAAGATGGCTTTGAACCAGACAAATCAGAAGGTCGCCCTGCAGATTTACAGTAGGCTACTACAAGCGGCTGACTGCGAAGGGGCAGTTTCTCGCGGCGAAGGCTGCAGACCAGGCGAGCCGCGACGTCGAAGATTCGGTAAAGGTGCGCTTTGCGAATGGACTGGCATCGACCGTCGAAGCTGCCCAGGCGAGAGCCCAGCAGCGAGTTAGCATGGCCCGACTCGGTAAGGCTGTAGGGGAGGTCGAAAACGCAAAAGTGGAGCTGGCGGTTGCGGTCGGAATGCACGCCACCCAGCCTATCGACATTCCTTCGATCGATCAGTCACCGTCCCCCCAGGTAATTGAAGCATCAGCAAACGATCTGGTGCGACAAGCATTGGCAAAACGGCCAGATCTGATTGCGGCTGCAGACAAAATCAAGGCCGCCCAGTACCAGGAGAAAGAGGCTCGCTCCAAACTCTTTCCGAAGATCAGCGTCTTCGCTTCCGAACAGTACATACACGCGACCAACAATCCGCGCATTCCTGGAGTAACCGAGCTTAACGGGAATACTTACCTTGTAGTTGGTACCTTACATTGGGACATCTTCGATGGTCGCGCTCACTACCATCACTTACAACTGGCCAAGTCCCAGGTCCGCGAAGCAAAGGGCCAACTGGATAGCTTGCGACTGCAAGCGGAACAGGAAGTTTTAAGTGCATACACTAGCGTCGTGAACGTGCTCGAAGAGCAGGATGCCGCTCAGGCCGTGCTGGACGCGGCTACCGAATCCTTTTATATCAGCATTTACTTGTTGATTGGGTTGGCATGGTTTGCCCTCTACTCTGCCATTGATGTTTTCTATCCGGGCTCAATCCAGCGCAGCAGTATGGCGATGGCGGACCGGCCCAGCGAACTGTTGTACTTCAGCCTGGTAACGCTCTCGACCATCGGTTATGGCGATGTAGTCCCGCTTTATGAGGTGCGCATGCTGGCGGCCCTGGAGGGCGTCACCGGTGTTCTGTACGTTGCAATCACGGTGGCACTGTTAGTCAGCGCTTACAAGCAGCAGGACGCTCCTCGCGAGCGTCGATCAAGAACACCCTGAGGGAGGGCTAATTCGCCGGCCTCAGTGACTGCAGCATCAGTTTCAACGATCAGGAGAATCAAAATGGAATCTGCTGTGGCATCATTTAAGAGCGAAAGACGCAAGCAGGGAAAAGCACTTCGCGAAAAGTGCCCACGCACTGCGCAGGCCGAGTGCAAGCCCCGCTCGAAGTCGCAGGACATCGTCAAATGGCTGGAAGAATCGGACAGGGATCGGATTGCCGGTCTGATCCCCCTTAAATATCAAAGGATGTCGGTGTCGCCCTTCACGTTCTTCCGGGGCGCAGCTATCGTCCAGGCGCGAGACCTCGCCAACTCTCCGGTGTCGGGGATTACCGTTCAGGCATGCGGCGACTGCCATCTGGCAAACTTTGGCGGCTTCGCCTCGCCGGAACAAAAGTTGGTTTTCGACATCAACGACTTCGATGAGACCTTCCCGGGCGCATGGGAATGGGACCTGAAGCGGCTGGGGGCAAGCTTAATTTTGGCGGCCCGGGACCGGAACTTTTCCAAAACCGTCGCAGACGAGGTTGTGCGAGCGGCTGCCGCTTCCTACCGGGAGCGAATGTCTGAATTTGCCGAAATGGAAGTGATTGATAGGTGGTACGCGCAAGTCAGCATCGACGAACTGAAGGTGTATTTCCGGAAAGATCCGGCCGCGTTAGCCCTGTTGTCAAAGCAGCAAAAAGAGGCCCAGTCGCAAATCTCTGAAGCGGTGGTTCCCAAGTACACTGCCGTTGTCGACGGACGCCATCAAATTAAGGACAATGTCCCGGTCCTCTACCATTTCCAAAACCAGAAAAATTTCGAGCGGGAAACCCGCAACAACATGGCGCAATATGAGAAATCGTTGCCGGCCGATCGACTTGCGCTATTCGAGCGCTATCTATTCCACGATGCTGCGGTGAAGGTCGTTGGTGTCGGCAGCGTAGGAACACGCTGTTATCTTGGACTGTTTTCCTCAGAAGGAGATGAGCCGCTATTCCTTCAAATCAAAGAAGCGCGCAGGTCGGTTCTGGAGTCGCCACGCGGCAAGAGCCGATTCGCCAATCAAGGTTTTCGTGTTGTAACCGGCCAGCGTCTGATGCAGGCGGCCAGCGACATTTTTCTGGGCTGGTATCGCTCACCGCACGGGCACGATTACTACGTCCGCCAATTCCGCGACATGAAAGTCTCCGTCGAGATTGAAGACTTCCGTCCTGGGAATCTGGTTGGGTATGCCAAAGCGTGTGGCTGGACCCTGGCGCGGGCCCACGCCAAGGCGGGTGACGCTCCGATGATCGCCGGATATCTGGGATCCACCAGTCACTGCGACGATGCCCTGGTGCAATATGCGAGGTCCTACGCTGACCAGGCGGAACGTGATTTTGCGACCTTTCAAGGCAGCCATTCGTTCCGGACGCCTATCAACGGATTTGAAGGAGGGTGCGGGTCTGGAGTTCGTGCCATAAGGTGCAGCTTAAGTTGAAATGGAGCCATGAGAGACGCCGGGCCGGGCGGAGGGCGCCCAAACTGAGGGCCGTCGAGTTAGAACAGAAATTTCAGATGCAATCGAAACATCGAAACCGCATGCGGTGGTTTTGCAACGACTATATCGTTTTGTTGTGCGCAGCAGCTAAAGACTCTAGAGTGGCGGGTACGCGCCAAAGTGCGGCCATCTTGTTCGATACCGCCAACCCACAATCCAACCCACAAAATGCGATGTCTTGTACGACTTGCGTGTACTTAGGCAGTCTCCACGCACTTGTAAGTTGTTGAAAAGCCTATCCGGGCTGGATTGACACGGTAGAGGTCAGGGGTTCGAGTCCCCTCGTGCCTACCATTTACTCCAACAACTCATGGATTCCCCATCCTTTTCTTCCAGCCTGGGTGGAATTTCACTAGTGCCCGCAGA
>Ga0209385_1001139_pt1 | contig 11217 bp, 9 predicted proteins | sample NGEPerB_FD_184506 | JGI IMG/M metagenome (GOLD analysis project Ga0209385, IMG submission 184506) | Arctic peat soil microbial communities from the Barrow Environmental Observatory site, Barrow, Alaska, USA - NGEE PermafrostAB12-B... | ecosystem: Environmental > Terrestrial > Soil > Wetlands >... | reverse complement strand
ACTATAGTTACAAATATCAGTATGAACAGAAAGAAACCTCCGGCTTTATAATAAAAGAAGAGACTTACCAAAAATAAGTAGATATTCCTGAGAACTAATCTCTTATATACAAGACTATATCCTGCCAGGACAAAAAGAAAGAAAATCCAGAATGCAGCTGAAGTAAATATAAAAGGTTTATCAGGATTAAAACTTACTAACGGGAACAGAAGAGAGTTAAGCAGACCCGAGTTCCGGTTTCCTGTCTGGGTATCGTCTAAGACAACCAAGGGAGCGACCGGAACTCTGGCTGGCAGAATGGAGGCAGCTGACTTACCGGAAGTATCAATTTCATGAACAGTAAACATTGAAGATGCAAGCAATTGTGAAAGAGTATCAGCTCCTGTATATGTAAAATGTACGAAGTCCTTCTGGGCCAAAGGAGGTTTCTTTGCCGCCCACCTGATAATCGAGGATTTTCCGCCCATTGCAAGATATGAATTCCAGAAAGTAACATCAGTTTTCAGAGTAGCTTGTTTCTGAGCATCAATAATTGCAGGAATATTGCTGTACGATTTAATACTATCACCCTCATTTACTGCCATATCTGTTACTCCAACAATTAATATCGGAGTGGATGGCGATATCTCCCTGAGCAACGAAATCTGCCTTATCAGCCCTTTTTGATAATATGAGTAATTGTTTTGTATATTTTTTACAATATTCAGACCATATTGCAGAATAAACAGGTCGGGCGAGAGTCTCTTATATGACTCTCTGAGATTATCGCTGTCTACCATGGTAAACTCCAGGCCGGCGCTTCCCCGTTGCGGTATGTTGTCTATGACGATTCCGGTTTCACTTTCTATGCTGAAGCCATATAAATCCGGACTCCCCCTGCCTTCAAATTCTATTACAATATCTCTCTTCCTGAATAAAGGACATTTTATCTCATTAAAACCTGTCCCACGTTTTAACGTATCCGTAAAAAGCGCAATACCATTTGATTTAACTGCAATTTTTACAGTGCTTTGGTTGTTACTGTATAATATCCGAAGAAAATCGTATTCAGCTGATGAGCTGTCTGCAACATTAGACGGGCAGATCCTTAAAAATGCTTTTTCGGGAGATGCTTTTATTTCTCCTTCTGGTAAATACCTGCAAATTGCCATAAAGGGGCCCAGGCTTCGATGGGAAATTTCACCGTTTTTATAAGACAGGTAATTGTATCTTTTCCAATTTGATGATGACCGTAACCAAATTGATTTTGTATACATTACCGGCATCAATGGCAAAAATAACCCGGGTCCGGTACCTCCCCTGCCCTTCCTTAAGGTATGACGCAAATAGGAAGTAATCCGGTCGCCTTCGATCTGTGAATCACCATAATAAATTATCCTTACCTGGTGTCTGGAATACGTTAGAGAATCAAGAAAACTTTGTAAAGGATTGTCTTCCGGTTTTTCAGTAACAAGAGAATCGGGTTTAAATAAATAGATAGAATCTGCAGATGCAATTTTAATGCTGTCAGGTGACTTGATTTGTTTAGTTATATTATTCCAATTCTCTGATTTAAAATTGCTTATAAGATCAGAAGGAATAAATTCACCTATTGAAGGGAAAAGCTGATTTGAACGAATTAGATAATGAAGACCGGTAAAACAGGCCAGAAAGATCAGTAATAACAGGAATGACCTTAAAGGGCGCATATTTTAAAAAAGAATCAACTCTTTTTCTTGATCTTCAACCTCTGCCCAACTTTAATTTTACCCGGATCAGAAATATTATTCAACGAAAGTACCTGCGTTGTTGTAACATTGTCAAACATCTTAACAATATCCCAGATAGAATCTCCTTTGCGTACTGTATAAATAATATAATCTCCATCAATTTCTCCCGGCCCGATTGTTGTTGCCTGAGGCTGGAAATTGGGAGTGGCTGTTTTTCCAATTAATGCTTGTTTATCTGCAAAATCCATAGTATTGATCTTCGAATAATACTCAGATTTGGAAGGATCAACATACACAACCAGCTTTTGACCAACCCGGATATTGTTCCTGTAAATATTATTCCAGTTTCTCAGATCTGACAGTCCGACCTTATACCATACAGCTATGAATCCAATATTATCTCCATCCTTTATGGTATAAATTAATTTGGTTTTACCTTTAATATCTGTTGTTATATATGTTGATCTGGTGGGATCGGCAATACGTGTCGCTTTATTTAAATAAACATCTGGTTTATACCGCCTGATAGTGTCAGACAGGTCAATGAAATCCCCAAGATGATTCATTGGCAAGGTAAGAGACTGAGGTTTTGTAGATCCTGGAACTAAACCGGTACGATACTGAGGATTAAGCGCCTGAAGCTCTCCTAAAGGAATATTCATTACTTCAGAAATCTGAGCAAGGTGGATATCTTTATTTACCATAATAGTGTCGGTTGCAACAGGTATGTTGAGAGGCAAAGGTTGAAGGTTATGCTCCTGATAATAAGTAACAGCATAAGCTGCAGCAATATACTGAGGAATATATCCCCTGGTTTCCATTGGCAGCCTGTAATAGATATCCCAATAATCCTTTTTATTGCCTGATCGCTTAATGGCTTTATTCACATTTCCCGGACCACAATCATATGCAGCAATGACGAGAACCCAGTCTTTGTATATGTCATACAGGTCCTTAATATATCTTGCAGCAGCGTGGGTAGCTTTTACCGGATCTTTTCGTTCGTCAACCACTGAATTAATTGTAAGTCCGTACAATCGACCTGTGCTGTACATAAACTGCCACATCCCGGCCGCACCGGAACGGCCGTTAACAGCGTTTGGATTTAATGCTGATTCAATGACTGCCATATATTTAAACTCACCAGGAAGGCCATAGGAATCAAAAACGTCCTCAATCATAGGGAAATAATAATCTTTTAAACCCAGCACTGCGCAGAATTTTTCTCTCTGCCGTATGGTATAAACCTCAATATGATTACGGATGATATTATTAAAAGGAAGTTTTATTACTGAGTTAATCTTGCTTAATCTATTTTCATATACTGTATCAGGACATTGAAACCCTATTGTATCACCCGGGTTTTCAACCGGTTTGTTTTTGATCGCAATTTTAACATACCATGTATTAACCAGACTATCAAGATCAGTTGCAATTCTTTCGCTGCTGTTGTCGGATTTAACGATTATAGTATCGACATCAGATGCAGCATTTGCTTTTAAAACTGCCATAAAGAAAATTATCAGGAATACTCTAAATCTCATAGTTATATAATTCGTTTAAAAGTTTAATTTCAAACCCACACTAACACCTGCTCCGGTGAATCCTCCTGGCAAAGCCATCTGCACCGGGGCCAGTGTAAGATTAAGATTAGGACTTACATCATAATTAAAAAGACTGGCATCTACATTTGCATCGAGTATAGAAAACAAATACCACCCTGCCATGCCAATATACGAAAGATCTCTGTATCTCTTGTAATAATCAACCATTTGAAGCATCGAATTTTTAAACTGAACATAAAGTGAAAGATTATAACCCGTAGGATTAACTTTAGGATCATAGGTTGTGCGATCGACATTCGGAGATATTACTTTTAGGTAGCTGACATTTGCTAAAATATTATCTGTAAAATCCTGGTAAGCTTTCATATACAGGTTATAATTTTTCCCATTGAACCCGGCACTATAAATAAGGGCGCCAAAGCCTATATATACAACGGGGATTTTCCAGTATTTTCTGTTGTATATCTGTCCCAGGCCCGGGAATGAAACAGCCAGCATCGTCGCTCTGAGGGTCTCGGGTTTAAACTTGTGTTTAACCAGAGTGTCAACAGCGACAGTATCCTGCGCCAACATGCTCTGCTCAATGCAAAGCAAAAGCACAATAATTATAATCGGTATTTTATGAAAAGTCCTCAAAATAAAATATTACCGGTCTTTCTATTCTAAAACCAGTATAACGGCGCGATAAAGATAATTATTTTCAGGAGTTAAGACGGTCAAATACTCCTAAAATACGTTCCATCTCATCGGGGTTTTCAAACGGGATAACTATTTTACCCTTCCCGTTTTCATTTATTCTGAAGTTAACTTTGGCTGAAAATATCTTATTAAGATGATCAGAAAGCTGGGTAAAATCGTCATTTAGTTTTTGTTTTTTCTCAATCCTCTCCGGATCTTTGCTCTTTTCAGACTGCAATAGTCTTACCAGTTCTTCTGCCTGGCGGACAGACAATCCACCATCAATAATTTTATAATAAACATTGATCTGCTTTTTCGGATCTTCAATATTTACGAGGGTGCGTGCATGGCCCATCATCAGATGTTTATTCTTAATGCCCAGCTGTATTTCGGCCGGCAGTTTCAGAAGCCGAAGATAATTTGCCACAGTTGATCTTTGTTTGCCAACCCTGTCGCTCAGTTGCTCCTGGGTGAGCTTGCACTCCTCTATCAACCGCTGAAAGCTAACAGCAACCTCCACAGCATCGAGATCTTCACGCTGAATGTTTTCAACCAGCGCCAGTTCAAGCATTGCCTGATCATCTGCAGTCCTGATATAAGCCGGAACATGAGTAATACCTGCCAGACGAGCTGCCCTGAGCCTTCTTTCTCCGGCAATAAGCTGATACCTCCCCGCACCAACCTCACGAACTGTAAGCGGTTGCACGATACCCAGTTTCCTGATTGAGACTGAAAGTTCTTCAAGAGCTTGTTCATCGAAGCTTGTCCTGGGCTGAAAGGGGTTGGCTTCTATAGAATCGACAGAGATATCGAGGTTTGCTTCAACCTTTCTCTCAAGGACCTCTTTCTCCACACCATCTATCAACGCACCAAGACCTCTTCCCAACGCATTTTTCTTTGTCATATTCATCTTCTTACCGGTAACTGAAATGCAATGTATTTAATGATTTACTCTTACTTCCTGTTTCTCAATCAACTCTTTGGCCAGGTTAAGATAGTTGACCGTACCTCTTGAATCGACATCATAAAGAATTGCCGGCTGACCAAAACTGGGAGCTTCAGAGAGTTTAACATTTCTCTGTATTATAGTTTTGAATACCATTTGCTGGAAATGCTTATTCACTTCATCAGATACCTGGTTTGATAACCTGAGACGTGCATCATACATTGTAAGAAGGAAACCCTCGATCTCAAGTTCAGGATTAAGATTGTTCTGTATAATTTTAATAGTATTAAGAAGTTTCCCCAACCCTTCAAGAGCAAAATATTCACACTGAACCGGTATTATAACTGAATGCGATGCTGTAAGAGCATTTACTGTAAGCAGACCAAGGGAAGGAGAACAATCAATAAGAATGTAATCATAATCTGCTTCAATTTTTTTAAGCACTCCTTTAAGAGTTTTTTCCCTTTCATGCCTGTCAAGCATTTCTATTTCTGCACCTACAAGGTCTATATTGGACGGAATAATAAAAAGGTTCTCAACCTCACATTTGAGCAGAGCTTCACTGGGATCTTTACCATCAATCAGGCAATCATATATTGTACATCGTATCTGCCGTGTGTCTATTCCAATACCTGAAGTAGCATTTGCCTGAGGGTCTCCGTCAACAATCAGCACCTTCTTTTCAAGAGCAGCAAGACTGGCTGCAAGGTTTATCGCTGTTGTTGTTTTCCCCACTCCACCCTTCTGATTTGCTATAGCTATAATCCTTCCCATCTTTTTCAGTTATCGAGTTATATTTTGAGTTTCAAATTTACTATTTATGCGCTTCAGCTTCCGGCAGCAAAAGATGTAATTGTGAACATTTTTTTTGGGTTTTCAACACTTTATTAACAATGTTCATTTTTGTTTATAAACACAACTAACTGATTTTGTGATGTATTACGAATCGCATGTTTTTATAACCTCCCTTTTAAAACTCAAAAACATAAGAACAGCAGGTCTGATTAACAGACCATTAAAGTGATATTATACAGGATTATAAAAAATTTGTTGATTTATTTCCATCTTTGTCTGCCAATTAAATAATTGACTGATGAACCAAAACTCCGACCAGAAAGAATGGCTGGTCATCGTGAACCCTAACGCCGGCAATGGGAAAGGGAAAAAAGACTGGGAAAAAATCTCCAATCTACTCAAAACCAAAGGCTTGTCTTTTACATTTAAATTCACAGAAAAAAAAGGTCATGCCATCCATTTTACAATTGAAGGTATTGCCTCAGGTTGCAGAAAAATTATAACCGTGGGTGGTGACGGCACTCTGAATGAAGTTGTTAACGGTATCTTTTTAAGCAGGGTTTGTCCGACAACTGATGTCTCATTGGCTTTGATACCTGTAGGAACAGGAAATGACTGGGGCCGGATGTTTGGGATCCCTCTTGATTATGAAAAAGCGATAGATATTATTTGTGAGAATAAACTGATGTTGCACGATGCAGGCCTTGTTAGTTTCTTTGACGGATCAGAAAAAAGAGAGAGATATTTTATAAATATAGCAGGATTGGGTTTTGAATCAGTTGTGGTAAAAAGGACCAATGATCAGAAAGATAAGGGTCATGGAGGAAAACTCATTTATTTCTATAATCTTCTTATGAGTCTTATTTCATATAAAAACACAAAAGCAGAAATAACCATAGACGGTGAAATTATAAATGCCGATGTTTTCTCTTTGAATGTTGGCAATGGACGGTATTGCGGGGGCGGTATGCGACAAACCCCCAGAGCAATACCAGATGACGGACTTCTTGACGTAACTATAATAAACGGGATGGGTAAGTTTGAGATAATACGAAATCTGAAGATACTTTATAATGGCAATATACTTCAGCATCCGAAGATTGATGGGTATAAATGCAAAAATGTGAAGGTCAGTTCAAAATCTGCAATGTACACTGAAGCAGATGGAGAATCTCTTGGTCAGACTCCTGCTGAATTCAATATTATCCCTGATAGTATTAAGATTGTTTATCGGACCAGGATCATTCCGTAACTTTTATCTCAAAAAGTTTTGGCCATTTTTTCCCTGTTACAAAAATCCTGTTTCCTTTGTTATCATAGGCAATACCGTTTAATACATCGGTATCGGCATGCCGGTCAGAGGCCGGCAGAATCCCTTTCAGATCGATGTAACCAAGAACTTTACCCGTCTTGGGATCGATACGTGCAATATGATTGCTGAGCCAGATGTTTGCCCATATTTCACCATTAATATATTCCAGCTCATTCAGTGAATCTCTTTTTTTCTCATTATCGTAAACCTCGACTTTCGAAATAACTGTAAACATCTCAGGCTCATAGAAATATAATATATTCGATCCGTCGCTCATAACAATTTTGTCATCTATTGTCGTTAATCCCCAGCCCTCTGTGGGATAATAGATTTTATTTATAAGCTTGAAATCCGATTTATTATATACAAACCCGACTTTGCTTTTCCAGGTTACCTGGTAAATACGATCGCGGTAAAGTGCGATGCCTTCGCCAAATAATGAATTATCAAGATTAAGCTGTCTGACAACTTTGCCGGTTTCCAGGTTAACCTCTCTCAGGGATGATGCATTCTCACCTGTTCCTTCAAATAAAACTCCGTTGTCATAAAAAAGTCCTTGTGTGAATGCCTCCCTGTCATGAGGATAGGTATGAATCACCTTGTACCCATATTTTTTTGGAACAATGTCAGAATATATGATAATAAAACGGGTAATGGTATTCTTTGAATTGCCTCCTTTGTAGGCTGTGACCTTTAATGATTTTCTGCCTGTTGCAACAGTGAATGAAGGTGGAATTAAACACTCCAGATGATCAGGCTTTATAGTTGTCACAAAATTTCCATTAAAGTAAACAGTAACAGAGTCAGGCACCGATTTTTTGTCTTCAGGAGCCAGAATTAATTTTACTGGCTGGTTTAACTTAAAACCTGCATCTTCTTCAGGCGAGATAATCCTGATGAGTTTTGATGTCAGCTCAGAGTTGACAGGATTAGAAGGGTTGACTCCGCTTTCTTTCATTTTCCCCGCACGGCCGGAACATGAAAGTATCCATATTACGAGAAGAAATACAGAGAGCGCCTTCAGATATTTTTGATAATCAGTTTTCATTCTTCTTCGGTTTTCGGGGTGAACAATCGTTTAAAAATATTTTTCCTGGTTGCGGATATTCTTTTCATTGCTTCCTGCTCCTGAAGCTCATAAGGAGTCAACATCTGCCATATGCCACTCCATCCGGGAAAACCACCGATATTCTTATCATCAATATAAATATCTGCATTGATCTTCCGACTCACACTTTCATCAAAGATCTCTTCAGGATAGTTTTTATTAACTGCATAAAATTCCAGGCCATTCTTTCTGCAATAATCCACGGCTTCATCAAGTTCTTTCCCTGTCCGGAATGTCCAGAGAATTATCATGGCTCCGAGTTTTTCCAGTTCTTTAAGTGTCTGAAATGCAAAAAGTTTCTCTTTGCCAATGGCGGGATATTCGTGTTCAACAATTGTACCGTCAAAATCAACCGCAATCTTTATTCCGCTAAAATCAACCATTCAATTTTCAAAATTTATTGCAAATCTAATAATAAATGAGACAAGATTAAACCAATAAAGGTATCCGGAAAGATCAGCTTACTGAAATTTGTTTTAATTTTACTCCTCTTCTGATCCATACAATATCTCAACTCAAAATGAAACACGTTCCGAATTTTATAACATCCCTTAATCTTGCTTCAGGATTCATTGCAATTATTTTTGCTGCCAACGGCAACCTTGTAACTGCATCATGGCTTATATTTTTCGCAATGATTTTTGATTTTCTTGATGGCTTATCTGCCAGGCTGCTAAAGGCATATTCTGAAATAGGTAAAGAACTCGACAGTCTGGCCGATGTTGTAAGCTTTGGAGTTGCACCCGCAGTTATCATTTATGAGCTGCTTAATAATTCACTTTCGATATATTCACCTATTATTGTTAATTCTGCCGGAGTGAAAGCCTCGATTATACTTTTATTCCCCGTTATCATGCCGATATGCGGCGCTTTGCGACTGGCAAAATTCAACATCGATACGACACAGGTTAAAAGCTTTAAAGGGTTACCGATTCCAGCCAATGCGCTTGCAGTAATATCAATTGTATTTGCAGGGCAATACTCTCATTCGGTCGTTTTCAGATCATTTATCGGGTCGCCTGTCATCCTGATGGTTTTTACAACTATTCTTTCCCTGCTTATGGTCACCCGCATACCCTTAATCTCTTTAAAAATTTCCAATTTTAAGTTTAAAGGGAATGAAGGAAGATATATTCTTATAGGATTGGTTCTTATCTCTTTTGCCATTTTTAAGGTAATGGCATTTCCTTTAATAATCCCGCTCTATATTATCTCTTCCGCAATTTCACTTCTCTTCTGATTATTTCGCAATCACTTCCCCGAAAATTTCTTTTCGTAAGCTGATAATGCATATCGTATTACTAGCCAGCATAACATAATAAATGCAGGCCAGATGAGGTATTGAAGAATTTGAGTTATATACATGTCTGATTGTCTTATTGTTTATATATCTAATGTCTGTTTGACGGCGTCAGGAATCAGGCGACAGGCAACTGGAAAAAATTCCTGACGCCAGGTGCCTGAAGCCTGTGGCCCTAATATTTATGTTCCTCCGAGTTCATCTCTGATTCTGTGATTTTACTAGTATTTATTGCTTTCCATGCGTACCAGATATATGCTAAAACAAGCGGGATAATAAATGAGACATACATCATAGTCTTCAGTGTAAACAAACTCGACGAAGCATTACTGATCGTCAGAGAGCTCTGCAGGTTATAGAGAGACGGATAAAAGGATGTTCCATTAAACCCGGCTATAAGAAACAATGAGAAAACGGATAGAACAGTTCCGGCTCCTGAAAACCATATCCCTGATGAACTACTTCTGAGAACTGTGGTCCCTATGCCATATAGAACGCCCATGACTCCTGCCAGAAAAAGTATCAAAACAACAGGCATCTGAACAAGGTTATGCAGGTATTTAAGTTTTTCAATAGATATCTTACCTGAAAATGCTTCCACTGCGAATCCTTTCGAGACCAACAGGGAAATGACAAAAAACAGGAAGAAGATCAGAAAAGGTACAGAATTGACAATTAATGCTTTACCTGATCTTCTGATTAATACTTCATCGTCAATAGTATTGATGATATACAATATTCCGTTAATTCTAGCAAGAAACAACACAGCGAATCCCAGAGTAAGGTTCCGTATATTCAGCAGAGCTTCAAGACCGTACCAATGAGTTGCCCATCGGACCTGGTTCATTGGATTGAGAGTGAACATCGCCCCGTTAAAAAAAGTTGCAACCGCCACTCCTATCAGAAACGGACCAAATGATCCATTAAGAAACAGAAAAATGTCGAAAGTTCTTCTTCCCAGAACATTATTAGGTTTGGACCTGAATTCATAAGCTATTGGCTGTATTGTAAAACTGAACAGGATGGCAATCCAGACCCAGTATGCACCGCCGAAACTGGTTGAATAGAAAAGCGGGAAGGAGGCAAAAAAAGCTCCTCCAAATGTTACCAATGTTGTGAAAGTGAACTCCCATTTCCGACCCATTGTATTTATGATCAATGTCTTATGAATATCGTTTGCAGGAAGGGAATAAAGCATCGATTGTCCCCCCTGTACAAACATAAGGAACACAAGAAGACTGGCCAGGATAGATACAATAATCCACCAGTAGTGTTGCAGAAAAGTAAGAGAAATCATTGATATCATATATTTGTCCTCCTAATGATTGGGGCCTTTTTTAATCTGTTTTACCATAATAGAAACCTCTGAAATAAACAATGCTGTAAACAGAACCGCAAAAAGAATGAAAGTAGTGATCACGGATCCTGTACTGATCTGGGAAACAGCTCTGTTTACAGTCATCAGATCCTGAATTATCCATGGCTGCCGGCCCAATTCAGTAAGTAACCAACCAAGCTCGCTTGCAATATATGGCAAAGGAATTGAGAACAAGGCTATCCACAAAAACCATTTATTGTCTGAAATAGTTCCTTTAAACAGCAGATACAGCGCCACTGAAAAAATCATAATGAAGAGGAATCCGAGAATAACCATCAGGTGAAAAGAATAAAATGATACAGTCACATTCGGGATAACATCATCAGGTTTCTCAACGGTAGCATAACCGAAATATCTGAAATATCTGTTTTGGAATTCCTTATCGTTGAAAACCTTTTTTATGGAACTTATCAGAGCGGTATCATT
>Ga0209385_1001138_pt1 | contig 11225 bp, 8 predicted proteins | sample NGEPerB_FD_184506 | JGI IMG/M metagenome (GOLD analysis project Ga0209385, IMG submission 184506) | Arctic peat soil microbial communities from the Barrow Environmental Observatory site, Barrow, Alaska, USA - NGEE PermafrostAB12-B... | ecosystem: Environmental > Terrestrial > Soil > Wetlands >... | reverse complement strand
CTACTATTTTACCGTTAAATCTTGCATCCTTATCATGCGAGGCGGCCGCATCTACCTCATATTCGTAGGGGCTTGAAACACCTATTTTTTTAACGGTAAATGAAGCAACCGGGGCAATATTCCGGAATACAGTAAAAGAAACAGAAAACTCCACTGATGCTCCGAAAGAATCTTTCGCCACCAGGGAAAAGCGGCTTTGCCCTTCATTAACCCCTGTAAAAGTAATCAATTCACTACCGATAGAAACCAGATCCTTTCCCTGATCCTCAGTAGCCAGAAGTGGAATTTTCTCTTCATCACTTATGAAATAGTACAAAGAGTAGGGTTCCCCAATTTTAAGAGAATCATTAAGAGTATTACCTGTAAGCTCCACGCCATTCTTAACTAGCGATAGGGTAGGGGCCTTATTAATCTCAATAAAGTAATCCTTCCGGTTATCACACGAGGTAAAAAAGAGCTGAACTATCATGGCAAATATTATCGTAATGAATTTTACTTTTTTCATTGCTTAATGATTTTAATATTTTTCATTGTTTCCTGCGCCCCATTAACCTCTAAGAAATAAATTCCCGATTTAAGCTGGCTAAAATCAATAGAAACGCTCTCTTCACCAAAGGTAAGAGACTCTATAAGATTACCATTTATAGTGAAAACTCGAATTGTTCTAATGCTTTCGCTGCTAGTTAAGTAAAGCTTTTCACTCACCGGGTTGGGGTAATAAGAAAACGTTATGTTTTTACTAGTTTCAATGCCGGTAATATCATTAAATACGGTAATCACATCGCTTAGTAGTAGTGAATCTAAGCAGCCCCCTGGACTAATTACATTCAGCTTAACATCGAACTTCTTCGAATTTGTTCCATCAATAGAATTGTAGTAATGAACCGGGTTTTCTTCATAAATAATATCCCCTTCAAAGAAGTTCCAGGCAAAGCTACTGGCGTTAATGCTTGTACTTGTGAATTTAACAGCATTACCTAAGGTAACGGTAGAAATATCATGCGTGAAACCAGCATGTACATTATCCACATTAAGGGATATCTCGGCAGGATCACTGAAACATCCCTCAGAGTTAAGGGCTTTCAGGTAGTACTTTTTGCCAGAAGTTAAGTTTGCCACATTCATTTTAGTACCGTCCTGAAGGTAGACCAGAGAGTTGTCGTACCATTTATAGCTGATGTAAACCGGGTTAAGCACGCTAAGCTGAAAACTAGAACCCTTGCAATACAAACTTTCCGCATCAGTTACAGGAGTAACCAGGGATTGGCGTACCGTAATCTTAACACTATTTGAAAACGAAATGCTATTACCACTGGTTACCTCTCTTCGAAAGTATGTATCGCCAGTAAGCGCTCCGGGTTGAAGAAAAGATCCTACCTCTCCATCAATATTGGTCCAATCAGTATTATTTAAAGATTTCATCCACTGAAAGCTGAACTGGCCAGATCCTCCGGAAGGGCTGGAACCTATTATGGCGTTCGGGGGGGTTCTGAAACAAATTGTCTGATCGGCTGCGATGCTACCTGGTAGAAGTTGGTAGGTAACAGTAATAATAACCGTGTTTGTATAGCCACTGCTGCTGCTACAGGCGGCATCTGTTACCAGGATCCTGTAGTTTGTAGTTGTAGTCAGGCTACCAGGTTGGTACTCATTCAGGGTGGCCCCGGGAATGATATACCAATCGGTCCCGTTCTCAGATTTTTGCCACTGATAAATATATGATCCGGATCCACCAGAGGAAGCTACGCTTGGTGATATAAGATAGGGTGTGGCGGCGTAGAAAATTGTTTGGTTAGAACCTATCGTACCATAGAAAAAATCAGATCGAACGGTAATCTTTACAGTATTTGTGTACCCATTTCCACAGGAAACATCTGTTACGTTCCTTCGGTAATATGTGGTTTGGGACAGGCTACCCGGCTGATACGTTTCCGCGAAAGCCCCTGAAATAGAGTTAAAATCAGTACCGTTTAAAGAACTCTCCCAGAAATAGGAGTATCCGCCTTGTCCTCCGGAAGGAGTAGCGGTGCTACTGATCAGGGACAGGGTGGTACCAATACAAATAATTTGATTTGTTCCAATTGTCCCTACAGAAAAAACTGGTTTAACCGTAATCATTACCGTGTTGTTATAGCCATTGCCACAAGAAGAATCAGTTACTTTCCTTCGGTAGTAAGTTGTAACGCCTAAGCTACCGGGCTGATATGTAGGGCTGTTTACCCCTGTAATAATACTCCAATCAATTGCATTCAGGGAAGTTTCCCATATGTAAGTATAAGGTCCCTGGCCTCCTGAGGGAGCTGTTGAATTTGAAAGCATAACAGGCGAGGTTCCGTTACAAATAGTTTGAGCACTGCCAATAGAACCAATAGAAAAAACTGGCCGTACTATAACAGTTACCGGAAGAGTATATAAAGAATTACAGTTAGCATCTATTACTTTTTTCCTGAAATAAGTTGTTTGAGGTAAGGCACCAGGTTGATAAGAAACAAGATTAGCTCCGGGGATAATGTTCCAGTTAGAGTTATCAAGAGAGCTTTCCCAGGCGTAAGTATAGGAGTTTGATGCTCCTGACGGATTTAACAATGTCGCTATAATACCGGGAGTATCATTATTGCAAATTGTCTGATCGTTTCCAATAGATCCACCTGATAAGTTAGTGCGCACATCAATTATAACCGCACTGGTGTAAGCTGTACGACAGGAATTAATAATAGCCTTGCGGTAGTATGTTTTAGAGGTCAAATTTCCAGGCTGGTAATTCTGTCCTGTAGATGCTCCTGCGGCGACGGACCATGTTGAACCATCGGGAGAGCTGTACCACTGGTATGAGTTCGCACCAATTCCGCCGGTTTCAATAGTGGTAACAGTGATCATGCTTGGAGTATCACCATAGCAGACCAGCTGGTCAGAACCAATACTTCCGGGCGTTAAATCGTTGTTCCCATTAATTTGAACTGAACCTGTAAAGACTACCCCACAGCTCGCGTCAATAGTTAATCTTCTGTAATACCGGGGGCCCAGAATAAAAGGAGGTTGATAGGTCCCACCGGTCGCCCCAGAAACAGGAATCCAGTTTGTATTATCTGTAGATATGTACCACTGGTAACTATAATTAGGATAAGAGCTCCCGCCTGTTGGAGCTGTCGTTTCAATAATTGTCGCAGGAGTAACATTATAGCAAACATCCTGATTACTTCCAATTGTTCCGCTAGTAAGGGAAGGGTAAACGTATTTAGAAACCTCATTACTAGGACTGCTGACACAACCAAGCTCGCCAGTAGTAACAATCCTTCGATACATAGTACTTTGATTAATATACGGTGATTGATAAGAAACTAAATTAGCACCGGAGATATCAGTCCAACTTCCAGAAACGGTTTTATTCTGCCATCTACTAGTATATGTAGAATTTGAAGCGAGGGCAAGGTTTGTGATATTCTGAGGCGTTCCCCCAACATTACAGATTACCTCGTCCGATCCAATAGAATTGCTGCTCACACCTACAACTTTTAACGTTATAATATTAGTACCATACCAACCGGTACATAAATTTGCCTGTCTAAAAGAGAAGGTCCAATTACCAACAACATTAAAAAACCCGGCTGGAAGAATATAATAACCACTCATTTGGTTTATGATCGATATCATAGATTCAGTTATTACAAAAGCAGTAGAACCGTCAGGTCTTTTTATGGTAATATCGTTATAACTACCAGATTCATAACAATAGCCGTATTCATCACAGTTATATAAATAGTTTGAAGAAAGATCTAACCGAAACGTAGAAGCATAATTAGCGCAAATATCTCCTCCAGGGGAAGTGTTAAAATCTACATACTCCAAAGAGGAACTGCAAGAAGCCTGACCAAAACAATAATTGTTAGAAAGGAATACAATTATTATAGTGGAGTAAAAAAGGGGTAAAAACTTTCTCATATTTTAGAAGTTATAGTTTATTCCTAATTTTATAATGAAACTAGCTTTACCGACTTTGCTTAACTGGAAAAAACATTGGTCCAAATCAAGATTAAGCATGATCTTATTAGAAAGGTAATATTCTACGCAAAGACCAATATTTTCTCCAATAAAGAACTGGCTCTCCTTCTTATCCAGTTCGGAATTACTTAAGAATTCAACTCCCGAAAGGATCCCGCCCTTGGCGCTTAAAAAGAAGTTTTCTCTGTAGGCGTAGAAATTATAAATAAGTTCGGGGTTTACATAAATAATTGAAGCTTTGCTTAAAGCAAAGTCAACCATTTCATAGTCAAGACTTACCCGGTAAGAGAATTTATTATTCTTATACAAGGTGATCCTTGAAGAAACATTGAAACCATTTTTTATATAGCCCCCGTCAAAGCCGATAGCCTTACTACCCTCCACGTGGATCAGCTGAGCACTCGCGGAAGCTGAAAGGAAAAGAAAGGCTATAAGTAGTTTATTTCTCATCCGATAAAAGTTTTTGTTCAAAGACTTTGACACTGAGCATTTTTTCGCCCGGAATATTGATGATCGGGCTGCGGGTCCCCTTCAGCTCCCGGATCTGAATTACAAGAGATCCGCTGTTACTCCCGGTGAAACGTTCTATAACGTATCCAAGCTCCGCCTTTTGATAGGCAGTAACAACCTTTACCGGGGATTCAAATTCAATTTTCATGCGTTGTTCGATCCTGGCCTCGTTCTTTTTCATCCCCTTTCGCTTTCCCTCCACTACCTTAAAGTAGATACCATCAATATTATAGTCACTGCCCGTGTTGTTTATTATAATGAGCTTGAAGTATGTAAAATTGTCATCATTCTTGATGTTGGCTACCTGAAAGGTCATTCCATTCTCAACTGTTCCAATTGAACTATACTCTATTTTATCAGAAAGCACGCTGTTAAGGCGTTCCTTCATCTTTGCATTATGATTCTCTACAGTAACAACCTCTTTCATTTTTATTTCATCATTTTTTTTAACCTCTTCTCTAGCGTAATCGTAGAATATTTTGGTACTGTCACCATATTTCAACCGTCCAAACCAAATCTTGTCGTTATCAAGCTTAACGGTTATAGAAGTAACAGGAGCCATGGGGTCATTGCCGCGGATAACACAATTTTTACCATTTTGGAAAATATCGTAATACTTATTTTTTTTCTCTCCTACTGATGGATTGTTTCCGACAACAATAAAAACTATAGAATCAGTAAAATTCAGGGTAGCGGTAAAATTTTTGTTTACCTCAATGACACCCATATTTTGGGGAAAAACTGGACTTACTAGTAGAGTAAGTAAAATAGTCAGGTAAATGTTTTTCATGTTACTCTTTTTTAATAAAAACTCTGTAGCCTTTGTACAGGTTAATGGAGGCTTCCTTCTTTCTTGTCATGGCCTTTATGGTATTATCTACAGCATTGGCAGCGATACCAACACCGGTCCCGGAAGCAATACTTGATGAAAGCGAAGAAGAAGCTTCACTGGTGGTTTGCCCCACGCCCTCTCTGACTGATTCATTAAGGCTGCCTTCGTAAGCTAATCCCCTGGAGTACTTTTCATCGAATACAAGTAACCCGGTTACTGGTGAAACATTACCGCCCGTATTCATGATCTGGTAAATGTTAATATCAAAAACGCTTCCATGCTCTGAAGCTTTGCCGTAGAGAATGGAATTTTTATTGAAAACTGAGCCATCAATATTGCAATCCTCCAAAAGGAAAAAAACTACAGAAGATTGGTTTTTTATCTTTGTGTCCTCTTCCAGCATAGCAGGAATAAACCCTCCGTTTTTAGTCAAGGGGTTAGATGAGTTTTTTTTACTGACCATACGATCAGAAACAACAATTCCAAAACCTCCGGTATCTTCTTCTTTCTTCTTCGGAGATTCGCTTTTTGTTTCTGTTTTTACGTCTTCTTTTGCCTCAATTGGCTCTTGTCTCTGTCTTGCCCGCTTTGATACCTGACTGTCATTATTGCCTCGCTTTTCTTTAGCAATTTTAGGCTCTGACTGGTAAGTTTTAAAATTAACTACCTTGGATAAATCCTGCTTTTCCTGTGGTTCCTGGTAAGCGTTTGCTTTTTTTAAACGGTTGTTATATTCTTCCTTTGTTTTATCTTTCTCCACAAGAAGAGGAGCGGTAAAGTCAGCAGCTGCAGCTGAACTACCTTTCTTAGAAAAAACACTTACCCCGTAAATAACCATGATAAGAATAACCACTCCAATAGATCCAAAAAATATTAGTTTTTCTTTTTTCATTGTTATTTTATTTCATTGCGGTTAAGCTCTGCGAACCGTGTTATAAGCAGTCCATGAGGGTTAAGAGGGTAGTTACGACTAACAAAAATTATTAACCCGGTCGTTTCAAAAGAATAGCGAACGGTCTGTTCATCCTGGGTAATAGACAGGATCGCTTTTACCCGGAAGGAATAAGGCTCTTTATTACCCTGAACCTCGATATTTTCAGGTAGTATTTCAATAGTTTGTTTTATGCCATAATTTGAAACCTTTGTGTACCAGCCGTCATTTTTCCTTTTTATATAAAGCTGCTCTATAGAATTATCCCCAAACCACAAAGATTTTTCCAGGCTCTTCTCAACATTAAAAGCATCATACTGATAAAAATAAGTATGGAATTTTTCAAGATGGTCCTTGATTTCAACCTTTATATTTTCATCTCTTTGCATCCACTTCATTGGGATCACTTCCCCGTTAGTATCCAGAACCAGCACTGAGTTTAACTGCCGCGAGTAAAGGTTATTAATAGAGAAAGCGAATACCAGCGAAGAAACTATAAAGGTGATAGCGAGACCCCAGACAACCATACGGTTGACAAGGAGGGTTTTGTAAATATCTAGTTTAGGCTTTTCCATGGTGCTATTTGATTAATTCTTTCATGAAAGGCATTGACACTTTAAAAAGCTTTATTTTGATAATGATAACCAGTATAAGAGCTAAAACAACCATTAATCCTGCGGAAATAGCCATACCCCCGGGATCTACAGAAGAAACAGGCGTCATAATAACAGTCATAGTATCAAAGAGTGTGTTTGCAAAAACAACTACGAAAGCGTAAGGGATAATGACCAGGTAGTAACGGGCATACATCTTGAAGACATTGTATATATAATCTTTCGTTTTATCAAAAATAGAAAGGGCAATCATCAGGGGGACAAAAATCTTGATCAGACCCATGAAAAAATAACGCTCTGCCAGGAAAACCGGGTATATTAGAAAATCCAGGATTTTTAACATGAATTGCGTTATATGGGTGTAAGCTCCTCCTGTCCAGCTCGTTGGATTCATCATATTTACAACTTCTCCTATCTTTCTTAAAACACCATCTATTGCTGATTCGTTTGCTGGTGGCGGAGTAACGGGAAATGATGATACTGTGAACATATCAGGTTTATTATTAAAACCTTTTAATGCTTCCGATTCAACCATTGCACAGGCAGAATCAAATACGTCCAAAATTTGGGTACTAAAACCAACCAGTAAAAGAAGTCCGAGCATTCTAAAAAGGGTGTAAGGGGAAAAACCTTCATCTCCCTCGCTAAAGACCTTCCCCGATTTAGAGAAACTTCTAAAGAAACTTTTCCAAAGTGTTAAAACTAAAATAAAAGCGCCTATTGATTTTGAAACGATAACCAGGTAGCCAAGACCACCTGCGAACATTGATTTGTAAACCTTATCTAAATACTCTAATCCCATGATCGGTTATTTAAAAATGCTATTTATATAATTCAATGTTTTTAGTTGCATCCTTTGATTATCAAGCGTTTCAACTTCTATTGTAGCGGAATTTATAACTCCAAGATTTTCACGAAGTTCCTTAAGTGCCTGGTTCATATTGAGTAGCCTGTCTCCGTCTGACATTTCAGAGAGATTATCAGTTAGCACCACGGTAAGAGTAGAAATAGCATAGCTTGTTTGGCTGAGCAGTGCCATCATGGATTCATTAATCGTGTGATATTCAGATGGTTTAAAACAGTTATGGTCATTTATTGTTTTTAACGAGCCAAGAACCCTGGTATACGAATCACTGACCTGAGCTATGGCCAGTTCAAGATTATGATAATTTGCAACCTTGCGGTTGATTTTCTTAAGCTTTTCCGTGGCATCTTTTATAACCTGCAGGTTTTCTTTTTCTGTTGCAACTTGTTCTGAAAGTTTAGTATATTCCCTGAGCCTATCACTCATTTCTATTTTTTCTTGAGTTTCATCTTCTATCTTCCAGGCTGGATTTTTAACTACCACTGTAGCTCCTTGTCCAAAGACCTGGAAAGATGATAAAAGCAGTAAAACTGTTAATACATTTCTCATTTTAGATATTTTTAATCTTGCTGTATTTTTCGATTGCTTTCTCCATATCACCGGTTTCTTTGTAAAGCTCCATGACCTCGGTGTATTCTTTCCCTTCGGTTTGAAATGCCAGGAGAACTTTTGGTGCTAGTTCAAGGCGCATTATATTGCTTTCTGAACCAAGCTTAAGTAAAAATTCAGAATATTTTATTTTCCCCGTGAAGTTGTATTTGATTGAACCCAGCTGGTTCTCATCATGATCTTTCAGCGAAAGGCGTTCTATGATTTCTTTGTAGCCTTTTTCATTTTGCATGATGTACATTACCTGTGTATTGTCGATCATTGCATTTGAAGCATCATTTTTAGGTAACTGGCTTGGAGATTGAAGTACGATACCAATAGCGGCCTCCTGTTTTCTGGCTGCCTGGTAGAAGTACTCAGCCGAGGAAAGCACAGAAGAGAATTTTAACATCTTGGCGAATTCATCAAAGAAGATCACCCCCTTAGTACTTCGGTCTTTCCAGACAACTTTTTGAACTGCTTCGCTGATCATGTGCAGCATGATGGTAAGAAGGACATGATTATCTTTAATCTCGTCAAGTTCAAAAACGATGAATTTTTTCCCCTCGATCTTGTAACTGTCATCCGTTTTTGCTTCGAACAAAAACGAGTAAATACCCTTACCAATAAACTCTGAGGTAATATGTAGAAAGTCCTCTACGTCAAAGAATTTTGGATTTAGATCCAGGACTTTCATAATATCCTCTTTGTTATCGACAATGAACTGATAGAACTGAGGAAAACTATGTTCTTTTTCTACAGATTTATAATACAGAGTTATGACCTTTCGAAGACTCACGGCTTCATCTTCTTCAGGTAGTCGGTCCCTTTTCCATAGCTTGAAAACAAACGTTGACAGCTCGTTTATTTTTGTAGCCGAAACGTTTTCAGCATTTTCAACAAAAAAAGGGTTTAGGCCAATACCAACGCCATCCTGGTACTTGATGTAAACTGTATCGTCCGGGTACAATAATGAAAGCTTTCGGTAACTATCCCCCAGGTCAATGATTACAATACGGATATCATTTTCATAGAACTGCCGGAAGATATGGTTTGCAAGTACTGATTTGCCTTCACCGGTTGGTGCGATGATAAAGAAATTACGGGCTTTTATTCTTTTGCGGTCCTGGTCCCAAACATCTTTTTTAACTGGAATATTATATACCCGGTCATTAAAGTAAATACCCTTTTCATCGTTTTTATAATTTGTAACATTCGTGAAAAAACAAAGGCTCTGCTGCAAGTCTATAGGCAAAATAATATTCGATTTGTCAATGTTGGCTACATTGGCAAAGAAGGAATTAAAGAAAAGATTCTTTTTATTTGCTCCAATGGGTGCGTAAGGCGTTATATCGAGGTTTTTGAACTCGCTGGCCACCATCTGCTCATACGAGCGAAAATCTGCCTCATTCTCTGCGTAAAACACTACATTGAAATGACAACCGGAAAGGATAATCTTTTCATCCTTCGAAATTGTCTCGAGGAAATCACCCAGCATATTCGCATCCGTTTCATATTCCTTTTTGAATTTTCTTGCCCCGTAAAGCATTGTTCTTTGATCTTCAAGCTTCCCTTTCTCCTGCTTGTGGCTACGTATATAGATAATCTGGTTATAAATATGATCAAAGGGAAGGTTTAAACCAAGATTATCCGCAAAGCCGGTATGATAAACAAAATCGCCGGCGCTCATTTTTTGATCAAACGAACATGTTTTAACAGATTCCCCCAGCTGTTTAAACTGGTTAACCGCAAAAAGACCTATGAACTTGTTGCCGACTTTCATTTTATCGACATCAATCTCGGTGTACCGGTCCTCGTAGAAAGAGTTAAAATAGCCAAATTCCAGGTATTTATAAACGTCCTCGGTAACAGGATCAAGCTTTAAATAACGAGAGTTATTTATATAATCAAAGCATCGTTCAACGGTTACTTCAAATTTCTTTTGCCTCTCGTACTCTTTAAGGTATTCTACAGTTTTAATGGGCTTTTTAAATGGGTTTTTAAATCCTTCGTTTATTGTTTTCCCGCTCTCGTTAAAAATAAAAAATACGAAAGAATGATGGTCGTTATACTCTCTCCCCTGAAAATGCTTTTTCGTTGCTCTCTGGAGGAACGTTCTTGAAGGCATCGAGGCTGAATCAAATTTCTTCTTGAGATATAAATCGCATTTATGAATAATGGTTCCTTCCTCAAAATCTCTAAGGGCGTTATACCAGATATCATGAATAGTATCAAAATCTTTTTCAGAGTTTGAATATATTTCTCTTAAGTGAACATGAAAACCAAAAATAACGGACCCGTTATTTGTATAACATCGGTGTCCATCACGAAACAGGACCGAAGGGGTATCACTCAGGCTTATTTCCACGGCCTTTATTTATAGTTATCGTTTATGATGGTACCAGGAAACCGTTCATTTGAGATCGAGCTTAAAAAGGCACCAGAATTTAATTTTTTCAGGACTAAGTATCCAGCAATTAATAAGGCTATATAAAAAGAAAGTTTGAAGACAGTTATCCCCGCTGAAAGCAAGAAAATAACAATGATTAACAGTAGAATAAAAAGGTAAAATAGTGGCAGCCTAAGTCCCAGGATATACGGTTGCTTGTTTACGTTTTTATAAACTCTATACGATTTCATTAACCTGCCATTATAAAGGCCACGATACCCACCAGGCAAAAGTATACTGCCACATAAAGCACTATGCCTGTGATAAAACCCTTATAATCCCGTGATTCTCCAAGTACCTTGCCCATGTTAGCCAGTGCACCAACAATTAAAACAAGGCCACCAATAATAGGGATCGCTGGTTTAACCCAAACAGTATAAAAATTATTTAGAACATTTGTGACCTGTGCCTGGATCTCAATAGAGAATAGCATTAGC
>Ga0209385_1001137_pt1 | contig 11225 bp, 10 predicted proteins | sample NGEPerB_FD_184506 | JGI IMG/M metagenome (GOLD analysis project Ga0209385, IMG submission 184506) | Arctic peat soil microbial communities from the Barrow Environmental Observatory site, Barrow, Alaska, USA - NGEE PermafrostAB12-B... | ecosystem: Environmental > Terrestrial > Soil > Wetlands >... | reverse complement strand
TCAGCCGACACGCCACGGTCATGCTCTGCTTCCCGGCGACCCTCGGGCACAAGCCGAACGCGTATCGTCCCGGATGTCCGGTTTGGAGCGCGGAGTTCATGGCATACCTAGGAACCCGAGTCTCTTGTCGCATCGATACCTTGGTACCATGTCTGGACGCTTATTCTACAGGAAGAATAGCGCTTCGATGACCGGCGATCCCGACACGCGGGCCGGGATCGAAGAACCGGGAGGGAGGATCATGGCGGACGTTCGGCCGGCGCACCGGATCTGGCTCCAGGACGGCACCACGCCGATCTTCGGCAGCGGGGTTCGCGAGCTGCTGCTGCGAACCGAGGCCACCGGGTCGCTCCATCGCGCCGCGGCGGAGATGGACATGGCCTACAGCAAGGCGTGGACCATCGTCCGCCGGGCAGAGGAGCACCTCGGCATCTCGCTGCTCGCCCGCCGGGTCGGCGGCGCGGGCGGCGGCGGGTCCACGCTGTCGGAACCGGGCCGGCGGATCGTGGACGCGTTCGGGGCGTTCACCGACGAGGTCGACGCACAGCTCGAGGCGCTCTACGCGCGGCACTTCGGCGACGTGCTCGGCGGCCGAGCGCCGGATCCCGGGCGGGGCGGTTCGGATGCGACCCGGGTGGATCCTCCGAGCCGGTCCGGCCGACCGGGCGCGACCCAAGGCTGACCCCACTGCGCCCACTCGCCCCGGGGCAGGAATCCCAGCGAGGCAAGGATCGCCTGGCCGTCAGGTCCCGCCATCGCGCGCGGCGACCCAGGGACACAACCCAGACGCAGGCAGGAGGGCCGCTCGGATCGTCTCGATCAAACCGGGAGACGAGCACTGCCTGTGGTGGTGTCGGTCGGTCCCCGACGGTTGACGGGTACAATCGCGCCACCGGTTGACGGGGCTGTCTTGGGTGGGGGGTCACGGTCGGCACGTCGTCGGGTGGACGGGCCGGCTCGCCGATTGAGTCCGGGTCGTGGAAACCAGCGAACCAGGAGTGTTCGAAGCGTGCGCGTCGCCCACATCCCGAAGAACCAGCTGATGCTCATCGCCGGCCTGGTCTGGTGCGCGGCGGGCGCGATGGTCTGCGTGATCGGGCTGCCGCTGGAGTTTGGGCTGGCGCCCACGAACCTGATCCTGCTTCCGCTCGCCGTTGGGATCTTCGCCGCGTTCTATGTCTTCGTCTTCTCTCGACTCGTGCGGAAGCACACGGGCCGAATCCGCGCGCGAGCGGAGGATCGCCTGCCCTTCTGGCACTTCTTCAACGCGTCATCCTGGGCGGTGATGGCGGTGATGATGGGCGGCGGCATGGCACTCCGCCTCTCGCACCTGTTGCCTGACTGGATGATCGCCTTCTTCTACAGCGGGCTCGGCGTGGCGCTCTTCCTCTGCGGCGTTCGCTTCCTCGGCGTCTTCGCGCGCAAGGACGTGCTGGCCCTCGCACCGGATCCATCCCGCGCCGACGCCTGACCTCGGGCGCAGCTCCGCGGCGTCGGGCCGCGATCCCGCGCGTCGCTGGCACCCGCCACCACTCGAGCCCGGACCGTCGCCACGGCATGGTCTGGCGCTTCGAGCAGGCCGTTCAGGCCTGGCGGGAGCACCCGCGCCGAGCGGCTCCGCGTCGCGGCCGGCGGGGAGCCGATCCCCCGACGCTCTGCCGGGGAATCGGACGGCAATTGATGCGGGCCGGCGCCCCCGGTCAGAAGATCAAAGCAGACCTGCCGCGCGGGCTGCAGCCTCCGCCTCGAGGAGCGTCGGCTGGGATGCCGTCCCGCCGATCCCAAGCGTCGACAGCGCGCCGGCGGCGACGCCCAGCGCGAGGCAATCGAAGACCGGGCGCCCGGCGAGGAACCCGGCGACGAAGCCGGCATCGAACGAGTCACCGGCGCCGGTCGTGTCAACGGCGTCGACGGCGAGCGAGGGGACCGTGGTGAGCGTGCCATCTCGCTCCACGGCGATCGCGCCATCCATCCCGCACTTCACCGTGACGACGCGTGGCCCGGCCGCGACGAGCGCACGCGCCGCGGCCTCCACGTCGTGCGTGCCGGTGATCCGCATGGCCTCGGCGGCGTTCGGCAGGAACACGTCCGTCTCGCGGAGGATCTCCCACAACCCTCCATCCCAGGTCTCGCGCGGGTCCCAGTTGCAGTCCGCGGAGGTGGTCAGGCCCGCCCGGCGTGCAGCTCCGAGCCGGGCGGCGAGCCGCGGTCGCAGAGCGTCGAGCTGATACACGCTGCCGACGTGGACGTGCCGTGCGCTCGCGAAGAGCGCCTCGGGGACGTCCTCGTCGCGGAGGAGCGGCATCGTGCCCGGCGCCGTGAGAATCGCGCGGTCCGAGCCGCTGGTGAGAATGACCGAGGCCCCGGTCGGCACCTCGCGGTCGACCCGGCAGCCCGCGACGTCGACGCCGCGCGCCCGCATCGCATCGAGCATGAAGCGCCCCATGGGGTCGTCGCCGACGACGCCGACGAATGCCGTGCGCAGGCCCAGGCGTGCAGCGCCACAGGCGAAGATCGCCGAGGAGCTGCCGATCACGAGGTCGATCGAGTCGACGAACCGCTCGACCTGGCCGAACGCCGGCGTCGGGTCGGCGGCCCGGACGATCACGTCCGGGTTGATCTCGCCCATGACCAGGACGTCGCATCCAGGCAGCACGCTCGGGCGCGTGGCGGGCGGGAAAGTCATCGGCGTACCTCGCGTTCAGGACACCGCGATGCTAGCGCGCGTTCTGCGCGCTTGCAACCACGGATCTGCGTGAAATGCGCGCAAGGCCTTGACAGTGCGCGCGGGATTGTCGCACGATCCGCGCATGTTGAGCAGTGCCCGCCGGGCACGGCTGCTTGCTCGCCTCGACGAGGCAGGACGCGCGAGCGTGGACGCCCTCGCCCGGGAGCTGGGCGTGACGCCGTCTACGATCCGTCGCGACCTGGCCCGGCTGTCGGTCGACGGGGTCCTCGTCAGGACGTACGGCGGCGCGGTGGTCAGGACAGGAACCCCCGGGCGCGACGTGGTCGACCCCCGTCTGGCGGCGAAGCGCGCGATCGGCGAGGCGGCCGCCGCAATCGTCGAGGATGGCCAGACGATCGCGATCTCGAGCGGGACGACCGCGCTGGAGTTCGCGCGTCGCCTCGTCGACCGGCGCCTGACCGTGATCACGAACGCGCTCGACGTCGTGGGCGTCCTGCTCGATCGACCCGGCATCGAGCTCGTGGTTCTCGGCGGCGTGGTCCGCCCCGGCATGCACTCGCTGCTCGGCCACCTCCCCGAGCTCGCGCTGCGCGAGCTGCGGGCGGACGCCCTGTTCATGGGCATCGGGGCGCTGAGCGCCCAGCTCGGCCTGATGAACGACGCGATCCCGGAGATCCTCACCGACCGTGCGCTGCGTCGGGCGTCCACGGCCTGCGTCGTCCTCGCCGACAGCTCGAAGCTCGGCGCGGTTGCCCCGGCATACGTCTTCGGGATCGAGGAAGTCGACACCCTCGTGACCGACGCCGATGCCGACCCCGAGCAGGTCGCCTCGTTCGAAACGCGGGGCGTGCGCGTCATCCTCGCTGCGTCCCCGGAAAGGAGCACCTCCACCACATGATCGACGGCATCATCCCCGCCGAGATTCGTGCAGAGCCGACGGCCATTCGAAGCACGCTCGCCGACAGCCTCGATGCCGCCCGCGCAGCCGCGGCGGCGCTGCGAAGTGGAGGCGTCAGGCGTGTCCACGTGATCGGCAACGGGACCTCGTACCACTCGACGCTTGCCGCCGCCACGCTGTACCGCCGGTACGCCGGTCCGGACGATCCCGTCGTGGTGCCGCTCACCGCCGGCGAGTTCCGGACGTACCCGCCCCGGCTGGGTCCCGGCGATGCGGTGCTGGGCATCTCGGCCTCCGGCGAGTTCCGCGACGTCGTCGGCGCCTTCGAGGCGCTGCGCGGTCACGTGCCCACGGTCGCGGTGATCCACGTGGCCGGAAGCACCCTCGACGGGATCGCCGACTTCATCGTGCGTTCCGCCGGCGGCCCCAGCCACGTGCCGGTGATGACGAAGACCTTCGCCGCCACCCTCGTCGCGACCGAGCTCGTGCTCGCGGAGCTGCTCGGCGGCGATCGCGCCGACCACATCCGGGACTCGCTTCTGCTCGCTGCCGACCATGCGGAGGCCGCCATCGTCGCGGCGGAGCCGCTTGTCGGCGGGCTCGCCGAGGAGCTCGCCGCGGCTGTCCACCTGTTCGTCGTCGGGAGCGGCGCCGCCCATCCGGCAGCGCTGGAGGCGGCCCTCAAGCTCAAGGAGATGGCGATCGTCCATGCCGAAGGGACGGAGTCCTGGGAGATGGCCTCGGGCGTCGCGACGATCGTCGGCGCCGACTCCGTGGTGATCGCGCTCACGCCGGACGGGCCCGGCCGCGCCGCGACCGTCGACGTCGCAGCCCATGCCGCCGCCTGGGGCGCCCGCGTGATCGAGGTGGCGCCGCGGCTGTCCATCGAGGGCGCAACGCTGCTGACGATCCCAGCCGCCACGGAGGAGGACCACGCGCCGTTGACGGCCGTCCCGCCCGTCGCGCTCCTCGCGTTCGCCCTCGCCCGCCTGCGCGGGCACGATCCCGACCATCCCGCCTGGGTGGAGCGGTACCACAGCCAGGGCCTCCGGCACATCCTCGGGGTCGGCGTCGCCGGCCCGGAGGGCTGAGATGCCGCGGATCGTCCTGGTCGGCGCGGGGAGCGTCGAGTTCACCCGAAACCTCCTCGGCGACTTCCTCTCCTACCCCGAGCTGCGCGACGCCGAGATCGTGCTCCACGACATCGACGCCGACCGCCTGGCGACGGCCGAGCGGATGGCGCGCTGGACCGCGAACGCACTGGGCGCCGCACCCATCGTGCGCGGAGACCTGGACCTCAGGCAGGCGCTCCGCGGCGCCGATTTCGTGATCAACACGATTCAGGTTGGCGGCGCGCGCGCGACACAGCTCGACTTCGAGATTCCGGGTCGCCACGGCCTCCGCTACACGATCAACGACACGATCAACGTGGGCGGCGTCCTTCGCGGCCTGCGGACGATCCCGGTCGTCCTCGGGATCGCCGCCGACATGGCGGACGTCTGCCCGGACGCGCTGTTCCTCAACTACACCAACCCGATGGGCATGCTCGTCCGCGCCGTGGACGAGGCCGTCGGGACCCCGACCGTCGGGCTGTGCCACTCCGTGTACTGGACCGTCCACACGCTGGCCGGCTACCTGGGCATCCCGTTCGAGGAGGTGGGCGCGGAGTCTTCGGGCGTCAACCACCTCGCCTGGATCACCCGGCTCGAGCACCAGGGTGTCGACCTGTACCCGGCGCTCCGCGCGTTCGTCGACGGCGGCCTCGTGCCGGACGACGACCTCGTCCGGGCGGACCTCTTCCGCAGGTTCGGGCTCTATCCCACGGAATCGTCGGAGCATCACGCCGAGTACAACCCGTGGTACATCCCGAAGGGCGACCTCGTGGAACGGTTCCACGTCCCCATCGGCGAGTACCTCGGCCGTGTCGCGGATAACCTCGAGGAGTACGCGGACACGAAGCGCCGGCTGGACGCGGGCGAGCCGTTCGAGATCGAGCGCAGCGGCGAGTACGCGGCAGTGATCGTCCACTCGATGCACACCGGTGCGCTGTCGCGGATCGTCGCCAACGTCCCGAACGACGGCGGTCGCCTGGTCCCGAATCTTGCCGGCGACGCCTGCGTCGAGGTGCCGGCGCTCGTCGATGGACTGGGGGTGCACCCGATCGCCGTCGCGCCGCTGCCCCCGCAGTGCGCGGCGTACACGCGCCCGGCGGTCGACACCCAGGAGCTCACCGTCCGCGCTTCGCTCGACGCGGACCGCGACCTCGTCTACCACGCGGTTCTCACCGATCCCCAGGTCCAGGCCCGGCTTACGCTCGATGAGGCCTGGCGCATGACCGACGAGCTGATCGCCGCCGAGGCGGAGTGGCTGCCGGGATGGCTCGGTGGCACCGCCCCGGACTGGACGTCCTGACCAAGGAGGAACGGCAATGCGCATCATGCGAGCCTCAGGCCGCCAGCGGTTCCTGGCCGCCCTTACCGCCAGCCTTCTCGTCGCCGCGTGCGGCGGCGCGGGCTCGTCCCCGAGCCCGTCGCCGAGCCCCGCACCGGCGGCCTCCAGCAGCACGGAACCATCGGCGGCCACGAGCCCGTCCTCCATCCCGAGCGCGTCGGCGGCACCGTCGGCGAACGCGGCCGCATGTGGCACCTACAGCGGCCCGCCCGCGACGATCACGTACGCCATCTGGGGCGACACGACCGAGCTCGCCAACCAGCAGAAGATCGTCAACGCGTTCGCGGCGCTCGACCCGAAGATCAAGGTCAAGGTCACCGTGGCCGATTGGGACACGTACTGGGACAAGCTGCAGACGGCGCTCGCCGGTGGCAATGCCCCCGACGTCTTCCTCATGGACGGCCCGCTCTTCCCGGACTACCAGACGCGGGACCAGCTGCTGGACCTCAGCCCGCTGATCACGCGTGACGGCTTCGACGCGACCCAGCTCGCCGACCTGGCAGTGAAGGACTTCACGGGCGCGGACGGCCATCTCTACGGGCTGCCCCGCGACATGAGCACCGTCGGCCTCTACTACAACAAGACGATGTTCGATGCGGCCGGGATCCCGTATCCGGACGCCACCTGGGACTGGGCCAAGCTTGTCGAGGTCGCCAGGAAGCTGACGAAGACATCGGGCACGACCACGACCCAGTGGGGCTTCTACACGGAGACCTCCGACATGGAGAACTACTGGTCCTCCCTGGTCTGGCAGGCCGGCGGCGACATCCTCAGCCCGGACAAGAAGACCGTGGTCATCGACTCCGCCCAGGCGGCGGCCGGGATCCAGTTCCTCCAGGACCTCATCTACAAGGACAAGGTCATGGCCCAGCCCGTTCCCGGCGGCACTGGTGATGCCTTCGAGAACGGACAGGCGGCCATGGAAGCGAATGGCTCGTGGCTGGTCCCCACCCACGAGGCAGCCGGGATCGACTTCGGCGTGGCGCCTCTCCCGAAGGGGCCGGCCGGCCAGGCCACGTCCGTGAACCCGAGCGGTGTCGTCGTCTACAAGGGATCCAAGTCGCCGGACGCCGCATGGGAGTTCGTGAAGTGCTACACGGGCCCACAGATGCAGTCGAAGATCGCCGACCTGAAGGCGTCGATGCCGGCGAACAAGCAGGTGCTGACGGGGCAGTACGCGACATCCTTCGAGGGCGGCCAGACCTTCGCCGATGCGCTCGCATACGCGCATCTCAAGCCGTCGTTCAAGGGCTTCAACGAATTCAGCGGCGCTCTCCAGGATGAGCTCGACAGCAAGGTCTTCAACGACAACCAGCTGACGGCCAAGGCCGCGCTCGACGAGATCACACCGAAGCTGCAGAAGCTCCTTGGGCAGTGAAGGCCGGCCTGCTCGGCGCTGACGAGGGGACGTCCGGTTGACCTCGATCGCGGGCTTCCGAGACCAATCAGGCCGCGCAGCGTCGGCAGGCGCGGCTCGCCCGCGCGGCGGTCCGCGGGCTCGCGAGGCTCGCTGGGCATGGCTGTTCCTCGCCCCCACGATCATCGGCCTGGCGGTCCTCTCCGCCGGGCCGATCCTGGCGGCCCTCGGGATCAGCCTGACGAAGTGGGACATGCTGACCGCTCCGCAGGTCGTGGGGCTCGACAACTACGTCACGCTCCTCGGTGATGATCGGTTCCTGAAGGCGCTCCGGAACACGACCTTCTACACGGTCGTGTCGGTGCCGCTCGGCCTCGTCCTGGCCCTGGGCCTGGCCACCGCCCTGAACCAGCAGATCCGTGGGATCGCGTGGATCCGGACCGCCTACTTCCTGCCGCTCGTGACGTCGGCGACCGCGGTCGCCCTCGTGTGGCTCTGGATCTACAGCCCGACCGGCCTCCTCAACAGCCTCCTCGGAATCGTCGGGATCGCGCCCCAGCGATGGGTCGCCGACCCAACGCTGGCCATGCCCTCGATCATCGCCATGAGCGTCTGGCAGGGGCTCCCAGGCAACGTGATCATCTTCCTGGCCGGCCTCCAGGGGATACCGGCCGAGTACTACGACGCCGCGAGCGTGGACGGAGCCGGGCGTCGAAGCCGCTTCCGGAAGATCACGCTGCCGCTCCTCACGCCCTCGATCTTCTTCACCGGGGTGCTCGCGCTGATCGGCGCATTCCAGGTGTTCGACCAGGTCTACGTGATGGCGAACCCCGGCAAGCCGAGCGAGGCGACGATCACCCTCGTCTACTTCATCTACGAGGCCGGCTTCCGCAACTTCAAGATGGGCTACGCGAGCGCGGCCTCGTGGATCATGTTCCTGATCGTCGCCGTCGCCACGATCCTCTATTTCCGCACCCAGAATCGGTGGGTCCACTACCAGTGAGGCACACGGCGTGAGCGCGCGTGGAGTGTCGGTCCTTCCCGCGCGACGGTCCGCGTCCCGAGCCCGGCGGAGGCGCGTCCGCACCGCTTCCCAATACGCGGCCCTGGTCGCCGGCGGGCTGGCGATGATGATCCCGTTCCTCTGGATGCTGACGACGTCCCTCAAGACCCGGTCGGAGGTCTTCTCCAGCCCTGCGCTGACATTCCCGTCCGGGCTCCACTGGGAGAACTACTCGAGGATGTGGTTCGCCCTGCCCGACGTCACATTCGGGACGTTCTTCCAGAACTCGATCGTCATCGCGTCGCTGGCGACGCTCGGCCAGGTCGTCACGTGCTCGATGGCCGCGTATGCCTTCGCCGTGTTCGACTTCCGGTTCAAGCGGGTCCTCTTCGCCCTGATCCTGGCGACGCTGATCATCCCGTTCCAGGTCGTCCTGGTCCCGAACTTCATCCTCTATCGGTACCTCCCGTGGCCATTCAGCGAGAGTGGCAACTGGATCGGGACGAACCTTCCGCTCTGGGTCTGGGCGTTCTTCGGCGGAGCCTTCGGGACGTTCCTCCTGCGCCAGTTCTTCCTGACGATCCCGAGTGAGCTCGCCGACGCGGCGCGCGTCGACGGGGCGAACCCGTGGCAGGTCTTCCTGCGCATCTACGTCCCGCTTGCAAGGCCGGCCCTGGCGACCCTCGCGATCTTCCAGTTCATGTGGAGCTGGAACGATCTCCTCGACCCGCTGATCTATCTCCGCGACCTGCCCACCTACACGACCACCGTGGGGCTGGCGTTCTTCCAGGGCCAGTTCGTCGGCAAGTGGCCGGAGATGATGGCCGGCGCCCTCGTCAGCCTGCTCCCGATGATCATCCTGTTCGTGATCGCCCAGAAGTACTTCGTGCGCGGCATCACGCTGTCCGGGCTGAAGGGGTAGGAGATCGGCGTGGGCCACCTGCCCGCCCGGGCGCGAGGCAACCTCCGCCTGGTCGACTTCCGTCCGCGCTCCCAGCTCCGCGCCCGCAACGCGGAAGCCCCGGCCCGCCCGTCGTACCCGGCGATCGACGCCCACAATCACCTCGGCCCGAACCCGCTCTCCGACGGCTGGGACCGAAGGTCACCGGCCGAGCTCGCGACGGCGCTCGACGCGTCGAACATCGCGGCGATCGTGGACCTCGACGGCGGCTGGGGCGACGCGCTCGCCCGCGAGCTCGAGCACTGGGCGCCCCTGGGAGACCGGGTGGCGGTGTTTGCCGGGCTCGACTACGAGATGTGGCCCGAGCGACCTGACTTCGGGGACGTGGAGGCGGCCCGACTGCGCACTGCGGCCGCCGCCGGCGCGCGCGGACTGAAGGTGTGGAAGCTGCTCGGGTTGCGTGCGCGTGACCCGGCCGGATGGCTTGTCCCGGTAGACGACGCGCGGCTCGATCCGCTTTGGGCGACGGCGGGGGAGCTCCGGCTTCCGGTCACGATCCACGTCGCCGACCCCATTGCGTTCTTCGAGCCGCTTGACGCCACGAACGAGCGATACGAGGAGCTGCTCGAGCACCCGGACTGGCACTTCTGGCCGACGCGGCCGCGGGGGCGACCGCAGGCGGACGGGTTCCCGCCCTTTGACGAGATCCTTGATGGCCTCGAGGCAATGGTGGCGCGGCACCCCGGGACCACGTTCATCGGGGCACATGTCGGCTGCGCGCCGGAGGATCTCGGCCGCGTGGACCGGATGCTCGCCGCCTATCCGAGCTGGAACGTTGACATCGCCGCGCGGATCGCCGAGCTCGGGCGGCAACCGTACTCGGCGCGTGACCTCATCCTCCGGTGGCCCGACCGCATCCTGTTCGGGACCGACGCGCCACCGGATCCGTCCGCCTGGGCCGTGTACGCGCGCTTCCTCGAGACCCGCGACGAGTCGTTCCCATACGACCCGGACGGTGGACCGGGCAGCCAGGGTCGGTGGCAGGTCCACGGCCTTGGGCTGCCCGACGAGGTGCTCCGGGCGGTCTACGCGGACAACGCCCGGCGGCTCATCTTCGGCCGAGCGATGAGCGGTTCCGCGTAGATCCCGCGGCGGCATCCGCCCGGAGCTTCGCGCCGGTCAGCGGCCGGACGCGGCGAGCGCCTCGACCCGGCGGCGTCCTGGCATCAGGCGCCGAGAGTCAGGCGCCGACGCCGGCCGCAACGACCGGCGCCACCGATCCTGATGGCTCGTGCCAATGGCGGAGGCTTCCGCGGGCAAGTGCCTGCTCGAAGTACGACCCATCGGGCCGGATGCCGTCCAGGCCGCCGGCCGAGACCAGGCGCTCCAGGAGCGGCGCGAGCTGGGATCCGTAGACGTGCATGCACGGCTCGGGCCGGACGCCCGGCCACGAGTAGCAGGAGACCACGGTCCGCCGCTCGCCGGTCGGGATGCTGGGCGGCAGCGCGTCCCAGGCGGGGTCGTTCGGCGCGAACTCCCATTGATCCAGGTTGCCCTGGGGGATTCCCTCGATGCCGCGCACGATCGGCGGCTCATTGTCGAGCAGGTAGGGATCGACAGCGAGGTCGCAGATGACGGCGTGGTCGGGCAGGATGGCGATCCATGCGTTGGGCACGATGGGCGCCGACGGGTCGCGGCGCGCCGTCGCGTCGACGAGGACGTCCGTCACTGCCAACCGGCCCTTCAGGTAGCCGGCGTCCCCGGTGAGGTTGCGGCCCACGGTGACGACCTCGACGCCCGGCAGCCCCATCCGGCCGAAGGTCTCGTTGCGGGCGTCGTCGCCGTACTTCGTCGCGAACTCCACGGCGTGCCGGCCGACCCGCCCGGCGCCCAGGATCGTGACCTTGACCGTCGACCGATGCGGGT
>Ga0209385_1001132_pt1 | contig 11242 bp, 8 predicted proteins | sample NGEPerB_FD_184506 | JGI IMG/M metagenome (GOLD analysis project Ga0209385, IMG submission 184506) | Arctic peat soil microbial communities from the Barrow Environmental Observatory site, Barrow, Alaska, USA - NGEE PermafrostAB12-B... | ecosystem: Environmental > Terrestrial > Soil > Wetlands >... | reverse complement strand
GCCCAGGCCCGGGGACGGCAGACCGTGCCGGCGCCACCGTCCATGAGCAGGGCGACCGACAGGGTCTCGGCCGCTTCCCCGGGCGTTGCCCCACGAACGGCGACCGTCTTCGCGTGGACGGTGATCCACCCGCCGCACCGCCTCACCACGGCGATCACCAGCGTCATCAACTCCTTGACCCGCCGACTGAGGACGCCATCGGCGATGGCGGCGTCGTGCAGTCGGGCGAACCCGGCCCGGGCATGAGGCGCAGCCGTGCGCGGTTCGCGGGTAGGCGCCCGCAGTTCGTCCATGACTTCTCGTGCATCACCCACCTCATCATCTCCATCTTCATCGGAATCGTGCCGCATTGTCGTCAGGGATCCGCCTTGCCTGCGCCGTGGACCCGGTCACTCGTGGGCGAAGCGCACCGGTGGCAGCACTCGCTTCAGCCAATTGGGCGCCCACCAGGCCGCGTTCCCGGTCAGGCGAAGGAGCACCGGCAACAGGAGCAGGCGGACCAAGAGGGCATCGAGCAGGACCGCCACGCCGAGGATGATGCCCATCTCCTTGGGTGGGAGCGGGCCGGACAGGGCGAAAGTGAAGAACACGGCCACCATGACCGCCGCTGCCGCGAAGATGACCCGCCCGGAATGGGCCAAGCCGTTGACCATGGCGTCCTTGGGGTCGCCCGATCGCTCGTAGTGCTCCTTGGCGCTCGAGAGCAGGAACACCGTGTAGTCCATCGAGATGGCAAAGATCATGGCGAAGAAGAAGACCGGTCCCCATGCGTCGAGGAATCCCTGGGGTGTGAAGCCCAACAGCTGGTGGAGCCACCCGTTCTGGAAGACCAATCGAGCCACCCCGAACGCCGCACCGGTGGCCAACAAGCTGGTGAGCACTCCGAGTGCGGCAATCAGCGGGGCCTGCAGGGCGATGAGCAGCACGAGGAATCCGAGCAACAGCACCAGCCCGACGACCTCCGGCGTCTTGGCCGTGAGCACGACCTGGAGATCGTAGTTTTCGGCCGCCGCTCCGCCGACGAGAGAGCCTGATGGCAGTGATCCACGCAGCCGGTCGATGGTGGTGCCGATGGTCGGTGAGGAAGGATCGGCCCTGGGCACCGCGTTGATCAGCACCAGATCGGTCGCCTGCGACCGCTGGGCGGGCATGACCGCCGCGATCGAGGGGTCATGGCTAAGCACGGCCGCTGCCTCCGAGGCATGGGCCGGCACGGTGATGATCTGCAGCTGGCCCGGGGCACCCGCCCCGAACGCCGACTGCACGAGGTCGTAGCCGACACGGGCCGAGTCCGTCGACGGCACCACCTTTATGGACGGCATGGCCGTGCGGAGGCCGATCACCGGCGCCGCCAGTAGGACCAGCACAGCGACCGCGACGCTGCCGAAGAGCCAGGGACGACGCCACAGCAGCTCGCCCCAGCGGGCGAAGCGCGCCGAGCGGTGCTCGCCCGAATGGACCCAGCGGAGCGGAAGGGCATCGACGTTGTCGCCGAGCTTGCCCAGCACGGCCGGGAGGAGGGTCAAGGTGGCCAGGAGCACGAAGAAGACCGCCAGCATGATGCCGGCGGCCATCGAGCGGAACGCAGGCGCGGGCACCAGCATGACCGTCGAAAGCGCGATCAGCACGGTAAGGCCCGAGAACAGCACCGCCTTGCCGGCGGTGTCCATCGTCTCGCCCACCGACTCACCGACATGGCGATGGCGCCCGAAGTGCGCCCCTCGGAAGCGGACGACGATGAAGAGCGCGTAATCGATCCCCAGCGCCAGGGCGAACATCAGAGCGAAGTTCATGGCCCAGATCGAGATGGGGGTGATGTGGGTGAGCAGATCGAGAAGGCCCGCAGCACTCAGGAGCCCGACCAAGGTCAACAACAGCGGGAGTCCTGCGGCCACCAGAGCTCCGAAGGCGAGCAACAGGATGGCCAGGGTCACCGGCCAGGAGATCATCTCCGAGCGCAGCATGGCGGTCCGGTTGGCTGCGTTGAAGTCCGACCACAGTACCGAGGCGCCGGTGGCGGCCACGGTCACCCCGTTGCCACTCAGCTGCCGTAGAGGCTCCTTCAGGGCATCAGCGGCACGCACCATGCCGTTCGGGTCGGCGGCCGCTCCCGCCAGGATCACCGCCGTCCTCCCGTTCGGGGCGATCGACACCCCGGGCTGGGGCGCCACGACACGCCCGATCCGGGGGTCCGCCGCCAGGATCCTCTCGGCCTCGGCCATCACGGCCTGCACGGACGGGCTCGAGACCGGACGGTTGGCCGCAATCACCACTTCGATGGCCGAACTCGCCTGTCCGCCGAAGTCCTTCTGTGCCAGGTTTCGGACCTGGACCGACTGCGATCCGTCGGCCTGCCAGCCGGCCCCGCTCAGGGCGTGCTCGACGCTGGGGGCGAAGACGGCCAGGACGGCCACGATGGCCAGCCAGGCCAGGAACACCGTCCCCCGGCGGGCTGCCGACCACCGCCCGAGCCGCCCGAGTGGGCCGAGGCTGCTGGGTGGGACAGCCGTCCCATGCGTCCGGTCGGGTGCCCCGCGGTCGGGGTGAATCGCTTCGTCGACGGCTGGGGTCGGTGGGTCCCGGAGATCGGCCATTGCGTCAGTACACCATACCCGGTAGGGTATATGCAAGGGCCGATTCCGGACGGCTGAATACCCCCCTGGGTATAATCAGATCCGAGTGGACATCCCAGAGAGGAGCGAACGATGGCAACAGTGGAGCTGACGAGGGAGAACTTCGAAGAGGTGGTGTCGTCGAACGACACAGTGCTCGTCGATTTCTGGGCCTCGTGGTGCGGACCCTGCCGCGCGTTCGGTCCCATCTTCGAATCGGCGTCCGAGCACCATGCTGACATCGTGTTCGGCAAGGTCGACACCGAGGCTCAGTTCGAGCTCGCCGGCTCATTCGGCATCCGGTCGATCCCGACCCTGATGATCCTTCGAGAGCAGATGGTGGTGTTCTCAAAGGGAGGGGCCCTGCCCGCAGAATCACTCGAGGAGCTGATCGTTGGTGCCGGTGCACTGGACATGGCCGAGGTTCATCGCCAGGTGGCAGCCCAACAGGTGGAGCAGAACGCGTCATGAGCCGGTGGATCAGTCCGAAGGTGTGGACGCAGAGGAGAGGAACTGGGCATGGAACTGCCTGAGGATGCCGTCGACGATGTGCGCATGCGCCTCCGGCGTGTGGCCGGCCAGGTCCAAGGGATCGAGCGGATGCTCGAAGAGGGTCGGGAGTGCCGCGACGTCGTCGCCCAGCTGTCCGCAGCAACGAAGGCGCTGGAGCAGGCCGGGTTCAAGCTGGTGGCCTCCGGACTGGCGGTCTGTCTCCAGCACCCCGAGGAGGCCGCTGCCGACGGGTACGACATCGACGACGTGCAGCGCATGTTCATGAAGCTGGCCTGAGGAGGCGACCATGAAGGCAATCGAGACCACGATCGTCAGTCCGCTCCCCGAGGTGGAGGTGACCGTCCGTGCAGCCCTGAAGGACCAGGGGTTCGGGGTTCTCACCGAAATCGATGTGGCCGCCACCTTCAAGGAGAAGCTCGAGGTCGACCGGGCGCCACTCAAGATCCTGGGCGCCTGCAATCCTGTCTTCGCCCACCGCGCTCTTGAGATCGACCCGTCGGTGAGCCTGCTCCTTCCCTGCAACGTGGTGCTCGAGACGGTCGAGGCCGGCACCCATGTGGCGATCGCCGACCCCCGGGAGCTCATGTCCGGGGAGGAGTTCGCCGACCTTGCCGACGAGGCCGCGAGACGGCTCATCGCCGTTATCGACGCCATCGAGGACCGGTGAGCACGGTGCCGAGACGACGTGCGGCGGGATGCCGACCGACCAACTCGGATGCCGGCCTGTCCGGGACGGGGGGTCGGCGTCCGAGCCCGACTCGGTTGATCCACTTCTATGTTGCGAGGAGGCCCCAATGGCACGTGTAGTGATTCTGGGTGCAGGCATCTCCGGTCACACGGCAGCGCTGCACCTCAAGCGTCGGCTGAAGCGAAGCCACGAGGTCATCGTCGTCTCGCCAAATGCCAACTGGAACTGGATACCGTCCAACATCTGGGTCGGCGTGGGGCGGATGACGCCGGCCCAGGTGACCTTTCCCCTGCGGCCGGTATACCGCCGCAAGGGGATCGACTTCCGCCAGGCACTTGCGGTGGCCATTCGACCGGAGGGAGACGGGGACGACGAGTCCGGATCGGTCGACATCGTCTACACCGACCCGACCCGACTTGGCCAAGAGGAGCGGCTGACCTACGACTTCCTCATCAACGCCACCGGACCCAAACTCAACTTCGCGGCAACCCCGGGCCTCGGGCCCGACGGGAACTCCCTGTCCGTGTGCACAGCCAGACACGCCGAGCAGACTGCCGCAGCCTTCGACAGGGTTGTCGACGCCCTCCGCCGGGGTGAGCGCCAAACCCTCGTCATTGGGGTGGGACATGGCACGTGCACGTGTGAGGGGGCGGCGTTCGAGTACACCTTCAACATCGAGCACGAGCTGCGAGAGCAAGGGGTACGGGAGTTGGCCGACGTGGTCTACCTCACCAACGAGTACGACCTGGGCGACTTCGGCGTGGGGGGGATGTCCTTCGAGCAGAACGGGTTCGTCACTTCGAGCAAGATGTGGACCGAGTCCCTCTTCCGCGAGCGGAACGTCCGTGCCATCCTCCGGGCCCACGTGGAACGGGTCGACCCAGGGGTGATCCACTATGAGCAGCTCGACGGGACCAAGGGCACCCTGGCCTTCGACTTCGCCATGCTGCTGCCGCCGTTCCGGGGCGCTGACCTCAAGGCGTACGACCGGCAGAGCGGAGACATCACGAACCAGCTGTTCGCTCCGAACGGGTTTCTCCGAGTCGATGCCGACTACGAAGCCAAGCCATTCGAGGAGTGGAAGGCCGAGGACTGGCCGAGCACTTACCAGAGCCATCTCTACGGCAACCTGTTCGGTGTGGGAATTGCTTTCGCCCCACCCCATCCGATTTCCCGGCCCCGGTCGAGCCCGGACGGGACGGTCATCTCCCCGGCCCCACCTCGCACCGGCATGCCCTCCGGCGTCATGGGGCGGGTGGTGGCCCATTCCATCGCCGACAGGATCGAGCGAGGGGAGACAGCCCCCCTGCACACTGCGTCGATGGCGTCGATGGGAGCCGCCTGCATCGCGTCCGCCGGCGCCGGCATGCGTACGGGAACGGCGGCTGCCATGACCATGTACCCGATCGTTCCCAATTTCGCTCGCTTCCCGGAGTCAGGACGCAGCCTGAAGGAGACGTCCGGGGAAATCGGGCTCGGTGCCCACTGGACGAAACTGCTCCTGCACTACCTGTTCATGTACAAGGCGAAGGCTCGTCCGGGTTGGTTCCTCATTCCTGAATGATCTCCATCGAAGACTTCCGACACTACGAAAGGATCGACCCCATGGATGATGCGGCAAGCAGCATTGCGGCAGCCCCCCTCCCGACACGAAGGACGTTGCGTGCCCGCTCGAATCTCTTCTACCAGGCGTGTCGGTTCGCCGCATTCAACGTCCGGATGCTGCGAATGGTTAGAAAGGGCCATGAGTGACTCGTTCCGTGCCGCTCCCTTCGATGACGCGCTGACGGATCTGATGAGTGCCTGCCTGTGCCGGAGGTGCTTGTCGCAAACGGAGACAGCCTCCGAACGAGTGCCACCAAGCCGCCGGGACTGCAACCCTCCCAGCGGCCTGGTCACAAGGCCGCCTTCTCGTTTGTGGTGCCCCGATACCGGCGGATGGCGATGATCGTCCAGATCGCTTCGACGACCCCGAAGGGCCAGGCACCCGAAAGGAAACCGTAAGTGCTGGACAAGCCACATCCGAATGCGAATGCAAGGACAAAGATTGACCCCCGCCGTTCCAGTGCGTACATGGCCATCATGAAGGTCAGCGAAATGATCCCGTAGATCGTCAGAGCCATGGCCTCACGCTACGCGCACCGACTGGCGAGATGAGCACAACCACGGCAGACCCAGGAGACGGTGCCCCTGGGGGGCACCCAGGACAACGATGGGTTCTCGTCCAACTCGCTTGATGACGCAACCAATACATCCTTCGTATCGGCATCAACCCAGCACCTGAAAACGTGGCCAAACAACAGCCCAGTTGGCTCGCAGCTGAGTGCAGTCCCATACCGGAGCGCCTTGCTCCTGGTTGTGGACTTGGACGTTGTTATTCAATCGGGTGCGAAGCTGACACTGACCAAAGGACGCCGCCAGCTTCCCCTTGTCAAAGCCAATGGCGAGGAGCCTGTGTGCTGAGGCTGGCGGCGGGCCCCAGTACCAGAAGCCGTTCTGTCCGCTGAACGCTTCGGGCAAACCGAGAGACGGTCCGTAACGGTCCACAGCCCCTGCCTCACCGTAATTGCTGGTCAGGATGCTCGTAGTCGATCTTTGAAGGATCGGTGACTGGTCAAACACGCGGGCGACCTGGGCCACGAATGCGGGCCAGCCGATCGTCTCTCCTTCGTCATAGTTCACGGCGACGATGGGAGTCCGGTGGATCAGATCGAGAGGAAGAATAGGTAGCGTGAAGAGGGTGGTCCCAGCGGCCGTAAGAACAAGTGCCACCGCCAAGGCACCTCGGCGCAGCCTGACTCGTCCCTGCCCAAGCCAATCGATCGTCGGTTGCGACCCCGCTGCCAGAAGGACGGAAAGAAAGCTGGCCAAGTAGTAGGCCTTCCCTCCTGTGACAAGAAAGACAACGGTGAGCACCAGGTAGGCAGCGCCGACAGCTCGACACCACCGCAGTGCCGGGTCACGAAAAAGGCGGACCAGACCAGCGATCCAAACAGGTGCCAGGTAAGGACTCACCAGCACGAGTTGCTCGGGAAGAAGGAGGTAGCGCGAGGTGGATGATCCAGAGCCCCCGGCTGCGATGGAACGACTTACCGCCAGCTGAGGCCACCCGTGCCGGGCCTGCCACACGAGATAGGGCGACCACAAGACCACAGCGATGACGCCACCAGCCCATAGCCACCGAGACGCGAGCACATGGCGAGGTCCAACAATCGCCACTCCGACGAACAGCGCGGCGATCAAGAAGACCACGAGATCACTGTTGAGCAGTCCTATTCCGGCGACGACTCCGCCAACAATCCACAGGTACTGCTCCTGGGTCCGAAGCACCCGCACAATGAGCCAGAGCAACAGCGTCCAGGCGAGCATATTGAACGCTGTCGTGCTGAGAAGATGATCGGCCCCAAGCAAGAGCGCCGAGAGTGCGATTGATCCGGCGCTGAGTACCTGCGCTGCTTGACCGCCTTTGAGTTCCCGTGTCAGCAGCGCTGTCACAACGATGACTGCGGCGGCCGCCAGCGCCGAGGGGAGTCGAAGCGCTACAAGTGATCCGGACGCAATGTTCGACATCAATCGAGCCAGTAATGGTGTGAAGGGAGGCTGATCTGGATAGCCCCAGGCCAGATGACGCCCCGCTTCGAGGTAGTACAGCTCATCACGGTGATAGCCGTAGCGTCCCGACAACACCATCAGTAGAGCCAACGTAACGGCAGAGATCACGTAGACGTGGCGGCTCAAAGGCGTGAGAACTCCACCATCTGATCCCTCAGGAGGAACGTCCAGAGGGTCCTCGCTGACCCTTACGCACGTGCTGCTTCGGGAAAGCGGAGTCTGCTTCACGGCCGAACAGCCTGCATGACGTACTGCGAGTGCCGCATGCTGCAATCTCGAAGTCGTCCGATTCGGGCGTTCCCGATCACGCTAAAAAAGTTAGTAGATCGCCCTGGGACGTGATCCGAGTGCCAGGGTGAGCCAAGGGTTGGCCCACGTAATTTCAGGGTGCAGCTGCCGTAGAGCAGGGTAGCCACGCCCTGCCTCCGCCCGTACTGTGCCAAGCGGGCGTGTGGGCGCGCATTGGGCGCGAGCGGCTGGAGGAAGAGCTATCCAATGACTTGTTTTCGGCAGTCCCTGGTCAAAGTTGTCCTGGCGTGTGCCCTGGTGGCCACGTTTGTGTCGGTGGTCGCCCGGTCGGCGGCGGCAGCTGCCCCGGTGCAGCTCAACCTCAACGTGCTGTTGATCGGCACGGGGTCGTCGGACCCGACCACCGCGGCGTGGCAGTCGGCGCTGACCCACGAGGGCGTGGCCTACACCCTGGCCACCGCCACCGGCGCATACGGCGCCGAGACGGTCACGCTCCCGGCGCTGACCAGCGGCTCGGTCGGCAACTTCAACGGCGTGGTGGTGGCCGACTCGCCGTCGGCCTTGGCCGCCGGCCAGCTGAGCGCCCTCGACTCGTATGAGTCCTCGTATGGGGTGCGCCAGGTGGACGGGTACATGTACCCGTCACCGGCCCTCGGTCTGACCGATGTCTCGGGCGGGCCCCTCGATGGCACGACGGCCACCCTGACCGCGGCCGGCCTGGCCGGCCTGCCCGGGCTGAAGGGCACCGTGCCCTTCGACACCGGCACCTACGGCTACCCGTCGGCGGCCGTGGCCGGGGCGCCGTTCACCCCGTGGATGACCGACGGGTCCGGCCATGTGCTGGCCGGCGTCTACCAGCACCCCGGAACCGACCCCCAGGGCGGGGTGGCCGAGCTCAGTCTCACCTTCAACTACAACGCCTCGATGCTCCAGTGGCTGCTGCTGGCGCCCGGCCTCATCAACTGGGTGACCCAGGACACCCACCTCGGCCTCTACCGCAACTACTTCGGCCAGGACATCGACGACAACTTCATCGCCGACAACTCGTGGAGCTCGCAGTACCAGTGCACCCCCGGGGCCACCCAGCCGCCCGACTACACCTGCCCGGCCGGTGTGGCCAACAACCCGGCCGACACCCCCCCCGACGTGCAGATGAGCGCGGCCGACGTGGCCTACGTGGTGGCCTGGGAGGCCCAGACCGGGATCAAGTTGAACATGGCCTTCAACGCGGTGGGGGCCTGCACGGCACCGAGCACGGCCACCGAGTCGAGCGCCAACTGCGCCGGGTCGGTCACCGACCCGGGGCTGACGGTCACCGACCCGGGACAGGTGGTCGACACCACCGCCCCCAATGACCAGGCACTGGTCAACGCCCTGCTCGCCGCCCAGGGGAGCTTCAACTGGGTCAACCACACCTGGAGCCACCAGTTCCTGGGGTGCGTCGTGTGGCAGCCCCAGGCGGTCAACTCGGTGGCCGCCAACGCCTCCGGCGGCACGTTCACCGCCGGCGGCTACACCTACGAGGTCACCGCGGCCACCGCCTACGGCGAGTCGGAGCCCTCCCTGCCCCAGCCGGTCACGGTGGCGGGCGGCGGGTCGGTGACCCTGAGCTGGCCGGACGCCACCAACGGCACCGGCACCGACGGGACCAAGGGGCCCACCCTGGCCCAGGAGGAGGCCAACCACACCGGCGGCAGCGGCTTCTGGGGCTACAACGTCTACCGGGAGAACCCCGGGACCACCACCTACGGCCTGGTCGGCCAGGTGGCCGAGGACCCGCTGGGCGCAACGCCCACCTACGGCTTCACCGACACCGGGGCCGCACCGGGGGCGGCTCCGGGCTCGGGTGCCGGCTTCCCCACCGCCACCAACCCGGGCATCGACTGCTCGAGCGCGGCGGGCAGCTGGGACCCGGCCACCTCCACCACGGCCGACTCCTCCATCGGCCAGGAGATCGGCCTCGACCAGGCCTTCGCCACGGCCAACGGCCTGACCAACTACAGCCCGTCGGTGGTGGTCACCGGTGAGCACTCCGGGGTGGAGAACCCCAACATGCCCGCAGCCCTGGCCGCAACCGGCGTCACCACCTTCGCCACCGACGCCTCCCGCCAGCCCAACCAGTACTCGCTCACCTCGGGGGGCTCGACGGCCACCGGCGCCCCCCGCTACCCGAGCAACATCTACTACAACGCCTCCAACTGGGCGGACCAGACCAACGAGTACAACACCCTCTACGTCGCACCCAACGTCTCCATCGGCAGTGCCACCTACCCCGCGGAGACCGGCCACTGTGCCGCCTCGTCGGCCACCACCTGCCTCACCACCCCGGCCACCGAGTCCTCCATCCTGGCCTCGGAGTCCCGCATCATGTTGAGCCACGTCCTGGCCAACGACCCCCGGGTGGGCTACGCCCACCAGACCAACCTGATCGGCCCGGCCACCGCCAACGGGGCCGACTCCGGCTACACCCTGTTGACACTGCTCAACAACATGCTGGCCCAGTACAACGCCTGGACCACCACGCCGCTCATCCAGATGACCGACGTGACCGACGCCCAGACCCTCGGGCTGCAGTCCGCCTGGGCCACCGCCCAGGGTGCGGGATCGGTCAAGGCCACCGAGACCAACGGCGTGGTCACCGTGACCAACTCGTCGGGCTCGCCGGTCAGCGTGCCGATCACCGTCCCGCCGGGCACCACCGTGGCGGGAGCGGCCTTCGGCCAGTCCTACGGCGGTGAGCTGTCGGCCTGGACGAGCGTCCCGGCCGCCGGCACGACAATCCTCACCGAGCACGTCGCCCCGGCCATCACCAGCGCCAACGCGGCGACCTCGATCGTGGGGACGCCCTTCAGCGCCACCGTGACCACCACCGGCTATCCGACGCCGGCGATCACCGAGACCGGGGCCCTGCCCGCCGGGATGACCTTCACCGACAACGGCAACGGGACGGCCACCCTGGCCGGCACCGCCCAGGCCGGCACCGGCAAGAGCTACCCGATCACCATCACCGCCACATCCACGTCGGGGACGGCCACCCAGGCCTTCACCCTGACCAACGCCGAGGCCCCGTCCATCACCAGCGCGGCCACCGCCAGCTTCAGCACGGGGGTGGCGGGCACCTACACGGTGACCACCACCGGCTACCCGGCGGCGACCATCACCGAGTCCGGGGCCCTGCCCACAGGCCTCGCCTTCACCGACAAGGGCAACGGCACCGCCACCCTGGCGGGGACCCCGGCCGCCGGCACCGCCGGGAACTACCCGGTGACCATCTCGGCCACCAACCTCTCGGGGAGCACGGTCACCCTCGCCCTGGCGGTGACGGTGACCGCCTCCGGCCCGCCGGTCATCACCAGCGGGGCCACCGCCTACTTCACCCTGAACCAGAGTGGGGCCTTCGCGGTGACCACCACCGGCTCCCCGACGCCGGCGATCACCGAGGCCGGGGCCCTGCCCGCCGGGCTCACCTTCACCGACAACGGCAACGGCACCGCGCTGGTCTCGGGCACCCCGACGGCCGCCGGCACGACCACCCTGGCCGTGACGGCCGCCAACGGGATCACCCCCA
>Ga0209385_1001131_pt1 | contig 11245 bp, 9 predicted proteins | sample NGEPerB_FD_184506 | JGI IMG/M metagenome (GOLD analysis project Ga0209385, IMG submission 184506) | Arctic peat soil microbial communities from the Barrow Environmental Observatory site, Barrow, Alaska, USA - NGEE PermafrostAB12-B... | ecosystem: Environmental > Terrestrial > Soil > Wetlands >... | reverse complement strand
CTGAAAACCTGCTGTTGCATCCCAACCCGCACACTCTTTCGTCGCAAGATTATGCTGCCGGCAAGGAATTGATGGACCAAATCCACGCCAAGCAGCGCGAAATCCTTGACGCGGAAGATCGTTTGCACCACGCTCGCTATCGCCGTGCCGCGGTGCTGGGCAACATTGTCATCGGCACGGCGGTTGGCCTGTCGCTGCTGACTGCCGTCCTGCTGTTTACCCTGACGCGTCGCGAGTTGTTCGAGCTGTCCTCCGCCTACGATAAGCATCTGAAGGCCGAAGCGGAGAAAACGCAGCAATTACAAGAAAGCCGTGAGTCGTATCGGATCACCCTTACGAGCCTGGGCGATGCAGTCGTCGCCACCGACGCGGCGGGGAATGTGTCGTTCCTCAACCCCGTAGCCGAGCAGCTTACCGGCTGGGACTACCAAGCGGCCAGGGGACGGCCACTGCGTGAAGTCTTGCGCATCATCGACGAAAGAACCCGCACCGAACTTGAAGATCCGGTCGCCCTGGTTCGCCGCTCGCAGCCGGTGGTAAACGTTTCCAGCCACGTTGCGCTTATAAGCCGTTCAAGCCAGGAATATCCGCTCGAGCTGACCGGATCGCCGATCCTGAACGATCGCAACCAGCTCGTCGGAGTTGTGGTCGTCTTTCGCGATATCACGCAACGCCGCCAAACCGAGCAGACCTTGCGCTCGAGCGAGCGCCTGGCGCTGGCCGGACGCCTTTCGGCCACCATCGCCCACGAGATCCGCAATCCCCTCGACACCGTTTCGAACCTCATCTACCTGCTACGCCATGAGGAAGACCCCAGCAACGCTTCGAGTCAGTATTTGGAGCTTGCCAGTGACGAACTGGCCCGCATCGCCCAGATCACGGGACAACTGCTGACCTTCCACCGCGAAGCGCAAGCCCCGGTTGAGGTGAATCTTGCTGACGTGTTACAAAGCGTGCTGGTTCTATTTGCGCCCCAAATCCGCAAGGGCCACGTCGACGTGGAGCAGCGTTTCGAAGCGGTGCCTCTCGTGCGAGGATTCCCCGGCGAACTGCGGCAGGTATTCTCCAACCTGGTCGGCAATGCTCTCGACGCTATGCCCAATGGGGGCAAGCTGATTCTGCACCTGCGCGAATCGAGCCTGGCGTCCGATGTTACGCGCCTGGGAGTCCGCATCACCATCCTCGATACTGGCGCGGGCATCCCTCCCGGGGTCCGCAAGAACCTTTTCGCTCCCTTCTTCACCACCAAAGGTGAAAAGGGTACCGGGTTGGGCCTTTGGGTGAGCCGCGGCCTCATCGAAAAGCACGAGGGAACGATCCATCTCGCCAGCCGCATGCGAGCCGGAAAAAACGGGACCGCGTTTTCGGTGTTTCTGCCCTTCGAGCAGGAACTGGGATTGCTCAACGTGCCAGGCGTGCCACCGGCGGCGTAGTGATTGGCGGGACTCGGCAACCCGAGCAACAGGAGCTTGGGTGGGAGTGTTCCAGGGCGGGGCAGTTGCACCGTCGTTGTTAATGGGAACGAGAGCGCCCCCGGCACTCATCGTTCGTACACGTCGCGGCGGTGCGCGATCCGCGTCACATCGACAGTTCTCGCGGCATCGTTGATGGTATAGACGACCCTGTAAGCGCCAATCCGGATTCTCCAACGGTCTTTATAGCCGTGAAGCTTTTTGCATCCCGGAGGTCGCGGGTCTTTGGCGAGTTCACGTATTCTTGGCCGGATGCGTTCGATGACATCCGGCGTCAAGTCACGAAATTCCCTTTTCGCGGACGCGGCAAAGGTGATTTCGTACAACGTCACTTGATCTTGCCGAGCGAGCGGAGTTCGGCCTCAACCTCATCCAGACTGAAACGAGGCTCTCCGGCCCGCGCGTCCGAGACGATCCCGTCTTCAATATCTTCGTAGAGCATGGCGAGCGCCGTCCCGATCACTTCATCGGGATTGTGGTAGGCCCCGGAAGCGACCGCGAGATCAATCATTCGCTTTTGCTCGTCTGTCAGTTCAATGGTCATCGCTTCATTCTCGCTGGCGACTCCGCGAAAATTAAAGGGTTGCCGTGCGCCCCACCCCGTACTTCCAATAAACCTGGGGTGCTCGGTTCCTGCGACTTCGCTCAGGACAAGTCTAACCCGGTTTTGGCTGACATGGCTCCTTTATAATGGGGTCCTGTCGAACCAAGAATGCCCTCTCCTCAAGTCCGAACAGCAATTGCCAGCTCCGATTCGAACAGAGTCCCTAGCCACTCTGCCTCGCCACGACGCCGTTGGCTTTGGATCGTGCTGCTTTGGGCCATCGTTTACATCCCTGGTCTCTTTTCGCCGCCGCTGCTGGACGACGCAGATTCGATCCACGCTGAAGCCGCGCGCGAGTTGATCGTCCGCCACGACTGGACCACGCTCTACATTGACGGCGTGCGCTACCTGGAAAAAGCGCCGCTGATGTATTGGGGGATGGCAGCCAGCTACACGGTTTTCGGAACCACGGACCGGGCAGCCCGGTTGCCGCTCGCGCTCGGCGTGCTGGCGCTGCTGCTGGCCACTTACTCCCTTGGCAAACGGACGCTCGGAGAACGCGCGGGTTTCTGGGCGGCGCTGGTGCTGGCTGTTTCGGTCGGGCCTTACATCTTCACTCGGTTTATTATTCCCGACCTGCTGGTGGGGTTGTGGCTCACGCTCGGTCTTGATTTCTTCCTGCGAACTTTGGACGAAGAGCCTCCCTCGATTTTTTCGTGCTGGGGATTGGCGGCGACCGCAGCCCTGAATGTTCTAACCAAGGGACTGATCGGTCTGTTATTTCCGGCAGCAATTATCGGGCTGTATCTGATTCTGACCGGAAATCTCAAGCACCTGCTGCGCATGCGGCTGCTCTCGAGCTTCGCCGTTCTGCTGGTCATTGCGGCGCCGTGGCATATCGCGGCCGCACTGGAGAATCCGCCGGCGGGACAATCGCGAGGCTTCCTGTGGTTCTATTTCATCAACGAGCAGTTTCTTCGGTACCTGGGCAAGCGCGTTCCCCCCGATTACGACACCGTCCCCCTGGTAGTTTTCTGGGGACTGATGCTGGTGTGGCTGTTTCCCTGGTCGGCATTCGTTTTCCAGTCGCTGGCAGAGGTCCCGCACCGCTGGGGAGAATGGCGTAGCGGGATGAACCGGCGACAACGGGCCCTGCTGCTGTACGCCATCTGGGCGGCAGTCATACTGGTGTTCTTCAGTTTCTCCACGCGCCAGGAGTATTACGCCATCCCCGCACTGCCCGGCCTGGCTTTGCTGATCGGCGGCTGGCTGCAACGGGAAGACGAATCGCCCGCAACATCCAGGTTACGGCGTAATGGCCGAATCGGCTCGATGGCGTTGCTCGTCCTCTCGGTTGTCATCTTGGCAACGGCAATGTTCCTGCTGATGCAGAGCAAGAGCATGCCCGCCGACGGCGACCTTGCTGACCTGCTCAAAAAGAACCCGAACGAATACGCGCTGGCGTTGGGGCACCTTTTCGATCTCACTCCGCGGGCGCTGGGACTCTTCCGGGGGCCGCTGGCGACATTCTCGATTGCGTTGTTCGTAGGCACTCTGCTGAACCTGCTGTACCGGCGGCGGAATTTTGCCCAGGCTGGCAACTGGGCGCTGACCATCATGATGGTGTTCGTACTCTTCGCCGTACACCAGGGACTGGTAATATTCTCTCCAATCCTTTCCTCGAAGAAACTCGCCGATGCGATCGAGCAGGAGTACCGGCCCGGCGACGTACTGGTGGTCAATGGGACCTACGAGGATGCCTCCACGTTAAACTTTTACACACGCCAGCCCATCCACATCGTGAACTCACGCGAGGAAGGCAACATGTATTATGGGGCGCTCTTTCCCGATGCACCGTCCATCTTCGAGAATGACGCATCTCTGCACGTCATGTGGAAAGGATCGAAGCGCGTTTTCCTGTGGGTGGAGGAAGACAATGTGCCGCTATTCATTAAGCAGAGTGGCAGCTACCATCTTGCACGCAGCGGTGGAAAGCTGATTCTGATGAACCGGGCGTTGCCGCAGAATCAGTAGCCTTGGCCAGTAAATTGAGAGATACTGGCCAGCAATCGTTACAATGATGCTCTAGCGGGAACATCGCCTCGGGTTCGACCGCGCCGGGCAGGGACCGGCTTTCGTCCCTGTGGGGCCGCTCAGAAACGGAGCCATAGCGGCCTGAGAAAGCACACTTGATAGCCCCTGTAGACCCAGTCTTGTTTGCGATGGCGAGCGCCGCTCCTGCGTGGCACCTATTACGACAACTGTTGTGGTCCGTAGCACTGATGGGATCGCTGACCTCGACCGTCTTCCTTGGCATGGTCTTGTTTGCTGCCGCCCGTTACGTCATGACTTGCCGGACCCCTCGGCAGCGAGTACTCGGCGTGCCGCTACGGGAGCTGCCACGAGTAACCATCCTGAAGCCACTTCATGGCATGGAACCGAGGCTCGAGGAGAACCTGGAGAGCTTCTTCCGGCAGGATTACCCGAACTTTACGATCGTCTTTGGCGCCCGTAGCCGTGAGGACCAGGCGCTCAGCGTCGTCGATCGGCTGCAGGCCAGGTATCCGCAGGTGCAGACGCGAATCGTGGTCTCCGGTGAGCCGTCATGGCCTAATGCCAAGGTCTACTCACTAAGCAAGATGATCGCTTCTTCCGCCGATGAGTTTTTGGTTATCAGCGATAGCGATGTCCTGGTTCGTCCCGACTTCTTGCGCAACGTAATACCGCCCCTGCTGAATCCGAAGGTGGGGATGGTGACGTGTCTTTACAAGGGCATTCCTGCTCGCGGTCTCTGGTCGCAGCTCGAGGCCCTGGGAATGTCGATCGCGATGCCGTCTGGCGTTCTCGTAGCTGAGATGGTGGACGGCATGAAGTTTGCCTTGGGCGCCGTGATGGCGGTGCGGCGTGACGCGATAGAAGCCGCCGGTGGCATTCGCGCGACTGCATATTTTTACTCCGATGACTTCGTCCTCGGTAACCGCATCGCGGAAGCCGGTTATGAAGTTGTGTTGTCGCATTACAAGGTAGGACACGTGCTCGCAAGCCGCTCGCTGCGGAGGACGCTCGGCGATCAATTGCGCTGGATGAAGAGTACGCGATTCTCCCGCCCGCTGGGCCATGTCGGGTCGGGTCTCACCTATGCGGTTCCGTTCGGCTTGCTGGCGTTGCTGTTGGGCTTAGGTCACAGCCATCATTTGCACGCCGGTTTCGAACTGTTCCTCATGGCATGGCTGAATCGCATGCTGCTAGCCCTGGTCGTGGGATGGGGTATTATGCGTGACCGCCGTTCGCTGTGGCTGTGCTGGTTGTATCCTCTGCACGATCTGCTGGGATTCGGCGTGTGGGCCGCCAGCTTTGCCGGCAAGACATTCTTCTGGCGCGGGGAAACGTATCAGTTTGGCAACGAAGGCAGGATTACGCCCGAGCAGCGTCCCATCAGCTTGCTTAGTCACGGCTTGCCGCAAGGGCACGACTAGTGCAGTTTCACACTGGATGAATAGGGTGGAGCACCGCTTCAGCGGTGCAATTACGATTCGGAGATGAACCGGCTTTAGCCGCTGAGGTGATGGAAACATTACCTCAGGCGCTAAAGCGCGATCCCAGAACTGACGGCAGTTATGCACGCCTGAAGGCGTGCTCCACCCATCGTCTATACACCAGATGTGAAACTGCTATAAACTGCGCTAAATCCGTTCGAGCTTTCCGTCGCGAAGCCTGAAGCGGAGCCCGCGCCACTCCACTTCATCTCCGAAGTAGCTGACCAACCAGATTGCCAGCGCAACCACGTCACGCAGCGGTAGAAGCCATAGATCTCGCAAGACTTGCGGATCATCCAGCACCCCCCGGCCAACCACGACGGCTGACATGACGCGGAGAGCGGCCGTAACAACAAAGACCAGCCACGTCCACCATGCGCGAGGCGCAGCCACCACCGCGAGCACAGCCCAAACCAGCCCGAAGGTCACGATCAATCCAAAATACTGCGCGCCGCGGCGATCTTTGACGTTACGCGCCCAGCGCAGCTGATGCGCCCAGAAATCGCGAAAACTGTAATCGGGCAGCGCAGTCTCGACCACGATATCGGCCAACCGGACTTGATATCCGGCGGCGGCGGCGCGCGCACCGAGCTCGTAATCGTCGCCCAGGTAGTCGGCCAAGGGCTCCAGACCGCCGATTTCGCGCAGTACGGTTTTGGTGGTCGCGATGGTTGCTCCCAGTGCGAAACGAATGCCGCCTTCCATAGCGCGTGCGACCAGCACGCCGCCACTGAAGTCGGTGCTGAGCCCCAGCGCTTCGAGCTTCGAGCCCAGCGTCTTGCCTGCCAGGCCGCGATAAAGCGCTGTGACCATGCCGACTCCCGGCTGCGCCAACGGCGCAAGCACGCGCAGCAGGTAGTTGCGCGGGACCAGGATGTCGCTGTCGTTGATGATGATGTACTCGTAGCTGGCCTGCGGTAGCATCTGCGCAAGATTGCTGACCTTGCCATTGAGGCCGAGCACCTGCGGACAATGCACAACGCGCAACTTCGCTTGCGGAAACTCCTCACCCAGTTTCTCGACCAGAGCCAGCGCGGGATCGTCAGCCTCGCTCACGCCGAACAACACTTCATATTCCGGATAATCGAGCAAACAATGGCTGCGAAAAGCGCTGTACATGTGGGGATCGAGCCCTTTTAGAGACCTCAGGATGCTGACCGGAGGAGTGAAGAGCGTTTCGCTGGGGTGAGAGCACTCGCGCCGAAAGCGCATGGCCGCAACAATGCACATCGCGAAATAAGCCGCGCCAGCCAAAGCCAGCAGCGCGCAAAGCACGGCAACAGAGGTGAGCGCAGAATGCATGGAGAGCTTTTCAGATTAGCAGAACCATGCGCTGCGCTGACATCGGCGAGGCTACCGCCAGGTCTTCTACGAGGAAACGATCGAGGGCGCGGTATTATGTACCAGATGTTGCGAGATACCCGTCAAGAGAGCCTAAATGATCAACGGTAAACGGGTCGCGGTGGTGATGCCCGCCTACAACGCGGAGAGCACGCTGGAAGCGACGGTGCGGGAGATACCCGAACTGGTGGATATCCGCATCCTGGTGGACGATTACAGCAAAGACAAAACCGCGGCATTGGCCAGGAAGTTGGGACTGACGGTGTTCGAGCACGACCGCAACCTTGGCTATGGCGGTAACCAGCAGACCTGCTATCGGGAAGCCCTCGCGGCAGGCGCCGACGTCGTGGTCATGGTCCACCCGGATTATCAGTACACGCCATTGCTCATCACCGCCCTGGCAAGCATGGTGGCCTATGACGTGTATGACGTGGTGCTGGGGTCGCGAATCATAGGTGGCCAGGCGTTGCATGGCGGCATGCCGCTGTACAAGTACATCGCCAATCGTTTTCTGACGGCCTTCGAGAACCTGTTCCTGCGCGTAAAGCTCTCCGAATATCACACCGGCTATCGGGCGTTCAGCCGCAAAGTCTTGACCGAGCTGCCGCTGCTGGAAAATTCTCCGGACTTTGTGTTCGACAACCAGATGCTGGCGCAATGTGTACACTTCGGATTTCGCATCGGCGAGGTCTCCTGCCCGACCAAGTATTTTGAAGAGGCGTCTTCCATCAATTTTCGCCGTAGCGTCACCTACGGTCTGGGCGTAATGGGCACGACTCTCCAGTTTGCACTTCACCATTGGGGGCTGGTTCGCCTACCGCGGTTTAGTCCGGAAGGAAGAAGGCTGGAGACCGCAGAGGAAGCTGCCCTAGCATCGCCCGCGGGTGAAGAACAACTCGGCGAAGCCGAACGAAATTAGCGGGATTGCCCCACACTCCCAGGGCTATCGGCCGGTACGATTTCAGGATTAAACTGTTTCCACTGAAACAAGTTGCCGGGATTTTACGTACCTAGGGATGTGTCCGTGTTGACGGGAAACGTGAAAATACCCAAACTCAGCGGTTCGGTGCATGGATTCTTCAACTTCTAAGCGCACTTTTCGCCACGGCAGCTTCTTCCGTGAGCCCACGCTGATCGCGTTGCAAACCATGCTGGCGCACAAGCTGCGCTCGTTTCTCATGCTGCTGGGTATTATTCTGTCGGTCTCCACGCTCATTCTGGTGGTCGCTCTCATCGCCGGGATGAACGGCTATTTCGCCACCCGCATCGCCAACCTAGGATCCAATGTCTTTCTGGTCATGAAGTTTCCCATCATCAGCGATTCGAAGGAGTTGCTGAAGGCGACCCGGCGTAATCGCGACATTACCTGGGAGGACTTCGAGGCGATGCGCGGCAATCTGAAGCTTCCCAAAGCTGTGGGAGTGGAAGCGCGGCGCACGGCAAAGGTCCGCGCCGAGCGTCAAAACCTGGAGGATGTCAATATCCGGGGAGTGACGGCCAACATTGGGGACATGGACGTGGAAGAGGTCGCGACTGGACGGTATATTACCGACAGCGATAATCAGCACCGCGACATGGTTTGCATGATCGGCGCCGATGTGGCCGACAAGCTCTTTGCCAATACCGATCCTCTAGGCAAAACCATGGCGATCGATGGGGAAGAGTTCCAAGTGGTCGGGGTCGCAAAAAAAATCGGCAACACCTTCGGACAATCGCAGGACAACTTCGTCTATATACCCATCGAGACCTGGCTAAAGATGTACGGGCGCAATAATTCGTTGAGCGTCAACATTCAGGCGCGCGGGCCGGAGTGGCTTGCCCGCACGCAGGAAGAAACCCGAGTCCTGATGCGGTCACGCCGCCATCTCGCCCCCAACGACGATGACAACTTCGGCATCCTGGGCAGCGACAGTTTGATGGGCCTATGGCAGAGCCTCACGGGCACGCTGGCTTCCGGCATGGTAGGGCTGGTCTCGATTTTCCTGGTGATCGGCGGAGTCGTGATCATGAACGTAATGCTGGCGTCGGTCACGGAACGGACCCGGGAGATCGGTATACGTAAGTCGCTCGGAGCAAGGAAGCGCGACATTCTCATGCAGTTTCTGGTCGAATCGACGGTGATGGCGGTGGTCGGTGGGGCCTTGGGCGTGCTAATCGCGTGGATTCTGTCGGTCATCGTGCGCAGCACAACCCCGGTGCCGATGGCGGTGCCCATCTCCGCGGTGGTGCTGGCGATCGCAATCTCGTCAGCGGTGGGAATATTCTTTGGCGTCTATCCCGCGCGCAAAGCGGCGCGACTGGACCCGATCGAGGCGTTGCGGTACGAGAATTAGGGGTTAGGGGCTAGGGATTAGGGGATAGTGAAAGACGACGATGCGGCGAACGCGTCTCCGCACACTGCGATGCGATTGGGGTAGTCAGAACCGAGGTCAATGCACTGTCCACTGACCCCTGATCCCTAACCCCTAGCCCCTGCTTTATGATGCACTTTGGTGAAAACTCGCGAATGGCACTGGTTACGGTGCGCGAGCACAAGACCCGCTCCTTCCTGACCGTGTTGGGGGTGGTGATTGGCGTCGCGGCCATGATCTTCGTCGCCTCCATCCTGGTCGGCGTCAGTCGCGACGTGTCGGGCTATCTCGACGATTACGGCACCAACACGCTGTTCATCTTTCGCTTCGACATGGGCATTTCTTTCGGACGCATGACGGCGGAACAGCGCGCCCGCAAGCCGCTGACTCTGGAAGACGCTAAGGCCATCCAGGCAGAGTGTCCGCACGTCAAGTATGTGACTGCGGAGATTTTTCCCCGCTTCAGTCCCGACCAACAGGGAGGGCCGGGAGCTTTACTAGTCGCGCGCTACGGCTCCAAGGAAATCTCCAACCTCGATTACAGCGGCGCCACCACTTCCTACCCTGATGTGTACAACGCGCACGTGTCGCAAGGCCGCTTTTTTACCGAGTTTGAAGACTCCCACAGCCTAGACGTCGCGGTCATCGGCGACGAAATCGACAAGAACTTTTTCCCCGCTCACGACGGTCTCGGCAAAACCATTCTGGTGGACGGCGTCGCCTATCAGGTGATCGGCGTGCTGGAGAAGCGCAAGGGACAGCTCTTCAAGGATGAGACCGCCGATCGCGTGGTCAAGGTTCCTTACAACGCCTATCGCAAGCATTACCCTGCAGCCGACGAGCACTTCCTGGGAGCGGAGGCCTATGCCGGCTACAAGGATGAAGCGGAAGACGAGGTCCGTGGTCTGTTGCGCCGCCGGCGCAATGTGCCCTTCGATAAGCCGGACAATTTCGGCCTGAGTAGCGCCGAAGCCATCGCCGACAACTTCCGCCAGATCATGAGCACGGTGGCGCTGATGACCATCGTAGTCAGCTCGATTGGCTTGTTGGTGGGCGGTGTCGGTGTGATGAACATCATGCTGATGTCAGTAACCGAACGCACGCACGAGATCGGAATACGTAAAGCGATTGGCGCGCGGCGGGGCGACGTGATCCGTCAGTTCCTGACCGAAGCCGTGGTGCTGACCGGCCTGGGTGGGCTGGTGGGAGTGTTGCTGGGAGTGGCTGCGTCTGCCGCCCTGCCGCTGGTCTTCCCTTCGATGCCCACTTCGGTCCCCATCTGGGCGGTAGTTGCCGCGGTGTTGATGGCGATGAGCGTCGGCCTGTTCTTCGGAATCTATCCGGCGGTGAAAGCCTCCCGGCTCGATCCAGTCGAAGCCTTGCGGTACGAATAGCCGTCAACGCGGAACTGAAGTCTTCATCGCCCGTATAAAGCAACGAGCATGGCTTCGGCGTCGTTTCTGCGAATGGCATCTCCACACGTCCGGGTCACCGAAACGCCGATCCGCGCAGGCACAACTGCGAAGCCGGCTTAACAATTACGCAGCGGCCTTCCGCGATCCCGCAATCAGCAACACCACTCCGGCGGCGCAAAGCACGCCCCCGATTGCGGGCGATAGCTTTTCATCGTGGTGGGTGGTGATGCCTACGGAAGCATCTCCCATTTTGATGCCATGGGATTGGCTGGTGGGAAACGGCACGACGAATGAGAGAATTCCCAGCACCAGTACGACAATTCCGATCCAAGCTAATGGACGCATTGATCCTCCCTTGATCTTATTAGGATGCGTTTACTGCCGCTCCGTATGCCCGGCGGTAATGGGGTGAGCCAGGCGCGCGAGCGCCTGGTCAAGTGGAAAACTTCGCGGAGCCGCGGAGCGGCGGCACCCATTTCGCAACACCTTCATTTTAGCGCGCACTCTCTTTCGAGCCGACTTCGAGCAGCCGCTTGGTCATCAGGACGAGCCCCAGGATCTGCGTCCATTCCGAAACAATGTTACC
>Ga0209385_1001130_pt1 | contig 11249 bp, 12 predicted proteins | sample NGEPerB_FD_184506 | JGI IMG/M metagenome (GOLD analysis project Ga0209385, IMG submission 184506) | Arctic peat soil microbial communities from the Barrow Environmental Observatory site, Barrow, Alaska, USA - NGEE PermafrostAB12-B... | ecosystem: Environmental > Terrestrial > Soil > Wetlands >... | reverse complement strand
CCACGCATCGATTCGCGGCGAAGTGATAGCACGACCAAGGTCAGAGGAAGTACCAGCGGCCTCGCGGTCCCGGCCGGAATGGGCCCATGGCTCGCCCGGGCCATGGAAACCTGCGAATTTTAGGCAATTGCGCAAGGCATGCCAGCGTGGGAGCGGGCCATGTCAGCGGGCGAAGATTATGGATGGAACGGGGTTGCTGTTCGATACGACATTGTGCCCGGCGGACCGAGCGGCACCCTAAACGCGCCTGTACGTACAATGTCCGGATACACTCTGGGAGCACCTCGGTCGTATAATGAGTTTAAGTGCTGGAGCATTCGGAGAAATTGTGGTTCAGTCGCGTCACCGTGAAGGGGACTCGACGTTCATGTTTGTTGTCGCTTGTCTTGATCGGGCTGCCGTCTTGTCAGTCGACCCGACCCTCACCGACAATGCACGCCGATCCCGTCGCTACTTCAGCTGATTCAATCCCGGTCGCGCCGGTAAGCGGGACAATTCGCGGTAAGCAATTTGCGATCGCAACTGCGCTCTATTTCATTGACCGACGGCCCGGATATGAACATGTTGACATCAAGCTCTCCGCAGGGAAATCCGCACAACATTGTAGCTCCCCGATTCCAGACGACGCCATGAGCATTTGGCTTAGACGTACAGGGTCCGAACAACTCGATGCGGAGACGGTACACATCGCATCGGATCGGCGTAGCTCTTGGGAAGTGCACTATCAGGTTAAAGACAACGGGCAATGGTTAGGTAACAGCAAGGCTGACGCACTCTTCGTATTGCAGCCCCGCGCAGCTGATCAGCGTATGAGCGGCGAGCTCTCCGCTTGCTTCGCGGACGAGACAAAAAGCTGCGTTCTTGGGACATTTGTCGCCGACTACTGTCCCATTTCAATCGACGCTCCAATTCGCGGAATGGATATCATGGAGCCGCCTGCAGCTCGTGACCACGCAAGGCTCCCCTCACCTGAGGTCGGTGGCCTCGCGAACGTGGAGGCTCCGTGACCGAATGCGCGCATCGCGGGCTTAGGGCGCCGTGGGCCCTGTTGTGCGGGTTGCTCGCTGCGTGTGGCGGCGATCCCGTCGAGCGTCGTCAGCCAGCCCCTGACCAAGCACCTACGTCCTCGACGCTGACAATTGAGCCGCGTGCTCAGCTTATCCCGACCTACCCCTGCAGCCAGTGCCACAGCAAACTCACACCGAATCCAGCGCGTCGGCAACTTACGGTCTTTCACGTGGTGCGCAATGCTGAGCTCGACCATGGCGATCGCAGCCTGTGGTGTTACCAATGCCATTCTATAAAGAATATTGACAAGCTAGTGATTGCAAATGGTTCCTTGGTCTCCTTCGATGAGGCGAACCTACTCTGTGCTTCCTGTCACGGTGACAAGGGTCGCGACTGGCGCGCCGGAATTCACGGAATGACGCAAGGCTATTGGCGCGGGCCAAAACGTCGCAAGCTTTGCACCCATTGCCACAACCCGCACAACCCCTGGTTTCCCACGCTTGCGCCCGAACCGCCCCCAGCGCCCGCTCATGGCGGCGGGGAGACGGAATAAGTGACCACCGTAGATAGGTTTATGGCAGCGAACGACAAGCCTCGGCAAACCGGTACCTGCGATTGCGACGCTCAAAGCGGCTGCGAGCAAGCGCACATTGCCGGCGCCGTGGCAGTGCCGTCAAGCACACGCAGGCAATTTCTTGCCGCGTCAGCTGCGGTTGGCGCCTCACTCGCCGCAGGCACCGCCTGCAATGACCCGGCGTTTCAAGCATACTTTCAGAAGCACTATTTACAGCTGACCGAAGCTGACAAAAAACGCATCTTTGAAAGGCTCGAGAAAGAAGTCGAGCAAACCAAAGGTGTTCGCGTGAAGATATCCGATCCGCGACCGCTACCGAACGTGCAATTTGCCTACGCGCTGAATCTTTCTGTATGCAATGGTAATCGCCGATGTGTCGAGGCTTGCGCGCGGGAAAACAATCTGCCCGACGACCCGCAAATTCGTTACATTCGTGTGGTCGAGCTGGATAATGTCACGCACCACCTAGAACGCGGTAACGTCTATTACGATCACGAAAAGGTCCCTGAGCCCGGCAAGTACTACCTGCCGGTTCAGTGCCACCAATGCAAGAACCCACCTTGCGTAAAGGCATGCCCCACGAAGGCCACCTGGAAGGAACCTGACGGCATCGTCGTCATCGACTACAATTGGTGCATCGGTTGCAGGTATTGCCAAGCGGCCTGTCCGTATCACGCGCGCCGCTTCAATTTTGCAAAGCCCAACGTCAAACCCGACAAGATCAACCCCGATCAGGGCTACCTTTCAAATCGATTGCGCCCGATGGGGGTCGTCGAGAAATGTACGTTTTGCCTACATCGGACGCGCAAAGGGCGTTACCCCGCCTGCCTTGAAGCCTGTCCCACGGGCGCGCGCAAATTCGGCGATCTCAATGACCCCAATAGCGAAATTCGCAAAATCCTCTGGGAGAAACGCGTGTACGTGCTGAAGGAAGAGCTCGGGACCGAACCGCGATTCTTTTATTTCTATGACGACTAAACTCGGAGCCCCGGCCCCAGCGACGGCGTCGGATCAACTACTAAATTTTACGTAATGCCATGATTCGCTACCTCCTCTACTTGCTCAAAATGGCCCGCTGCGCGGTCACGGGCGGTCGTACCTACTATCTATGGCTTGGGTTCTTGCTGCTGTTCGTCGCCATGGGTGGCATCAGCTGGGCACATGATCTGACAGAAGGGCTGATCGTCACCAACATGACCGATCACGTCAGTTGGGGCATAGGAATTGCCAATTTCGTATACTTCGTTGGTGTAGCGGCTGGTGCAGCGGTGCTAGTGGTGCCGGCCTATGCCTATGTGCGGCACGACATCAAAGAGGTGGTTCTTCTCGGTGAGTTGCTCGCCGTGGCTGCCATCACAACCTGTCTGCTATTCATCGTTACCGACGTGGGAAGGCCCGAGCGGCTCTGGCACTTGATTCCTGGCCCCGGCATTTTGAATCTGCCAAGTTCGCTCTTGTCGTGGGACGTGGTAGTATTTAACGGTTATCTGGCTCTGAATCTGCACATCCCTGGATATTTGCTGTACCGACAATACTTGGGCCAAAAACCGCGACCGATTGCGTATATGCCCTTTGTGTTCGTGTCGATGATATGGGCCGTCAGCATTCACACGGTGACGGCATTCCTGCTGTCGGGGCTCGGGAGTCGGCCGTTTTGGAATACGCCTATTTTAGCGCCCCGCTTTCTCATCAGTGCTGGCGCTTCGGGCCCAGCAATACTCTCCCTCATATTGCAAGTGATACGTAAGAACACCAAGTTGCAGGTTCGTGACAGCGTGTTTGACTATTTCAAATCCGTGCTTCGCATCACCATGCCCATCAACCTGTTCCTTTTGGGCTGCGAAGTCTTCGGGGAATTCTACACGGGCACGTTGCACGCTGACTCCGCGCATTACTTATACTTTGGGCTTCACGGTCACAACGTATTGCCCAAATACATCTGGACAGCGATCTTCCTCAATGTAGCATCCACCGCGGTATTCCTGATTCCACGCTTGTACAAGCGCCAAACCATCTATTACGTGGCTTGCGTGTGCACCGTCGTCGGAGTGTGGATCGAAAAGGGAATGGGCCTCATTTTCCCGGGCTTTACGCCCAATCCTCTGGGCGAGGTCATCGAATACACTCCTAACGCTGGAGAAATATTTCTCAATCTCGGTGTTGTGGCTTTCGGTGCCTTGCTTTTCACTCTGATGGCTAAAGTAACGATCTCCATTCAAACGGGAGAGCTGCACGACGGTCCATCGGAGAACCGACCCAGGGCTGACGCGCGGTTAGCCAAACCGGCGACTGAATCCATATGAGCCATCCACCCAAGACAGCCAGCGAGGTGAGCTGCAAATGAGCAAAGATGAAAAGGCAACAGCAGAATCTGGCCGGCGTGACTTTCTGGGCATGGCCATCGTTGGTACGGCTGCCGCGCTCGGTGTAACTGCGGCTGTGCCCGGGATATCGTTCCTGCGTCCCGACAGTCGCCGCGTGATTGGAACCGCATCAGCCGGCAAAGTGCACGATTTTCAGCTCGGAACGGGGCGAATGGTGTTGCTGGATGACCGTCCCGTACTCATCATTCGCTTGCCCGAGGGCGGGTTCCGCGCTTTTTTGGCAGCCTGCACCCATCTGGGTTGCATCGTTAAATATTCGCAGGAAAGAAATCGCATTGAATGCCCGTGCCATCGAGGTGTCTACTCGATAGAGGGGGCCAACGTTTCCGGTCCGCCCCCGCGACCGCTCGAAACACTTAAGGTTGAAGTCGAATCGGGTGAGATCTTCGTGAGGTCAACTTGAAAGCGCACCACATTTCGAATTGGTTTTCCGATCGACTTGGATGGCGGGCACTGTCAAGCGATGTTGGCGGCAGACTAGTTTCGGCGCGAAACCCAAATATTTACATTGGCGGCGTGATTCTTTTCTTGTTTGCAACGCAGATCGCAAGCGGTGTGCTGCTGCTCCTGCATTATCAGTCGAGCGCCGAGCATGCGTTCGAGTCAGTGACACGCATCGCCGGAGAGTATCCGTACGGTGATTTAGTCCGTGGAGTGCATTTCTGGAGTGGCCAACTGCTGGTCGGAACGCTGCTCTTTCAGCTCGTTCTCTCGATGCTGCGTGGCTCGTTCACCGCACCGCGCGAGCTCGTTTGGGTCTCGGGTGTAGTCATCACCACGGTTGCCGCTGCTTTCGCGTTTACCGGATCGGTGTTGCCCTGGACGGACGATGCTTATGCACAAGCGCGCGTTGGCAGCCAGATGGCTGGGTACGTTCCGGTCATCGGTGGCACATTGCTCCGGTTATTGCGTGGTGGCGACGAGATCACCAGCCAGACTCTGCAGAAGGTCTTCGGGTTTCACGTTGCCGTGCTTCCCGCCTCATTTACGCTCCTGCTCGTTCTACACTTTTACACGATACGTTCGGCACCCAGGGTTACGACCACCCCCGCGGCTGATGGCGAAAAAATCCCGATGTACCCGGATTTCGTCGTACGTATGGCTGCGATCATTGTGGGCGTGCTCGTCGTGGTAGTGTCCTTGGCTACTTTCGTGGCGCGGCCCATCGGCAACGCCGCCGATGCCACCGCTGCTTCTCCAGCCTCGGCGCGGCCCACTTGGTTTCTTCTACCCGTTCACGCGCTTCTTAAGTCGGCGCCTACGACATTGCTCGGTGTCGATAGTGCCCGATTCATTGGCGGGGCCTTGACTGGCCTCTACTTGTTGGTTGCCGCTTTGCCGTTCGTCGACAAACGCGGCGGCCGTGTCACCACCGGAATTACCTGCGGCGCACTTGTGCTTGCCGCATTGCTGACGATCCATGCCCTCTATTAGACCCATTTTTCTCGCGTTTTCCGCAACGCTCGCCACGCAACTGGCGCTGGCGGGCCCCACCATAGACGCTGGTCATGCCGCTGCGGGCAAATCGGCGCAAACTGTTCTGCACAGTGCCGCAACGACAAAAAAAGCGGACGAAGCACCGCCACGCGAGGTATCGGAGATCGACACCAACACTTGCGCCACCTGCCACGGCAGTTTGCCGGAAACGAAATATTCGACGCCAGCCAAGCAATTCGTCGCAAGCGTGCATGCCGATGATCGGATTGGATGCGTCGGGTGTCACAAAGGTGACCCTCGAGATCCGACGGTCAGAGCCCATGACCGCGAAGGCGGCTTTACTCCCAGACCGAACGAACAAGGTATCGTCGCCATCTGCGGCGGTTGCCACTCGAACGCGCCATTCATTCGACGCTTCAATGCACGCCTGCGCACGGACCAGGGCGATCTGTTCCCGCTGAGTCTTCACGGCAAGCTGGCCACTACCGGTGATCCCAACGCACCCACTTGTGCCACATGTCACGGGTATCACGATGTTGTGTCCGTTTCGTCACTACTGGCCCCGACCAATCCGCGCAATGTGGCGAATCTTTGCGCGCGCTGTCACGAAAATCCGGAGCTAATGAAGAAATATGGGCTCCCGATCAACGAGAAAGCCAAGTGGCAACGCAGCGCTCACGCCCGGGCATTGCTCGGCGGAAATCCCCAATCACCTTCGTGCACCGGTTGCCACGGTCCGCATTCCGCAACTCCACCGCGCGCCACCACCGTCGGGCGCGTGTGTGGCCAATGTCACCCGGACCAATTGGAAGCTTTCCGCCAGAGCCCGCATTCCAAGGCGTACCGAAGGTTGGGGTTGTCCGAATGCGTGCCCTGTCACGATCCCCACGAGGCCCGGCGATCGAGTTGGGACATCAATTCGTCAGAATTCGTCTGTAACCGCTGTCACGCCAAAGACACAGTGCAGCGCCAAGTGGCCGCTGAGCTATCCCAGATGGTCAGTACTGCGCGTGGCCGGCTCGTGCGTGCAAAAGCTCGCTACGAAGCCCTCAAGGCGCAAGGCATCAATGTCCATGGGGCCCAGTATTCGCTCGATCAATTGGACACCGAGCAGCAAAAGCTGTCGATCACTTTGCACAGTTTGAACCCAAGCCGGATGCGCGTTCCCATGGCAGCCGTCATAGATGCCGCTGATCGCTCCGAAAAAATCATCGCGGCCGCGCAGCAAGAGCGGCAACTGCGCCGCCGTGGGTACTACGTGGCGCTGGCATTGGCCATCACGCTACTCGGGCTTCTTGTGACCAAGGCTGTTCAACTCGCACGACAACGGAGTCGAAGCAAGGCATGAATTGGCTACGTCGCCTTTGGATGGTGATCACCACACACCGTCCAGCCGCTATCGCGTCGGCGATTGTGGCCGTTCTAGCGGTATTGGCGTTGTGGGCAAGCGGTGAAGCATACGTCAGTAGCAACGCAAATTTTTGCACTCATTCCTGCCATACGGCAGAGGCAAGACACGCGGCCAAACTCGAGCCCGGCCATACAAAGATTGCTTGTCAAGCTTGTCACACAGGCGGGCGCCGACCCGGCCTAGGGCTCGTCATCAAAGGTCTGTTTGGAATTCAGTCCAACATTGCGCGGCATGGCGCGCTGGACGCAACGACCTGCGTGTCGTGTCACTCGACGCGCCCGAACGCGCAGCAGGTGGTGGACACTCAAGGCCACCGGCAGCACGCCGGTCCGCGGCAACCGATCGCATGTCTCAAGTGTCACGGCGTCAACATACACGGGGGACCGCCCACCGTCAGCGCCTGCACCAATTGTCACGCGGCTAGCAAACTGCATGCGCAGCTTGCGGACGCGGACAATTGTCTATCATGCCACAACTTTTCCGTCACGAGCAGTAAGACACACCGACTCACAATCGACGATTGCGGGCGCTGCCATGGCGACGATAAGACCCGTGATCCATCGGTTCCAAGTGACGAACTTGATCGCGCGCGGCGCGTGACCCCCGGCATGCTCCACGGCAACGTGGACTGCAAAATGTGTCATCAGCCGCACAGGCGACTGAATAGTGCTCCTCTTGCGCGAGCGGTCAACACTGAGCCAGTCACTGCAAATGCTGCCGACACCAAGGCTGCCATCACCTCGGCTGACGCTCGAGGGCTGGTCGCGCGACAACCTTGCAACCGCTGCCACGAAATTCAGATGGGGCCTGACTCCGACAAAGTTCCGCTAGGGCACGTTCGCTGCGCACAGTGTCATCAACAACATGCACCCCTGCAGGAGGCACGTGTGGCCTGCGCCACATGCCATGTGCAGGGTCGCAGTGACTCGAACGTTGGCTCGCAGGGGCGCCGCCATCGCAGCTGCACCAGCTGTCACGCGCCACACACTTGGATCGCCCAGCGCAGCGGCTGCGTGCAATGCCATGACGCCAAGGCGCAGTCGCTGCTGACGCGCAGCCCGGAAGCTCACCAAGCGTGCACCAAGTGTCACGAAATCCACGGATCATTTCCGGACCAAAATGCCTGTGTCAAATGCCACAAGAATCGACTTGAGCATATTGCGAATGCCCCGGCGCCACACCGGAATTGCGTCGGTTGCCATGACCCGCACGCCGCATCGAATCCCGATCGAAAAGTCTGCACCACCTGCCACGCGCAACAAGTGCAGCTTCTAGCTACCGCCGGTCCAGCGGGGCATGCCGCTGCGGGCTGTCTCGGGTGCCATGCACCGCACGGCAATCCCAGGGCGCCGGCCCTTACGAGTTGCAAGAATTGCCACGCAGAGAAGGCTCAGCGCGTAGCAGAGGCAGGTCCCGAGCCGCACAAGCGTTGCGTTTCCTGCCATCAGCCGCACCGTTTCATTATTACCTCTCCGGAAGCCGCTTGCAGCAATTGTCACAAGGCGCCGGTTGCACCCGATGCCATTCACCGCGGCCCTTGCACGAAATGCCACCTTCAACACGGGTCACCGTCAATCACGGCCAAAATGTGTTTGGGCTGCCATGAAAACGAGGGCAAGACCGTTGGAGCCAACACACCGCACAGCCGCTGCCGGAATTGCCACCAGCCTCATGTAAGTGCCAAGACGGCTCCCAAACAGTGTCCCACTTGTCACCAGGATAAAGGGCGAGTGGCAGCACTCTGGCCTGCTAGCTCGGCACACGCAGGGCCGTGCATCAATTGCCACCAGAACCATCAGGTTACCAACATCAAGGCTTGCGATAGTTGTCATGCAGCTGAAGCGACCGCCGCCAAGGGGCGACCGCACAAATGCAACTACTGTCATCAACCCCACAAAGACCCCGCTCCAACCCGAGCAGGCTGGTGGGACCGCTGTGTCAATTGTCACAAGCCAGAAGTTGCTGCGATCAAGACGGGCCCTCACCACGATAAGTGTCAATCGTGTCATAAGCCACACGCTTTCTCGCCGCCCACTTGCACGGATTGTCACAAGGCAATTCCAACCCAGGGCGCCCACAACAATGAAGGGCACCGCAAGTGCACTACTTGCCATGACGCGCACACGGCAAGTCGGCCCGATCGTGAGAAATGTGTGTCGTGCCATCAAGACCGCCGCACGCACATGCCCGATGTGCAGCGCTGCAACACGTGCCATATTTTCCGTTAGCGCTGTTGCCGCGGCAATGGGCGTACCTGCAATGGTTTTTTTGGGGTCATGACGGCACGTGGACACAGCTCGCGGCGAGCGGGACGCGAAGCGCCTGGCCTTCAGGCTGCCCCTTCCACAAGTATTGCAGCTATTGCAGCCTTGCGTGCGGAGGGAAAACTTCCGCAAGCGCGACGGCGAGCGTTAGCGGGATGCTAGGTGCTGGCGGATCGCCAAAAGTAAAAGGTTCAAGCCTTGGCTCTGGCGGCTTATTGAATACAGGGAGAACCAATGGGACTGGGATCACAACCCAAGGCTTAGGCGACCCGCCAAGTGTGCCGAACCAACAATAAAATGTCCAAACTTAGATGACCTGGACATGTGACCACCATCCGGGTAGGGCAAGCTTGCCAGACCGCTCCAGCTGCCTGATCCCGGTTTTGGACGAGGACCTGAGACAACCCTCGACCGAGTCGTTATTTACCGCAATGGCGTCGCCTATTTTGAACGCTACGCGGATGTCGAAGGCGATGCACTCCATTTGCAGGTGCCTGCCGACAAGGTCGATGACTTTTTGAAGTCGCTTACGGTTACCGATGCGCGCACGAACGCACCCGAGCCTATTGTGTACCCCACCGATGTCCCCAGTTCCGGCACCGGGTTCGTCGAGATGAAGATTCAGTTGAGTGGGGCCAAGCAACATAAGCTCAAACTGACGTACGTAACGGAATCTCCCTCGTGGAAACCGAGCTACTGCTTTACGTTGGGCAATGCCGGCAAAATCCAAGTGCAAGCCTGGGCAATCGTGGACAACACTTCGGGGGAGTATTGGCACGCGGTAAAACTTGGCGTCGGCGCGAGTTCGGCCATGTCCTTTCGCTTTGATCTGCGGCACATTCGGGTAGTAGAGCGAGAAACCTTGCGCGCGGACGATCTGTTCGCGCAAGCCCCACCGCTGGGCGGGGCCTCCGAGTGAAGGGCGATTCATTGGAGAAGGCTTATCTGAACCTATTCCTGCACATGCCCAAGCCTTCGTCCCTTTTGCCCTCGATCGGCAGATTGTCATTGAACATAAGAGCGATGAGCGGGACGCAATTCGACGGGTAATTACCATGCAACGCGGCGTATTTCATACCGAGCTTCAACATGTCCGACACACCATGCTGACGTTGCACAATCGACTGGCCGAAAAGGCCACGGTGTACGTCAAACACACGGTTCCGGCAGGTTACACGTTAGCCAAGCTCACCACTCCGAACGAAAGGCTCGGCGAGGCCTATTTATTCAGAGTAATCCTGGAACCGAATAAAAAAACTGATCTGACTATTGATGAATCGACGCCGGTATTTACAACGACGGACATTCGATCACCCGAAGGCACGGGTCTCATCCGCGCGTACTTGTCCTCGGCTGCCGTCGAGGGGCCACTGAAGAAGCACGTCGACGACCTGTTGCACCTCAATACCGAAATGACAAATATTGAGCAGCGCATTTCTAGCACACGCGATCAGATGGCCGAGTATCGGACGCGAATGGATGAGCTACACGCAAGCTCTCGATGCAAGCCTCAGCTGACCCTATCCCTTTCCGGTAATCCGGAAATGTTTAGAGCGGTTTTCACAATAACGGACCGCGAATTCGAGAACCGCTCTAAAGAATCCGCGAAAGCGGATTCAGGGGTGAAGGGACGAACGAAGTGAGGAGAGCGGGGGCGAATGTCCTTACAAACAAGAGTAGAGCCCTTTTGAGCACGAAGGGCGCGCCACAATGGCGGTCCAAGCCATTGAAAAGGGCTCTAGCGGCTCAAAGTGCCGATTTAACTTGTTCCAGCGCTGGCGCCCCACGTACCGGCGCGTCGATGGAGATAAGGCAGCGTTGCGCGACGAAAGAGCCAGCCACTAGGCTGTGAGAATTGTCTCCAAACGCAACCGAAAGCTCGCCGTGAATCTTCGCGTCAGTTTCTATCTCGCGAATGACGATGATTGCTGCTGCGTCGCCGTTTCCCCCCCACGCGCGTCCTTCTTTGACTTGGTAATGCACTTCCCAGGGGGACGCTTCACCTGCCGCGACACGTGCGGTCCCCTCCGCCACTGGTTCGGCGCCGCGTCGACGCAACCAGACTGTCGGTCCGCCGGGGTCATAGGTCGCACACGGATCCTCGATTTTCGCCGAGTAGAGTTTGATATCCACGTGTTCATAGCCAAGTCTCCGGTCGACCGCGTAAATTG
>Ga0209385_1001129_pt1 | contig 11251 bp, 13 predicted proteins | sample NGEPerB_FD_184506 | JGI IMG/M metagenome (GOLD analysis project Ga0209385, IMG submission 184506) | Arctic peat soil microbial communities from the Barrow Environmental Observatory site, Barrow, Alaska, USA - NGEE PermafrostAB12-B... | ecosystem: Environmental > Terrestrial > Soil > Wetlands >... | reverse complement strand
ACGAATGATGGGGGCGACGTCGTCGGACCCTTCGTCCGTGTCGCGATCAAGGACCAGGGCGTGGGCATCCCCACCAAGGACCTCGAGCGGATCTTCGAGCGCTTCTACCGGGTCGACCCGGGTCGCGCGCGCGAAACCGGCGGCACGGGACTAGGCCTCAGTATCGTGCGTCACGTGGCGTTCAATCACGGAGGGAACGTCATCGTGGACTCACGCGAAGGCGAGGGATCGACGTTCTCGCTCGACTTGCCAATGAATCAATAATGGGCAAGAAGCAATCCTCGGAATCGCACGTTCGTGTCCTCCTCGTCGAAGATGAGGAGTCATTCATCGACGCGCTCTCGATTGGTCTTGATCGCGAGGGATTCGACGTCACCGTCGCTCGCGACGGACAAGAGGCGGTCAACCTCTTCGGCGCCGGGCATTTCGACGTCGTGCTCCTTGACCTCATGCTGCCCAAAGTCTCTGGACTCGACGTCTGTCGGGTGATACGCGCGGCGAGCGACGTACCGATCATCATCGTGAGTGCGAAGGGCGAAGAGGTCGACATGGTCCTGATGCTCGAGATCGGCGCTGATGACTACGTGACCAAGCCGTACCGCCTCCGCGAACTCGTCGCACGCATCCGCGCCGTACTGCGACGACGCGAGAGCATCGACCACGACCACGGCGACGAGGAACAAATCGTGCGCGGTGACATCCGCATGGACGTCGATGCCCGCCGCTGCTTCATCAAGGGCGAGGAGATCAAACTGCGCAAGAAGGAGTTCGCCCTGCTGCGCCTGCTGCTGGAGAACCCCGGCCGCGTGCTCACCCGGGAGGTTCTCATCGACCGCGTGTGGGGCAACGACTACGTCGGCGACACCAAGACGTTGGACGTGCACATCAAGCGCCTGCGCACGCTCGTCGAAGACAACCCGAAGGCGCCCGAGCACATCACCACGGTACGTGGTGTCGGGTACCGCTTCGAGCTCACGAAGGCTTCGAAGTAATCCTGGTCTCGCCGCCGAGGTACGGGGCGAGCACGTCGGGCAGCAGAATCGAACCGTCGGGCTGACGATAGGTCTCCACCAGCGTGGCCCAGATCCGTGCCCACGCAAGCGCGGAACCGTTCACCGTATGAACGAGCGCTGTCGACCCGTCGGAGGTGCGATAGCGAACGTTGGCCCGGCGAGCCTGGAAATCGCGGAACCAACTCACCGAGGAGACCTCGAGCCAGCGATCGACACCGGGGCTGAAGACTTCGAGATCGAGCGTTCGCGCCGACGAAGTGCCGAGGTCCCCACAGCACAGGTTGAGCACCCGGTAGGTGAGTCCGAGCGACTGCAGCAGTGCCTCGGCGCGGCTCAAGATGTCGGCGTGCGCCGCGTCGGCCTGATCGGGCGTGCAGTAGGCGAAGAGCTCGACCTTGTCGAACTCGTGCACGCGCAAGAGGCCCCGGGTGTCACGTCCCGCCGCTCCCGCCTCGCGGCGAAAACAGGCGGTCTGAGCGGTGAGGCGAATGGGAAGCTTCGCCTCGTCGAGGATCTCGCCGCGGTGCATCGACGTGAGCGGCACCTCCGCAGTCGGGATTGCCCACAGGTCGTCGCGCTCGATCGCGTACATGTCGTCGGCCGACTTGGGCAGGTGCCCGGTCGACATCATCGTCTCAGTCAGCGCGAAAGTCGGCGGCCGTATCTCCTCGTAGTCGGCCATGTGACGATCGAGGGCGAAGAAGCCGAGGGCGCGCAGCAGTCGGGCGCCCCCGGCGCGGAAGAGCGGGAACATCGAGCCGGCGATCTTGGCGCCCGTTTCGAGGTCGAGAATGCCCAGTTGTGTGCCGATCTCCCAATGCGGGACGCGCTGGTGCTCGGCGTACGTGGGAAAGGCGACCCCCTCTTCCATGCCGACCCACCATCGACGCATCTCCACGTTGTCGGTTTCGTCCAGGCCGTCGGGTACGTCCGGCGCCGGGACGTTGGGAATCATCAAGAGTCGTTCGTGGAGCTGGCGCGCCACGGCTTCGGTGACCTCGGAAGACTCGCGTTCCTTGTCGCCGAGCGCCCGGCTCTCGATCGTGAGGGCGTCGGCGACTTCGGCGTCCTTGACTCTTCGGGCTTCGCCCACCTGGCGTGAGAGATCCTTCACCTCGGCGCGAAGTCGCTCGGCCTCCTGGAGCAGAACCCGGTGCTGGACGTCCAAGGCGATTATCTCGTCCATCGTCGACGTCGAGACGCCGCGGCGCGCGAGGGCGGCCTTGACGACATCTGGTTCACGACGAAGCTGGGCGAGATCAATCATGCCCGTCAGCCTACCGAGGTGCGTTTGAGCGAGCGGCGAGCGTCTAGGTTCAAGGGTCGTGAGTAACGCTGTCGAGGTCAATCATCTTTGCGTCGACTTCGCCGAACTCCGTGCGGTTGATGACGTGTCCCTCAACGTCACTTTCGGTGAGGTCGTCACGCTGCTCGGACCCAACGGAGCCGGCAAGACGACCGTCGTCGAGACACTGCTTGGCTTCCGCGGCCCCACCTCGGGCACCGTCCGGCTCCACGGGCTCGACCCGCGCCGTGACCACCGTGAGGTCGTCGTTCGCACCGGGGCGCTCCTCCAGCGCGGTGGTGTGTGGTTCCCGATGACGCCACGCCAGGCACTGCAACTCACCGCCACGTACTACGAAGCGCCCCGTGACGCACGTGAGTTGTTGGCACTGCTCGACCTCGAGCGATGTTCGCGCACACCGTGGCGACGACTGAGCGGCGGTGAGCAGCAGCGAACCCTGCTGGCACTCGCTCTGATCGGACGACCCCGGGTTCTGATCCTCGACGAGCCAACGACCGCCGTCGATCCCGAAGGTCGTCAGGTCGTGCGCGACATCGTGCGCGCCGAGCGTGACCGAGGCTGCGCCCTGCTCATCACCACGCACGAACTCGACGAGGCCGAACGTCTCGCCGATCGGCTGGTCATCATGGACCGCGGTCACGTTGTAATCCAGGGAACGCTCGACGAACTGGCCGGCCAACCCGAGATGATCGTCGACGTCTCGGCTCCCGTCGACCCACGCCAACTGAGTGCACTGATGCGCTGCGACGTGATCCTCGATGGTCCGACGCGCCTGCGCTGCGCGACCATGTCGTCACCTGAGAATCTCGCGACGATTACGAGCTTTCTCAACGCGGCGGGCGTCGACCTGCTGTCGCTGCGAACCAGGGCGTCGCTCGAAGAGCGCTACTTCGAGCTCATTGCTCAAGAACGAACGCGGATTCAGCCGTGAACGCGTGGTGGGCGCAGACGCGCGCCGAGGTGCGCATGACCATTCGTCGCGGAGAGACGCTGCTGCTCACCGTCGGCATACCCATCTTGTTGCTCGTGTTCTTCTCACTCACCCGGGTCACGTCGACTCCGACGGCGCATCGGATCGATTTCGTCGCGCCGGGCATACTGGCCCTCTGCGTGTTGTCGACCTCATTGGTGGCGCTGTCGATCTCAACCGGATTCGAGCGAACCTTCGGTGTACTGCGACGACTCCACGTCACGCCGCTCGGCCAAGGACGCCTGATCGCGGCCAAGATGACCGGCGTTCTCGTCACCGAGGTCATCCAGGTCGCCATCCTTGGAGCGGTCGCGCTGGCCCTTCGTTGGCATCCCCACGGTGGCGCGAGTGGTGGCGCAGAGGTGCTCGGCCTCCTGGTGCTCGGCTCGGCCGGGTGCGCCGGTATCGGCTTGGCACTCGCGGGATGGCTTCGCGCCGAGGTGAACCTCGCGGCGAGCAACGGTCTCTACCTCGTCCTGCTGCTCTTCTCGGGCATCGTCATCCCGGTAACGTCACTACCCTCGTTCATCCAACGAATCGCGATCGCGCTGCCGTCGGGGGCGATGGCCGAGGGACTGCACCGGGTACTCGGACTCGGGCTCGCGCCGACCGGCGCGGACTGGACGTCGCTCGCGGCGTGGGCGGTGCTGGCGCCGCTGCTGGCGGCGCGCACCTTTCGCTTCGACTAGGCCGCAGCCTTCAGTTCCTTGATGCCACTAATCAGCTGTTTGGTCGGGATGGCGCCGTAATAGACCTTGATGACCACACCCTGTGCCGTGACGAACACCGTCTCGGGGATCTGGCCGAACTGGAAGATGCCAGTCGTCACGTTGCTCGACGGATCAAAGATCACCGGGAAGCGAACGCCGGCCTTTCGAACGAATGCCTGCGCCGCGGAGAGTTGGTCTCTGGCGTCGACGCCCATCACGACGACGGGGCTTTCGTCATGCTTGCGCAAGTACGTCGCCACTTTGGGCATCTCGCTGCGGCACGGTCCACACCAACTGGCGAAGAAGATGAGCACCCCGGCGTGACCGGTCGCCCAGGGCGCGCGATGCTTCACGCCGTTGAGTCCGCTCACGTCGAAGCCCTTGACCGTAGATCCCACGAGAGCGTTCGACGTTTGAGTCGCGCCACCGGTGAGGATCGAAACAACGACGATAAGGGCTATCGCGATCACGGTGCCGATGCCCAGTGAGACGAACATCATGGGCGACGGGTGTCCCCGCTGCGGCTTAGTGGAATCGGACAAGAACGTCGACCGCCATCAAGACGAACAGGGCCGTGAGGTAGGTGATGGAGAAGTGGAAGAGACGCATCGCTTCGCCCACGTCGGCCTTACCGTCGACGGCGTGACGGTAGAGGCGCAAGGCGTAGAAGGTGAACAGTCCGCCGAGCACCGTCGCCGAAACGGCGTAGACCCAACCCAGATGGGCGACCGGACCGATGAAGACGGTGAGCGCCCACAGGATCACCGAATAGACCAGGATCTCCAACGTCGTTCGTCGCAGCGATGCCACGACGGGCATCATCGGCACGTTGGCCGCCTGGTAGTCGTCGCGGTAGCGAACGGCCAGGGCCCAGAAGTGCGGCGGGGTCCACAAGAAGATCACGAGGAACAGGAGCACGGGCGTCCAGGTCAGTGAGTTGGTGACGGCCGCCCAGCCGACGAGTACCGGCACGGCGCCCGCAGCCCCGCCGATCACGATGTTCTGCTTGCTGCGACGTTTCAGCCAGAGCGTGTAGACGAAGACGTAGAACGCCGTCGCCGACAGAGCCAGCCACGCCGACAACGGGTTGACCCAGATGGCGAGGACGCCGAAGGCGACGATCTCGAGCATCGACGCGAAAATGGTCGCCGCCCGAGGGGTCATGACGCCGGTGACCAAGGGTCGCTTCTTCGTACGTTGCATCACCGCGTCGATGTCACGGTCGATCACCATGTTGTAGGCGTTGGCGCCACCGGCGGCCAACGTGCCGCCGATCAACGTGGTGACGATGAGCCAGAGCCCAGGAATGCCGTTCGCCGCCACCACCATCGTGGGAATGGTCGTGACCAGCAACAGTTCGATGATCCGTGGTTTGGTAAGCGCGACGTAGCCCTTGAGGACGTCCGTCGAGGAACGTGGAACGGCAGCCGCGATTGTCATAGCGGGCATTCTACGAGCCCCGCCGTTCCCTAGGCTGCGGGGGTGACCTCCTCGCCCCGCCGCACCGTCTCGGCCCCAGTGTTTCGCTGGTTCGCCTTCGCGTCCTTCCTCTCGATGATCATCATTGTCCTGTCGGGCGCCGCGGTGCGCCTCACCGGATCGGGTCTCGGATGCCCCGACTGGCCCACCTGCTTTCACGACCGCATCAGCGGATCGATGCAAATTCACTCCTTTATTGAGTACACGAACCGATTCATCACCGTGGCGCTCGTGCTCGTGAGCGCCGTGACGTTCCTCGCGGCGCTGACTCGCCAGCCCCGGCGGCGCGACCTCGTGTTCCTGTCAGGTCTCTTGATCCTGGGCGTGGTCGCCGACGGGTTGCTCGGCGCGTTCGTCGTCTACAGCAAATTGAACCCCTGGTTGGTTTCGCTGCACATGCTGTTGTCGCTCTCGATGGTGGTCGTCGGCGCCGTGCTCTACCACCGCTCGAAGTACGTCTACGGCCCCGGCGCGCGAGCCGACGTTCGTGACCCGCACTTCCGTCTCATCGCCCGTCTGCTGTGGATACCGTTCGGCGCCCTCTTGATCGCGGGAACGATCACGACGGGTTCGGGACCCCACGCCGGCTCCTCCCAGGGACAATTGCGGGCGAAACGCCTTCCGTTCGCGCTCTCCGACGCCACCTGGGTGCACTCGGTGGCGGCGGTCTTGTTCATCGGACTGGTGACGGGACTGTTGTTCGCGGTGTGGAGGAGCGGTGTACCCGAAGCGCTGAAGTTCGGGATCCGACGACTGGTGATCATCTCGCTCGTCCAGGCCGGTATCGGACTGACTCAGTTCCTCACGCATCTGCCCCCACTGCTCGTCGAGCTGCACGTCGCCGGGGCGGTATCGCTCACGATCGGGGTCACCCAGTTCCACCTGCGCCAAACGGCCCACGACCGCGAGCCGGGGACGAAAAGAGCGGTGGCGTAAGGCTTTACGTTAGGCCCTTTGGCCCTAGTGGGTCCCAGACGCTCCATGCAACACTATTGGAAACCTTAGATCTGGAAGATAGGGGATAACTATGGGCTGGCTTTGGTCCTGGGCGGCGATCTTTCCGCTCAACAACCTCGGACATTACGTTCACTGGCATTGGTTCTTGGTCAGTCGGTCGAACCTGATCGTCATCATTCTTATGGTGCTGACGTTCCTCACCGCGCTGTTCCTGCCGTTCCCCGGCCGCAGCTCTCGGAAGGAGAACAAGTGAGCACCACCGAAATCGATCGTCAGTGGACGACACGACTGCGCAAGCGCGCCGCGGGAAAGCTTCCCCCCGAGAAGCTGTTGCCCGACACCCAGCCGACCTACGTCGCGTCGTGGATCTACGTGTTCGGCGTCGCGACGCTGTCCTCGCTCATCGTGGTCATCGCGACCGGCTGCATCCTGGCGCTTCGCGGACCGTTCTGGTGGCACGGCTCGCAGTACGGACACTTCATCAACTCGATGCACCTGTGGAGCGTGGAGTTGTTCTTCTTCTGCATGGTCGTGCACCTGTGGGGCAAGTTCTTCATGGCGGCTTGGCGGGGCGGACGTTCGCTCACCTGGATGACCGGCGTCGTGACGTTCCTCGCCTCCATCGGCGCGGGCTTCACCGGTTACGTCTCCCAGACCAACTTCGACTCACAGTGGATCTCGACCCAAGCCAAGGACGGCATCAACTCTGGTGGCGTCGGGGCCTTCTTCAACCCGCTGGACCTCGGTCAGATGCTGATGTGGCACATCGTCCTGCTGCCGCTCGCGGCCGTGGTGCTGACCGGACTGCACGTGCTGATGGTTCGCGTCAAGGGTGTCGTCCCACCATTTGAAGAGAGTGCGGAGGTCGCCCAATGAGTAACAAGAAATTCCGCCCCGACGTCGACGCTCCGGTCTACAAGGGCGGCTACAGCCCTTACGACATCATCAAGGAAGGCACCATCGCGATCATCGTGATCGGCGTGTTGACGGTGCTGCTCTCGATGTTCTTCGGGTCACCCGACGATCCCGCGGTCACCATCAAGACGTGGTCCAACGCCGCGCCGGTCGACTTCGCCACCACCGCCGCCAGCGAACTGGACGGATCGTCCACGACCGGCGGCTACGGAGCGCCGTACAACCACGCCAGTTCCGGGCCCTTCATCGGGCCGTTCCACGTCGCCCAGAGTGTCGGCGTGCGCATCCCGATCAACACCGTCAAGGACTTCGTCGTCAGTCCGTTGAAGTCACTGCCGAACCAGCCGGTCCTCGACCAGAACCTCACGACATGGTCCAACGCGTCGACGTCCACGCAGGCGTCATGGGTCGCGAGCTTCACCAAGGCTGAGCCGAGCATGAAGTTCACCGGTGGCCACGTCGTCACCAGCGCCACCAACGCCGGTCCAGTGCCGGTGATGATCGACAGTCTGACCCAGATGGCCCGTACGGGCGCGCTCGACCAGGCGCTCGTGACCGGGGCTGGTTTCTATACGACGGACTTCACCAAGCCGCTGTTGTTCATCTCGGACGGTTCCTACCTCGCCACGCTCGCCGACAAGCAGCACCTGACGGGTGACCAGTGGGGCATGATGAACGAGACGGGCAGCTACCCAGGTCAGGCCTGGCTGTGGCTCTACTCGTTCTGGTACCAGATCCCGCCGTTCAACACGAGTGGGAACGCGGACCTCCTAATCCTGGGCATCATGGCGATCCTGTCGCTCGCGCTGCTGTTCCTCCCCTTCATCCCGGGCCTACGATCGATCCCGCGTCGTACCAAGGTCTACCGAATAATTTGGAGAGAGCACTACCGCAACCACGTATAAGATCCCCCCGCAGCACCAACGAGCCGGACCTTCGAGGTCCGGCTCGTTGCATTGGTGACGGCGATCGCATTGATTCGCGCGACTAGCTCTCGCTCTTCGGTAGCCATCGAAAGGTGAACCGACAGAGGATCGCCGCGACGACCGCCCAGGCGCTCAGAATGATCAGCGACTTGGTCAGTTCGAAACTGTGCGCCGCTTCTAGGTAACCGAACGACTTGGGAAGGAAGACGCCGCGAATCGACTGGGCCATCCACTTCAGGGGAAAGATCGCCGCGACGGTCTGCATCCACTTGGGCAGATCGGTGTAGATGAAGTAGACCCCCGAGGTGAACTGGAAGAAGAGGACCGCCGGCGCGGCGATCGCCGACGCCGCCTTGCCGTCCTTCGCGAGCGTCGAGAAGACGATGCCGAGCAGCGAACTCACGATGAGACCCAGCAGACTGATCCAGACGAAGTCCAACCACAACGCCGCGCTCGAGGGAAGCTGGATGTGGTAGCTGTAGTGCCCGATGCCGAGCAGGAAGATCACCTGGAAGACGTAGATGAAGAGCGACACGGCGAACTTGCCGACGAAGTACAAGCTCTTGGGCATGGGTGAACCCATGATCCGCTTGAGCGTGCCGTTGCTGCGCTCCTCGGGAATCGCGATCGCGAGTTGCTGAAACGAGCTGTAGAGAATCCCCGAGGCGATCAGACCGGCCACGATGTACTGGGCGAAGGTGACGTTGGTGTGGGGCAGCTTGGAGTTGTTGAACACCGAACCGAAGATCACGAGCAAGAAGATCGGTAACAGCATCGAGAACATGACGGTGCGACGATCGCGCAGGAGGAGACGCACCTCGAACACAGCTCGGTCGAAGTAGAGAGCCGGCAGCTTCGTCACGTTGACTGGCCGTCGACTAACTCGAGGTAGGCCTGCTCCAACGTAGGACGGATGATCTCGAGACTCGCGATTTCGCCCGCGAAGGTGGCACTCAGCCGTCGAACGGTCTCGGTCGGAGTGTCGGTGCGCTCCTCGCAGAGCTTCGTCCCGTCGTGCCATCGCACGATCACGATCCCCTGATTACGACTACCGAGGTCGGCGGGGGTTGTGTCGGCCACCTTCTTGCCTCGTGCGATGACCACGACGCGGTCTGCCAGGGCGTCGGCCTCTTCGAGGTAGTGCGTCGTCAGCAAGATGGTGACGCCCTCACTCTTCAACCGCTCGATCAGTTGCCAGAAGACGTGTCGGGCCTCAGGGTCAAAACCGGTCGTCGGCTCGTCGAGAAAGAGCAGTTCCGGACGGCCGATCACGCCCAACGCGACGTCGAGGCGACGCCGTTGACCGCCCGAGAGTTGACCAGCTCGCTCCTTCGCCTTCTCACTCAGTCCGACCAGTTCGATGACGTCAGGGACGGCGCGCGGCGAGTCATAGAAGCGCGCGAACTGTTCCAGCGACTCGGTGACCGTGATGTCCGCGAGGTCGTCCGTGCTTTGCAGCACAATGCCGATTCGTTGGCGCCAACCTCGTTCGGCCCGCGCGGGATCTATGTCGAGGACCCGCACGTCACCCTCGTCGCGCCTTCGGTACCCCTCGAGGATCTCAACGACGGTGGTCTTTCCAGCACCGTTCGGGCCGAGGATCGCGACGCACTCGCCGGTCGCTACCGTGAGGTCGAGGCCATCGATCGCGGTGTACTCGCCGTAGCGACGCACGAGTCCGCTCACGTCAATCGCGCTCATCGGGTCAACGCTACTCAACGGTCCGTTCCTTCGATTCAATCCGACGACGGCGCGGGGCTGGGCCACGACACGGGTCGATGATGATGACAAAAACTGACGACCAGGTGTTCCTTGTGGCGACTCAGCTGAGCGCCGCCGTCCAAAGACTCCTCCTCGCCTCGACGTAGTGAGCGTCGACTCTCCAGAGCGCGCCGTGGCCCTCGTCCCACAACCGACTCCACGGCTGGACGCCGCGTTCGTGACCGTGTTGGAGAAGTTCGTACATCGACCACGCGCGCGGGCCCAACAAGGCAACGAGGTCGGCACGATCCGCTTCGCCAAGCCCGTAGCCATCAACCAGAGCGGCGAGTCTCTCGGCGGCGCTCTCGTCACTGAGCGGGGCGTCGCCAGAGAGCGGCACGAAACCGTGCGCGGCGTAGGCCAGATCCCAGAGTCTCGATCCAGGTCCGGCGCCGTCCCAGTCGATGAAGGTGAGGTCGGTCGCCGTTCGCACGAGGTTCCAGGGCGCGAGGTCGTGGTGGCAGATGAGTTCTTCGCGATCGGGAGCGATGGCGACGTTCCAGACCGCGTCGCGCGGGGCGACGAACGTACTTGCGGCGTCATGGAGCCGTCGAATCAGTTGGCCGACGTCCCTCAGGCGATCGACGTCCAGATCAAACGGAGCGGGTCCAACGTATCCCTCGACGAAGGACAGCATCTGTCGACCGGCGTCGTCGTAGCCGAGCGGACGCGGAGCACCCCTGAAACCGACCCCGTGCAAATGCTCCAACAGGGCATCCACACTCGACGACCACCGCCTCGCCGAGCGGCGAACGGTGTCGCCAACACGCACGACCTCGACGGTGACGTTTCCGCCGCGCAGTTCGTGCTCTGCGGGAAGATCGTTCATGAACGACCAGGTTACGGCCGACCTTGCGACGGACATCGCGTGAACGCGCCGAGGTCGTCGTGCGATCACTCGAATCGTCCCCGTCGCGACGTGGGCAGCGTCGACGGAGCGATGATCCGACGCAGTGGCACAGGAATCGTCGTCACCTCTAGGCTCTCGGACACCTGGAGCCCAGAGCATCAACCCAGCCAGCGTTTGAGCCGACGAAAGCCTTCCCGGCACCATCCCCCCTAGTCAAAGGAAATCCGACCAAGCATGTCAGAGCGTCTCCGAGCCCTTCGATCTTCCGTGGAACACTTGCGCACCGTCGCCGGTCAACTCGACCCGGAGGACTTTCAGTCCCCCGCCCACCCGAGCGAGTGGACGATCGCCGACACATTTTCTC
>Ga0209385_1001127_pt1 | contig 11256 bp, 8 predicted proteins | sample NGEPerB_FD_184506 | JGI IMG/M metagenome (GOLD analysis project Ga0209385, IMG submission 184506) | Arctic peat soil microbial communities from the Barrow Environmental Observatory site, Barrow, Alaska, USA - NGEE PermafrostAB12-B... | ecosystem: Environmental > Terrestrial > Soil > Wetlands >... | reverse complement strand
TGATCTTCCTCATCCTCATGCACAGCGGCAAGGGCGGCGGCCTGTCCGACATGTTCGGTGGCTCGGTCGGCTCCGCGGCCGCCGGTTCGACGGTGGTCGAGAAGAACCTCGACCGGATCACCGTCACCGTGGCTGTGATCTTCGCCTTCACGAATCTGATCCTCATCATGCGCCTGCAGTGACCGATTCCGGCGCCGAGCCCGTCGAGCGCCGCCCCCGTGTCGCTCTCCGGTGGAGCGAGTACCGTGCCCGGTGGAGATTGCCCCTGGTGATCATCGTCATCATCGGGGCAGTGGCCATCATCGACCACCTCGGTTCTCAACGGATCAGCCAGGTCGATGAATTGGCGCCTCCGGCACTCGTTGCCGCCACCGGCGGATCGACCACCGTCCATCTCGACCGTCCCTGGGACGGGTTCAACCCCGACACCCCCTCGGGGGCGACGTCATCGACGCCGACGCTGCTCAGCTCAGTGCTGCCCAGCGCCTACATCGTGTCTCCCAAACTGGTCCCGCAGGTCAACAACGACCTCCTGTTGAGCGTCGAGGCCACCTCGACGGCACCGTTGACGATCCAGTACGTGATCAGTCCCCACGCGGTGTGGTCCGACGGAGTGCCGGTCAGTGCGGAGGACTTCATCTATGCCTGGCAGTCCCAACGGGGGGACGGGGTCGATGTCGACGGACAGCCTGACCAGATTGCCTCGACGCTCGGGTACCGGGACGTGGCCTCGGTCACCGGCAGCAACGGCAGGAAGACGGTCACGGTGGTGTTCAGCACCCCCTTCACCGACTGGCGCGTCATGTTCGACCACATGGTGCCGGCCCACATCGCCATGCGGGTGGGCTGGAACAGCGGGTTCGATCTCTTCGATCCAGCGGTCGACCTTTCCGCCGGGCCGATGATCGTGCAGTCTGCCTCGGGAGACTCGAGTGCGGTGTTGGTGCGGAACCCCAAGTGGTGGGGGACGCCGGCCGTTCTGGACCGGGTGGTCGTCTCGGTGGCACCGACCCAGAGCGCCTGGCTCGGGGCTCTGGCCGGGTCCAGTCGTGCCGTGGCCCAACCGGCCCAGTTCAACTTGGGCACCCTCGACGCGGTGTCATCTCTGCCGAATACCCAGAGCTCCGTCAAGCCGTCTCTGAGCTTCTTGCAGCTGGAGTTCAACGTGAAGTCACCCGTCACCGGCAAGGTTGCCGTGCGCCAGGCGATCGCTCACGCCCTGGACCGCACCGCGATCCTGACGAAGACGTTCTCCTCCATTGAGCCGGACCTGGTGGTGAGCCAGGACCATCTGGCCGCCCCTTCGCAATCGACCTACAACGCGTCATCGGCATCCGGCGAGTACGCCCACGCCGATCCGGCAACCACCGACCAACTGCTGAAGAGCCTGGGGTTCCACCAGGACCAGACCGGCAACTACGTCGATGTCGATGGAAGTCAGCTGACCATTCGGATGGCGGTCGAGTCCGGGGATCCCTGGATCGGCGAGGTAGCGGCTGGCATCAGTACCCAATTGCGGAGCGCGGGCATCTCGGTGGTGACCTTCCCCGTGGCGGGGGGCGCCGGCCTGGCTGCAGCCGCTGCCGCCAACTCCTACGACATGGCGCTGGTCACCCGAGTCTCGAGTCCGTTCCAGACGGTCACCGAGGGCTGGTACTCCGACGGCCAGGGGCCCGTGGGCCCGAACGACTCGGAGAATTGGAGCAAGTTCGACGATCCTGAGGTGGACCAGCTCTTCCTGCAGGCCTCCCAGGCGTTGAACCCGGTGACCGGAAGCACCATCTATACGCAGATCGACGATCAATTGTGGGATCAAATGGTCGCACTTCCCCTGTTCGGGGAGCCGGCCCTGCTCGCCAACGGGGTGCAGATCGCCGGCCCCGTTTACAACGCCTCGGAGGACGGCATCCTCTGGAACGTGGCCCTCTGGACGATGCTCAAGCCCGGTCCGTCACATTCGCAGGCGTGAGGGGCCCGGAAGCTCGGGCCGTCACTGCGGGGCACATCCGGCGACCGGCGCCTGAACTTCCGTCGACCCAGGCCGCGCTACCATGCCAGACGCCCCGATAGCGATATCGGAGTCACTTCGTCGGAGTGGCGGAATAGGCAGACGCGCTAGCTTGAGGGGCTAGTGCCCGAAAGGGCGTGGGGGTTCAAGTCCCCCCTCCGACACGCTCCAGGTCCACGCCCTGCAGGCCTGGGACCTGGGAGTTTCTAGCGTCGCCGTTTTCAGCGACTCGCTCCAGGTCCACGCTTCGCAGTGTTGACGTCAGCTGGACCTCTTCGGTGGAACCGATGCGCCGGTACCGCACAGTCAGCCCGAGTGCCTGGTAGAGCGCAGCTCGGTCGGCCTGCTCAATGCGCCCGAGCAACTCGGGCAAGTCTCGCAGTGCCGTGAGCGTCTCGACCACCTCGTCGAGACTGAGCGGCCTCGGGGCCGGAGGGGCGGTCGCCAACACCGACTGGGCGGCGTCCTTCTCCCGCTGGGTGGCCGCTATCCGAGAGGCGATGACGTCGGCGGGGATACCGGCCTCCAGGCCGTCGAGGTGTTTCGACAGTTTGCGCTCGCACTCGGTGAGCGTCGCCCGGGCTCGGGTGATCGCCGGATCTTCTCGGTGCCCCTGGGAGTCAACATCGACAATCTGGGCTGCGGTTGCCTCAATGCGCTCCGGTGCGAACAGGCCGCACAACCAGGCGTCCACGTGGGGGAGGAGACGGTCCTCACGCACCGCCAAGGTCCGAGGGTGGTCATTGACCGCCACCGGGTAGTCGCTGCTCACCTTGCAACGGTAGAAGGCGTGTCCCCGGACCAAGTTGCCCTGCAGTTTCTTCCCGCAGCAGTCGCAGACCACCAGTCCGGCCAACGGGTAGCGCGACGGTACGGCCCGCCGCACCCCGCTATGGCTCCGGCGCTTGGCCGGCGTGATGGCCTTGGAGCGGGAGTTGGCCGCAATGAGCGCCGCAACCCGGTGCCAGGTCACCTCATCGACGATGGGGTCATACGTCTGTACCGATGCGGTGACCCACTCGGACCGGCCCTGCCACTGCTGTTGGGTCACATGGCCAAGAGCTGGGGCGTCAGGATCGAGGAGAACGTCCGCCTTCTTGGTGCGTCCTGACACGTGGTAGCCGAGGTACCGGGGGTTGGCCAGGATGCTGCGAACCGCCGACATTGCCCAGGCATGGCCAGATCGATGCGAGTTCCGACGTCGGTCGTGAGCGGATGGACTCAGAATCCCTTCGTTGGTCAGCACGGTTGCGATCTGCTTGTAGCCCGCCCCGGCAAGGTACGAGTCATAGATGCGCTGCACGACAGGCGCGGTCACAGGGTCGGGGGCGAGTTGATGGAGCCGGGCGCCCGAGGCCGCCTTGGATGGGTTCGAGTGGGGTCCGTGATCGGCGATCAGATAGCCGTAGGGGGGACGCCCACCGAGCCAGCGACCGGCCTGTGCATGGGCTCGAACGGCATTGGCGACGCGTAGCCGGGTCCGGTTTCGCTCCGCACGGCTCATGGTGCCGTAGTTCGAGAGAGCCATGTAGTGCCCGTCGTTATTGATATCGACAGCCCCGCCCAGTTCAGGCACCCACAACCCAACGCCATAGTGGGCGAACTGAAACAGGATTCCCTCAAACTGGGTGCCGGAGAAGGCACGCTGTGGCTCGGCGATGACCAGTGCATCCCAGCCTCGGTTCATGTCCTTCAAGTCACAGAGGATCCGGGAGGCTTCGGGGCGGCGGTCCCAGGGCAAACTTCTGCTCTTGTCGATGTCGTGATAGGTGGTGACGATCTCACCATGGGGAGCGACGAGGCGAGCCGCGACGTCGGTCTGCCAGCGCAGGCTGTCGGCCGGGTCCTGCAGGTCGTCAGTAGACGTACGGGCGCTTAGTGCGAACCGGATCACGCTGCCTCACGTTTCTGGTGGTCGCGTAAGGTCCGCACGATGCGGGCCAGAACGGCGGCCACGTTCGGGGTCACCTGGGGTGCGTCCTCGGCCATGAACCGAATTGGCTCACGGTGGTCCGAGCCAGACGACGGACGACCCCCCACGGTACCCCGAGGTGCGTCGGCGATTGGCGGATTTGCCTTCATGAGCGGCGCCTCCTTCGCCGCCCATGGGGCACTACGCGCACTCTTGTTCCAGAAGCAGCTTCTGGACGAAGTCCAGGAGGCTGGTTCGAACGACGAGCCGACGGCGTCCGACTTTGACGCTCTGGATCCTCTTGGTCATGACCAGCTCATAGGTCCTCGTCCAGCCCACCCGGAGGACGTCGGCCACCTCTTCTACCGAGAGCAACAATTGGGTGTCCATCTGCTTCGTGTCTCCTTCATCGGGCAGGGTGGTGCTTCCACCCTCTGTTCGGGATTGGGACACGGGTGTGCCTGTTCGGGACCAGGGTCCGCTCAGTCGGGCTGTCCGGGTGCCGGCGGGCGAGCCTGTCGGATCGGCCCTGCTCGTACCCGGCCGGTTTGGCTCAAGTTCTCTCAGACGCATGTCAAGCCACCAGCCGATCGATGGCGATCCGGCGCCGGCGCCGGCGGCAGAGATGACCGTCGGGGAGCCCGGCGAGCTGGGCCACTTCGGTCACGGCCATGCCGAGGACTCTCGTCGCGTAGAGCACAGCGGCGTCGGAGACCATGAGGCCATGTCCGGTCGCCTCGGCGAGAGCAGCGGCTAAGAGCTCCTCGCCCGTGCGACCGATCGATGCCGGGAGGGCGTCCAATTCACCGAGGCTGCCGCTCTGACGGGAGCGGTGCCGACGTTCACTGCTCTGGAGTGTTCGCAACCGGGTGCGGACCCCTGACAAGAGGTCACCGGCGGCGTAGGGGCGGTGAGTGCCCGACCACCTGGTCGTGAGCTCCCAGAGCGCGGAGATGGCGTCGGCATGGAAGGCGTCGAGATCGCACCACGGCCCCTCGGCCAGGTCGAAGCGCCGGGGGAGGACGAGGACCCCGGGGATGAGGGCTTCGATGATGGCCCGGGGGACGAGGGCGTCGACGTCGGCACTTCTCAGCATGGCCGTGATCACCTCGGCGGACTCGTTGCGGGACAGCTGGCCCGAGGAGAGCGACAGGGCGGTGACCAACTCGGCCAAGTTGTCGACCTCGAGGTCGGCGACCACCGGTTCGCACTGAGCCAGGCGATGACAGGCGGAATTTGATGGGGGAGCGGCCCCGATGGCTAGCCATTCGCTACGGAGATGTCTGATCGTGGGGGTGTCCATGCCCGCCACGATGACGATCAGGGTTCATCAAACCCCTCATCAAATGCCTCATCACTCGAAGAAATCTGAGAAATCTTCGATGGCCGACGAAGCCCCTGGTCAAGAGGTTGCCGGTCGTAGCGGCGCGGATAACCCCTGCTCAGAGGGTTCATAACTTTCATCATGAGGGGGTTCATGATGACGGCATCAGATCAGCCGTTCTGAAGCTGCAATGGCTCCGAAATGGTGATGGAAGCGCCATCGTCGCAGCTCAGAGGGTTCATAACTCGAGTTGTGAACCCCTCACAAACGCTGCTGGGCTTCGTCGACGTCGGGATGATCGAGTCGGTGTCCGTTCAGGTGCCCTCGGTGCACTATGACGCCGACGCCGACGCCGACGCCGTTCGGCGCTCAGCGTGATCGGAGGCGGTGCGGCGGTCCTTTTCGCTGACCGGGTCAGGTCGTCGGTTGGTGTCACGCCATCGCCCGCCGTCAAGGGCCGCTGCGGAATACGGCTCGACCCCGGTGGTCGCCGGCACGCCGGCGCCGGGGTCGGCCGTGATGTCCTCGCTCGGCCTCCGGCCGTCCCTTGACTGCCGGCACCGGTGTGGGAGGGTCGGCTCCCAGCGCTCGATGGTGGACCAGGCGGGGCAAAAGGCGCCCCACCCGCCATCGACCAGGTGATCGTCGACAACGACGTGGAACAGCACAGCGTTGGCGTCGACGAGGACGCGGGCGAGGTGGTCCCGGCACGGTCGGTTGCGATGTCGTGAGCGACTGGTTCGTTCCGGGCGCCCCTGCCTCCTTCACCGAAGGGCCCCGGCTGTCCTTCCATATGGCGCCGGACCGACCCAGTTCCTTCCATGAGCCAACGAACGAAATCCCACCCGGGCGCCTCGCGTGCCGGAGACAGCGTCAACCATCTGACCGAAGGGTCCAGGATCAGAGGCCCGGTGAACGCCCAGCCCAGAGGGTTCATCACTCCGACCATGAGTGCGCGCCGGGACTCACAGGTCCGACCGACCACATCGATCGTTGGGGCACCTGAATCGGCATCGTCCCAGCTCAGAGGGTTCACAACTTCAACCATGAACCCGATGATGACCGTCGGGCAGGGTTCACAAATCGTGCCGACGTCTGGGCCGAACAGGGCACCTGATTCGGTATCGTCCCAGCCCAGGGGGTTCACAACTTCCCCTCCCGGGGAATACCTGTGGCGAAGCAGCCCGTCGACGCCGTTCCCCTCCTCTCCTTCGGTGCGAACGATCTCGCGCTCCTCCGTCTCCTGTCCGACGCCGGCCCGTGCAGTCGACCGCCCGACGACGGCCTCGTTTCCCGTCAACGGCGTGATCAACGACGACATACGTCCTGGTCACAGCGGGAACGAGCCGCTGACATCACCAGTATCGGCTTCCGGTCGCGGCTCGACAGTCGCGTCCTCGCTCCGTTGCCACGTCGAACGAGAACGAAGAACGGCGAGCCCGGAAGGCTCACGGTCCAATGTCCCATCGCTCGGACTGCACTCGTTCACGGGACTGCAGAAGAGCGGGAGCAAGATGGTCAAACAGGTCCCCTGTTTGAGACGGCGTTGCCGTTGGCCCCTGACGGGCCCGGTCCCCGAGGTCTCCTCGTGGTCGCTGCGCTGGGCGTCATGAAGCCTCCCCTGGCCGACCGGACGGCAACGACTCCGGTATTGAGACGCACGTCGAGGATGGCCACGGTGACCGGTGGCCGGCACAACGTCGTGAAGGTGCGGCTGTCCGACCGGGAGCTCGGCCAGCTCAAGGAGCGAGCGGAGCGGGCGTGCGTGTCGCTCCAGCGGTTCCTTTTCGAAGCGGCCATGTCGGGATCGGCAGCCCAGTCGGCCCAACGGCGCCAAGCGGCCGGGGATGCACAACGGGCCCGGATCGTGCTCACCGGTGTGGCGAACAACGTGAACCAGTTGGCCAAGTGGGCGAACACCAACCACGTCCTCTCCGACGGGTTCAACGACGCCCTCGACGAAGTGCGCAGGGCAACGACAGTGCTGGCCGAGACGACCGAGCGTCTCCAGGCCGAGTTCGTGCCTCTCCAATGATCGGGAAGATCACCACGGGATCGTCGGGCCGGAGACTCATCCGGTACCTGTTCGGCCCAGGCAAGGCGAACGAGCACTCCGACCAGCGCGTCATCACCTCGGGGCTCGTGATGGGCGGTGAGGCGCTGGCCGGCAGCAACCTGTCCCATCGCCAGATCGCAGACCTCGGTGCCGGCCTCGATGAGGCGCACGAGATCTTCGGCACCGACCCCAAGGGTGGCCACATCTGCCACCTGTCACTGTCCCTTCCTCCCGATGACCGTCACCTGAGCGACGACCAGTGGGGAGAGATCGCCAACAAGGCGATGACGGCACTCGCCTTTGAGTCCGACGGCGTGCAACCTGCCGCCTGGGTGGCGGTGGGCCACGGGATCAGTGCCAACGGCAACCAGCACCTCCACATCGCCGCGTCGCTGGTCCGGATCGACGGCAGCCGGGTCAACGCCTGGCAGTCCAAGAAGGTGCTCTCTGGGGTCTGTGCCGAGGTCGAGGCCTCTTACGACCTGACCGTCGTCGACGGCCGAGAGGGACGGGGGATGCCCGGGATGTCCAGAGCCGAACTGGAGCGGACCGCACGGGAGCAGCGAACGGAACCACCACGGACCTCACTTGCCCGCATGGTGCGGGAGGCGTCCGTCACCTCCAAAGACGAAGCCGAGTTCGTCCGGCGCCTCCAGGGGACCGGGGTGCTCGTGCGCCCACGATTCGAGACCGGGGGACAGGATGCCGTGGTCGGCTACTCGGTCGCGATGAGGACCGAGGATGGAGAGACGCCGATCTGGTTCGGCGGCGGGAAGCTGGCAAAGGACCTGACCCTGCCCAGCCTGCGTCAGTTCTGGGAGCAGTCAGCAGGGGATCGGGCCGCAGCGGTCGTCGAATGGGGGAGTGCCAAGACGGTCGCCCCAGGCCGGGAAACGATTCGTGGCGGCCCAGATGATTGGATGCGGGCGGTGGCGGGCGTCGAGCGGTCGCTGGAGAGGCTGAGGGCCGTCCCGGCATCGGACCTGGCTGTGTGGCGGGGGGCGGCGAGGGAGGCCGCCGGAGTATTTGCTGCGTGGTCGAGACGTTTCGAAGGGGACAGCCCCGGGCCGATGGCGGAGGTTGCAGATGTCTTGGCCCGATCGGCGCAGAACCGGCCAGACGATCCCGTCCCGGACCGAGCAGCGGTACGTGACTTCCGGGGAGTGGCGGCGATCGCAGCCCGATCCGCGGTGGACAAGAACTCGCCGATGGTCTGGGCCTCGTTGGTCGACCAACTGGGACGGACCCTCCGGGCCATCGGTGATGCCCATCACGCCCGAGGGGAAGCGGAGATGGCCAAAACACTCTGCGGCCGCCTGTCGGGTGAGATCAACGGGCTCCACGACCGCTTTACGACGAGCACTGCCCAGGAGCTCGTTCCCGGTGAGCAGATCCACGTAGACCGGATCCCTTCGGCGTTTCTCGATCTCGATCTCGATCTCGATGATCACCAATCGGAAATCAGCGGGAGACACGGATTGAGTCAGGATCATGGCATCGAACGCTGACCATCCGTTCGCTGGGCATGCAGCTTCTGTAATGCCAATGTCTGCCTGCCCTGTTTCAATCCTGATCCAGCGGTGGCGGTGGCCAGAACCGTGCACGCCGGCTCGGCCAATCCGTCACGCCAATGGCCGCTCCGAACGCCGGTTCTGCCTCATCTCGGGCGGGTTCGCCCGGAGTCGGTCAGGCGTCGTTATGCGCCCTTCCCGAGGACAATTGGCGATACGAGTTCGGGACCTCTCATTTCGGTGACGGTGCATTCGGTTGGTGGTGAACAGGCAGCGGTAGCGTTTCCGTATGCCGTTCAAGCCTGTACCATCCGCTGCATCGATTCCGGAGGGCCCGCTTGAGCTCTTTGACGAGCTGCCGCGCATGTCAGGATCGGTACCCGAGCTGTGGCGGCAGCAGGGCGAGATACTCACCGATTACAAGTTGAAGTTCGAGAACAATCCGGATGTGGCCGTGGAGCTACCAACCGGCACAGGCAAGACAATGGTCGGCCTGCTGATCGGCGATTGGCGTAGGCGCAAGTTTCGGCGCCCGGTGCTGTACGCCTGCCCAACGCAGCAGCTGGCATACCAGGTGGCGTCCGTGGCAAAGCGGGAGGGGATGCCCAGCGTCACGCTCGTCGGCTCCCACGCGAAGTGGTCGCCCGTCGAGCAATCAAAGTACGACGGCGCCGAGGCCTTGGGCATCACCACCTACAGCGCCATCTTCAATGCCGCCCCGAAAGTAGGTGGCCCCGGGACAATCATCTTCGATGACGCCCATGCGGCTGAGCAGTATGTCGCGGAGGCTTGGAGTATCTTGGTGAGCCGTTCCAAGCAGAGTCAGGCCTACTTCGCCCTGCTGAAGGCTCTCCGTCCGGGCCTCGGCGGCATGTTCTATCAGAGCCTGGAACAGCCTTCGTCGGACGTCCGGGCACGGCTCGATTTGCGCCTCGTGGTCCCGCTTCGACGACCGAAGATGGCAGAGGCCATCAATGCGGCTCTCGCCTTGCTGCCAGAAGGCGAGAGCGCTTGGTGGTGCTGGCACAGTGTGCGAGCTGGTCTTGCCTCGTGCCTGGTCTATGTCTCCTGGCGCGAGATCCTGATCCGACCCTTTATCCCACCAACGTCCGAAAACGAACCTTTCACCGGGGCAACACAGCGGGTGTATCTCTCCGCAACGCTGGGCCATGCGGGCGAGCTGGAGCGCTCCTTCGGCCGACCCGAGATCGCCCGGCTCCCTCTGCCAGATGGTCGCAGCCCTAGGTCGGGGCGCCGATACTTCATTTTCGCCGATCTCGCGACTGGAGACCCTGTGAAATTGGCCACCGAGGTCATGACTGCAGCGGGGAAGGCACTCGTGCTGGCGACATCCACTGACGCCGCGAAGGGCGCTGCCGAAGAGATGAACGTCAACGGGTGGCCGGTGCTCACAAAGGACAATATCGAGACGAACATTTCCGCCTTCGCCAAGGGCACCCACGTGATTCTGGCGCTTGCGGGCCGGTACGACGGAATAGACCTGCCGGACGATGCCTGCCGGCTGGTCTGCCTTGAAGGGTTGCCCGACTGGGCACACCTTCAAGAAAGGTTCCTGGGGTCCAACCTGCGTGCGAAGATCGCCCTTGAGGAACGTACTCGAACCCGGGTCGTCCAAGGCGCGGGTCGGGCTACCCGCAATCCGTCGGACCATGCGATCGTTCTAATCCGCGGCGGCGGTCTCACCCGTTACCTGACCAGCCCGGTAGTACGCGAAGCGCTTGACCCAGATTTGCAGGCGGAGATTGACTTCGGGTTGAGCAACAGCCGCGAGGTCTCGATCGAGGACTTGCTGGAGAATACTGACGTCTTCTTGAAGCAGGGTGACGCTTGGCGCGACAATGCCGAGCCGAACATCACCGAAGCCCGACGCGCCGTCGAGCGCCACGACCCCACCGGCAGCGCGCTCCTAGCTGCTTCGGCACCTTACGAGGTCCAAGCTTGCACGGCGGCCTTCCGGGGCGACTTTGTGGGGGCGCGGAACGCCGCCCAGCATGCTGCACAGGCGCTTTCGGGCGACGACACAGTGCGGTATTACAGGTCGTTGTGGCTCTACCTGGCAGCAGTCTGGTCCTTCGCGGCCACGGGCGCAGATGCCAATGCCAGCAAGACCGCTGTCGGTCTTCTGTACGAGGCTCAAAAGGCGTCAATGGGTACAACCTGGCTCCGGGAAACCGACGCCGGTACGGAGTCCACCGTCGACGAGGACGCCGATGACACCCCTGGAGTGCGGGCGATCTCGCGGCGCCTTGAGGACAACGTCAAAAAGGCCACGATCGATGCTGCCGTTGAGCGGATGAAAGTGGGGATCGTTGCTTTCGAGCACGAGAAGAGCGAGCCCGCCCTTACGGAATTGGGCCGACTACTGGGCGCAGACTCGGCTAAACCTGACGGCCAGGGCCGTTCGGATTCCGCGTGGTGTTGGGA
>Ga0209385_1001126_pt1 | contig 11262 bp, 9 predicted proteins | sample NGEPerB_FD_184506 | JGI IMG/M metagenome (GOLD analysis project Ga0209385, IMG submission 184506) | Arctic peat soil microbial communities from the Barrow Environmental Observatory site, Barrow, Alaska, USA - NGEE PermafrostAB12-B... | ecosystem: Environmental > Terrestrial > Soil > Wetlands >... | reverse complement strand
TGCGTCGCCCTTACAACGTGACGCGTAACGACCCCCACACTACACGTGATAATTCGGCGCTTCTTCGGTAATTAGCACGTCGTGTACGTGGCTTTCTCGTAGGCCTTGCGAGGTGATGCGAATGAAACGGGCCTTTTCGTGCAGCTCACGGATGCTGCGGCAGCCTGTGTAACCCATGCCGGATTGCAGGCCCCCAATCAATTGCGCCAATATCGAGCCTAGCGATCCTCGATGCGGCACGCGGCCTTCAATGCCTTCTGGGACTAGCTTTTCGTCGACCGTGCGGCTTTGCCCATAGCGATCCTTTGAGCCTTGCTTCATGGCGCCGAGAGATCCCATGCCCCGGTAGGCTTTGTAGCTGCGGCCTTGATACAGAATCAGCTCTCCGGGGGCCTCGTCCGTGCCCGCAAACAACGAGCCTATCATTACACAGGAAGCCCCGGCCGCGATTGCCTTGACTACCTCGCCTGAAAACTTGATACCGCCATCGGCAATAATCGGCACGCCGTGCTCCTTGCCTACTGCAACGCAGTCTGCAATCGCCGTAATCTGCGGCACTCCGATGCCGGCAATGATGCGCGTCGTACAAATGCTGCCCGGCCCCATACCGACTTTTATCGCGTCAGCTCCGGCGTCAATCAGCGCGCGCGTGCCCTCCGCCGTGGCGACATTACCCGCAATCACTTGAATTTCAGGGTGCCGCGATTTAACCTCACGGACCGTTTCAATGACGCCAATCGTGTGACCGTGCGCCGTATCGACGCACAGTACGTCAACCCCCGCCTCAACTAGTGCATCCATCCGCGCCAGCCGATCTGGACCGGGGCCGATTGCGGCACCAACTCGCAGACGGCTCCGTTCGTCTTTAAGCGCATTCGGGTTGCGCTCGGCCTGCATTAAGTCCTTGATGGTTATCAGTCCTACTAACTTGCCATCTTCCACGACCAATAACTTTTCGATGCGATGCTTGTGCAACAATTCCCGCGCGTCGTCGTACTTGACGCTCGGGGGCACCGTGACAAGCTCCTTGGTCATCAACGCGCTCACGGGTTGGTCCAAATTCTTTTCGAAACGGATATCGCGAGCGGTCAATATGCCCACCGGGTGCGTGCCTTCAACTACAGGTACACCGGAGATGTCATGTTGTCGCATGATGCCGACCGCTTCGCGCAGCGATTGCAGCGGACCCACCGTAACCGGGTCGGTAATAATGCCGCTCTCCGCCCGTTTCACGCGGTCCACTTCTTGCGCCTGCGCCGCCACGCTCAGGTTCTTGTGAATGATGCCGATCCCGCCATTGCGCGCCATCGCAATTGCGCAGCGCGACTCCGTCACCGTGTCCATCGCGGCACTGACGATGGGCATATTCAGTTCAAGCTTTCGCGTCAGGCGGCTACGCACGTCCACGTCGCTCGGAACAATGTCGCTGTAGGCTGGCACGAGCAAAACGTCATCAAACGTCAGGCATTCGCGCAAAGTTTGTTCAAACATGGCCCACTCTACACCAACTTTTTCCACCGGCCAGTCCCGCGAATATTCGGCTTTTTTTGCCGTGGGCCCACTTGAACAAGGGTGCGGTTGGCCGATGGGACAGCAAATCGACGCCATTTGCCCAAAGGCGACCGCGTGCGGCTTGGCGCGCTGGGCCCCGGTCGCGTACGACTGGTTCGTGCACAATCACCCCGAGCGTCAGCCCCCGTCGCCATTAGCCGATTCGGAGCGAGACGCGGACGTGCAAGGGCATAGTCATAACGCATCGCGGGATGTCCCGGCGCGCGTACTGCGGATCGCTTTTCTGGTTACGTTTGGTTTTCTCGGAGTCGAGGCCGCCGTGGGCTGGTGGTCGGGGAGCCTCGCGCTGCTGGCTGATGCCGGGCACATGCTCGCCGATTCCGGCGCTTTGGGTTTGGCCCTCGTAGCGCAGCACTGGGCGGCGAAGCCTCGGTCCCACCGCTCAACGTTTGGTCTTCGGCGCGCCGAAGTGCTGGCTGCGTTCGTCAACGGCATTTTGCTCGCGGTCACGTCGCTTGCCATCATATTGGAAGCGGTCGAGCGGTTCTACCACCCGCGAGCCATCGTCGGGTCGGCCATGCTAGTCGTGGCAACCCTCGGTTTGCTCGTGAATCTTGGCATTGCGCGCTTGCTCATGCGGGGCCGGGAACAAAGCGTCAACGTGCGGGCCGCCTTAGCCCATGTATTGACCGACGCGCTGGGTTCTGTGGGCGCTATTTGTGCAGGCGTTGGTGTGCTGCTTTTCAATTGGACGCGGGCCGACTCGCTGTTTAGCATGCTGATTGCGGTATTGGTCGCGTTCAGCGGCTGGCGCGTGCTCAAAGAGACCACCTCTATCTTGCTCGAGTCGGTGCCAATTCATCTAGATCCGGCGAAAATTGCCCACACCATTGTCGATACGCCCGGTGTCGCGCGCTGTGCGGATTTGCACGTATGGTCCATTAGCGATGCTGTCGATTCAGTCAGTGCGCATATAGTGCTCGATGCGGGCGCTCACGGTGTTGACGTTTGCAGCCGTGTCGCCAACCGCGTGCGCGTTGCACATGCGGTGGCTCTGGTCACGATTCAACCCATGGCGCCTGCGCCGATTAGCGTTGTTCCCTTACGACGGGGTCCGGATGGGGAGATCATTGCACCGACGTTCAACAAGGGGAATAAATCGCCAATTTGAGCGCACGACGACCCTCAAATGGACGTTCGCGTGCCGCTCTGACCCCAAAAAAGCCCAAATAAGTAGGCAAAGATCTTCGGCCAAGGGATGTGATTGAACCCGGTGACCTGGGCTGCTAGTTTCCGCCTCCCTATTCTGCCCTTTTGGACGATGAGGTAACCGTATGAGTCAGCCGAATTTACCCGGTGGCGCGCCCGCCACCAATCTCCAGTTGCGTGGCGGTGCGGCCATTGTGGCGCCGCCGTCAGCATTTCCTTCCGGTATTCCAGGTAACGCTCTGGTGGTAGTGCCGCTCGCGCAGCCGTCGGAGGATTTGCTGCAGAAGATTAAGGAAGGCCCTATCGTCGTCGAACTCGAGGAGATGTGGAAGCTCTTGGGTTTCAATGGTCCAGCAGTGCAAGTGCAAGACCAAGAAGGGCGCCCGATCGCGATTGGCCTTGAAGACTTGTTAGACGGTCTCGATAAGCATTGGCAGGAAGACAAGGACGACATTCAACGAGCGCGCCTGTATGCCCAAGAGCTCATGAAATATGGTCGATTCGAGAAGGCAGAGAAGGTACTAAAGAAGATCGTCGCCAGTGGTGGCGGCGGTGAAGATTGGTTAGGGCTCGGTATATGCCAGCTTCAGCAAGAGCGCTGGGACGACGCCATTGCCACTTTGCGCGGTTCGCAAAATCTGCTGTTGGAAAACCCGTTCCCCTCACTGCACCTAGCGCGCGCGCTCAAGGGTAAAGGGGAGCCGGATCGCGAACGCGAAGCCATCGAGCGGGCCATTAATATCGATGGCAACTGCGTTGACGCTTGGGCTTACCTATTCTCGCAGGTCAAGGAACAGGAAAACGAAGAGGCCGCGCTGACACGCATTAAGGAACTGGCGGACGCAGAAACGAACAAGAAGCGGTCGGCGCCATACATCGCTGTGCAAGGCATTTACTCGGCGGATGAAGCCACGCGCGACAAGGCCATCGAGTACGCAAAACTGGCCATCGAGCGTAACCCGCATGATCCCCTGGCCCTCATCTCGCTCTCGGCGCTTTACGGGCAAAAAGGTGATCTCAAGTCAGTAATCGACATGCTCCGGCCCCACGAATCAAAGATGGCAAACGACGTTAGGCTAGCGAACAATTACTTCCAAGCATTGTTCCAGAACCGCGAAATCGAGAGCGTAACGAAACTGCTAAACGCACTAGCCGGCTCACAGAACCGCGAAGTAAAGCAGTTTGCCATCGAACAATCGCGCCAAGTTGCCCAATTCCTGCAACAACAACAACAACGGCTAGCCAGCGCCGCCAGACCGTCGTAATTCGCCAATGGCGGGGCGCTGCTTGCCGCGCCCCACTACGCGCCGCGCTTCCGGTGCCGCGCCTACGGCTCGCCTGTTCACCGTGATTGGGTTGGTCTCGGATAGGGGCACGTCGCGCCGTGCACCAACTATTGATTGCGCGACCCCTAACTGCGCGGCCCCTGATTCTAGGGCCGCTGTCGGAGAAGAAAATTTTGTTAGCGATACATGGGTCACTGGGCCGCCCCACAAGGCTGCCAACAGCGGCCACCCAGATCGGGTGACAGACGCCAATGATTTCGCGGAATTGCTGCAACCACCGGTTTCGACAGCAGCTAGCGAGCACAATCCAACCAGGGCAATTGCGGAGGAAAAAGAGCGCGGGGGCATACGCTGAGATTTTGGCCCATTCCCCCTAGATGGGCCGAGAATCCTGCAAGTGAAATCTGGCGACCTGGTTTCAAGGAAATATCGTCTACTCCGGCCGCTGGCCGAAGGAGGCATGGGGGAGGTCTGGTCTGCTCGCAACGAGCGAACGAACCGAGACTTCGCCATCAAGTTTCTACTGCCTGCCCTGGCAAAACACCCTGAAGCGTTGCACCGCTTCGTGCGTGAGGCCAAGGCTACCGGACAGCTGCGTCACCCCAACATAGTAAGTGTTCTTGACGCGGGAATGCACGAGCGACGTCCCTATTTGGTTATGGAGCTCCTCACCGGAGAGAGCCTCGATGAATGTCTGGTTCGCATCGGTAAAATGCGTCCATTGCACGCCTGCGTCGTGATTGCCCAAGTGGCTCGGGCCGTCGCCCATGCCCACCAACGCAAGGTTGTGCATCGAGATCTTTCAACCGCAAACGTGTACTTGAGTCAAACTGACGAAGACCAACCGCCCGTCGTAAAGGTTCTAGATTTTGGTGTTAGCAAAGTCTTGACTGCGGAACGAAGCCCCCGAATTCGCACCGGTGATGGTGCCGTGCTCGGTTCCCCGGCTTACATGAGCCCTGAGCAGGCCTGCGGGGCCGAAGGCGTCGACGAACGCACGGATGTGTGGGCGCTTGGAATTTTGCTTTACCAATGTGTGACAGGGCATTTCCCGTTCTCGGCTCACAACTACAATGCGCTGATGTTCGCGATTGCGAACACTCCGCACGAGCCCTTGTCAAACCTGCCTGTACGCGTGGATTCGGAAATTGAGGAGCTCGTCGAGGCCTGTTTGGTCAAAGATCGTGAGCACCGTTTGGAATCCGCGGACGCCGTGTTTGAACGTCTCGAACGCGCCGCTTTCCGGCTTTCGCAGCGCTCGCCGGCAACGGGCTTCGCTGCAGGACGCCGCGCCACGGATCGCTTGCGGCCATTGAAGCCGGCGCGAAACCGCTGGTTTGGAACGGCTCCGCTGCCACTGCGAGTAATGCCCCTGCGGACACGCGTTTCCAGTTGGATGTCCGACGCTAGAGGAACATTGGGGGTGCTCGCCGGCGCTGTCATTGGTTGCGGGTTGTCTTTCTTCATCAAAGATTATCTGCACGCGCCTAATCTGGATGGCATCAAGGCCAGTCCCGTGTTGGCAAAGCCCAATGATTGTACAACCAAAACATCGGTTTCCGATCCTACCGGTGGGCTCGCTCGAAACAGCCCGAGCATGATGAGCCTCAGTCGCGCGACTGCGGCGGCCCAAGAGACAGATCTGGTGAGAGCTGTCGCACGTGGGCTATCAAGGGTTGAGCCGGCCGCGCAGACAGGTCGCGCGATGGTCGAACATAGCCGCTAATTAAGCGCATACCCGTATCCGAGTCCAGGGTACGTCGCGTACACTCCACGGCTCCGGGCAAGCGTGTCCGACGACTATGACGATATGGCTGTTCGTTTTCGGTCTAACGATAACGCATATCGTGTCGTTTCTCTGCTCGATATCCGAAGCCGTGCTCCTTAGCGTAAGGCCAGCGCAGATTCAACAATTGCGCCACTTGCAAGCTGGCAAAATTCTGCGTGAATTCAAGAAAAGAATCGATTTGCCCCTCGCGGCTATTCTGACCGTAAACACGGTTATTCATACCGTGGGTGCAGCGTTGTCGGGCGCAAGCTACGTGCAAGTCTTCGGCGCGCACACGCTTTGGGTGTTCTCCCTTGCCTTTGCAACATCGATCCTATTTATCTGCGAAATCATCCCCAAGACCTTGGGTGTGGCCTATGCCGCTCGGTTGGCGGCGCCCGTTGCTTATTACGTGCGTGGACTTGTAATTCTGCTGCGTCCGTTTCTCTTAGTGACGGATCTCGTTGCCAGTTTACTCCGGCGCTCGCAGGATACGCCCGTGACTTCCTTGGAAGAAATCCGTCTGCTCGCTGCCATGGGTCGCACGGAAGGCGCACTTGCGGGCCGAACCGCCGACGTTATCGAAGGCGCCCTCGCGCTTGCTGAAATGACGGCATACGACGTCATGGTACCACGTAACGGCGTCGTCTTTCTTTCACCGGAGCGAAGTCTCGAAGACAACCTCGCCGTGGTTCGCCGGTGCGGCCACAGTCGGCTGCCCTTCGTCCCTGGCAACGATCTGGACTTAGTCCAGGGCACGGTGTTGGCTAAGGATCTATTGTTTCAATTACACGAGTCACCGAACCGCGTTGATTGGAAAGCGCTGGTGCAGCCGCCCCTTGTTGTGCCGGCAGCCATGTCCCTGGATCGACTGCTGCGGACGTTTCAACAAGAACGACGGCACCTCGCCGTCGTAGTTGATGAATACGGCGGTACGCAGGGCATCGTCACCCTAGAGGACGTGCTCGAGGAAATAGTGGGTGAGATTGAAGATGAGAGCGACCGCATTGGTTCGCACATCGTCCGGCGGCCTGACGGCAGCCTCGTTTGCCGAGGTCTTGCCGAAACTCGTAAGGTGTTTTCTTTGCTCGAAGTTGATGACGATGCGGCCGACAGCGTTGACGCCATTACCCTCAGTGGTTTCGTCGCCGACCATCTCGGTCGAATCCCTCGGACAGGCGACGCATTTGCCTGGGAAGGGTTCGGCTTTGAGGTCCTCAGGGCCACAGCGCGACGGGCAGAGCGGGTTTCCATCACTAAACTGGGTTTGAGCGGAACTCATTCTCAGGCTCCGGCCAGTAATCCGTCCGGCTAGCTCGCCGTGGATTAAGATTGATAAATTACTAAAAAGACTAAGTAAATTCAAACGAACGGGGCTGGGGCCCCGCGAGCTAACGAGACAAGAATCCCAAAACGTGAGGTACAACTGTTCGCGTTCTTCCCGGAACGACGGTCAAAGACAAGATAGGCAAAATGTAAATTTGACATCTGAACAGCCGCGCAGTACCAAGGGGTTCTGAGGTGCCGGTACCAGAAGCGCCGACACTCCCAAAAAGCCTAATGAGGAATCTTTCGCATGGAAGATGTTAAGCAAAAAACGCGCTCGCTCGATCTTACCATCGCCAATATCGAAAAGGAATTCGGCAAAGGTGCCATTATGCGCCTCAAAGAAGGCGAGACCATTGGAGGCGAGATTGAGGTTGTGCCCACTGGGTCGCTCGGTCTTGATGTGGCTTTAGGTATTGGTGGTTACCCGCGGGGTCGTATCATTGAGGTCTACGGGCCAGAGTCGAGTGGCAAGACGACTCTAACGTTGCACGCCATAGCATCTGCTCAACGCCTGGGCGGGATCGCGGCCTTCATTGATGCCGAACACGCCCTTGACATGACGTACGCGAGAAAGCTCGGCGTGAAGACAGAGGAATTGCTCATAAGTCAACCGGACTATGGTGAGCAAGCCTTGGAGATCGCCGACATGCTTGTACACTCGGGTGCGGTCGATCTCATTGTGATCGATTCGGTAGCCGCCCTCGTGCCCAAAGCAGAAATTGAAGGGGACATGGGTGATTCACACGTGGGTCTGCAGGCACGGCTGATGAGTCAGGCCTTGCGCAAGCTTACCGGGTCGGTGTCTCGCTCAAATTGCATCATCTATTTTACGAATCAAATTCGGATGAAGATCGGCGTAATGTTCGGAAGTCCTGAAACGACTACCGGCGGAAATGCCCTGAAATTCTATGCTTCCGTGCGTTTGGACGTCAGGCGAATCGGTGCCATCAAAGAGGCAACACCCTCAGTGGCTGGCAAAGATGTAGCCATCGTCGGCAATCGCACGCGGGTCAAAGTCGTGAAAAATAAGATGGCTCCCCCGTTTCGCGAGGTTGAGTTTGACATCCTTTACGGCCAGGGCGTCAGTCGTTCGGGGGAGATCATCGACATGGCCTCTGACGATGGCATTATTCAGAAGAGCGGCGCCTGGTACTCCATGGATGGTGAACGCATTGGACAGGGGAGGGACAACGCGCGGACGTATCTGGACGAGCATCCGGAGTTGCTCACTAAGCTCGAGTCAATGGTATTGGAGAAAAGCGGCATCCGGCGTCACACCGGAAATACAAATGGCGAGGCCAATCGTGCCGAGACAACGGTTGCGCGGGCGCCGGCGCGAGAGCCGGCAACGAAGATGAATTCCGAGATTCGACAGGTACCAGCTTCAACCAACAAGGTTGTCTCGGATGCTCGAAACCCAGCGGCGGCTAAACGCGCGGGAAGCAAGTAGGGCAACCTCAGCATCTAACAGATGGCATGACCCGATGCCGAGGCATTTCGCAAATTGCGACAACAGAATGGACGCAACTGGCGTTGCCATCGTGCCGATTCTCAACACATGAATTGACGAAGTAGCTGGGCGCCAAGAGGGTCCAGCTTGTGGATAACCTCAGGAAAAGCTTAGGATTACCTGCGCAGGGGCCCCCGGTTGCCGCGCGGAGCGGACTGCCTGTTTTGAGGCTTGGCGCTTTGGCCGGTATCTGGAATCCCGCCCAATCTTAGGCAGTTTGCACTATCGGGGGCGCGTGACCGGTCCATCCTCTAACGTACTAATATTGCACAGCTTTATTACTTGACTTGACGCTAGCCACTCTGACCCGTAACTCGAGAATTGTCCCATGACGCAGCAAGCATTTCCCTGGGTGTCCCCAGTTCGGGCCGCCATGTTGAGGCGCGCGCGCCCAAGGGGATCTGTATTAGCTCCGCGCATGGCAACTGCTGCCGTGCGCATTCCTGGGCCAGTGCGCACGTCATGGCCTTCAGAGGTCCCCGGTGGCGGACCACAGATATTTGTCCATGAAGGAGCGCGCCAGGCCCTTGAGCGGCGCATGGGTCTCGCTATCGCCGGACCGGTTCAGTTGGCCGTGACCGACAACCTAAGACGAATGGTCACCCACACGCGCTCGCGGGGCACGCTGCGAGTGCGGCTTCACATGATGTTTCTGGATGCCCCAGAGCGCGTGAAAGAAGGTCTCGTTCGCTACGTCGTTCGCGGCGATCGGGATGCCTCGCACATTGTCGGCGAGTATATTGATTCAAACAGTTTCCGGATTCGCGCCGAGCGACCGGTGAAGCACGCCCTGCAAACCAAGGGTCAATTCCACGATCTGGGGGCGATTCTCGGCATGCTCAATACTCGATATTTTGGTGGCCAGGGGGCGGATGCTCTAATCACTTGGGGTCGGCGCACGGCGCCTAAGGCCAACACTCGCGCCGCCATCAAACTTGGTACGTACAGCGCCACTGAGCGGCTGATCCGCATACACCCCGCCCTCGATCAGCGTTGGATCCCCCGTTATTTCGTGACCTACATCGTGTTTCACGAATTGCTTCATCACATCATCCCACCCGTTCGCCTTGGGAAGACAACCGAAATGCACCCGGCGCGGTTCTCGATTCTCGAGCGTCTCTACCCGCAATATGCGCGCGCCCTCGAATGGGAGCGAAAGCACCTCAATCGGCTGCTCCGCTTTCGGTAATTTTAGCCTAACGGAGGCCCCCTACATATCAATGGCAAGGCCCAGCGCCCAAGTGCTGTCACCCACTTGATTGACGCCGCGGCCAAAGTCATCAAGCTTGAGCTGATACCATTCCCAGAACAGATACATGTGGTTTATGCCGCTGATGGCATCCATGTGCTTGGCCCTTGAGGGTTCCAAGAATCCCAAGTCAAACATGGTGCCGATGGCCCAGGCCAGGCCTTGGGCGCTGCCTGACTCGGAAACGTTTATTGAGGCGTTGTAATAGTACCTATTATTGGACCACCAGGTAGCGCGCGCCGCGCCGAGTTTGCCGGAGAAAACGAACGGAATGCCGAACTTTTGCTGAAGGATGTCCAGGCGTACGACAGCTTCGACCCACTGAGCCCAAATCTTTAAGCCGGCTGAGTACTGGAGCTGAGCGTCGCCATAAGTTCCGTTGTTACTTAGCTTCGTATAACCCATGCCTGCTCCCGGTCCTAAGCTAAGAATTCCGGGGAGGCGCAAGGCTTGCCAATCCGCCTCAAATCCGAGCATGATGCGGTGGCTCCTACCGAGCTCATCAGCAAAGGAGGGCGTATTGTTCGTTTGATTCGGGAGTTCGGGCAAATAGGGTCCAAACCGAAGCTCAAAGGCCAGAGTTTGGTCCGTCTCTTTCTTGCCGGGGTGGTCGTTGTCCCGAACCGGGCCAAATACATCCACGTTGTTTTGCGCCAAAGAGGCCATGGGCCAACACAATACTCCGAGGCCCATGCCCAAGCAGGTCAGTCGCTTGATCGAAAGTCGGTGCAAGTTGAGATGAATGAATTGCCTCACGCGGATCCCTCTTAAAAGTCCAGGGCGTACCCAATGACCCAATCGCTGTCCCCGACTCGCAGTTGGTCACTGCTTCCAAAACCGTCGAGCTTTAGTTGATACCATTCCGCGAAAATGTACATATGGTTGATGCCGGAAATTGCGTCGAGGCGCCGGGCGCGTTCCGGCTGCATGAAGTTCAAATCGAACATGGCACCCAGCGCCCACGTGGGTCCCCAGGAACGGCCATGGCCTATCGTGCCTGTGGTTGGATCGCGACCGGCAAGGTTGCCCTTGCCCGCCCACCAGAGGGCTTGGCCCATCCCAAGCTTGGCCGTAAAGACAACAGGAACGTGTAAAATTCGGTCCAGTGCATCCAAACGCACGACTGCGTCGACCCATTGCACCCAAATCTTGAGCGAGCTGTTCATGGGAGATGCTCCACCCACCGTAACGCCGGTAGACGGCGGCGGTGGCGGTGCATTTGGATCCGGATTGGGCCCGTAAAGTGCGGATTTGCCGAGCACCGTGTAACCCATGCCAAAGCCCGGCCCGAACGACAAGATGTTCCCTAAGCGCAGCGCCTGCCAGTCACCCTCCATTGCGATCATCACGCGGTGATTGGTTCCCAATGACTCCGCAAGCGGAAACTGCCCTGTTGGCG
>Ga0209385_1001124_pt1 | contig 11272 bp, 11 predicted proteins | sample NGEPerB_FD_184506 | JGI IMG/M metagenome (GOLD analysis project Ga0209385, IMG submission 184506) | Arctic peat soil microbial communities from the Barrow Environmental Observatory site, Barrow, Alaska, USA - NGEE PermafrostAB12-B... | ecosystem: Environmental > Terrestrial > Soil > Wetlands >... | reverse complement strand
AAAATAGCGATGTGGCTGAAGTCGAGTTCGCCAAGGATGATTCGACGCTCTTCTTCCGCATCGGCGAACGGCTGCTGACTTCCCGCCAACTGACTGGACAGTTCCCCAACTACGAAGCCGTCCTCCCGCGTGAGACCACTAAGTCGGTCACGGTTCACGGAGCCGATCTCAATACCGCCATCCAGCGTGTGGCGCAGTTCGCCGACGAGCGCTCGCGCGCCATCCGCATGAAGTTGGACAAGAATGAACTCAAGATCTCGTCGTCATCGACTGACGCTGGCGAATCGGAAGACTCGATCGAGACCGCCTACACCGCCGATGCGATGACCATTGGCTTCAACTCCGAATACCTGCTCGACTTCCTAAAAGCATCCAATGGCGGCGAGGTCCGCCTGGAGTTCAAGGACGCGCAGTCCGCTGGCCAGATGCGTCCAGACGACGCGAACGACGACGGCTTCAAGTACCGCTACGTGGTCATGCCGATGCGGATCTGAGGGCAGCTTGACCATGGTGGTGTTTGTTTCGGATTGGAGTAGATGATGAAGATCAAAGTGGTGGTGCACGAGGCGGAAGAGGGTGGATATTGGGCAGAAGTTCCTGCCTTACCGGGGTGCGCTACACAAGGTGAAACCTTCGAGGAATTGCTGGCCAACCTTCATGAAGCCATTGAGGGGTGTCTGTCTGTGGATGTCGCGCGAACCGAATCGCACCCGAAGGATCGCGTGCTTGAAATCGCGATATGAGAGCGCTTTCGGGTAAGGAATTGATTCGAATTCTCGAGCGCCATGGTTGGGTTCCTCTTCGTATCCATGGTAGTCACCACATATATGGAAAGCCCTCCAGCGTAGTTCGCCTCTCAGTGCCGGTCCATAGCAATCGTCCGTTGAAGATCGGACTGCTTCAGCATCTACTCAAAGCCGCAGGTCTGTCTGAGGAAGATCTCACTTGAGGTACTCGACGCCACCGTAGCTTATTCGTATGCCAGCGCGTCGATGGGGTCTTTCTGCGCGGCCTTCATCGCGGGATAGAACGCTCCCAGCAGCGAGCCGATGAGCGCAATGATTGCGGCCTTCACCAGCCAGGCGTAGGTGATGAGCACGGGGAGTGTCTGGAACTTTGCCCGTAAGCCCACGCGCGCGCCGTAGCTGATGGCGATGCCCAAGATGACCCCGCCGATCGCGATCAGCAGTGTTTCGCGCAGCACCACGTTCACGATATAGAGTTTGCCGGCGCCCAGCGACTTGAGGATGCCGATCTCGCGGGTGCGCTCCATCACTGCGGCGTACATGGCCTGGAAGATCACGATGAAGCCGATGATCATGGCGATGCCAATCACGACGTTGATTACGGTGGTGAGGCCGGGAATGCTGGCCGATGTCATGAGGCTGAGGTATTCCTTCAGCGAGTGCACACCGTACTGCTGCATGCCCGGGATGTTCTTGATCGTGCGGACGACTTCGTCGGCACTGTTTGGATCGTCGAGCTTAACGTAGAAGATGGACGCCTTGCCAAGCGCGCCAATCAAATCTTGCAGGGTCGCAATGGGGACGTACTTGCGCGCACCTTTGCCGTGCTCGACGATGCCGCAGATGCGGAACTGATGATTGAGCGTCTCCACCATGTCGCCCACCTTACGGTGTTTCGAGCCGGCCTCGAGATCGTCAATGATCATGTCGTACGGCCCCTGGAAAGGACCGCCCGCAAAGTAATGAAATCCTCCGCTCACCGCGTCGAACGATGGCAGATCGATGCCGTCGAGGACCTCCACATTGCCCGCCGTCGTGAGCTGGGTGACGACGGGAGCCACGGCAACCACGTGCGGCAGCTTGCGCAGTTTGTCGGCAACTTTCACCGAGACCGGCGCGCCGCTAACGCCCATCAGCAGCGACGAACCCGGCGGCTGCACCATGATGTCGGCGCCGATGCCGGCCTGCCGGGTCTTGCTGTCGTTCAGCATGCCGAGCATGATGCCAACGATCAGGAGAATGAGTGTGACCTCGACCGCCACCGCGACCACGCTGATGATGGTGCGAAACGGGCGGTGTACCAGGTTGGCAAGGATCATCCGGTTCATGGTTGGAAGCTCGATTTCACTGCTTGATGCGCGTGCCGCTTTACCTGCTGCCTAGGTATGCAGTCAATAAATGAGACAGAACCACCGATGCACGGTCCACGACGGTTTGGTCCCGAAGTTCGCCGGGATCTTTGTCTCCATGGAATAGATTGCAGCGCACCGCGTAAAGGCAATCTGCAACCTGACGGATGTCCTTTCGGTCCGTTATCTCGACCGGTTTTCCCGTCCTCATATTCTTCACCGGCCGGATCTGCAGATACTCGAGCGCCTGAATGTACTCTTGGTCGCTTTCGAGCAGGTGAAGATGATGCCTTTCCAGCTGCTCGAACGCGAATTGGCTGACTACGATCGGTTCCGGGTTACCGCGCTTTCGATCTGTCGAGTAAAGAGCATTGAACCCGATCCAGGTAGAGACAAATTGGAAAAACTGCGGTGTTCTCTTGGGATCGGTATTTGACTGCGAAAACAACAGCCATTGCTTAGCTGCAGCCCAAGCGTTCAGCATAGCTTACTGTCTCCGCCGGTGATACACGGCAAACTCGAATCCGGGATTCGCGGGGAAGAGTTCGTTGATCTTGCGCAGGCGCTCGGCCAGCGCGTTGGGAGCCAATAGAGGATAATCGCGTTCGCGCAGGTCCTGGTAGTCCACATCGAGATAGAGCGACAGCGTGTACACGGCGATGGCATCCGCAAAGGCGGCCAGCAGGTACTCGTGCTTGGCTTTCTCAGCCTCAGGTCCCTCAGTGGTTGCGACTTTGCGCAACTCGTAGGCGTCAAGCGAGGTCTCGCCGCGAGCTTTCTCGTCCACCTGCTTCCACACCAGGTCGGCGAACTCCTGCGAAACGCCAACCCGCTCCACGAAGTTGTGTCCCACGTTGATGAAGAACTCGAACGCAATGGCGAAGCTGTCTTCCATTAGGCGGGTCGAAATGAAGACGCACTGCGAATCGCCCAGGGTCTGGTTGCGATGGCAGACGGCGCTGTCGGAGAGCTGCACATCATAGCGGTCGGCGATCATGGTGTCGTCGCCCATGTTCAGCGTGAGCGGGACAAAGTAGTAGGCCTTGCGGTTGAGCGCCGCGGCAATGGTGCGCGGGACGGCGTTGACCATGCGCTCCAGGTCCGCGACCGCCGTCGTGATCTCTCCCATGACCGAGTAGCAGATGCCGTTGGCGGCCTGCGACACCGGCGCCATGCGGACTACTTCAGCGGGAGTTCGGGTGACGGCTTGGGAGGTGGAAGACATGGAGGCTTGATTGTAACGCAATGGGGTGGGACGGCGGTCCGCATAGGCCAATGCCGTGCCGTTCCACCTAAGAATCTCCGTTTAGAACCTCATAAGTCATTGTCAAGTTCAAAGGTCTGTATAGCATCGTAGGTAGTGTAGATTACAAGTTTCGAATGGGAATCTGAAGGAGATTCGATGCCAGAAAGGAAAGGAGAACGCGACCAGTACGAGCATTGGTGCGAATGCGAGTGTTCGCAATGTGAGATCGGCGCGCACGAACGGTGCTCGCACAAAGAATGCCACATGCCGAAGTGGGATGATTTGGAGAAGAAGTCCGACAGAAGAAAAAGTCTACTTCTTGACCTTTTGGGCCCACTGACGGAAATGGAATTCGAATTCGTCGGGCGAGTAGATGCCCTTCTGCACCAGCAGCGTGTTCATCGCGTAAACCGTCGCCTTGAATCGTTCATCGCGGGACAGCACGTTCATCGCTTCCTCGAAGCTGATCAAGGTTTTGCCATCCGGAACTTGCGTGTAAGGGTGTTTTTCAGTCGGAACCGTCGCCATGTTTGTGCTCCCCGATACCGTTGATTCTCTCCGATGCGTGGAATAAGTCAATAGATTACTTCTCCGCCTCTCGGGACGCACCGCGACCCGTGGGATAGAATCTCTGTAGTGATGTACAGCACCGCCATGGCGCCCAGCAAGCAGCGCAGCACCATATCCATCGTCTTCACCTCGACGGTGCGGGTGCTGTTTACCACGCTGCTGTTCACCGCCGCCGGCATGGGCGCGGGGCTGTTTTGCGGTATCGTCGGCACCGTGATTTATGGCATCATAAGGGGTGCACAGGTTGATATGACCAATACGTACAAGCACGTGGCCATTCCCGCGGCCGTCGTCATCGGCACCGCCGCCTTGGTGGGCGCGCTGGTGCTGGAAGTGCGCGCTCACCGCCAACGAACATCCCAGTAAGCCTCGCATTCCGCCGAGGCTGCGATGGGGCTCGTCATTGCCCTAGGCTTCTTGCCTCCGATACACTCAAAATTCTGCTGATGCGATCTCGTCAGTAACCAGTCTTTAGCAACAGAGATCCCTCAGGGCTAAAAGCCCAGTGTATTTTGAGCACTCTGAACGGCACGGCTAAGCCGGGCCCTTTCAAACCCGCAGCGTGAACGCTGCATACAGGTGCGATTATCATGGCCGAAAATATTCATGTAAAACTGCCCGATGGCAGCGTTAAAGACGTGCCGCGGGGGACTTCCGCACTCGATATTGCGAAGGGCATCAGCCCGCGACTGGCGGACGCCGCTCTGGCCGCGCAGATCAGGCCGCTGGCTTCAAACGGGAATGGCAGCGGCGGCAACGGACACAATCCGGCTGGCGAAGCCGCATCTCCGGCAGTCGAGCCGGCAAAGAACAACGCGCAACTGATCGACCTCACGCGCCCGCTGGAGCAGGATGTCGAGCTGCGCCTGCTCACCGACCGCGATCCCGAAGCGCTGGAAGTTTATCGTCACTCCTCCGCGCACCTGATGGCCGCTGCGGTGCTGGAATTATTTCCTGAGACCAAGCTCGGCCACGGGCCGGCAACCGAGAGTGGATTCTTCTACGACTTCTATCGCGAGAAGCCGTTTACGCCCGAGGACCTCGAGGCCATCGAGAAGAAGATGCAGGAACTGGTGAAGCAGGACCTCCCCTATGCGCGCGAGTTTCTGCCGCGCCAGGAGGGTCTGGAGCGCTTCAAGTCGGAAGGCGACTTCATGAAGTGCCACTTCATCGAGCAGTTCACCGCGCCCGACGAGAAGATCTCCATATACAAGACCGGCAAGTTTACCGACTTCTGCCGCGGGCCGCATATTCCGTCCACCGGGCGCATCAAGGCGTTCAAGCTGCTCAACATCGCGGGCGCGTACTGGCTGGGCGACGAGAAGAACCCGCAACTGCAGCGCATCTACGGCACGTCATTCTTCTCCAGGAAGGACCTCGACGAGTATCTGCACAAGATCGAGGAAGCGAAGAAGCGCGACCATCGCGTGCTGGGCAAGCAGCTCGACCTGTTCTCCATCCAGGAGCTGGCGGGGCCGGGACTGATCTTCTGGCATCCCAAGGGCGGCATCATGCGCAAGGAGATGGAAGATTGGATGCGCGACGAATATCTCAAGCGCGGCTATTCGCTGGTCTACACGCCGCACGTCGCGCGCGTGGACCTGTGGAAGACCAGCGGCCACGAGGGCTATTACGCGCAGAACATGTTTACTCCGATGGAACTGGACGACGCCGACTATCGCATGAAGCCGATGAATTGTCCGTTCCACATTCTGATCTATCGCGACAGCCTGAAGTCGTATCGCGATCTGCCGGTGCGTTTGGGCGAACTGGGCACGGTCTACCGCTACGAGCGTTCGGGCGTGATGCATGGCTTGCTGCGCGTTCGCGGCTTCACCCAGGACGACGCGCACATCTTCTGCACGCCCGAGCAGATTGAAGATGAGGTGGTCGGCTGCATCGATTTCGCACTAGCCGTGCTGAAGACCTACGGCTTCGAGCAGTTTCAGGTGGAACTGTCCACCTGGGACCCGAACGATCGTGCGCCTTACGCCGGCCGCGACGACCAGTGGGAATTAGCGCAGCGCTCGCTGGAACAGGCGCTGAAGCGGCGCAACATCGACTACAAGCTGATCCCCGGCGAGGCCGCATTCTATGGGCCCAAGATCGACATCAAGCTGGTGGACGCCATTGGCCGCCTGTGGCAACTCTCGACCGTGCAGTTCGACTTCACCCTGCCCGAGCGCTTCGGGCTGGAGTACGTTGGCGAAGACGGCAAACGCCACCAGCCACTCATGGTGCATCGCGCGCTCTACGGCTCGGTCGAGCGCTTCTTCGGCGTGCTCATCGAGCACTACGCGGGAGCGTTTCCTGTGTGGCTGTCGCCGGTGCAGGTGGTCGTGGTGCCGATCGGCGAGAAGCACCACGCATACGCGATCGAAGTCGGAGAAAAGTTGAAGGCTGCCGGCGTTCGTGTGCACGTTGATGTGCGCAACGAGAAGATGAACGCCAAGATCCGCGAGCATGCCATGCAGAAGGTGCCGTTCCAACTCGTCGTCGGCGACAAGGAGATGGAAGCCGGCGAGGTCAACGTGCGCGTCCGCGGGCAAGAGAAGGGCGAAGGATCGGTGAAGACGGAGGCGTTCGTGGAGCGGGTGAAGGGGCTGATCGAGAACAAGGCGGCGACGCTTTGATTTCGCGCATTGCTAGGCTTCAGGAAGGCTTACCTGCGGTAAGATGAATTAATGGAAAAGGTTACGGTTTCCTCTAAAGGACAGATCGCTATACCGAAACAGGTTCGTGACGCCCTCAACCTCAAAGAAGGCTCCAAGCTGACGCTGGAAGTGCACGGGCAGGAAATTGTGCTATCGAAGGGTGATGCCTGGAGAAAGCTTAAGGGCGCCGCCGCCGATATGGGCGATTTGATGGAAAGGTTCGCAGCCTTCCGGAAGGAGGAGCGCGAACCTTAAGACTCGCGTCCTTGATTCGTGGGCCGTGGTGGACCGGATCGGCGGTGCGGCAGTATAGGTAAATCGTGCTCCGGCGATCTCCGGCTCGTTGGCTCGTCGTCGGTGACAACGAGATGGATGCCGGCGAAGTGAACGTGCGCGTCCGTGCCAGGAGAAGGACCAAGGCTCCGTGAAGGCCGAGGCGTTCATGGAGCGGGTGAAGGCGCTGATTGAAAGCAAGAGCGCGACGCTGGCGTAACAGCGCCGCGTTCTCAGTTAAAGATCCCACGGTCTCATTGAGCTTCCCACGCTGATACGATCCTCCAGAAGTCAGCAAGCGCGCGGGCCGAGCCCTCGACCTTACAGTGCAATCGTGGGTTGTCAAGCTCCAAACAGAGTCGATCTTCCGAGGAACTGTCCCTAGATTCAGGAATGTCTCCATTTTCAAGCGTAGGCTCGACGATTAAAGGTGCCGCCGCTCGGTCAAGTTTAGGAATATCCTCGCCCTGAGCCGTCAAGACACGGTTCCAGAAGGCGTCGAATGCGAGCGGCATCATCACATGATTTTGACCGGCTGCTGGCGACGAGAACCTTTCGGGCGGGCGACACGGAAACAGCGCATCCCAAAGGTCTTCGCAGCAACTGGCAAGCTGACTGCTCCGATCTCCGCCTTGCGTCATAAACCAATTGCTTAATAGGATATAGCCGAAGCTCTTCAGAGGGCTATCCGGTTGATTGAAGAACCGTCGAAGTTCCTGGCGAGACCGAGAACTCAGAGTGAGTCTGCGGTGGTTCTCCCCCTCAATCTTATTCAGAAGTTCGTTTAGCCGCTCAGAGTCCAAAACGTGCGGATTTGCCAGAACCAAGTCGAAGTTGTTCGCAGAGGTAGGAAATCTCCGACGCCATCTCAAGTTAGTACTCATTGCGTTACCTCCTATTACTTTTGGTCAAGTTCGGTTAATAGCTACTGTTAATAAGAAGATGCCACATGTAATTACCAAATGTCAAGAAGAAATGTATCGGGAGGCTAGGCGAGTCCTCCCACTTTGGGACCGTGAGTTGCACAAGACCGCAAAGATGCGATTTCCTTTAACTTGAGTCACTTCCTGCCCGTGCGAAATCAGAATTACCAACCCGAAATCTCCCACGCCCGGGCCGTACTCATCATCGCCCTAGTGGCGACGATATGGGGATTCGGCTTCCCCACGACACGCATCGTGCTCGACGGCGGTCTGTCCGTAGGCGCGCTGATGGGGCTGCGCTTTCCCCTTGCCGGACTGGTGATGTTCGTCATCATTCGCGCCAAAGGAATTCCCATTACCCGGCGCGGCGTGCTGGATGGCATCTGGCTCGGCCTCGTCCTGGTGGTTGTCTTCTGGTTGCAGACCGACGGCATGCGTTTCACCACCACCGCCAAGGCTGGCTTCATCACCGGCCTGTACGTGCTGTTTACGCCGCTGATTGCCGTGGCCATCGGTCAGCGGGTGAAGCTGGCCTCGGCGCTGGGTGCGCTGATCGCGGTCTACGGAATGTACCTGCTCGTCCATCTGCGGGGTGCCTGGTGGAGTGGCTGGAACCGGGGCGACATCGAGATATTGCTCTGCGCCATCCTGTGCGGCGTCCATATCGTGATGATGGGCGCATTCACCCGCCGTTCCGAGGCGTGGCTGCTGGCGGGCTCGCAGGTGATGATTTGCGGCGTCGTGTCCGTCGGGGTCACAGCGTTTCTGCCCTCGCCCTACGGGTTTCAGAATGCCTTCGCGGCACTGTCGCACTGGCCGGTGGCGGGCGCGGCACTCTACCTGGCGCTCGGGTCCACGGTCTTCGCCTTCTGGGGACAGGCGACCGCGCAGACGCGACTCGGCCCGACGGAGTCGGCGGTACTGTTCAGCCTGGAGCCGGTGGTTGCGGCAGTGCTCAGCGTGGTCTGGCTGAGAGAGCCGATGTCGCCGCGTCAGGCCGTGGGCGGCGCGCTGATCGTGGTGGCCATGATCGTAGCCGAAGCGCTGCCGTATATGTTCCGCGCGATTACGGTGCCGGATACGAGGCCGTGAGGGAGCTGTCAGCCGTCAGATAGCTGATAGCTGATGGCTGAAAGCTGACACCTGCATTACCATCATTCCGTGCGCGAAAAGGTGCTTCGCTACATTCTGGAACGGAAGCTGATGCGCGCGGGCGATCGCGTGGCTGTGGCTGTGTCGGGCGGCGCGGATTCGGTCGCGCTGCTGCGCGTGCTGCTAGAGCTTCGCACCGAGCTGGGCATCGTCATCTCGGTTGCGCACTTTAATCACGGCCTGCGGGGAGAGACCTCGGAAGCCGACGAGGCCTTTGTCGCAGAGTTAGCGCGTCAGTATGACCTGGAGTTTTTCTGCGGTCGCGGCGATGTGCGCGACCACGCGCTCACTAGCAAGTTGAGCGTGGAGGCAGCGGCGCGGGAGCTGCGCTATTGCTGGCTGACTTCACTTGCCGAGACGCACAAGCTGGATGAGATTGCGACGGCGCACACGCTCGACGATCAAGCCGAAACGGTGCTGCTGAAATTTCTGCGCGGCGCGGGTACTCGCGGGCTGGCGGGGATTTACCCGGAGATCGCGATCGGGGCTAAAGCCCCGGATCCTTTTCAGCCAACGGAACGCGAGCCTGAAGAGGCTGTGTCGCGACGTCATATCGGCTTGCCACAGTGCAAAGAAGCAGACAAGAACCAGCCCCGAATGGGGCGAAAGAGCTTAGCCCAGCACGGAGCCGCAGGCGGAGTGCTGGGTAAACGGGATAATAGACCCGAGTCCCGTAGGGACGGAAGAGGTTACGACACAGTCTCTGAAGCCGCGGATCCTCGTATCCAGTCGGCGGAACGCGGGACTGAAGCCCCGCTCCACCGGGACAATGATCCGCGCCATCCCGGCGCCCGCATCGTTCGTCCCCTGCTGGAAGTGACGCGCGAGGAGGTCGAACTGTACCTCACTGCCCTCGGCCAGAGCTGGCGCGAAGACGAGAGTAACCTGGACCATCGTTTCGCGCGAAACCGGGTGCGACACGTACTGCTGCCGCTGCTGGAGCGTGAATACAACCCGAACATCCGGCAGGTGTTGAGCGACGCGGCCGAGCTGTCGCGCGCCGAAGAAGAGTACTGGAACGTGCTGGTGGACTGGGAACTGGAAGCCCGCCAACGCACCAAGACCGAAATCCCTCCGGGGCTAAAGCCCGACGGTCCGGTAGCGGGCAACGGCACGGCTGAAGCCGTGCCCTTTCAAAGCAGTGCGGCAGAGTCATGCCCCACTGTCTCCGAGCCGACTTCAGAGGCTGCTGAAAGAACAGAAGGTTCGGGTAGTGCGGACCTTCAGGTCCGCGTCCCAGCTCCTTATATTTGTCATCCCAAGCCGGCTTTAGCCGGCGGGGGATCTGCTTTTCAGGCCTTTTCCCCGGGCGCTGAAGCCGTGCCCCGTCAAACCAGTGCGTCAGAGCAATGCCTCAGTTTGGTGAACTTCGCGGAGTTGCCGCTAGCACTGCAACGACGTTTGCTGAAGCGATTGCTTGAGAGCCAGCAAATCCCTGCAGACTTCCAACACATCGAGAAGTTGCTGCGCTGTGCCCTCGGGGAGCTGCCGAAGGCGGAGCTTCCCGGTGGACGGCTGGCAGTACGCCAAGGCGGGTGCCTGGAATTGCAGGCCCCCCAGGCCGAACCACCCCTCTCAGGTTACGAGTACAGATTGCCAGTTCCGGGCGAGGTCCGCATTGCGGAGCTGGGGCTGACATTGCGGTCGGTCCCTGTGCCGCAGGAGTTCGCGAATGAGGCTGGCCCACCTGAAAGCCTGCTTGGGGCGGAGTTGCTCGGCCCGGAATTGGTGATTCGCAACTGGCGTCCGGGCGATCGCTTCTGGCCTTTACACAGCAAGTCGGAAGAGAAGCTGAAGCGCCTGTTCTCCGAGCGACACATTCCAGCCGAGCAGCGCCCGAGTTGGCCGGTCGTGTTGTCCGATCCCCAAATCGTCTGGGTACTGGGGTTTCCGGTAGGGCGAGCTTTCGCGTGGAGCGGCAGCGGCGACGCGGTGAAGATCGAGCTGCTCTGAACGAAGACGACGGGGCACCGCTAATCCAGCGGGCTTCGACTCAATTCAGTCGCCTTGCGACCGTACTGCGGTCTCCGTGACATCCCCCTGCGTTATCTTCTCCAGGTTGACCATAAACGGAACTTCCAAAATGGAATTGCCGCTCAAGCCCTTCCAGAATTTTGTTTAAGCCTTTCGTGCCGTTCCGTTTATGCGCGGGTTACAATCTAGAGAACGCCGAATTTGTACATCCGGCGTCTAGGGGCAGCATCTAAAGTGTTGGGGAGAGTTTTGTGTCTTTCCCGTTACACAGGAGTTTTCAGTGAATTCGACGGTAAAAACAGTCGTGTTCTGGCTGGTCATCGTGTTGTCGGGCGTCCTGCTATGGCAGGTCGTCAAGGCTGGCGGCTCGGGTGCCAAGGAAGCC
>Ga0209385_1001121_pt1 | contig 11295 bp, 10 predicted proteins | sample NGEPerB_FD_184506 | JGI IMG/M metagenome (GOLD analysis project Ga0209385, IMG submission 184506) | Arctic peat soil microbial communities from the Barrow Environmental Observatory site, Barrow, Alaska, USA - NGEE PermafrostAB12-B... | ecosystem: Environmental > Terrestrial > Soil > Wetlands >... | reverse complement strand
CCTTAATTACTTAACGTAGTAATACTAGGGGCTAGGGGCTAGTGGCTAGTGGTCAGCGCGACGGTTCCGATTGGGCTGTCGTCCTGCCGCGGTTCCAGGATTGGTGTATCCGCTCGTTCGGGTAGTGCGGGCCTTCAGGCCCGCGTCCAAGGGCGAGAAGAAAAATCGCTTCAGCCGCTGAGGTAAGAGGTCTGGTTACCTCAGCGGCTAAAGCCGAATTCAGAGGCAACTCTCAAATGCACCGCTGAAGCGGTGCTCCACCCGGATGCACCAACTCATAATCTGCTCTAATATTTATTATTTCGCCCCTGCGGGGCTGGATTTTGCGCAATCGTTTTACCATACCAACTCAGAACGAGTTCTCACGCACGGCGAAAAGCGAAGGGCGAAGAGCGAACCGCGGCCGTTCTACTGTTGCGGCTGATTCTGATCGGGTGGGAACGCGCTTCCTGGGCCGGTTTGTCCCGGTCCAGTCTGCTGGGGGGTGCTACCCGGCTGCTGGCCGAATGTGCCCGGTTGCTGCCCAAATGGGCTCTGCTGCTGGCCGTTGATCTGGCCCGCCGGCGTTCCCACCTGCGCTCCGCCCAGGGTGAGCGGCTGGTAGGGACCGCGCAGCAAAACATTCGCCCGGTCAGACATTGGGTCATAGATGAACTGCCACTCGTTGTATTTCTTCTTCTTGTTGTAAATGCGAATGGTGGGGTCTTTACTCAAACTGGCGACGCCGACGATCGCGCCACCGCCAAACGTCTGACTACCGCCCGCGGGGTTTTGACCGAAGGCGTTGCCGGTCGGCGAGCCGGGAGGGCCAGTCTGTCCGTTGACGCTGTTGGCAAAGGGACTGATCCCTAGACTGTTGCCTGGCTGCGAGCCACCTCCCGTACTTCCCGTCGAACCTCCGCCAAAACTGCCTCCGCTGCCGTCCGAACCTGGACCGGGCGTATACTGCGCGCCCTGGGTTGGAGTTCCCGCGAAAGTGCTGCCGCTACCGTCCGAACTGGGACCGTTTGTGTACTGCGCACTGCTCTGCGTCGAACCGAAGCCGCCGGAACCGACAACACTACCAGCCTGCCCAGCTTGTCCCTGCGAGTTCAGCGAGGCCGCAGGCGTTCCAGGAGCGTTGGGGTTGGCCAACGCTTGGATATCGCCGTAGTGCAACAGCGTCCATTTGCCATCCTTGGCGAGCGGGTCCTTGTAGCGTTTGCGGAGGAAACGGACCTGGTTGGTGTTGTCCAACTGCTCGAGGCTGGTGGGATACCTGCCGAACTTCTTGTAGAACTTTTTGATGGCGCGAGCGTATTCGGTGCCGCGATGGACCATCTCCTCTTCGCGATCGCGCTTCATTTGCTGCACCATGCGGGGCGCTTCGATGGTGGCGGCGATAATCATCAGCGCCATCATCAGCAGGATAGCCAGCAACAGATAGCCGCCATCGCGCTGGCGCCGGCGGGGACCGATGGCCCGAACTGGAAGATAGTGTCGCACGCTTTGATAATCAGGTCCTTCTTGTATAGACGCGGAAGCGCGCGTCAAGTTGCGGGAAAGAACAGCCTCCCGATAGTTCATACCAACGACAGAGGAAGCGTCTGTGGCGGGTAATTGGTCAGGACGTCCTGCACCTCCACGGAGTTTGGTCCTATGTGCACGATCTTGTAGCGCCGGTCCACGATGTCGCCTTCCTTGGCGACGAAAATGTCCTCACCTTTGGAGAGAAAGATCCTCTTGTTGCCATCCTTGCGACTGGCAAAGCCATAGAATTTCAACGGGATCGGCGGGGGCGGGGGCGGCGTCTGCACGACGTTCGGCTGTTTATCCGGAGCTAACGGTTTCGGAATGGGAGCTTCTTCCGCCTGCGAGCGGAAGATGTCGCGCCCGGTCCCCTTATACGTCACATCTTCGCTGGATTTAAGCAGGTCGAAGCGCAAAGTGGGATCGAGTGTCTGGGCCAACAGCGCTTGCGGCTTGCGCGCGGTCTTTGTAGCGTCTGCCTTAGGTTGCCCTGCTGCGCTGCCCGGCAACGGACGGGAAGCGGTGGCCGCGGGCGATTGAGCGGGCGATGATGCTTCGTCTCCGCCATGAAAGGCGCGTATCACCAGGAACAAAGCGACGATCAGCAACGCCGCTGCGATGATCGTCTTCGTCCGGTTCTCGGTCCCGATCTTCACGAGGTCTCGGCTCCGCTGCGCAAATACGTTTCCAGCTTGAGTTGCAGGCGGACATTGCCCTGCTGCTCGCCCAGCGCGATGCCATCGATCAGGAAAAACATTTTGTCGCGTTCCAGTTGGTTGATGAACTTTACTTCCTGAAGATAGTCACCGGAGAGGGCGATCTCAATACTCATCTTGCGCAAGCCTTCGATGGGCGCGTCTTTATCGTCGTACTTCACGCCCGCAAAGTGGACACCAGTTTCGGCGGCCACTTTGCCTAACTCTTCCACAACCGCCGAGTACTTTGTTGGAAACCGTTGGCCGTAAAACTTGCCGATGTCCGACGAGGCCTGAATTAGCTTCCGGTCCATGCCGCGGGTGGGGAGCACTTCCTCCCGCTTGGCCGTGAGCTTGGCGCGCTGCTCGTAGTAATCGCGCTGCCGCGCCTGGCGCGAGCGCCCCGCCGGCGACACAAGATATCCGATGCAAGCCAGGTCAATCACCACCAGGGCGATGAGCACCGGCAACCAGGTCTTGCGAATCTCGCGAATGCTGGCCATCAGTGCTGCCTCATGGGCATGGATTTTGGCGGCCCATTCTGCGCCTGAGCTGGGCCTGTGCCCGGCGCCTGATTGGTGGGATTGCGGGCTGGAGCCGGCGGCGCCGTGACCGCAGCTTTTGACTTCTGCCGCGCGTCGCCGCTCTGCTCATTCTCTTTCTCTTTGCCGGCGTCCGCGGCGGAGTCGTTATCCTGCGCGTTCGGAACGTAGATGGCGGCAATGTCGAACTGAATGTTGCCCGGCCCCGCACTTTGATCGCTGGAGTTCGCGGTAACGGCCTCGGCCATCACTTGAGACTGGCGGAAGTGGTTCGACTTCTCCATACGGCGGACCAGTTCGACCGCGCGGTCGCGCGAGTCGGTGGCCACCACCACGCGCACCATCAGGTCATTCGTCTTGGTGTACTCCGGCTTCATGGAGACGACATGCAGATTGGGCGGCACGATCTTTTCCATCTCGGTAAACACCCGCGTCCAGGACAGCGCCTTGCGGGCAAACAATTGGTTGAGGAACTCCGACTGGTCTGCTATGTCGCGATTCGCCGGCTTACTGAGGAGGACACGCGCCTGCGCATCTTCAAAATCGAGACCGTTGATCTCCCGCCGTACTTCGGCCAACTGCCTATTGATGCTTCGCGATTGCGACCGTTGATATACGATGTAGCCGACCAGCAGCGCGGTGATCACGGCAAGCGCGGCCACGAGCGCACCCATGCGGCGGCGATAGAAGCGCGCGGCTTCGTACGGCTGGCTGGCGAGATTGATGTTGAAACGCATCAGGACACCAGCGCTCCCACAACTCCGGCGAGCACCGACCGCGATACGTTGCCGGTCGCGGCGCCCGCTCTGCTACTGGACACCAGCTCTTCCACGCGAATGTTCGCACTCGCGCTCAACGCTTCCTGCAAGGCTTGTGCCGACTCCACTCCCGTTACCAGGACGCGGTCCACACCCACGTTGTAGCGGTCCTCGAAGTACACCAGCGAAGTGTTCACGTCATCCACCAGAGACTCGCCGCTGACCGCCGAGCCGCCGTTCTCCAGCGCGCGATGGAGCAACAGTTGGTCATTGTCCACGATGGCAAAGGTGGTCGTCCCCCGTTCCACTTTGATCACCATGGTGGGACGCGAACCATCCACCATGCCGAGGGCGGCAATCATCGAAGGCAACACCGCACCCGGATTGTAGCCAGCTTCGCGGACCAGCGATTCGTACTCCTCCAGAATGTTGCGCGGCGTCACTGCCGCAACCAGCCTGATCGGGTCGGATGTTCCCTGCCGATCGAATGACACAGCAGCCTGCTCCACCTCGAAGGGAAGCGATTTCTTCAGGCGGAAGCGTACTACCGCATCGGCTTCCTCCGGTTTGGCCGGGAGGGTGTCGAAGTCGAGCAGCATGATACGGGTAGTGGCGTCGGGAATCACCAGGCAGACATCGTGGGAACGTCCGGCAACGGCGGATAGGGCATCGCGCAGCGCGGACACCAGCGCCTCGCGGGCAGTAACGTTCGCCTGCTGCAGCCCGGGGATAAGTGCCCCATCGGGGATAGACTGTGCGGAGACCGCTTCGAGAGCCTGCGCGCCTTCGCCGGCGCGTCCGGCGACCACGCGCTCGGCGCTTATCTCACAGGCTACCCGGGGCCGCGGAATGTTGTTAGAGGACATCAGTTTCGAGTTTCAAGTTTCGAGTTGCAAGTTGCGGGATGTTGCAAGTTGCGGGATTGCAAACAAGACTTCCCGCTGTCATCCTGAGCGGAGCGAAGGACCCCTAGCATGGCAAAACTCTCGTTTTCCTCAGACCACACGGTCCTGCCAGTATAGGGGTCCTTCGACTCGTCGCTGCGCTCCTCGCTCAGGATGACAGAATCAAAAGGAACTGCGCTCCTCGCTCACGATGACAGATGCGAGAGCTAATTGCTAAAAGCTAGTTGCTAATTGCTTCCTTACCGCGTCGTCTCGATGAAGGTTACCTTGTTGATTTCCTTCAGCGTCGTCACCCCTCGTTTCACTCTATCAATTGCCGACTCGCGAAGGAAATGCATTCCTTCGTCCTTGGCGGCGCGGCGAATCTCGCTGCTGGGCTTCTTCGACAGAATCATCTCGCGCACGTTATCGGTCAACTCCAGCAGTTCGTGGATCGCGGTCCGCCCGCGGAAACCGGTGTCCGAGCACTCGATGCAACCCTCTCCTTCATAGAACGGGATGCCCACCCATTCTTGCGGATTCAAGCCACTGGCCTCCAACTCTTCGTCGGAATAATGGACCTCTTTTTTGCAGAACTCGCAGGTCACTCGCACCAGCCGTTGCGCCAGGATGCAGTTCAGTGCCGAAATAAAGTTGTAGGCCTCGACGCCCATGTTGAGGAAACGTCCCAGCACGTCAACCACGTTGTTGGCGTGGACGGTGGTGAAGACCAGGTGACCGGTGAGCGCGGAGTTGATGGCAATCTGCGCGGTTTCGGTGTCGCGAATTTCGCCCACCATGATCTTGTCGGGATCGTGGCGCAGAATCGAGCGCAGGCCGCGGGCAAAGGTCAGTCCCTTTTTCTCGTTCACCGGAATCTGGGTGATACCGCGGATCTGGTATTCGACTGGGTCTTCGATGGTGATCAGCTTGTCTTCGTCGCTCTTGATCTCGTTCAGGGCGGCGTACAACGTAGTGGTTTTGCCCGAGCCCGTCGGTCCCGTAACCAGTACCATCCCGTAGGGCTCTTTGATGTAGCGGCGAAACTTGCGCAGGTCTTCGTCGCTGAAGCCCACTACATCGAGCGTGAGCTTGTGGAACTTCTCGCTCATGGACTCTTTGTCGAGGACACGCAGCACCGCGTCTTCGCCGTGAATCGAGGGCATGATGGAAACGCGGAAGTCGATGAAGCGGCCGAGATAGCGCACGCGAAAACGTCCGTCCTGCGGCACCCGGCGCTCGGAGATGTCCAACTCGCTCATGACCTTGATACGAGAGATGATGGTGGAGTGGTGCTCCTTGGCAATCGGCTGCATGGCCTGTTGCAGCACGCCGTCAATGCGGTACTTGATCACGACCGAATCGTCGCGGGTCTCGATGTGAATATCGCTGGCACGCCGCTGCAACGCGGTAAAGATGGTGGTATCCACCAGGCGAATGATGGGGCTGATGTCGGTCTCGGCCGTCAGCTTCTCGATGGAGATGGTCTCCTCGGAGTTTTCGTCCTCCACAATTACGTCCAGGGCGAAGCCCTCGCTGGCTTCCTCCAGCACGCGCTGCGACTGCTCCGTCTTTTTCAGGATGTCGCTGATCTGCGACAGGCTGGCGACCTTGGTGGTGATGCGCCGGCCCAGCAGCAGGCCGATTTCGTCGATCATCATCAACTGGCTGGGATCGGCAATGGCAATCACCAGGCGCCCATCGGGCTTGTCCTCCAGAGGCACGAAGTTGTAGCGGAACATCAAGTCCACCGGAATCTTGCGGAACAGTTCGTGCTGGATGTGGAAATTCTTCAGGTCCACGAACTCGCAACGATAGCGCTGCGCCAGTTCTTTGCCGTGCTCGACTTCGTCCTGGGTGGCTACCGGACTTCCGTTGCCGCCGCCTACGAAGATGGGTTTCTTAATGTCTGCCATTACATCAACACCTTTTAACAATTAGCCGTTAGCAATTAGCAATTAGCCAAAACAAACTGACCACCGACCGATATCCAGTCCTAATGCAGTCCTTCCGAACCCAAACTAAAGATCGGCAGATACAGGGAAATCAACACAAACGCCACCACCACGCCCATCACAATCAGGATAACGGGTTCAATCAGCGCCATGGCCGTGGCCAGCGCGTTCTGCACGTCTTCTTCATAGAACTCGGAGACCGAGTTCAGCATTGCGGGCAGCGCACCCGTCGATTCGCCGACCTCAATCATCTCCACCGACATTTCCGGGAAGACCTTGGTCTCCTCCAGGCTGCGCGCCAAGCTCTGGCCTTCGCGCACTCCGCGGGTCGCCTTCTCAATGCCGTGCGAGATAAGGCGGCTCTGCATCGATTCACACGCCGTCTCCAGCGACGGGACCAGCGATAGTCCGCCCGACAGCAGGGTTGACAGCATACGGGCAAACACCGCGACCTGGTACTTCAACCAGACGTCTCCCAACATGGGGACCTTCAGTTTGAGGCGGTCCATCTTGGTGGCGCCCCTGTCGCTCTTCATCCACCGCCACAGGAAGAACGCAATCGCCCCCAGCACCACCAGTGAGGGCAAGAAATAATGCTTCGCATTGACGCCGATCGACAGCATCATGGAGGTCACCGGCGGCAACTGCGCACCCAGCTGCTGATACAGGGTCGCGAACTGCGGAACCACAAAGGTGATGAGGAAGGTCATCATCACCACAAGCATCGCCACCAACAATGCGGGATAGACCAGCGAAGCCGTCAGCTTCTTGCGGAAGCTCACCGACAGGCGCTGGAAGGAGATGTAGCGGCCCATCACCTCCTCCAAGTTGCCGCTCTTCTCACCTGCCAGCAAGGTAGTGGTGTAAACCTTGGGAAAAACCTTTTGCGCTTCGAACGCATCGGAGAGCAACTCGCCACCGCGTACCCGGTCCCGCACATTCTGCAACACGGAACGAAAGAAGAGGTTGCGCTGCCGCTTGATCAGCAACTCCAACGACTGGATGATGGGCAGGCCGGCATGGATCAGGGTCACGAACTGCTGGTTGAAGATGACAAACTGGTCCTGTTTGATCTTGCGCCGGCGCGGGAAACCGCCCTCGGCGGAAAACAGACCCTTGGCCTTGACCGAATAGACCAGAAAACCCTGCTGGGCAAAGCGGTCCCGGATCTCGACCTCCGAGCCCCCGTTCTCGAGTTGCTCGAGGACGTGACCTCGCTCGTCGGCCATCTTGATCAGGTATTCGGCCATGGTTGAGAAGTTCCTTGGGGAGAGGTTATGAGTAGTCTAGCATTTAGCAGTTAGCAATTAGCACTTAGCGTCTTGAAATTGACCGAAACCGCCAATTGAAACCGACTACACTCAGACGCTTTTGCTAAATGCCAAATGCTAATTGCTAAGTGCTTATTCAGTGAACTCCGTTCCGGCCACGACCTCCGTTCCGGGCGGCGGAGTAAAACGAAATTGCCCGTCTGGTATTTCGACGTTTTCCTTCTGCTGAAGAAAGCGAAATTCGGTGACCGAGCCATCACGTTCTTCGATTACGATGCGCGCGATCAGGCCGTCCGGCGTCACTTCCAGCAAAGTTTGCTCAATGCGATCGCCCATTCCGTTCGGGACCCCACGCAGGACCACATCGCCCGGGTTGAGCGGTTTTCGATCGGGCGCCAGCGATAGACCATCCAACTCCTTCTCCAGCTTGGTCTTGCCTAACATGTAACGCAACGGCGACCGCAGATCGTCGAGCTGTTTCACCGGCGTCCGGCGAACCTGCTTCTCACCAGGAACGTAGAACCACGCGGTGTGCCCGTCGGTGAGGAACACCTTGGGACGCGGCTGATCGTAGTCCCACCTCATTCGGCCCGGCCTCTTCATCAGCAGAGTGCCGCTCTCGGTGCGGTTTATGCCGGCTCCGCTGTAGATTTCCGTGAACCTGGCTTCGAGGGTGCGCATGTGATCGTAGCGCTGGTCCACCTTGCCGGCCAGCGTATGCACGTCGGTCTGGGCGGTGAGCGGGTTTGAGCAGAACAGAAGGAGTAGCACAACCGCAGCAGGATTCCAGCGGTATGGAGCAATGATCATGATTGAAGGGGCACGGCTTCAGCCGTGCCGTAAGCCGCTATCATCATTGTGGCTTTAGCCATTGAGGGACCTCGGTTTTGACACGAACTGCGAATTCCCTCAGGGGCTGAAGCCCGACTCTCCACGTCCACGTAACGGCACGGCTGAAGCCGTCCCCTTCAAAGCTGAAGGTCGAGTGTAATCGGAAACGCAACTTCTTCCGCCGAAGGAGACCTTTGAATCCGACGCGCCGAATCGCACCCGTTACTGAATCACCGGGCTGGCCACATCCGCAGGTCCGGAAGAGTTGTAATGGATCTCGCCCGCCTCGTCCGCGTAGAACCTGCGCTGCCCGGTCGTGCCGACCTGATCGGGTACACCGGTGATCGTGTACGAACGGATCGCGCCGTTCACCTTCTCGCCCGGCGTATAGGTGAAGGTGTAGCCACTCTTGCGGCCGCTGGACAGGTTGTTGTCAATGGTCCCCTCGCCGCCGGTCTGCGTCGTACCTCCCAGCATGGCCAAATCCGCTGTGAAGCCCAACTCCGGATGGCTGCTGGCATAGATCATTTCCGCTTCATTGATGGCTCTGATGCTGGCGATGGCGGAGGTCTCGTGCGCCGGGATGGTCGACTTCGTAAGCTTCGGTATGGTGAATGCCGCGATGATCAGAATAATGGTTACGACGATCAGCAGTTCGATGAGGGTAAATCCCCGGTCTCGGTTACGTTTACGCATAACTGGCAACCTTTCTCAGCCGCCTTGGTCAGTTCACACCTGCTCTGCCGGCATAATCGGCCTCCCCTCCACCGGGGGACACACCTTCCGGCGCCGGGACTCGGCGTTTAGCGCTCCCACCAACACAGCGGCTTAACTGAAGTCTAGAGGGTCGCTTTGGATTTCTTCTTAGGCGGCTTTTTGGCTTCGCGTTTTGGTGCGTTCTTGTTTCCCATGCCCACAGCATCGCACAGATTTGAAGATGATGCGAGGGGTCAGCAACGCAAACGGCACCTCGACCCCCATTTTTTCCATATCCAGAATCTGTAATTTGGACGCCTACCGCGGGCAAAGGTTCTTTGCGTCGGAGGTTCTGCACGGGAGGATACCGGATGGCTGGGAATAAGCCAGGCCTCAGAGAGCAAGGAACTGGTCAACTGCTCGGGAAGGCGAAGGCGCTGAAAAAGAAGAACTTATAGTGGTAAATTAGCACTTGACAACCCGCAATGGAGTTCTATAATCATAGATGTTGCAGGACTGGGGAGCCGGATTGAAGTTCGTTACCCGGTCGAGTCCTCAACGATCTCCGAGGCCACGACATCGTGGCCTCTTTTATTGCCCGGCTTGATAGTATCCCCCAGCGGTATGACGGAGAATAGTTCGGGGCGCGGATGTCTAGCCGTGCACTCAAGAACGCCGCGATCCGACACTGCGTTTCCGTATTTGTCTTTTCGGTGCTGTGGGTTCTGTACGGCATTCATCTTGGCAGAAGCGTGAACCTCGGCGCTCACGTCTAGGGCGCTAGCAATCTGGTCGATGACGTCATCAATCGTGTACCCGTCACCGGTAACTCGACTCTCATAAACATGCCGACCCAAGAAAAGGATCTCCGCGCTGATGGGCGGGAGATTGAGCACAGCGCGCACGGCGTTGAATGCCAAGAGCTGCACGGCTGTAAGTTCTCCGATGGCGACAACTCTCACTCTATTCCCCTTTCCAATCTCTTCAAGGTTCCAGCGGACAAGTTGGGCACCATTCGCGTAGAGCGGCATTTAGTTTAGGGGGGGAATGCTTTCAGAGAGGCTACTGCCTTACCGATGGCGAGTCCAGTCTAATCCTCGCTGACGAGTTTCCGATAGGGCATTATCGGGGTTTCTGCCATCCTCGCCAGCGTCTTGGTGGCCGAGAACTGACACTTGCATCCTGAGCTCTCAGCAGGCCAAGGAATCGCGGCTGATCTTCAATCCGTTGAGATTGCCCAACACGGTCACGGCGATCCGCTCCGGCTGGAACAGTTCGTTCGCCGATACCAATATGCTTTCTACGGTCACTGCCTGGATGCGCTCAATGATTTCGTCCATCCCCAAAAAGCGGTCGTAATACATTTCCTGGCGCGCCAGGTTCGACATGCGCGCCGTGCTCGACTCCAGGCTCAGCATCAGGCTTCCCTTCAGTTGGTCCTTGGCGCGCTTAAGCTCTTCTTCCGTAATGGGGTTCAGCTTCAGCTGGCGAAACTCGTTCACGATGGATTGCACTACCTTGGGCGCGGACTCCCTCGACGTACCGGCGTACACCGACAGCAGTCCGGTGTCGCGGAAGGGATTCAGTTCGGAGAAGATCGAATACACCAGCCCCTGCTTCTCGCGAACGTTCTGGAAGAGCCGCGAACTCATGCCTCCGCCCAGCAGCGTATTCAGGATGTACGACACATAGCGCCGCGCGTCACTGATGCGGTAGGAGGGAACGCCCACGCAAATCTGCACCTGCTCCAGCGATTTCTTGTTGCGCAGGATGATGCGGGAATGGACCTTGGGCGGGCTGTCGTGCCAGCCGTTGGAACCTGCAGGCAATTGCCCGAAGCCCTGGCGCAGGAGTTCGACAAACTCCTCATGGTTGACGTTTCCTGCCGCCGAGATGATGAGATTGCCGGGAGCGAACTTCGCCGGGTAAAAACCGTGGATGGCATCCTGATCGAAGCGCCGCACCGTCTCCTTGGTTCCCAGGATCGGCTTACCCAGCGGATGGTCCTTGAAGAAATTCTGGGTGAAGATCTCATGCACCAGGTAGTCGGGATTGTCCTCATCCATCTTGATCTCTTCCAGGATGACGCCGCGCTCGCGGATAATCTCGTTGGCGTCGAAGATTGGATGCAAGACCATGTCGCTTAAGACATCG
>Ga0209385_1001118_pt1 | contig 11310 bp, 8 predicted proteins | sample NGEPerB_FD_184506 | JGI IMG/M metagenome (GOLD analysis project Ga0209385, IMG submission 184506) | Arctic peat soil microbial communities from the Barrow Environmental Observatory site, Barrow, Alaska, USA - NGEE PermafrostAB12-B... | ecosystem: Environmental > Terrestrial > Soil > Wetlands >... | reverse complement strand
TATAAATGTTAATTATCAATTCTTTCCTTATTTTGCATCTTAAATTACCTGTAAATGACTGAGAATCTTCCGCTGGATATTATTATTGAGCTTACTGGCTGCAGTATATGGCAGCAGAATCACCTGGTACTGTCAAAGGTCAATCTGAGGGTGGGAAAAGGTGAATTTCTTTATCTTGTAGGAAGAGTCGGCAGCGGGAAATCGAGTCTTATTAAAACTCTTAACGCCCAGATACCTCTGAAAGAGGGTATAGGACTTGTTGCAGGATATGACCTTTCAAAGATCAGAAAAAAGCAGGTTCCGTATCTCCGCCGTAAAATCGGCATAGTTTTTCAGGATTTTCAACTTCTGACAGACAGATCGGTAAATGAGAATCTTGAATTCGTTCTGAGAGCGACAGGGTGGAAAAACAAGACAGATATAAATAAACGGATTGGCGAGGTTCTTGAAAAAGTCGGTCTGGGTTTAAAAGGCTATAAGATGCCGCATCAGCTATCGGGAGGAGAACAGCAGCGAGTGGTTATAGGAAGAGCCCTGCTGAATGACCCTGAAATTGTACTGGCCGATGAGCCTACCGGCAACCTTGATCCGGAAACATCCGAAGGCATTTTAAAACTGCTGACTGATATCAGTAAAACGGGAAGAGCAGTTGTAGTAGCCACTCATAACTATACCCTACTTAAAAAGTTTTCTGCACGGACACTCAAATGTGAAAATGGAGAGTTAAGAGATGTAGTTAATGATCAGGAGATGGAACTGCTGATGTAATGGCACAACGGCACAACGGCGCAACGGTAAAGTGGTATGCCGCAGTAACAATATTTCATCTTAACTATTAAGGCTTCTGTCTTTTAACCATAAATTCAAAAACGTCCCGCCATCCCTTCCATTCATCATTATCAAGCAAAGATGTATTATGCCAGATACTCACAAAAAGTCCGCCGACTTTCCTGGTTTCGCTAATCATATTTAAAATGACATCTTTTGAATCTGCGATATCAAGCTTTTGATGATCGATTAGTGTACCATCCATAATTTGAAAAGGAATGATCTTAAGATTGGTCTGTTTATCCTCGGAAACATTATAAAAGAAATAGGGTCGGGCCAGTCCTGCCCTGAAACCCGGCTCATCGGGATAACCCATTGAATAATCCTCGGAAAATCCTGCTTTGAGAATATCATTATATGAGCCCGGCATATTTAATCTCAGATAATGGAAGCGACTCATACTGACCTTCTTTCCCAGAATGTGTGTCAAACGATTGTTCTCAGTATTGATAAGTGTTCCGTCACCACCAGCTGTGAATGATGGATGCAAACCAGTCTGAAATTTACCGGCGACTTTATGAATCAGATTCCTGTATTTCTCATTTTTCCATGAAGGGTTTTTGTCAAATTTGGAATGGTCCCCGACCGGGAAAAAGAACCTGGCGTCGGTACCGCTCTTATCAATGTTCCCGATAATATAATCAAATACATCGAACGGATCTTTTTCGCCTTTGGCAATTTTATGGTATCCGTTACTTCTGCCTGCCAGGGAACTTTTATTATCACGGAATAATCCTCCTATAGAACTGAAAATGTTCCTGCCATTGTATGCAAAAGCCTGATCTGTATCTATAGTCAGAAGAGCGCTATATTCATTCCGCCTGAATACACTTGTAGGAAATCGTTTCAGAAAAGATTTTGCCAGTTCCTTTGCCCAAAGATCTATAACAGGTTTCCCCAGAAAGCCGTTTTTAAAGGCAAGAGATTCTGTTGCAGGAAATCTTCCATGTTCATCAGGATCAAATTCAAGATATTCCTCATATCTTGCAGAAAGATAAAATGATGCTGCAAAAACATCAAACGGAAGATCAGAATCATATGTTGTCTGGAAAAACACCGGTAACCCTTTCCATTCATCAACAATTATTTGTTTCGGAACAATTTCCTTTTCAAACAAAATTGAATCAGGACTGATCTTGAACGAGCCCGGTAAATTTTCAGCAGAATAATTTATAACCGGGTGTTTGCCCAACTTTCGTTTGTCAGTGGTAATATCCCACTGTAATCCGAGAATATCTCCAAGGATAATTCCAGCAATATACGTGAGACGAGGGCTGTCGTGAGCCGAATAAATTTTTACCGGTACCGTAACCATAATTACAAATTTATGTAATTACTTGTTAACTAACGGTATAATGTTTAAGAAATTCACAAATATTTTTTAGATGATTTTAATTATCAAATTCAATAAGGAAGTTTGGAGTGAACTAGAGTTTGGAGTGTCTAAAGTTGAAGAAAATGAATATCAGCATTATTCGAATAGCTCCAGTTACCCCAGGCACTTTAGGCACTTTAGTCACTTTAGTCACTCCAAACTTTTAACTCTGTTGCAATTAGAATAATTTCCTTACCTTTGCGCCTTAATTAACAAAGTGATTTCCACGAAGCGTTGTTAAGCATTTTGCCCTGTCTGCATCTGAGTTCATTTCGGCCGGGATAACAAATCCATCGCTCCCGAAACCACATCATAATAAATTATAATGATAAATTTTGAAGAGATGGGATTCACTCCCGGCGTCCTGAAGGCTATTCAGGAGCTTGGATTTGATAACCCGATGCCTGTGCAGGAAAAAGTAATTCCGTTAATGCTGGGCGGTGAGGAAGATATTATTGCACTGGCACAAACAGGTACCGGCAAAACAGCAGCTTTCGGACTGCCGCTTGTTCAGGCAACTGATACAGAAATAAATAACACTCAGGCGCTAATTCTTTGTCCAACCAGGGAATTGTGCATGCAGATCACAGGTGACTTAACCGATTATGCCAGGTTTACTGGTAAACTTAAAATACTTGCAGTCTATGGAGGTGCCAGTATCGATAACCAGATAAGAGGCTTAAAAAAAGGAGTTCATATTATTGTTGCCACACCGGGGAGGCTTATTGACCTTATTAACAGGGGGGCAGCGAAGCTTTCATCTGTTACAACAGTGATTCTTGATGAAGCTGACGAAATGCTTAATATGGGTTTTCTTGACAGTATAAATGAAATACTTGAAGAAGTTCCTGAAGGGCATCGGACTCTCCTATTTTCAGCTACTATGTCAAAGGAAATTTCTTCAATTGCAAGGAAATACATGGACAACCCGGTTGAAATAACAATCGGGACCAAAAATTCCTCCGCTGATAATGTAAGTCATGCTTATTATCTTATTCATGCAAAAGATAAGTACAAAGTACTCAAGCGTATTGCCGATTTTGAACCCGACATTTATGGTATTGTTTTTTGCCGCACCCGGAAAGAGACCCAGGAAGTGGCATCAAAACTGATCGACGACGGTTATAACGCCGATGCACTTCATGGCGATCTGTCACAGATGCAACGCGATGCTGTTATGCAGAAATTCAGGGTTAAAAATCTCCAGTTGCTGGTAGCTACGGATGTTGCTGCCCGTGGATTGGATGTTGATGACCTTACTCATATAATTAATTACAGTCTTCCCGATGATACAGAGGTTTACACTCATAGAAGCGGACGAACAGGAAGAGCGGGAAAAACCGGGATTTCTATATCGCTGGTTCACCTCAGGGAGAGGCATAATCTTCAGCAGATCGAAAGAATGGTTAAGAAACCTTTCAAAGCACTTCCAATTCCAACCGGAACCGAGATCTGCGGAAAACAACTATTCCATTGGCTCAACAAACTTGAAACTGTTACTACTGAACACCAGGAAATTGAAAGATTTCTGCCCGAGATAAAGGAAAAACTTGCAGGGTTTGACAGGGAAGAACTTCTTAAAAGAGTTGTTTCGCTTCAATTTGACCGGTTCCTCGATGATTACCGAAACGGAGAGGATATAATCGATGCCGTCTCTGACAGGGAAAGCAGTTTCGAACGATCAGGGAGAAGAGGTAAACATGAAGAATATCCGGGCAACTATACCAGGCTATTCATAAATCTTGGTAAATCAGATGGCTTTTATCCTGAACAACTTATTGAACTTGTGAATTCCAATACAAAAGGAAGAAAAGTACCCATAGGAAAGATAGATCTGTTGAAAACATTTTCCTTCTTTGAAGTTGAGGCTAGCTATGCAAACGATCTTATAGGTGCGTTAAGCGATGCGACATTCATGGACAGAAGAGTTGCAGTTGAGATAGCTCAGGAAAAAACCGATAAGCCAAGAACCGGTGAATATTCAGGAAACAGGCCTGCCAAGTGGTCTGACAGAAGACCTGAAAAGAGAAGCCAGAGAGGACCAGATGATAAAAGCAGGGACTACAAAAGAGGTAGTAAATTCGGCAAGAAGGATAAGAAGAAGAATTACAGCCGCTAATAAGTACTGGACTCTGTGTACCCAAAAAAACTTACACTGAGAATCACAGAGAAGACACAGAGCGATACGAAGAAATCTATTGCATTAGGAGCCTTTTGAAGGCTCTTTGATTTTTACTGCAAGCAGTATCATTGCGATAACTGCAATTGAACCTCCAAATCCAAATGCAACAGTTCCTCCATAACCAGGTATAACTTTATCGAAATAGCTGTAAAGAAATCCAAAAATAATACTGGCCGGGAGAGCTCCCAGTCCGATCGAAAAATTGAACAGCCCAAATGCCGTTCCCCTTTTCTCTTCGCCTACAAGATCAGCTACAAAAGCTTTTTCAGTACCCTCTGTAAAAGCATAGAACAAGGCATAGACAGCGAAAAGGAAAAACGTGGCAATGACTTGTAGATCAGGAGAGAGAAAAACGAGAAGTGCAAAAGAGATGTAAACAAAGGCATAAATTCCCCATCCGATATTAATCACTATTTTCCTCCCGATCTTGTCAGAAAGACTCCCCAGGGGAGTTGAGAAAATTACTTTAATTATATTGTAGAAAGCCCAGACAAGAGGGAGAAACAGGATATTGATCACCTTTGACCGGGCAACTTCATCTCCAAAATTTGATACCATCCTGTTAAGAGGAGCAATACTATTTACAAGATTCACAACAGACCCGCTTTTATGGATAGCCTCCTCAACCCTGAATAAAAGAAAAGCATCCGAAGAGTTACCAAGTGTAAACAGAATCATAATAAGCAAATAGTTCCTGAAGTTCCTGTCAAAGCTTTTTAGAGAAAAGATAAAAGGTTTTCTGGTTCCATTATCCGGTACAGATTCTTTTACAAATAAAATAATTGTAAGTATTGCTAAAATCCCGGGTATTATTGCAAGAATGAATGTCCATCTTAATGCTAACAGGGAATCTTTCATTCCAAAACCTATAAACAGCACAAGGAGTGTTACTATTGCCAGGACAGGTCCTGCAACCGCACCCGTATTATCCATAGCCCGTTCAAAACCATAGGATTTTCCTCTGATACTTTCATCAACCGAAGAAGCGATTAATGCATCTCTGGGAGCTGTTCTGATACCTTTTCCCACACGGTCAAACATTCTGACTATTATAATCTGCCATGCTGCGCTGACAATACCTGTCATTGGCCTGAAAAATGACGATATTGAATAGCCGATAAGAACAAGCAGCTTTCTCTTTCCAATCTTATCGGATATAATTCCGCTGATAAGTTTCAACATTGAAGCAGTTGTTTCAGCAACACCTTCAATTACTCCAAGTAATATTGCGCCAGAGCCCAGGGCTGCAATGTAGACCGGAACCAGAGGGTAAATCATTTCCGATGCTGCATCGGTGAAGAGACTCACAATACCCAGCATTATGACAATATGGGGTATCTGTTTTTTAGCATTATGAACCTTATCTACAGTCAATTAATATAATTTACATTTTAATAATAATCATCTTTTTAAATAATCGTTGAATAAAACCTGAAGATAGGCTTTTCCGTTTTTCTCGGCAGACTCCGGATCTTTACCCTCACTGAGCATCCTCGTTCTGCTTTTAAGATCAAAGCCAACGGCAGAGCTGTCGGTAACAAAACCGAATCCTTCGTTGTAAGTGTAGAATGCAAAGGATTTTGACCCATCTGATAACAGATCCTTGCTGAAAGGAAACTTCCCTGTTAGATCCATTTGATTTAATAGTGTAACAGGAATATCTACCTGACTGCCAAGTTTCCCGATCCTTACATCCCTTTGTGATAATGCTCCGCCTATCCATAGCATCGGGATCTTGAAGACATTCTGTTTATAATTTGGCATGTCGTCTAAAATTCTGGCACAATGGTCAGCTACCAGGATGATCAGAGTGTTTTTCCACCAGTCTGTACTTTTTGCCCAATCAAAAAATGATCCCAGTGTTTTATCAGTATAGTAAATTGAGTTTTTATATTTCGACATAATATCAGAGCCGGCAAAAACCGGTTCCATCGGAACATCAAAAGGCTCGTGGCTTGATAATGTCAGAATTACTTTAAGAAAAGGTTCCCTGGCAATCTTCATTGAATCCTTAAGAGTCTGAAAAAGAATATGATCATGGACACCCCATTTGGAATTATAATTAGCAGGATCAAAATTTTTCTCGGTAATTATATCCTGGAAACCCGATCCGACGACAAATGAATTAAAATTTGCAAAGTTTATCTCACCCCCGTACCAGAATGAACTGTTATATCCTGCTTCATTCAGGATTCTGACAAGACTTGGCAATGTCTGAGTCTTATTCGGTTCTTTAATAATAGACTGTGCCGGTTGGGCCGGGTAGCCATCGAGTACTGCAGGCATGGCTTTGTCGGTCCGTGTCCCAGATGCATAGAAATTGGAAAACAATATTCCCTCTTTTGCATACCTGTTAATATTTGGAGTCACCAGCGAATCCCCTCCAAGCGGTCCGATCAGATAACCGCTGAAGCTTTCAAGAACGATGATTATAATATTGGGTTTTAACGTATTTAAAACTCTTTCTGTTTTGCCTTTATCCTCGACAAGCGTATCGACTAAACTTTTAGCAGCTGAAAGGTCGCCGAACTCATATGGATTTTTTACCGGTCGCTGGCCAAATCCTGAATAACCTACATTCCAGACTGCGTTAATTGCCGTGTGGTTCAGAAACATGTTTTTACTGAAATAGACCGCTCCCGCGTTAATCGGCGCTACACCAAAACCTCCCCGAATTGGTAATAAAAGAGAAGCCCATAGAATAATAAAGAAAAGAATACCCGGTGCCAGGTAACGAACTCTATCAAATTCTTTAAAAAGCCTGTCTATAAATCTGTTATAAACTAATATAAAGATAAAAGACATAGCAAGAACCGAAAATAAGGTTCCGATAATTTTAAATACACTAACTGAGGCAAGTGCTTCTTTAGGTGTTTTCAGATAAAGAATTGGCGTAAAATCCATTCTGAAACCCCAATATGAATACAGATTTGCGTCTGCGACAATTATAAATGATGAGAAAATAATCACAATATATGAGTACCACTTCAAAAATCCCCTGAACCATCTTTCTTTAAAACAGATCCCGGGAATTGCAACCAGCATGGGAACAAGCAAATAGTAACCGATAGTTGATATATCAAGTTTTGATCCATGCCAGAATGTGCCTAAGAGATCACCTATACTGTTCTGGAATGAAGAATGGTACTGAACCAGAATGAAAAACAGCCTGGCTGCAAAGAAAAATATTAGCCAGAATAATGCATAACAACCGAAAGCGATGAGTCTCTTTTTCATGGTGGAGTGCAATTTTTCTAAGTACAGGAAATTTTTTCTTCGCCTTTATAAAATACAATCAATGAGGCAGTTATAATAATCATTCCCGAAATGGTCAGCCATTCGGGATGTTCATCCGGAATGACGACCCAACTCAGAATGGCCCCTGTACAAGGTGTAATAAATTTCCACAGGTTCAGTTCTGACACTTTAACACCAGGCCGTTGCAACAGTTTAAACCAGATCGAAAAAGCAGCTGCTGCCATGAAGCTTAACCACAACAATGCAACCCAATATTCCCTTGGCAATGGGCCCCTCGGGTTTCCTTCCACAGGAATGGAAATAAGGTAAAGTATCAGACCTCCGGTAAAAAGCGAAGCTGAACTAAGAACAAACGGATTAAGATTTTTGCTTTTAAGCGATATTACTACATTGCTTCCTGCTGTAGCAATATTCCCACCCATGATCATAGCTATTCCCAGAAGTTCGAGTCCCGTTCCCAACTTAAACGCCTGTCTTCCGATACTTATAAAAATCACACCTGAAATACCAAAAATGATAGTGATAATTTTTTTCCTTGTCAGTTTATCATCTTTGTTAAGTATAGCAGCCACCACCGCAATTATTAATGGCTGTGCTCCATAAACAACCGCTCCTAGTGCGCCTGGAACCAGGTTCAAACCCTGGTAAAATAACGAATAGTTAATGAGAAACTGAAGGAAGGTAACCCATGCTATCACTCTCCAGTGCTCCCTGACTTGTTGCAGATACATGGCCGGTCGCACCGTAAACGGCAGGATCACCAGGCCTGAAATAATAAACCTCACACCAGCAAAATGAAAAGGAGTATCATATTGCAAGCCGATCTTAATTCCGGCATAAGCTGTTGACCATAGCAAGCAGGCTATTATTGCCCAGAAGATAGTATTTCCTTTGCTTTCCATTAAAAATAATCTGTCTCAAATATCAGAAAAAAATCATTCTTATTCATGTAACTTAATTTGATTTCAATAATAATATGAAGACTTAAGAATATTTAATAGTTTTGTTTATGATTGAAGCTCTTCGCAGCAAGCAACGGAGAACCGAGTTTACGAGCCCGGCGAAACCAATGTGTTAGCGGGGATTCAATAGTTTAAGAATGACGGTTGCAGAATATATTGCCAATCAATTATTTACTCATGGAGTCCGTTTTGTGTTCGGGATTCCGGGAGGACCATCTATTCCGTACATGCAGGCATTCAAAAATGCCGGTATTGAGTTTATTCTCACGTCAAATGAGGCTTCTGCCGGAATCATGGCAGACGTAACAGCCAGATTAACGGGAGCACCGGGAATTTGTCATTCTACGTTCGGGCCCGGAGCAACTAATATTACAACGGGTATCGGAGGCGCCCTGCTTGACAGATCACCTGTGATTGTATTTACAAGTGAAATGAGCACGAGCATGCTCAACAGGACTTCACAGATGAATATCAATCATCAGAAACTTTTCGAGCCATTGACAAAAGCTACTTTCAGACTGAATCCCGAAAATGTGCCTGAAGTTTTGGAATCAGCATTCAATATCTGCATGGAATCCTACCCAGGTCCTGTTCATATAGGAATACCTGCTGATATCTCAGATATGGAGATAGATGCAAAACCTTTAACCGGAATTATGACGGAGAATATTTATTACCATAATAATATTCAAAAGGTGATTTCACTGCTTGAGAATTCCCGCCGGCCACTGCTGGCAGTTGGACTTACAGCAGCCAGGCTTGGTCTGAAAGAGGAATTACTTCAGTTCCTCAATAATTATAAAATGCCTGTGGTTATAACACCAATGGCAAAAGGAATGATACCGGTTGATCACCCGTGCTACGCAGGTGTCTTATTTCATTCTCTCAGCGATTATCTCGAAGACTTATATGATAAATCAGATTTAATCATTGGCATCGGCTACGACCCTGTTGAATTCAATTATGAGGATTGGATGCCTGAGGTGCCTCTTTTACATTTCGATACGAGGGAAACAGACATGAAACCAAATTTCAATGTAACTCAATTCATTGGTCCTCCTGATGACTGGTTCGCAACACTTAAAAATCTGAATAAAGGCTCATTGATATATGAAGAATCAGTTGTTAAGGGTATCCGTGATGAGATGGTTTCGGTCTACAACGGTTTTACCAGTCATTTCGGGCCAGCTGCAGCGCTCAGAGTACTTCAGGATGAACTGCCGGAAGACTCAATCGTTACAACAGATGTTGGTTCCCATCTTCACCTTATCGGTCAGTTCTGGAATACTTTTGATAAAGGTAAGCTGATAATGACAAATGGCTGGTCATCAATGGGATTTGGAATACCCGCAGCCATGGCAGCTCAGCTTAATGATCCTAAAGCAACTGTAGTATGCATAACTGGCGACGGCGGATTCCTGATGATGGCCGGAGAGATGGTAACCTTAAAAAGATATAATCTGCCGGTTATAGTTGTTGTATTTTCTGATGGTGAGCTTAACCTGATTAAAGTTAAGCAATCATGGAAAGAACTTCCGGCTTATGGAACGCTGCTCTATCAGGGTGATCTGTTCGAAGCCGCCGTTTTCCTTGGAATCAGAGTATTAAAAGCTGATTCCATCGAAGGAATGAGAAACGCCACAATTGAGGCTCTTTCTGTGAATGAGCCGGTGATAATAAATGCTGTTATCGATCCGGAGGATTATAAGTGGCTTATTGTCAAAAGGTAGGTACTTGGTACTCGGTGCTGGGTGCTGGGTACTAGGTTAAGGTTACTTAATGGATAGTGTTTGAGGTTTGTTTTTTATGAATATGATATTGATTTTGAAATAATCATGACTAGATATGAGCAGTTACAAGGATCTTGAGATTTTCCAGTTAGCTTTTGATCTTGCTATTAAAATTCATCACGCTTCACTTAAACTTCCAAAATTTGAACTTTTCGAACAGGGTAGTCAGATAAGACGTTCATAAAAGAGTGTCAAAGACAATATAGTTGAAGGATATGGAAGACGAAAATACAAAGCGGAATATACTAAATTTCTTACTTATTCAATCGCATCCTATGATGAAACTATGAATCATATCCTTACAATAAATAAGGTTTATCCTGAGATTAAAGAATTTTTAGAATATGAAGATCTATACGATAAACTGGGAAGGAAGATCAACAATTAAATTCAATATGTCGAATCAAACTGGAATTCATAATTATAGTAACCGAGGACCTAGTACCGAGCACCAATTACCGATTTAAAATCTTCTTTCAAAACCGAGTAGATACAGCTATCCTTAATGATTTCGTTTTTGACAATGTTTTTTTTCAGAATTGCTTCCAGTTTAAATCCTGCTTTTTCGAGAGCTTTTCGTGATCCTGTGTTATCAGAAAATGTTTCTGCATATACTCTTACTATGTCAAAGTCCCTGAAAGCGTATGATGCAGCCGCCTTTATGGCTCTGGTAGCAATTCCTTTCCCCCAGGAATCTTCAGAAATAAAAAAACCAATTTCAAGGTTTTTCCTGTAGATATTTGTTTTGGTTATTATCCCGATATTGCCAACCAACTGTTTGTCATATATAATAGCAAAAAATCGGGGTGGATTGTTTTCCGGCAAAATGACATTCAGCCAGTCATGTGCATCTTTTAACGAGTAGGGAAAAGGGAACCCGTCGCGTACATTTTCAGCTATTTTTTTGTTATTAGC
>Ga0209385_1001117_pt1 | contig 11312 bp, 9 predicted proteins | sample NGEPerB_FD_184506 | JGI IMG/M metagenome (GOLD analysis project Ga0209385, IMG submission 184506) | Arctic peat soil microbial communities from the Barrow Environmental Observatory site, Barrow, Alaska, USA - NGEE PermafrostAB12-B... | ecosystem: Environmental > Terrestrial > Soil > Wetlands >... | reverse complement strand
ATCAGTTACCCTTCGCCTTTGTTTTACCCCTCTGACTCCCCAAGGGGGGAGAACCAAACAAAGGCTTTTTAAAGTCCCCCTTGGGGATTTAGGGGTGAAACACTGAACGATATATCAAATCTTACTTAAAGCACCAGTAGGACAAATATCAATAACCTCCTGGCTCTTAGTTTTAAGTATGTTATCAAAATCTTCAGTAAGCGGTTCAGAGATAATGCTGACAAATCCCCTGTTTATGAAACAAAGGCCGGGTTCCTCTTGGGAGTCTTCACACAGCCTGACACAAAGACCGCACTTAATACATTTTGCATTCTCAAAGATAAGTCCAGTATTTATATTTATTTTTTTCTGAATGGGCGAATTTATAAGCTTGCCTCTGGGATCTTTTATAGAATATTCATCAGCTATATCCCGAAGCTTGCAAGTATCAGAAGCACGGCAATCACAGTGCATACAACTTCCCGACTCCATGGCAGCAGCCTCAGAATCGGGTATTTCCCGTGCCCGTCCAACTTCACCTCTACATTCTTTCAACCATTCTTGCAGTTCATTTTCTTCAAGCTTCCCGATGAGGGATTTAAACCGTTTAAATTGTTTCTCTGATTTCCCGGTCTTAAAAGAAGGAAGTAAATTATCAGGGATTAAGCCAGAATAATCCTGTTTACTCCGTTGTGAAATATATATTTGCAGATTTCTTATTGAGACAGGAATATCAACCTTTTTGCGCCTGCAGGCATTCTCGCAATATCCCTTACAATCTTCGCATATCAGTTCAGAATCTTCAAGCTGAGCGATTGAAAGTGTGATTGCCCCTTGCAAATCATTTTCATGCAGTAGCCGGTTCATAAGAGGAATATTATACCCACCCGGACAAACAACCTGGCAGGGAGCCTGACACTCAGCACGGTGTTCTGACAACAGAAGTTCTATGGCTTTTCTACGCAGAGAGATAACATCTTCAGATGAACAATTAATGTCCATTCCATCCTGTGCGAGAGCTGAACATGATGGCAAAAAATTCCCGGTTCTGTTATCCTTGACCATACATACCATACAGGAAGAATAATGAGGAAGATTTTTATTATGGCACAAAGAAGTGATTTTAATTCCTGCCTCTGTCGCAACCTCCAGAATAGTCATTCCTTCACCGACTTCATATTCGGTATCATTTATTTTCAGCTTAATCATTTTTATTTATGATTTCTATCGCTTTCTCCGGACATTCAATCCTGCAATTATCGCATTTAGTACATATTAACTGGTTTATCTCATGTTTTTCATAAGGGTTGAACGGTATCGCCTTAACAGGGCACTTCTGTGAACAGATAGTGCATCCGGTACATTTGTCAGTTACATTATACTTTATCAGATCCGCGCATTTCTTAGCACGGCAAATCCCTTTTGTATGTTCTTCATACTCATCTCTGAAATATTGCAGACCTGTAAGGACGGGATTTGGAGCAGTCTTTCCGAGGCCGCATAAACTGCCGGCTTTAACAAACCTGGAAAGGTTTTCCAGCTCATTGATATCTTCAGAATTTGCTTTCCCTTCAGTTAGCCTGGTAATTATATCAAGCATTTGCTTTGTGCCAACTCTGCAAAATGTGCATTTCCCACACGATTGTTTATGAGTGAATGTCAGAAAATATTTTGCCATATCAACCATGCAATCTGAGTCGTCAAGGACAACCATTCCACCGGAACCCATCATTGCTCCTAATCGTGTAAGCTCTTCGTAATCAACAGTAGTATCAGCTTTATATGCAGGAATACATCCGCCTGAAGGACCCCCGATCTGAACTGCCTTGAAAATGTTATTTTCGCCTACACCGTCACCTATCTCTTCAACTATTCTGTGTATCGTTATACCCATCGGGACTTCAATGAGGCCTCCCCTGGAGATCTTACCCGCAAGAGCAAATACTTTGGTTCCCTTACTTTTTTCTGTTCCGACTGATCCGAACTTTTCAGCTCCGTTTGTAATTATCCATGGAACCAACGATAGCGTTTCAACATTATTCACGAGAGTAGGTTTCTGTCTGAATCCTCTGACTGCAGGATAGGGAGGCCGCAGGTGTGGCATGCCCCGTTTACCTTCAAGCGATGCGATCAATGCAGTTTCCTCTCCGCATACGAACGCGCCTGCCCCTTCGAAAACTGTGATGTTAAAAGAAAATGTACTGCCAAAAATATTGTTGCCCAGAACTTTATTTTCGTAACATAACTTCAAAGCAAGTCTTACCCTTAAAACTGCCAGTGGGTATTCAGCCCGTATGTAGAAAATACCGTCTGAAGAACCTGTTGCATATCCTGCAATTACCATTCCTTCAATTATCCTGAAAGGAAAAGATTCAAGAAGCATCCTGTCCATGAAAGCTCCGGGATCGCCTTCATCTCCGTTGCATATAACGTACTTTGAAGAGCCTGAAGATTGCATTGAAATTCTCCATTTCTTTCCTGTAGGAAATCCTGCGCCACCTCTTCCTCTCAAACCACTCTCTGTGATAGTCCTGATAATTGATTCCTGATCTGATTCTGAAATGCACTTATGGAGCGCTTCAAATCCTCCCGATAGAGCATATTCTTCAAATGATTCGGGTGATAGATTGCCGCTGTTCAGAGTGGCAATATGAACCTGGTGATTGAGAAAATTATTAAGATATTTTTCTCTTAATTCATCAGGTATATTGACCTGCCCCGAAAGCTTATCATCTGAGAGGAAAGAATCTGCCAGATCATTTATATTGTACTTGATTTTGTTTCTTAATGTTCTTGGTTTGACGTGTTTAAGTAGGATCTCTTCAACCTGGGGTTTACTGACCATTGTATATCTCGAATGAATACTATCTTGTGTAATTATTTCCATCATGGGAGTCTGGTTACAAACACCAACGCAACCAACAGGCTTAAGTCTGATGTTAAGATTATATTTTTCCCTGATCTCAATTATCTCAGAGAGAATCTCCCTGCTTCCTCCGGCGACACAACACGATCCAATGCCAATTCTGATTTCGGCATCGACATCCTCATTTCGTTCTGCACCAGGTGTTTTATTGCTTACCGTGCCGGAATTGAGAAAGTCATTAATAATCTCATCAGCCTGGGTTGGTTTTACATGCCCATATGTTTTGCCGTCAATCTGAACTACCGGTGCGAGTGTGCAACAGCCCAGGCAGGCAACTTCTTCAATTGAAAACAGATTATCGTGTGAAGCATTTCTGGTATCATCAATTTTAAGGACTCTTTTAAACGCATCGGTTATCAGCGGACTGCCTTTTACATGACATGCAGTTCCGGTACATATTTTTATAGTATGTTTTCCTACCGGAAGGTGTCTGAACTGCGAATAAAATGTTGAAACACCCGAAATCTGACCAGGTGTTATGTCAGTTATCGCGCAAATATATTTAAGCGCTTCAGATGGAAGCCAGTTAAGCCTTTTCTGTACTTCCTGAAGTATAAGAATCACTTTATCTGATTCACGTCCGGTATGACTCACAACCTCCTCAACCACCAAAGGAATATTTACTTTGAATGTCTCGTCACAGTTGCAGTTATTGTTCAATATCGAAGTCTTTTTAGTTTTCAATTTTTAGAAATGCAATAAAGATTTTTCTTGCCCCGGATATATATTTTACTGTCTGAAAATGCAGGGGAACAATCAGCAGCTTCTCCCAGAGCCGACTCAGCAATAAGTTTGAATGTTGCTCCAACTTTTACAATATGTGTTTTACCACTCCTGTCAAGAAGATAAACCATGTCTTCAGCTATCAGAGGCGATGCATAGAATGGATCCTGGAAATAGTGTGTCCACAAAGTATCTCCCTTAATTGCATTATAACACGCTACATCACCGTTGCCAGTTGAAACGAAGAGATACTGATCGGTTGCAACAGGACTTGAAACATCGGGGGTATAAGTATTATCTTCCCATACGACTGATACTCCATTGTCGGGTTTAATAGCAACCAATTTTGCATAATCAGTTACTGCGTAAGCCATTGTGCTGTTTACTGCTACAGAAGGTGCGACATCTCCGCTCATGCATTCAACTTCCCAAAGCAAATTGCCTGTTAACGGATCGTAACCGCTAACATAAGGATTGCCGTTTATAACAATTTCCGGTTTTCCCTTGAAATTGGCAAGAACAGGAGAGGACCATACAGCACGTCCATGTCGGATCGTTTCCCACTTCTGATCACCCGACTCAAGATCAATGCCCAGGAGCGATATTTTTGCATTACTATCAAACTGAACAAGCAGAAGTTCATTATAAATTAACAATGAAGAAGTATAACCGTAACTGCTTTCTGGAACACCTATGTTTTTCATCCATTTCTTTTTTCCGTCCAAATCGAAGCAAACCAGGTTTCCGTTCGAAAAAATCGCACATACCACTTTACCATTTGTGGCCATAGTAGAGACTGCCAATCCGGCCTCCGGATCGGTTTTAGGTAAAACGGCAGGTTCTCCGGGGATATCAGAGGCTGATCCTGTCCACAATATTTTTCCCGATTTTTTATCAATACAATAAACTTCACATATCTTATCCTGAGCGCCGGTTATGAAAAGCTTGTCACCCCAGATAACAGGAGAGCTTTTCCCTTTTTTAGGAATCTCAAGCTTCCATGAGATATTTTTCCCTGAAGCGGCATCCCATTCTGTCGGATATCCCTTTCCTCCGGCAGATCCTCGGCTATCCTGTCCGCGAAATGAAGGCCAGTTTGTTTTGTCAGGGGCCGATGCCTTTTCTTTCCTGTTTTCCTCTTTCTTTGATAAGCCAGGCGCTTTTCCCGAGATGTCAGGAAGTTCAGAACGCAGGAAAAAGGATGAAACAACTGCTGCTGTTAAAATGAAAGCTGCAGCAGAAAGGAGGTATCTTCTGTATTTTCCCCTGTTAATCGCTGAATCAGGTTTTGTGTCACGAACAACAGGCTTAAGCTTTTCATTTTCTGCAATAATTCTCTGACAAATTATAAAAATAATGACACCGGCAATCAAAAGGTAGGAACCTGTCTCAACCTGCCATCTTGAACTGAAGTAGGCTTTCCTTGCCATAAGATCCATTGCTCTTACCTGCTCCGCCTTAGCCGCATCAGACGGATCCTTATCATATTGTTCCTTGACTGACAACAAGACAGGATTATCAAGGGGATTGACAGTCTTTAACTGTATAAGACTGAAAATCATAGTCAATGCAACAATGAGAGCAAAACCTCCTGAAATCTGACTTACAACCTTAAGAATACTTATATCTTTTTCATTAAAATTAAACTTCATATCAACTCTTTACTTTAATTGGACAATATTTAAAACATCTGCCGCAGCTATAGCACTTTCCCTGATTCGGCTTATATTCACTTCGTCTGCTCTTTATTGTCAGAGATATCATTCCTATACCGAATGATATTCCGAGGAATGCTCCGGCCCACGGTGAACCATTTCTGAATCGTCCAATGATTAATTCTTCTTCATTATATAATTCTGTTTCCGTTTTACCTGATTCTTTATATGCAATTACATCTTTCAAAGTTGATTCAATGCCACTCTTTTTTTCTGCGCGAATCTCCCTGGCCAATCTGACATTACTATTTGCACCCGATAATACCGGAGCCATGTTGTAGAGTAACAAAGCGCCTGCCAGAGCAAAAACCGGAACAAACACAAAATATAGAATGAACCGTTTTCTTGATTTATCCTGCTCTTCCTGTTTTTGTTCGATATTGGAAGGAATTATGGCATTATAAGGACAAGCTTCCTCACAAAGCCTGCAATTTGTGCATTCTGCAGGAGTTATCGTCAGATGTTTCCCTGCAAATCTTGAAAAAATGTTAAGCAGCACACCATATGGGCAGAGGAATCTGCAGTAAGGTCTGTTTACAAAGACGCCCGCAAAGAGTAAAAGAGCTCCGAAAATTATCATTGTATACGGAGCATCGAGCCTGAATATCCCTACAAATGGATCATATCTGCATATAATGAACTGGCTGTTTGTTGAAGAGAATAAAATAGCAATAGCAAGATAAATGAAAGGTACAAATGCCAGTAATATTTCAACAAGCTTAGGAATCTTGACCGGTCTGATGCCCGTAAGTTCCTGTATAGCGCCGAGAGGACATACTCCGGCACAGAAAACACGACCGTAAGCAAGTGCAAATAACAGAGGAATAATAAAGAACATAAGTGCTGTCAGAGGTATCGAATAGCCGGTATTAAATAAAGCAAGGGATACATTCTGAACTGATCCGACAGCACAAATACAACCCTCCCTGTAGAATCCAAAATATGCCAGAGAAAAGAGTGACATCCATACTAATCCCTGCCGGGATCGCTTTTTTAATGCCAGCCATGTAGTTACTGTCAAAGCACCGAGCAAGACTGCCAAATCAATATATCCCCAAACAGGAGCCCTGGGAACCGGCATTTGGTTTGTCGGGTATACATGACCTGATTCAAATTCAGGTCGTGGAAACCGGTCCTGTGATAAAATAGCCACGTGCCAGAATAATAGCAAAATGAAAATTATATATGGAAGTGCTTTCTTCATTTATTCGTTTATCATTTCGTGTTTTTCGTTCATATCCTGACTTGATTATTTGCACTGTCATTGCGAGCGAAGCGAAGCAATCTTTAATCTTATTATATTTACTTTCTGTCTTTTGGTAAATATGCAATACTCGCTGGTATTCGCGAAATAGCATTTGACGGGCAGGTACGTGCAATTGAGCATTCATTGCAATTGACACACCTGTCATGTCTGATCTGCATATAAAGCGATCCGTTGCCGAAATCCCCGCATCCCTTCACACACTTGGCACAGCCATCACATAATTTCTCATTAATTGTGTACTCAAAATATGGCTCTTCAACAAACTTTCTTGTTATTGCACCGGTAGGACATAACTGATTCTCAGCTGCAGTGCTTATTGATTTTACACCTTGCCTCAGATAACCTCCGCAGAGATCACAATAGCCGCACATACGAAACGCATGAACACATTTGGAGGCAGAAGGAGTAAGGACACAGTTTGTCTTGCACTGTCCGCACTGCGTGCATTTGAAAGGATCTATCTGCCAGACATATCCTTTCACAGAGGTCTTCTTTATAAGTAATGCAGGCACAACCACCAATGGCAAAACCACAATCAGCTTTCCTGCAGATTTAACGAAGTCCCTGCGTGATTGATATTTATTTTTATCTGCCTTCACTTATTCTTCTATTTATATTTATTACAATCAATCTTACCGCTGCAAATTCCTTTACCGGCACAGGTTGAGCAATCATTCTCACCGCCAACCTTTTTCCCAAGAGAAATGGCAATAATCGCGATCAGTATCAGGAGAATATATCTCCCAAGTTTCTTTAATAATTCATTCCTGGTCATCATATTTAAGATTCAAAATTCAAGCTTCCCTTTTTTCACCCCCAACCCCCCCAAGGGGGGCTTAATACTGTTTAATTGACAAGTTTCTGTCTCATTTTCGTTCTGCACTCACATTCTCACTTCTCACTTCTTCTCTCTGTGGCCCTCTTTTCTATTCTTTGTAAGTTATTTAATGCAAGACACATAGAAAAAAGCTGAGAAAATGCCAAAGTCCCCCCTTGGGGGGATTCAGGGGGTTTTTCGGTTAAATACATACAGTTTAGAATCACCCGGATATGCCCCATAAATTGTAACTCCGTCCGCAGAAGCAAGATCCAGAGGAATAGATTTAATAAAATTATTCTTTGAATTTACAAACTCTACAAAATCACCTTTATTGTTAAGGATCTTAATCCTGTTAATCCCTTTTTCAGCTGTCACAAAGCCTTGCGGAACAAGCGCGAAATGAGGCGGAGCACAGCAGCCACAAAAAGAACCCGGGGCAGTACCTGCTTCACCAAACTGATTTTTTAAAACGCCATCGATTGAATAGGTTTCAATACGGTGCAGACCGGTATTTGCAGCATAGAGATTATTGTTGTTATCAAGAGCCACTTCAAAATATGGACTTGGAATAACAAAGTGTTTATCATTCTGACCAATCATGTTTTTTACCTCGCCGCCTTTGTCAAGAACAAAAACCATTTTATTTCCTGCATCTGCAAAAGCAACATATTTTGCGTTTGCGCTTACTGAAGTAATCATGCAGCTATCTTCAAACGGTCCCCATTCATTCAAAATTCTGCCATCAGCATTCATTACCAGGATCTGTTCAGAAGTAGATGCAAAAATTGAGTCACCCCAGTTAGATAGTGATGTCACGGGAGAAGGAGCTTTCACATTCCATATAAGCTTCATGGAATTGTCATAGCACGATACAAATGAATCACCGCCAAGATAGACTTTTCCTGAAGGAGCCACAGAAACTGCTTTCAGTAAGCCTTCATTCACTTTAAATTCACCGGTAATCTTCCAGGCATCGTCGATAACCTTACCTTGCGGAACAGTTGCTTCATCATTAGCTGATGCTGGCGGTTTAACAAAATCGATGATCATATAGCCGATAAAAGCGAGAATGATCAATACTGACACGATTGTAACTGCTTTTTTATTCATCCTTAGTTCATTTACCAATATTCAGACAGAGCAAATTCCTTGCATCCCTCATAATGAGGTATTTACCTGCGATTGCCATCGGGCCCCAGGCTTCTATGCCCTTTATTATCTTATGACTGGCAATTAACGTGACTTTATTCTCCTCTATTTTATAAAAGTAAAGATTTCCATCGTCATCTAAAAGATATAGTTTATCTCCGCTCACAATATAAGGACCCAGACCCCGTCCAAATCTGTTTTCTTTTCCGCTTGACCACACAGCGGTCAAAAGATCAGATTTTTTATAACAGACCAGCTGCTTTTTCAAGGCACCTGCATTTTCAGGCAAAACACTCCAAATATAATTGCCTATTATTACAGGTGTCTGCTGGTCGCTGGCAAGCCCATTTGTTGCCTTATGCTGTTCTTTAAGAGTTGCCGAATATTTTGATCCGTCATAATTGATCGATATTCTTGCTCCGCCGGCTCCATAACTGCCAAAGACAGCAATTTCATTGTTTCCCAGAAAGAGGGGAGAAGCTGCAGTTGTAGCAGGGCTCCACTCAGTAGTGGTCCACAATAACTTACCTATATCTGGTTTTTCTGCAGAAACGCCACAGACTCCTCCTATTGCATTATAAACATACATTCGTTTCCCTTGAATCACCATTGGAATAATAGAACCATGAGACATCCTGAGGGAGTCGGGATTCGGAGTCTGCCAAATTATTTTGCCTGAAGCACAATCCACACCTATCATCAATGCCTTACCCCCAGGGGCCAGGACAGCTAGATCGTCATCAATCAACGGACACTGACCTGTGTAGAAATCGGGTGTGATTCTTCCCTTCTCTGTACCCTTGATACCAAACTCTTTTTCGAGATCATGTGACCATAACATGGTGCCCTTAACCGGATCAACACACATAACATGCGATCTGGGACCGATAGTAACAACATACTTGTCAGTCACAGCCGGTATAGTTCTTGAATATCCATGATTTCGTTTCAAATCAACATAATACCATCTTCTCCACAATTCTTTTCCGGAGGAAAGTGAAAAACATCTCAGAGCATCAGCTTTCTTCCGTTCATTATAATCGAGCAGATAGACTCTGCCGTTATGTACTGCAGGACCAGCATAACCTTCACCAAGAGTAGCTTTCCATATAATTGATGGGCCAGCAGTATCCCACGATTCTGCAAGTGGCGTTCTATCTTTGTTGATATTATCAAAGTCAACTCCCCTGAATCTTGGCCAGTCACCGGGGATCACATTATCTATTTCTCCAAGAGTGTCAAAAAACTGGCCGATAATGACTGTATCTGATCTTGCCTCAATTTTTGGCCGGTCATCCATTCCGGGTATCCTTTCGGATAACGGGAAAGGCTGGCTGACCAGCAACCACCACAGAAAGACAGATACGAAAACAACTATTGCTGCCGCTACAAAAATATTTCTATATCTGTCTTGCAACATTCTATATTTCAAATACTTGCTAATCTCATCTTTAAAGTGGCGCTCAAAGGTAAGAAAGATTTTTAACTACTTGTTTTTTATGTCATAAACCATGAGAACCTTCCCATGACGGATATAGAGCTTCTTATTATGAATTACCGGATGTGCCCAGTAAGGACCTGAGCCTCTGCTAATTTTGAAGCTGCTTATAAAATCGAATTTTTCAGGATTTGCCCTGAGCAACCCAACATTGCCTGATCTTTCATCATAAATATAAAGAAGCCCTTCCGCAGATATTATTGAACCTTTGCATTTCCAGTGCTCTTCATATTTCTTCTTTCCTGTATTCCAATCGATACAACACCAGTTGCCATCTCCATTGCTGGTCCAGTTGGAACCGTAAATATTTCCATTAACGAGAACTACTCCGCCATGATGAACATCGAGTACATCATCGGTCCATGCTACGGCAACACTATTGCCACCATCTGTCAGATCAAGCATAATACCTCCATGGTTATAACCACCTGTTACATAGATTTTACCTTCATGATAAAGAGGTGTTACACATTTGATTTCTGTGGCATCGGGGAACTGGGCTTTTGCATTTACACTATTGATGTCTGAGTGTTTTATTTTCCAGATCAGTTTTCCGGTAGAAGGATCAACTGCGAAAATATAATTAGCTGATACATTTACAATCATTCTCTTACCCGAATAACTTATTAAAATTGGGGAAACATAACCTGGATTGTCATTGAGGCTTTCCGATTTCCAGATAAGTTTCCCTGTGTTCTTATTCAAAGCAATAGTCATTGTTTCATGCCCCCCGGTAGTAAAATAGATTTTATCGCCGTCAATTATCAATGACTCGGCAATACCCCACGGGCCAAAAGTACCCTTATAAGTGTCACTTGCTTTAAGTGACCATATTATAGAACCGTTACTACCATCAATGCAAGCCAGGTCGCCTGAACCACTGCTCACATATACCTTACTGCCCTCAACAGTAGGAGCGCATCTGCTGTCGGGATATGACTGTTCCCACGAACGGCCATACGGAGTTTGCCATTTTATCTTGCCAAGTGTATCAAGTGCAACCAGTACATCATTTTTATCGCGATAACCTGTTATATAGATCGAATTATTTCCAAAAGTAACGGAAGAAAATCCTGTAGGTAAGTCCTGATTAAACCATAATAATTGAGGACCGGCTTCAGGCCAGGATTTCAGTAATCCCGTTTCACCGGAAACACCGCTTCTGTGTTCAGGCCGCCATTCGCTTATTTGCTGACATTCTATTGTTTGTATTGATAAAAAAACAGATAAAATTG
>Ga0209385_1001116_pt1 | contig 11314 bp, 9 predicted proteins | sample NGEPerB_FD_184506 | JGI IMG/M metagenome (GOLD analysis project Ga0209385, IMG submission 184506) | Arctic peat soil microbial communities from the Barrow Environmental Observatory site, Barrow, Alaska, USA - NGEE PermafrostAB12-B... | ecosystem: Environmental > Terrestrial > Soil > Wetlands >... | reverse complement strand
TTGGTATAATAAAGCTTCATAATGAACTCAGGTAATTTATGCAAAATTCAAATATAGAAAATATAAAGGCATGGGTTAGTCTCTCCCGTCCGCCATTTCATACCGTTGGCATCCTTCCTTTTATATTAGGAACCATTCTGGCATACAAGATCAATTCTACTATCAGCATTGAAATTTTTATTCTTGGTGTCTTAGGGGTTATCCTGATTATGCTTTCCACTTACCATTCCGGTGAATATTTCGATTACAGAGGAGACATGATATCGAATAGCCTGCATGATAACCAATTTGCCGGCGGCACACGCATACTTCTTGCCGGTAAAATGTCGCCTCTCGTGCCTCTTTGGACAAGCATTGTTGCTCTAATCATTGCCGCTGCTATTGGAATTTTTCTACAATTTATTTTGAAAACCGGCCCCTATACATTAGTCCTCGGCTTCTTGGGCGCTTTCCCCGGGTTCTTTTATTCCACAGAACCGATCAGGCTGGTAAAAAGAGGCATCGGAGAAATTTTTATAGGATTTTGCTATGGCTGGCTGCCGGTCGCTTCGGCCTACTATATCCAAACAGGCACAATCCATCCAATCATTCACTGGCTGGCAATACCCATCGGCCTTACCGTTTTTAATGTCATTCTACTCAATGAGTTTCCGGATTATGAGGCCGATAAGGCCACTGATAAAAAGAATTTACTTTACCGCATTGGAAAACAAAAAGGATTGGTGCTTTATGTGGTCTTTTCCTTATTGACATCGCTGACCATGTTTATATCCCCATTATGGGGAATTCCTTTCAAGGTAGTTTATTTTTATCTGCCCTTTTTCATTATATCCTTATATATCATCGCCATGATAATACAGAAAAAGCATGAGGACGGGAAAAAGCTGGAAATCTTATGCGGCCTTAATATTGCCGTCAATCTGGGAACTTCCTTGTCCTACATTCTGGCGTATATTTGATGAACACAAAAAATAAAGTAAAAGCTTTTTATAATCCCCCTTCCCTTCTACTCAAACAATTTGGCAGCTCCCTGCTCATGGGGTATTTAAACCGGTGGTATAATTTCCCCGGATGGATTTTTAAGTACGGCTTTAAATCCATACCAGTTGCCAATGGCGCCTGGGGTATGGGTTGTATCGGTTACCCGGGACACCCGGTCTGGGAAGTTACCGGCGCCTGTAACTTGAGATGCATCCATTGTCACGCCGTCAGTGGCAACGCCGATCCCGATGAACTCACCACTGATGAAGGCAAAAAACTAATTGACATGATCGCCGCCAACAGCGAATTTCGAACTTTAATTTATACCGGCGGCGAACCGCTGGTGAGGCCTGATATTTTTGAATTACTCAAACATTCACAAAAGGCGGGACTAGCAAATATTATTGCCACCAATGGGACTTTGATTGATGAAGAAATGGCTTTTAAGCTTAAGGATCACGGCGTTGTCTGCAATGCCATTAGTATTGATGCCGCCAATCCCGATATACACGATATGGTGCGCAATAAACCAGGATCCTTTGACCTGGCGCTTCGCGCCATCGAAGCGACAAAAAAGGCGGGAATTCTTCTGCAAATAAATACTACGGCGATGGAATACAATATGCCGCATTTGCCTGAGCTTATTGATTTTGCGGATGGCTGCGGCGCCGGTATCATGCTCATGTACCAGCTTGTCGCCGTTGGCCGCGGAGAAAAAATTGAAAAAGCCACATTAAAGAAAACCGCCAATAAATACTTAAGTGAACTTATCGCGCTCAAACAAAAGTCAGCTCATACTATGATCGAACCGGTCGCCGGCCCTCAGTACTGGCCTTATATACTGGAGAAAAATGGTATCCGCGACGGCCTCATGCTAAAACTTGCAGGTAAAGTTTTCCATGGCTGTGCCGCAGGCCGTGGTTTTGTTTACGTCAAAGCCAATGGTGACGTCTGGCCATGTCCCTTTGTCGAAATCAGCGCTGGTAATGCAAGGGAATTGGATTTCAACAAGATTTACTATGAATCCTCTGTTTTCCAGAATTTACGTAAGCGGGAAGAAAATTTAAAAGGCATCTGCGGTGATTGCAATTACAAAACTGTTTGCGGCGGCTGCCGCGGACGGGCACTGGCTTACAGTGGAGACTATCTGGCGGAAGATCCGCGTTGTTTTATCCATGAGACTCGCTGAAAACGAGCGCAGCGAAGTTTGAAGCGTTAGTCGAATTTGAGGTTTTATATAGTCCATCATTGTTGCCAGCTTCCTTCGCTTAATGATTCTAAATGCCTTCGTGCTAATACCTTTTCGCTTTCTTTGGCTAACTTTGTTGGCTTCGTCGTCTTCGGGAGTGTTTGTATATACGTTCCGTTGCTTCCGTCCGAGAACATTCGAGATAAAAGCGCCGAAAAGCCACTATTGACCAAATAGCTTCCACCAACCCGAACGGCCAGGCGCCCTGAAGGAAACCATAAACTGATCCGAGTATGCAGGCTACCGCGAACCCCAGAACAAACCAATGGCTGCGTGCTTCGAAAGCATAGCACACAAGCATGGCGATCACGACAAATAATCCAAAAAGTGTAAGTCGATCCATATCAAGCCTCCCTGAACCTGACAAGTTTTAAGTTCGCATAAAGTACGTTTTTTTTTGATAAGACATTGCGTGTTCATGGTTGAGTTATAAGAATTTCAGTATTGTATGTCAAAGAAATCTTGGTCACAAAGTGTGGGGTGTGGCATCAGTAAGCGCGCCGGAGGTACATCGCTACATCCGCCCTTATGAGAAATCTGCTCACCTGCCATAAAGGTATCATGCTGATTGATCCCATTCTTTAATGGCGGAGTAAACCTGCTGCGGGTCATTGGCTAATTCCACGCTTTTTAAAAAATATCTATTCTGGAATGTGCGGGCGGCGAGCGACAAGAGCTGCAACTGTACTTCCGGCTTTTCCAGAGGGGAAAGACTCAGAAAAATATATTTTATTGGTTTTTCCGTGGCTACATCGCTGATCCCCATTCTCGTCAGGCCGAGTGCAACAAGAGGTTTGTCTAGACCGGCGACTCGCGCATGGGGAAATGCCACACCTTCGCTGTAGAAAGTGGAACCCTGTGCCTCCCTTTCCCTGACGGCGATTAATCCGGCCGAAAAATCGCAAGCGAGACCATTATTGCAGGCGGATTTGACCAGTTTTTCGAGGACTTCAGCCGTATCGACGGGTTTGTCCCAAATGATAATATCCGATTCATTGATTAGGGAACTCATGGTATTTTTTTGCGTCTGTGCCAGCGGCATCTGGGAAGGAATTTTTATCGCCTCTTGCGGCTCCTCTTCAATGAAAGATACCGGTCTGGCGGCAACCGTTTCCTGAGGTTTCGTATCCAGCACGACTATAGTTACCCCTCTGGCTTGTTCCATGAGTAATTCGTGAATGCTCTTCTTGCCCATGATTCTTTTCCAAAAGGAGACGCGCGCGGGGGATCCGGTCACAATGTGGCCGACCTGATATTCCCGGGCAAAGCGCAGAATCGTGCCGGCAATATCCTCGCCTTTGTAGGTAAAGACCATGGCGCCCAGTTCCTTCGCCAGTGTCAGCACCCCCGACAACAACCGCTGAGTCCGGCTGTCGATTACGACAGCATCTTCGGAAGGAGTCTGTACGTAAACTGCATACCAATTCCGGTTGAGCTTTCCGGCCAGTCGCGAGGCATACCTAAGCAGCATTTCACTATTCGGACCCCGGGAACTGAGACAGACCATTATCTGATCCGGCACAATAGAACCATCTTCCGGCAGCGTTTCGTGCCTTCTCAGATCTATCTGAGCCGCCATTTCCCGAAGCGTCAGTTCCCGCAAATTTTCCAGATTGGGGGTTTTGAAAAAGTTATCAAAGGCGGTCGATATCCGTTCCGCCGGATAAACCTTGCCCTCCCGCAAGCGTTCTTGCAGGTCCTCGGGCGTAAGGTCTACATTGACGATCTGATCCGCCTCGGCCAGGATACTATCGGGCAGGCGTTCCCGGACCTTTACCCTGACAGTTTTTTCCACCACATCGTAGAGACTCTCCAAGTGCTGGACATTCATGGTTGTAACAACATGGATACCCGCCGCGAGCAGGTCCTGAACGTCTTCATAACGCTTCGCATTTCTGCTGCCCGGCACATTGGAATGGGCCAGTTCATCGACCATGGCCACTTGCGGCTTACGGCGTAAGATGGCGTTCACGTCCATTTCTTCCACGATGATGCCCCGATGTTGTTGCAGGAATCTGGGGATAACCTCCAGACCTTCGATGAGTTTTGCAGTCTCTGCACGGCCATGGGTTTCCACCAGGCCTATGACTACATCGACGCCCTCCTGCTTAAGCCTGTGCGCCTCTTGCAGCATCAGATAAGTCTTGCCGACACCCGCCGCATAGCCCAAGTACACCTTCAACCGTCCCCGTTGGGAACGGCGGATCATGCGCAGGAAGTCATCCGCTCTTTCAGCAACCATAATGATTCACCGTGCAAAAATCAGAGACCATCTCCATTAAACCTTTTAGTTAGTAAGTTAGAATTTGCTTTCTAAAAGAAAGTAAATTCGTAAACTTACTTATCCCGCCTGGCGGGATTCGATAAAATGCCCTGCTCTTTTTAGTGTAAAGGAAAAAGTGGTTCCTTTCCCTTCCTGACTGATCACATCAATGTTTCCCCCGTGGGCCTCCACGATTTCCTTGGCAATGGCCAAGCCAAGTCCGGCGCCTGTTTCCGATTTCTGATCGGGCACCCGGAAAAATTGTTCAAATATTCTTTGCATAAACTGATGGGGAATGCCTCTGCCGGTATCGGTTACGGAAAAACGAACCATCTGTTCCTCCGGTATTGCCGAAACCGTGATGCTGCCGCCCGGCGCTGTAAAACGGAGCGCATTGGACAATAGATTGGAAAAAACATGACCGATCTGAGTCGAATCTGCGCAGACCATAGGCAAATCATCGGAGAGTTGCATCTTCAATTCGATACCACCATCATGGGCGGCCCGCCGGAAAGGCTCCACGGCATCAAGAACCAGGGATTGTGCATAGGTATCCTGACAGGCCATCTGGAGCCGGCCCGATTCAATCCGGCTGATATCCAGCAAGTTTTGAAGAATTTGATGGAGGCGGTCGCTGTCTTCCCTGGCTGCTAAAAGGATTTCCGTCTGTTTTTCCGTAAGGACGCCCACTTTTTCTTCCAACAGCAGATGAATGGCCATGCGAACTGATGTCAGGGGAGTTTTCAACTCGTGAGATACCGTGGAAATCAGTCCCCGTTTCATCTCGTCAAGGTGGCGCTGTTCCGTTACATCTTTCATAATCAGAATAACACCGGTCAGATGACCATTCCGGTCAGTAATTGCTGTTGCTTCAGGTTGAAAATAACGTTCTTCCATCTTTATGAATTTCTGAAAAATTTTCTTTTTTTTCTCCGCTTCTTTAATAAATCCGTAGCGAACAATGTCTTGGAAGAGTTCATTAAATAGAGGAACAGAGAGTGCCTGAATTTGAGCGCCTGGATTGAGCCCAAAAAATTCTTGGGCGGAATTTGTCGACATTTCAACCTTTCCGTCCGGATCGACAATTACTACGGCATCGGGTAGATTGTTTAGGGCTTCTTTTGTTGCCTGTTGCGTGCGGAGCAATTTTGCCTGAGCGCCACGACGAAATTTGCGCAGGCCGGCAGTCATGTCGTTAAAGGCCTCCGAGAGCCGGCCAATCTCATCGTCAGAATCAATTTTTACAACAAGATCGAGGTTTCCATCACGGATTTCTTCCGTGTAGCGAATCAGTCGTTCAATGGGACGAAGTATCCACTTACCAATAAACAACATGAAGGCGACGGCGACGAGAATGCCACACAGTAAGAAGAGGTACATCCGCTCCTGAGCTGCAGCGGCGTCTTTTCTGGCCCGGTCATTGGCCTCATTCATATTCCTTTGGTTCATCTGAAGGATGTCATCCGCCGTGTTTTTCACCTGCTGAAAGAGCGGCAATATCTGATCTAAATAGACGCGGCGAGCACTGTCTGATGGAGACTGTTTCTGCAGATTATGGATTTTAACTTTGTAACTGTTGAAGAGTTCCTGTAATGCTGCGGATTTTTCCCCTTCACCGGGAACCGTGATGTTATGCAGTTCAATCTGGAGCGCTTTTTCAAAGGCTGCTTCATTCTTTTTAATTTGCTCATTTCCCAGTTGCTGATACCCAAGGGACGTAAATAAGACACCGCTGTCCATGCGCTCCAGGGCTTCCTTCATACCCTGACAGGCAACAACACTGTGGTAATTTTCCTTCAGGATCACATCGATGGATTTACCAAGGTATCTGAATTGGATGATACTCTGCACGCCGCCGATCAACATGATCAGCAACAAACCACCAAATCCCAGTGACAACTTTTGACGAAGGCTAAGCATACGCGCTGTTTCTCCTTGACGGTTCAGCCTGTTTCCTGATCATGCCAGCAGTCGGCTTAGTGAGTTAGAAATTATTTTGTGCTTTTTCCGGCAAAAAATAATTTCGTAAACACACTTATCCCGTTTATCGGGGTTTGGCAACTAATGCAGTTTAGTAATGTTTGCTGAGACTGTCAATCTTAACTTTTGTTATACATAGGCTCACTGTTTACCGTCCATGTCGAGATTCAGCATGAGGACATTCACCCGCGGTTCGCCGAAGATTCCCAGATCACGACCTTCAGTGCGGGATGCTATCATCTTCCGCAGCGCCTCTTCACTGATGCCGCGGACCCCGGCAACACGGCTTGCCTGCAGCAACGCATTTTGCACACTGATATGGGGGTCCAGACCGCTGGCTGAAGCCGTTACTGCGTCGGCCGGAATTAATACCTCCGGCGCCAGTTTATTTTCCGCACGGTAGGCAGCGACGCGCTCTTTGACCGTGGCAATCAGTTTCTGTGATGTCGGCCCCAGATTGCTGCCACCGGAACTGACGGCGTCATACCCATCTCCCGCCGCTGAAGGACGGGGATGGAAGTAACTTGCACCGGTAAAGCTCTGTGCCAGGAGGGATGAGCCGATAACCTGACCCTTTACCGAGACCAACGAACCGTTGGCCTGAGAGTGAAACAGACCTTGGGCAATACCCCAAACAATGGCCGGATAGACGCCGCATAGCAGAACGGCCAAACATGCCGTCGCAATAATGGAAATACGTAATTCGTTTATGATGCTTTTTATCATGGATTTTTCTCCTTACATCCAGGGCAAGATGCCCGTCAGCATATCAATCAGTTTGATGCCCACAAAGGGAGCAACCAGACCACCCAGCCCATAGATTAATAGGTTTCGCCTCAAAAGCGAGGAGGCGCTCAAGGGCCGGAATTTCACACCCCGCAGGGCCAGCGGAATAAGCGCCACAATGATCAGCGCATTAAAAATGACGGCGGAAAGGATGGCACTCTGCGGGGATCTCAGTCCCATAATGTTCAAGGGGGCAATTTCCGGGAAGAGAGTGATCAACATAGCCGGGATAATAGCAAAATATTTCGCCACATCATTGGCAATACTGAAGGTGGTAAGCGCCCCCCGTGTGATGAGCATCTGCTTGCCGATTTCCACGATTTCGATAAGTTTTGTGGGATTGGAATCCAAATCCACCATATTACCGGCTTCCTTCGCCGCCTGGGTGCCCGTATTCATGGCTACGCCCACATCTGCCTGAGCCAGGGCCGGTGCGTCATTGGTGCCGTCACCCGTCATCGCTACCAAGTGGCCTGCGGCCTGTTCCTTTCGGATCAGGGCAAGTTTGTCTTCCGGCCGTGCCTCAGCCAGATAATCGTCCATGCCGGCCTCTTTCGCAATAGCTTCCGCCGTGAGCTTGTTATCGCCCGTAATCATCACCGTCTTGATGCCCATGGCCCGGAAACGGGTGAAGCGGTCTTTCAGGCCACCCTTGACGATATCTTTCAGATGGATAACGCCTAACACGCGGTCCTTTTCGGCGACAACCAGGGAGGTTCCGCCGGAACGGGAAACAATTTCTACCGCCTCAGCTACGGGTCGGGGGAAATCCTGTCCGATAAAATTTTTCACGGCATCCGGGGCGCCTTTACGTATCTGCCGCCCGTCGATGTCTACGCCGCTCATGCGGGTGTGGGCCGTGAAATTGATAAAAGCGGCATGCGGCATGTCGGCAATGGCGCGGCCTCGCAAGCCATACTGCTTGGCCAGGACAACGATGCTCCGTCCTTCCGGTGTTTCGTCGGCCAGTGACGCCAGTTGGGCGGCATCAGCCAGCTCGTCGGGCGTCACTCCGGGGGCCGGAATGAATTCTGTGGCCTGGCGGTTACCAAGGGTTATGGTACCGGTTTTATCCAACAGGAGTACGTCGATATCTCCGGCCGCCTCGACGGCTCGGCCGCTCATGGCCAGGACATTTTTTTGCACTAACCGGTCAATGCCCGCAATCCCTATGGCGCTCAAAAGTCCGCCAATGGTGGTGGGAATCAGGCAGACCAAAAGTGCCACCAGTACCGTGATGGTAAAGGAAATGCCCGAATAGAGGCCAAAGCATTTCAGGGTCAGGATGACGACCAGAAAAATGATTGTCAAGGCTGAAAGGAGGATAATCAGGGCAATTTCGTTTGGCGTTTTCTGGCGCTGTGCTCCCTCCACGAGGCTGATCATCCGATCCATAAAGCTTTCTCCGGGATTGGCCGTCACCATCACTTTGATCTGATCGGACAATACCCGGGTACCTCCGGTAACGGCACTTCGGTCGCCACCGGACTCACGAATGACCGGCGCCGATTCCCCGGTAATGGCGGACTCGTCCACAGAGGCCACTCCTTCGATAACTTCTCCATCGGCCGGAATCAATTCTCCGGCCAAGATGATGACTACATCCCCCTTGCGCAACATCTCCGCCGGCACCTGTTCTGTGCTGCCTGAGGCCAGGGTGCGATTGGCGACGGTATGGGTCCGTGTCTTACGCAATGCATCGGCCTGGGCCTTGCCGCGCCCCTCGGCCATGGCCTCGGCGAAATTGGCAAAAAGAACCGTAAACCACAGCCAGATTGCCACCTGTAGGCCAAAGCCGACGGACTCACCGGGAGATCTGAAAAAAAGGCTGATGGTGGTGATCAGGGCGCCTACTTCGGTTACAAACATAACCGGATTTTTCATCATGGTCAGAGGATGCAGCTTCTTAAAAGATGCGCCCAGTGCCCCCGCAATAATATGTCGATCGAAAAGTGAAAGTTGTTTAGCAGCCATAATATTGAATCCTCATTAATTTAGTCCCGATAAACGGGATAGTTCGTTCACGAAATGGCTTACTGCAAGTAAGCCATTTCTAACTTACTAAAATAGTTTTCCTGAGCCCGTCATAATAAAATGCTCCGCAATGGGACTCATGGCCAGCGCCGGGAAGAAGGTTAACGCGCCCACAATCAGCACCGTACCGACCAGTAGAATTACGAAGGTCAGGCCCGAAACGGGGAAACTGCCAGCGCTTTCCGGAACCAGCTTCTTTCCGGCCAGGCTTCCCGCCAGCGCAAGGACAGGCACGATAAAGAGAAAACGGCCAAAGAGCATAGCAAATCCGAGCGTAGTATTCAGCCAAGGGGTATTGGCGCTTAATCCCGCAAAGGCGCTGCCGTTATTGCCGACAGACGACGAATAGGCATAGAGGAGTTCCGACAGACCATGGGGTCCCGTGTTGTTCAGCCCGGCGATACCCCATGCGCTGACAGCCGCCCAGGCCGCAAAGCCGAGGATGCTGAAACAGAGGACCAGCACGGCCAGGACGCTGACCTTGACATCATAGGCTTCGATTTTCTTCCCCAGATATTCCGGCGTACGCCCCACCATCAGGCCGGCCAGAAATACCGTCAGGACGACAAAAACCAGCATGCCGTAGAGACCGGAGCCCACCCCGCCAAAGACTACCTCACCCAGTTCCATGTTGACCAGAGGAACGAGTCCCCCCAAAGGAGTGAAGGAGTCATGCATGGCGTTCACCGCTCCGCAGGAGGCATCGGTGGTAACGGTCGCAAAAAGCGCGGAATTGAAGATACCGAAACGTGCCTCCTTGCCCTCCATATTCCCCCCGGCACGCTCAATGCCCATAGCAGTCAGATGGGGATTGCCGGCCGACTCGGCCGACCAGCAGATGAGGACACCGGCAACAAAGAGCACGGCCATCGCTCCCCATATCGCCCAGCCATGCCGGCGGTTCTTGACCATCCGGCCGAGATAGTAGGTGAGGCCGGCGGGGATAAGAAAGATGGAGAGCATCTGGAGAAGATTCGAAAGCGGCGTCGGATTTTCATAGGGATGGGCGGCATTGGCGTTCACGAAACCGCCGCCGTTGGTCCCCAGCAGCTTGATGGCCACCTGCGAGGCCATGGGCCCCTGGGGAATGGTCTGGGTGTCAATTTTTTTATCTTCCATGACGGCCTTGCCCTGCGCGTCTTTCATCTCCTGACCGGCAGCGTCCTTTTTGACAACTTGAATAGTATAAGGCTCAACCACTTTCGCCGTATCATAAGCTTTGAAATTCTGGATCATCCCCTGGGAGACCAAAAAGAGCGCGAAGAATAAACAGATAGGCATCAGCAAATAGAGATTCGCCCGCACCATGTCCACCCAGAAGTTGCCGATAGTTTTGGCGGTGTGGCGGGCAATACCCCGCACCAGTGCGGCGGCCACAGCAATCCCCGTGGCGGCGGAAACAAAATTATGAAACGTCAGTCCCACCATCTGCGAAAAGTAGGATAGGGTCGATTCGCCGCTATAGCTTTGCCAATTGGTATTGGTGGTAAAACTGGCCGCCGTGTTGAAGGCCAGATGGGGGCTGAGAGGGCCAAACCCCTGTGGGTTCAAAGGCAGCAGGTGTTGAATCCGGAGAATGATATACGTGAAAAGCAGGCCGATAAGACTGAACATGAGCAGAGAAATGGTATATTGCTTCCAGTCCTGTTCCTGTTTTCGATCCACCCGGAATACCCGGTAAAACAGCAGTTCCACCGGCTTCAGGACGGGATCGAGAAAAGTGCGTCCTTCGCCGTCCAGAACGCGAAACAGGTAAAGTCCCATCGGCTTGGTCAGGAGCAAAAGCAGGCCGATAAAGATTGCGAGTTGCAGCCATCCATACATATCCATTTTGTGATACCTCCATTAACCCCGATAAACGGGATAAGTCCCACTGCGTGGGATAAGTGCGTTAACGAAATTGTTTACTTATAAACAATTTCTAACTTACTAATGCGTTAACGAATATACTTTCCACTGGAAAGCATATTCTAACTTACGAATGCTTTAACGAAATTATTTCTTGCCACTCTTTTCAGTAC
>Ga0209385_1001115_pt1 | contig 11327 bp, 14 predicted proteins | sample NGEPerB_FD_184506 | JGI IMG/M metagenome (GOLD analysis project Ga0209385, IMG submission 184506) | Arctic peat soil microbial communities from the Barrow Environmental Observatory site, Barrow, Alaska, USA - NGEE PermafrostAB12-B... | ecosystem: Environmental > Terrestrial > Soil > Wetlands >... | reverse complement strand
GAGCCCACCCGCGGCGGTTCGGGCGTCACGTCTAGACCGTCGTCGCGGGAACTCATTGCCCGTCAGGCTAGCCGGACAGGCAACCATGCCGGTCCGCTCCATGAGGCAGGGAGGGTGTCGAAGGCCGGCGCATGCTGGGCATGCGATGCCTGCGCTGGCTGTCCACTCGATTGCCCACGTTCGGGTCCCGAACGATGACCAGCCGGACCGGCCAGGCCGCCGGCAAGCGACTGCAGGAAGTGGCGACCTATCCGACGATGACGCGGTCGCTGCTGGGGATGTGCGACCGGTTGCGCCAGGTCGGAGTGACCCGGGTGGTGATGGAGGCAACCAGCGACTACTGGAAACCGCCGTTCTACCTGCTGGAGGCGGCAGACCTTGCCGATCACGGCCGGGTCTCCCCGCGTCCGGGGCGCCAGGTGGACGCCGCGGCCGACGCCATGCCTGGTCGACAACATGACAGCTGCCTTCTTGCTACCCACCGCCAGACCACCGCGGTAACCATGATCTGAGCCTGCGTGCTCGTCAGGTGTAGTAGTCGTTGCCTCGGGAGAACTCGACGAAGTCAGCTGGCTCCTCCCCAACGGTCCAGGCGTCGTGTCCGGGCGGCAGCAGCATGACGTCTCCGACGGAGTAGTCCTCCTGCGAGCCGTCATCGAGAACGACGCGCAGGGTGCCGCCGAGCACCAGCGCGACGTGCGGCAGTAGGCAGGAGGGGGTGCCTGCGAACTCCTTGAGGTCTTGCGACCAGCGGGCACCGACGCCGAACGTCACCTCGGTGACGCTGATCCCGTCGAGTTCAGCGGTGCGTTTGGAGATCAGACCGTGCACGTCGGGTTCGATGTCGGCGAGGTGCGCCATCTGCAGCGCAGCGCTGTATGTGGTCATGCTGGACAAGGCCTTTCGACGGTGAACCTGACCGCGCAGGTTACCCAGGGAGCTTCCGTAGAGCGGCAGACGTGCCGCCGCTGGGCTGTGTTCGCCATGTCAATGGCCAAGTTGCATTCCCCACTGGTGGACCACCTGATCTGGGTCGTAGGTGGCGTGCTCGGTGTCCTCGTCGAGCGGCGTCGCCCAGGGGGTCTCCTGCGGGGGGGTCGATCTCCACCGTGCCGCCAAGGGCGCGGACCGCCGTCACGACCTCGCGGGTGACCTCCCCGACCATTCGGTTGGGCGCGAGCGGGATGCGAAGCACGCGCCCGTCACTGTGCTCGGCGACAGATTCGTGTGTCCGCAGATCCAACGCGACAATCAGCGCTCCTGAGCCGTCGAGCCGCGCGGCGTGCTGCAGTTGGGGTTCCGGCGGGGCGAGCATCGCCGCAAGTTTGCCCAGCACCTGAGCGTGTCCATGGAGAGTGTCCGCGGTGCGCTCCACAGCTCATACGGCAAGGACGGCCAATCTGAGGACATCGCCGCAGGGTACCCATCTTGCCGACCATCCCAACGCACCCTGGCCTGGCCAGAGCCTGCGCCGTGGCGAGCGGTGCGACCCGAGGTGCAGGGTAAATGGGCCATATCCTGCATCAATCATGGAACCGATCTACGACCAGCACGGCCGAGTGTGCGGCTGGCTGCACGATGACAGTCGTCGAGCACCGCCGCCTGCCGGCGCATGCCCTCCGGCAGCTGGGCTGGGCCGCGCAGCAGTGTCGCCCGCGCCGGCGTGCGGTCCAACTGCTCCAGGTACCGCTCCTCGCCCTGCCCGCGCAGCTGGGCGCGCAGCTCGTCCGGCGTCAACCGGACCAACCCGTGCGCCAGCGGGTCGGCCAGCTGGCGGCGAGCCTCCACTCACGCGGCCGGCAGCCGCCCGGCCAGGTCGGCGTCCAGCAGCGGCACCGCGGCCACCAGCTCGGCGACGTCGCGCAGCGCGCTCCACGCGCCCGACCGGACAGCTCCCACACCGCGTTGTGCTGGGCCTCCAGCGCGACCGCCGCCCGGGCTGCGGCCGCCCAGGCGTCTTCGCCGCCGCCGGGTAGCTCACTGGGCGCCCGGAACGCCGGGAACGTGGGCAGCGCGCGCAGCGCATCGGCGAGCACGTGGGCCGGGTCATTGACCAGCTGCACCGCCCGCGGCGCGTCCACTCCGGCGCTCGGCCCAGTCAGCAGGCCGGTCAGGGCGCGCACCTCGCCCACCACCGCGTCCGGGGTCAACCCATGACGCGCTGATGGTCATCTCGGCTAGATTCGGTCGACGTGTCCCTGCAGCGCCTCTGGCACGTCGGCCGGCGTCACCCGACCGGCTTGCGGCCCAAAGACAGCGCGGCGTGTCGGCTGCTGTCGACGGTGCCCGGGTCGGGGTTGCCCTGGCCGGGTCGGTTCGGGTGCGCAGCCGCTCGACACTGGGCGGGCGGCCTGGGCCTGACCTGGTGCAAGGGCCCCCCACGCGCAGACTTTGGGCTAACGCGGACTCTTGACCTCCGGCCCCGGACGGGACAGCATGTATGCCGCATCTGGCTGAGAGTGAACCGCTCGGGGGTGGTTAAGATGACTACTGCAACTGTGCCTTTCGCTTGGCACGCGACTCCTCAGATCGGCCGGACGCTAGTCGACTTCATCGAGACTGTTACGTACCGGCAGGGCCGGTTCTATCGCACAGGACGCGTAATAACGGGGCCTGGTGGCCCGGAGATGCAGCTCGACAGCGCAGCGATGCAGTCGCTGCTTGCCGAACTGAACGACCAGCGGGAGCAGTCCCCGCCAGGAGTGGACGAGCGGGCATTGCAGAGCTTCATCGATTTGCTGTCCGACGTGCTGTCGCGCTGAGGCGCTGCGGACGACCAGTTCATTAACGTCCTACAACGTCCTACAAGTCTCGCAGATCACGGGCGACAGCTCTCGGTCAATGCGCCGACCGGGCCCTTGCTCAGCTGTTCACACTGTTTACAGCGCTTTCTGTCGTCGATCGAAGTGCGTCGCTATCACCGTGAGATGAATGGAGGTGGGGATTGTGGTGATGGCTCCGGTGCCGGCGAGCGTGATCGGGCCGTATTTGGCGGGGGCGCAGAAGGATCTAGTGACCACGGCGCTCGGGTACGCCCGGGTGTGGGCGACCGTCGGTCAGGGGATCGTGACCGAGGTCTACTGGCCTTCAGTGGGGGAGCCGCAGATCCGGGACCTTGGGTTCATTGTTGCCGGGGACGGCTGGTGGTACGAGGTCAAGGCCCAGAACGACTACCAGTTCCAGCTCCCAGACCCAGCCGCCCCGCTGGGGACAGCCGTTCACGACGGCCCGCCCGATCACCCGTACCGGCTCGAGGTCGAGGTCGTGCCGGATCCGGATCGGGACGCGCTGCATGTGCGGTTCGCGCTGAGCGGGGTCGCCGCCTCCGTGTACGTGTTCCTCGCGTCGCACCTGCAGACACAACATCCGGACCGGGACGACGCCGGCGGCAGAGCCAACACGGCGTGGGTCGATCCGGCCGGGCGCCTGAACGCCTGGGGTGAGGGGCGGTACTTGTGTCTAGCCGCCGCCGGCGGCTTCCGGAAGACCAGCGTCGGATCATTCGGCACGTCGGACGTGTGGCACGACTTCGCCCAGAACGGCGATATGACCTGGGCCTTCACCGAGGCCGGGCCGGGGTTCGTTGTGCTCGCCGGGGGGTGCGGTCAGCAGGGCGTCCTCGCGCTCACGTTCGCGGACAGCGAGGCGAGCGCGCAGCAGGTCGCCGCCGACAGTCTGGATTCCGATCTCGACGTCGTACGGGACGCGGTCCGCAGGTCGTGGCGGGACTGGGCGGCGGCGACCCAGCTGCCAGCCGCCGTCGGCGGCGACCCGCCCGGGCTCGCCGACGCGGTCGACCAGTCCCTGACGATCCTGCGCGCGCACGAGGACCGTACGAACCCGGGCGCCGTCGTGGCCGCGCTGGCCGTGCCTTGGGGCGACACTTCCAACAACCCGGGCGGCTACCACCTCGTGTGGCCGCGGGACGCCGTGGAAGCGGGCTTCGCGTTCCTGGCGACGGGACATGATGCGGACGCACTCCGGCTGCTCGACTTCCTGATCAGGCGGCAACAGGACAACGGCCAGTGGGACCAGAACTTCTTCCCCGACGGCACGCCGTTCTGGCGCGGAATCCAGCTCGACGAGACCGCGCTTCCTATCCTCATGGCGGCCAAGCTGGCCGAGCGGGGACACAACGTCAGCGCCGCTGGCGACATGATCCGCAAGGCCGTGGGTTTCCTGGTCCGTACGGGCCCCCTGACCGAACAGGACCGCTGGGAGGAGGACCCCGGCGGGAGTCCTTTCACCCTGGGCTGCCTGGTCGCGTGCTTGGTCGCCGGGGCCGACTTCCTGGATGGCGCGGGTCGGGACTATGTGCTGTCCCTGGCCGACGACTGGAATCAGCGCATCGAGGAATGGTGCTACGTCACCGACACCTGGCTCGACCAACTCTTCAACACTGGCGGCCACTACGTCCGGGTCGGGCCGGATCCGGAGAGGGGCGTGGCCCGCATCGCCAACCAGGCCGATCCAAATTTCGTGGCGCCAAGCTCGGGCGTGCTCGGGCTGGAGTTCATGTATCTCGCGAGGCTCGGGCTGCGGGACGCCAGGGACCAGCGGCTGGTCGATTCGGCGACAATCGTCGACGCCATGCTGGGGCGCAATGTCGGCACCGGTGTCGGCTATCACCGCTACAACTACGACGGGTACGGCGAGCAGGTGAACGGGGCCAACTTCGTCGGCGTCGGCGTCGGCCGGGTGTGGCCGTTGCTCGTCGGCGAGCGGGGTCATTTCGCCGTGCTTGGCGGCGGGGACGGTCAGCGGGAACTGGAGAGCATGCTCGCCATGCGCTCCGCGAGCGGTCTCGTTCCCGAGCAGGTGTGGGATCAGCCGCCGCTGCAGCCGCGGAACGGGGTGCCGAGCCGGCCGCTGTTCACCGGCAAGCCGACGCTCAGTGCGACGCCGCTGGTCTGGGGGCACAGCGAGCTGATCAAGCTGATCGCGATCCGGTCGACCAACCGGCCGATCGAGCGGCTCGACGTCGTCGCCAAGCGGTATGGCGCCGCGCCGCCGCCGCCCAATACGACCTACTGGCGTACCCAAGTGCCGGTGGCCGACCTGCGGCCGGACTGCAACCTAGTGGTCGAAGATCTCAGGCCCTTCATGCTGCACTTTGGGCACGATGACTGGACCGATGTGACGGATCGCGACTCGATGCCTGGACCGTTCGGAGTGCACGCCGTACGGCTGCCGTCCCCGAACGTCGGCACCTGGGGCAGCCTCCAGTTCCGGCGCCGGTACGAGGATGGCTGGGATCCCATCGGCGACCAGAACGTACGCGTCACGCTGGCCCCGCCCACCAACCTCCGCCAGCACAGCGCTAGATGATCGATTCCTTGAAGCTGGGCCGGGTCAGTGGTCGTAGGCAATAAGGCTGCGCTTGTCGGGGGCGTTGATCGTCCAGTTGCGCCAGACCGCGGCGGCCAGGGCGACCAGGCGCTGAGCGACGCGGGTGAACACGCCATGCGCGGTGCGGGCCCCGTGGTGCTCCAGGCCGAGTTGGCCCTTGAGGGTGTCGAACACCGACTCGATCCACTGTCGGACGCCCCCGAGGCTGCCATGCCGGCGCGGTTCGTTGCGGCGGTCCGGGCGCAGCAGCCGCACGCCGAGCCCGGCTATCTGCTGTTCGACGTCGCGCCCTGCCAAGCCCAGCCCTTGTCGGCCAGCACCGTGGCGCCGGGGACAACCAGCCCGGTCTCGACGGCGATGGTCAGCAGGTCCAGGCAGACCTCCCGCTCGCCCAGCTTCGGGTCCGCCAAGCACCAGGTGACGGGCATTCCGTCGGGCGCGGTGACCAGATAGAGCTTGAGGCCCTAGCCCGGCCGACCAGCCCCGCCCTCGGGACGATCTACCAATGCCCCGACTGCGAACAGCGTTACCTCGACCAGCGCCGCTGCCCCGACTGCAACCTGGTCTGCCGCCGACTCGACAGCGGAGGGCTATGCCCGCACTGCGATGAGCCCGTCGCCTCAGCGACCTCACCGACCCCTAGGAGGCCACAACGACCCACTGACTCGAACACCTCAGGTGGCCGCCACCGGGCAGATCCCACGGCCACCACCGGGCAGGTCCGGTGACCGCCACCGGGCAGATCCCACGGCCACCACCGGGCAGGTCCGGTGACCGCCACCGGGCAGATCCCACTGTCCCTTGACGGCAGAGCGATCACGTTCAAGGCGTGCGGGCAGTTCCGCCGCGTCAACGGCCACTTGCCCCTTGGGCAGACTCGCCGTCTGACTCCGGCGCCGGAGATCATGAACACACGAGGTACCGAAAGGGGGTGAGAGTCGACTGCTACTCGCCGGCAGAGGAGACCAGATCGCCGCTCTCCCTGCCGACGGCGGCTGCCCCTGCGGGAGGCGTCCACTCCGGTGCCAGGGCTCGTCTCTGTTCGAGGTCACGAGTGGCGGAGTCCGCATCCGATGCACAGTGGTGGCAGGTCGCCCGGCGATAGAGCAGTTCGGCTCGCTCTGCGGGCTGGTCGTCTCCGAGGGCGTCGAGCACGTGCGTGTAGTCCAATACGGCTGCTGCCCAGTTGCCGGCGGCTTGATGCGCGATCCCGCGGTTGTACCTGATGGAGGGGTCAGCTCCTAGGCTGACCGCGCGGTCGAAGCTGGCGAGGGCCTGTTCGATCTTGCCTTCCTCGTACTGCAAGGCGCCCAGGCTTGCCCAGGCTGCGACAACTGCTGGGTCCAGTCGGATGGCGGCCTGCAGCTCGTCGTACGCCTCCGGGATCCGCCCAGATTCAGCCTCCGCCTGCCCGCGGAGGCAGTGCAGGTGTGCAGAGTCGGGGGCGAGCTGTAGGCCGGCCGCGCAGTCGTGTAGTGCCCCGTCAACGTCGCCGAGTTCCAGGCGCAGGCTCCCGCGGTTGAGGTAGGCGTCGACATAGTCCGGGTCCAGTTCGAGGACGTAGTCCAGGTCCGAGCGGGCGAGGGTGGCATCACTGAGTTCGAGCGCAAGGCTGGCTCGGTTGAAGTGTGGTTCGGGATAGGGGGGGCTGAGCCCGATGGCGGCCGCGTAGTCCGCCATCGCAGCCTCGGCGTTGCCCTGGGTGCGGTGCAGGGCGGCCCGCTCGAAGTAGTACTCGGAGTGGTGTGGATCGGCCTGGATCAACGTGTCGTAGGCGCCGATGGCGGCGGCGGGTTGGCGCATCGCAGCGAGCAGCTGCGCCTTGTTGTAGAGCAGCACGCTCTTGTGCAGCGTGTGCTGGCCCGGTTCCAGCTCTCGATCGAGACGGTCCAGGCCCGTCTGGACGAGGCGCAGGGACTCGTTGAGGTCACCGAGGTGCATCTCGATCAGCGCCAGGCCATTCTCGTTGAAGGTGGTGTTGAAGACCCGCTGCTCGGCCTCCGGCAGCAGTTGTGAGATACAGATGGCCGTGTTGATATGGGCTTTCGCCTTCTGGTGGTCTCGCCGTCGCTGGTCATAGAAGCGAGTCAGGAGCATGGCTCGCCCGTAGGCGGCTTGCAGGTGCACGCCCGCAGCGGTGCTGCCCGCGCAGGCCTCGTCGTAGAGCTGTTCGGGGCGGTCCGTCAGCCCCAAAGCGCTGAGGGCAGTGCACTCCTTCGCCGTGACAAGCCAGGACCGGTCCGGATCGGTGGTCCAGTCGAGCAGGGTGCGGCTGCGTGCTGCGAGGTCGAGCACGGCGGGGTAGAAGCCCATGAGGATGCAGTGTTCGAGTGCGAACAGGAGGGCGTCGACGCGGGCGCCGGACTGGTCGCTGCCGTGCTCGCGGTGGTAGGGGATCGCGCCCAGGCGCAGGGTCAGCTCATCACAGGAGTCCAGCACAGCAACGCGGCGGTCGTGCAGGGCGGCCCGGCGCGCGGGGGACAGCGCATCGTAAGCCGACCGAAGGCGCCGATCGTCGCTGGTGCAATCGTCAGACACGTACTGCCACGCGGCTGTCTCCGGATCCAGGTGCTCCGCCTGTTGCTCGGGCGGGACGATCCACTCGTCCGCATAGCGAGCCAGTGGCGAGGCCAGTGATTCGGGGAGGTCGGCACCGGTACCGACGACGAGGCGGATCCTGTGGGGGTCGAGACGACGAAGCAGAATCGCGATGAACTCCAGGTCGCTGGCGTCGGCGTCGTCGGCGTCGTCGATGACGACAGTCCGGGGACCACTGAGGCCTCGCTGGTAGCCACTGATCAGCTCGGTGAGGCCGTGCGCGATGCGGGTGGTGCGGGCGCGCGGGTAGAAGCGCGTGCGCTCGGCAGGAGCCGCGGTGGACGTCAGACTCTCGCGGGTGCCGGGCACCAGCTTGCAGAGCTCGGGAGAGACGACCCGGATCTCGGTGTCGTGACGCTCCACCAGGTCGGGGTGGTCGCGGACCAGTGCCGGAACCATCGCGCGGACCAGCTCGCCCGCTCCGCTATAGGGCCCGCGGCGCCGACTGTGTGCGCTGACCGCGGCCAGTGTCGGCGGTAGGTCCAGGCTGGCGATGAGATCGGCGCGCGCAGCAGCTATGCCGCCTCGCAGCCACAGGTGACGTTCGCCGGTCGGCTCAGACCGTGCGCCATCGGTGTCGGTTCTACTCGTCATGCTGGTGCCTCCTTGGTATGTCACGGTCCTGGTGTCGCGGTGTCTGGTGCCGTTCGCGCCACGCCAGCACACCGGCGAGCCCGAACTCGAAGAGTGTCAGGATGAGGACGACGGCCGCGTCCCAGAAGGTCGCTGTTGATGCGGCGGACCCGGTCAGGCGGTCGATCGTCATGGTGATGAACCGCCAGGCCAGCGGAAGCACTATCCCTGCTGCCATGGCAACGGACGCGACGTATCCCGACAGGAGTAAGGGTGCGTACCACCGGGCCGCAGCGCGATCGCGGCGGCTCCCCACGTTGTCCTCACGCACCTTCTCCCGCTTTCCCCATGCAGCGTTGAGCTGATTGAGCAGTACCTGCTTCGCAGCGCCGTGAAGGTCATCACAGCCGGTCAAGAGCACGACCAGGTGGTATAGGTCGGTACGCAGGTGGAGGAAGAACTGCCAGGCGATCCGGGGCAGCGTGGTGAACGCCAACGCAAGGCACAGGCCGCCGAGCAGCGACACCGTCCCGTCCTGGCGTCGCGTTGCCGCTGCTACCAGCGTGAGGCCGGAGACGGCAAGAACGTCCGCAAGCATGCCCGCGAGCATCGGCAGCGCCCGTTGTCGGCGCGGCACGGTCACCAGCCCGTCGAGTGCGGTCTCCACCACCGGGGTGAGGAACCGGTAGGACAGCCGGACCCTCGTGGTCAGCCCCAGTCGCCGGCCCGCGAGCACGTGGAACGCCTCGTGGAGGGCGATCAGCGGGGTCTGGCCGAACACCACGACCAGCTCAATGACCGCCAGGTAAGGGGAGAAGAAGACGTGGCTCGGCATGGGCGTCAAGCCGGAGTCGAGCACGCAGACCCAGACGGCCGCGAGGACGATGAGGGCGTAGCAGAGCCATGCCGCGTTCGAGAAGGCCGCCTTCCCCAGCGCCTGGCCGGGGACGTGAGTCCGCGGGGACACTGTTGACGCGTCATCCTGAGCCGCCGGGGGGTCCGTCGGCGCTCGGATGAAGCTCAGCTCATGGAGGACGGCGACGAATTCACCCAGGTCCACTCGCTCGCCGAACGTTTCGAAGTACCACTCTCCTGCGGCCTCAAGCCCCCGGCCGGCGACGAGTTCGCGCAGCAGAGCAGCCCCGTCGGAGGGGAATACCCCGTACGAGTCGATGTCTCGACGGCCGACGACAACCTCGTCGCCGTCGTCGAGAAACGTCAGGCTATGAAGCAGCAGCGGACGTTCGCCAAGCTCAGCCGTCATGCGCTCGCCCTCCTAACACGTGGGGTGCGGGGACCCGGGGCACGGTCCCCGGGTCCCCGCAGACATGCGGTCAGATGGCGGCCCGCCCGCCGCAGCAGCAACAGCCGTAGCAGTAGCAGGCCATCGCAGTGAGCCGGACCGTGCCGGGCTTGCGGACGACGATCTTCTTCATCGCTCTCACTTCCTCTCCGCGGAAATCTCGCGGTCAGTGTTGGGCCGCCGCGTCCGCTCCCGACCAGAGCGCCCAGACAGCTCGCTGATACGTATGGCGCGTGTCAAGGTCTTTGGACAGTTCCTAGCCGCTGCTGCTCTGCGCGTACGACCAGACCGCCGCCGAGGACGCCTGGCGGCGCATCTTCGCCTTCTTCGATCAACTGCTGGCGCCGGCCACCGAAAGCGGGTCCGACGCCGATTCGACCGACGGGTGACGTGCGGGCCTCGATCCCTCCTCGGCGGCCAGCGCGCAGGGGAGGGCGCTACTCCGGGATGGCTGGCTGATCGGTTGGGCCTGGACTCCTCCACCGTCACGGCCCTGGTGGACCGCGCATGGAGCCGGAGACAGAACTGACCGAGATCGTGGAGGAGAACGACATCAAGCTCGACCAGATCGATTCCCAGGTCGCGCTCCCAATGCCCGGGCACCGCCCCGGTCGGCGGCCTCAGCCGGCCGCTCGCTGATGTTCACCATCTCCGGGATCCGGTTCTTGCGCTGCCCAGGCTGACGCGACGGGCCAGCGTCCGCGATCAACCCGGAGAAGTCCTCGAACGGCCGGCCGACACCACTGGGTCTCGGTCAGCTCGACCACGGGGACCACGGCCCAGCTGGGCGTTCCTTGCCGCCCTCGGCCTGCCCGACGGCGGCCCCACCTTCGTCGGCGCCGCCGTCGGGCACGGCTTCACCAGCGAGCCGGTCAGCGTCGTCTTTCTTACGCTGGTGGCAGGCTCCCATCCTCTACGTCATCACCAGCTCATCACCGTCGCTGCTGTGTCGATGCCCTGCTCGAGCACCACGAAGTCGAGGTTGTGCTGCTCGAACCAGGCCGATAGGTCGAGCAGGTGCTGGTGGCTACGCCCGATGCGCCGCAGCCGGGTCACCACGACCTGGTCGCCGGGCTGGAGCCGGTCGAGCAGCTGGTCGAGCTGGGGTCGGGAGGCGAGCTTGCCGGAGATCTTCTCGATCACGATGTTCTCCGGCGCGATGCCGGCCGCCACCAAAGCGTCGTACTGGGAGGCGGCGTTCTGTTCCCGGGTGGACACCGGCTACGGCTACCAGACCTGGCGAGCCTTGATCGGCCTGCTCGTCATCCTCGTCGCCGGCGCCGGCCTTGGCCTCGGGGCCGGCCACACCCGCAGCAGTCCCACCCAGTACGTCGCCACCCACACCCGGGCCACCGCCAGCCCAGGTACGGCGTGCTCTGCGGTCTACGTCGAGCCGAACGTCTGGGTGCACCATCACCTTCGGTGCCGCCGTCGCGTCCGACGCTAGAGACCGGCCCGCGCGGGATTGGAGCGACCCGCGGGATCAGATCAATCCGGTTAGGTA
>Ga0209385_1001114_pt1 | contig 11327 bp, 8 predicted proteins | sample NGEPerB_FD_184506 | JGI IMG/M metagenome (GOLD analysis project Ga0209385, IMG submission 184506) | Arctic peat soil microbial communities from the Barrow Environmental Observatory site, Barrow, Alaska, USA - NGEE PermafrostAB12-B... | ecosystem: Environmental > Terrestrial > Soil > Wetlands >... | reverse complement strand
GTATGAACGAAGAGGAATTAAAGAGATTGACCGAAAAGTACTATAACGGAGAAAGTACTGAAGAAGAGGAGAGTTCCTTAAGGAACTATTTCAGGAATGATAATATTCCGGATGGTTATGAAGCAGAGAAGCTTATATTCAGTTATTATACTGAAGCTGCGGAGTTTTGCGAGCCTTCAATCGATTTTGAAGCCAGGCTAATGGCAGGAATTGATGCCTCTGAAATTACCAACAGGTCAGGAAAACTATCCAGGTACCTTCTTCCTGTATTAAGTGTTGCTGCAGGTCTCCTTATATTGGTGGGATCGTACTTTCTGTTTATTAACAAAAAAGATTCAGGTGATACATTCAAAGATCCTGAAATAGCATATGCAGAAGCAATAAAAATTCTCCGCGACGTTTCATCTCAGTTGAACCATGGTGCACAGGTTCTTGAACCTGTTGGCAAAATGAATGAGATTACCAGAAAGAGCTTTGAGAGTCTGAATAAGCCATCAAGAATTGTTGAAAAGAAGCTGAAGAGCCTTGATTATATTCATAAAGCCATTTCATTATCTCATGTCAATGTTGAGAAGAATTTAAACAATTAAAAATCAATATTATGAAAAAGATTTTTCTTTCCATTACCGCATTATGCCTGACCTTAATGATTCAGGCACAAAGCAATCCTGTTGATGAGATGTTTAACAGGTACTCGGAAAAGCAGGGATTCACCGTCGTATCAATATCAAGCAAAATGTTCAGCTTGTTTGCCAATAAAGAAGCAGATAATAAAGACGCAGATAATGTTATAAACAGGTTGAAATCGATAAAGATACTTTCTGTGGAAGATTCGTTGCTTAATAAAAACCTTAATTTTTATACTGAACTTAGCAAAAAGCTTGATATGTCAGTTTATGAGGAACTTATGGTGGTTAAAGAGGGCCAGGATATAACTAAATTTCTCATAAAACAAAACGGAAATACTATTTCCGAATTGCTTGTAATTAAAGGTGGCCCGGGAGGAAATTCTCTGATCTCCATAAAAGGAGAACTTAATCTCAAGACCATTTCAGATATGTCAAAAAGCATTGATATACAAGAGCTTAAAAATCTTGATAAGATTAACAAGAAGAGTCCTGAAAAGTAAATGAAGAATTATTAAATTCTACAAGCAACCCTGGTTCAATAGATTTAGTCAAATCATAAGATGTGTTAGTATGCAAACGACATCTTAAGAACGATTTTTTTTTATATTTGTGATAATTCGAAATATGAACCAATTCCAAACCTATGAGCAATCTATTCATTAAACGATCCGGGGTTCTGATAATCAGCCTGATTTTGATTTCAATTGAATCTTTTTCTCAATTCAAGGATGTTAATTTTCTGAAAAGTGGTCCGGTTGACGGTGCAAAATACCTTCAGGCATATATTTCACCTTTTGCAAATGCTTTTGGTGCAGGTCTCAGCGGTGACTGGTACAATACTGCCAAACCTCATAAATTTCTTGGGTTCGATATTACAACAGGTATAAGTGTAGGGATTGTTCCCACATCAGCCGAAACATTTGATGTATCCAAGATAGGTCTGTCATCATCTTTGAGCGGTACAGGCCTGGCATCGACTGTTGCTGGACCCGACATAAAAGGTCCTTTGATGAGCTATAAATCGAATGGAGTTACGCTTCTGACTTTTAATGCACCTCCGGGAACAGCCTGGAGATACGTACCTGTTCCTATTGCTCAGATAGGTCTTGGCCTTCCTTTTGGAACAGAATTGAAAGTAAGATTCATACCTAAAATAAACATCAAGAATGGCAATGTTTCTTTATTCGGTGTGGGTCTCCTTCACAGTATTATGCAATATGTCCCTGGTAATAAATTATTGCCTTTTGATGTCTCACTATTTGCCGGATATACAAAGCTTATGGGAAATGTTCCGGTGGATTTACAACCCGATCCGGGCCTCAGCGCTTATACTGCGCCGTATGATATATCAACCTCATTTAATAACCAGAATCTTAAAATAAACGTTCAGGCATTGAATATAAGTGCAATTGCATCGCTCAATCTTCCGGTTATTACATTTTATGGAGGACTCGGTTACTGCAAAACAAAAACTGCCATTGATCTGTCAGGAAATTTACCTATCCCGGTTTTAGTAACACCTTCAAATGGGGCTCCTTTCGTGCAATATAATAATACCGGCATAAAGAAGGGTTCGGATTTTCCTAATATGGATATAAATAACTTCTCGGGTTTAAGAGCTAATATAGGTTTCAGGATAAAACTGGCTGTTATTACAATCCATGCTGATTATACAAAGGCCCAGTATAATGTTCTTACAGCAGGCTTGGGGATATCATTCAGATAAAAAAGAACTGTTTCTGAAATCCCCGGTTCCCTGAGAGTTCCGGGGATTTTTTTTCTGCAACAGAACTATTTGTATATTTTTTAGTTAATAGAGTAAATGTAATTCTGCGGATGTTGATGAATGCTGACTCAAAGAAAATAGACAGCGGTTACAGGGAATTGCTTCTTGCAGCAAAAAGCACTGTGCCGCCTGAAGATAATCATTTAATCAGAAGAGCACTGGATCTTGCCGTTGAAGCATGCGGTGAGAAAATAATACTTACCGGTGAACCCGAGATTCTTCATGCTCTGTCTGTTGCAAGAATTATAGCTGGTGAAATGGGACTTGGGCTTACATCGATTATTACGGCATTATTGCACGATTCTTATAATAATCTTAGCATAAGTACAAAAGAACTCGAATCGGAATTCGGAATAAAAGTTGTTGAAATATTGAATGGATTCTCCAGAATTACGAGTATTGATTCCATGCAGTCTTCCTATCAGGCAGATAATTTCCGGAAACTGCTTTTGAGTCTTGCTGATGACGTAAGGGTGATACTAATCAAGTTGATAGAACGGCTTGAATATATGCGTAATCTTGACAATGCTCCGGAAAAGGATAGGATACCTCTGGCTTCGGAGACATATTTCCTCTATGCGCCTCTTGCGCACAGACTCGGATTTTATAATATAAAATCGGAGATGGAGGATCTTTCAGTGAAATATCTTGAACCTGAACAATATAATTATGTCGATTGCCGACTGAAGCAAACTACTGCTTCGAGGAATAAACTGATAAGGGATTTCTCTGGTCCTATGAAAGAAAAGCTTGAAAAGGAGGGCTTTAGATTCACTATCAAAAGCCGTACTAAATCAATTCATTCCATAATGCTGAAAATGAAAAAGCAGGATGTGGAATTCGAAGAAGTATATGATCTTTTTGCTGTAAGAATAATTATTGATAGTCCGGTAGAAAACGAAAAATCTGATTGCTGGAGAGCCTATTCTGTTGTCACTGATTTATATCAGCCTAACCCAAGCAGGTTGCGCGACTGGATCTCGATACCAAAATCGAACGGATACGAATCGCTTCATACCACTGTTGTCGGGCCAAGGGGAAAATGGGTTGAAGTGCAAATTCGTTCCACCAGAATGGATGAGATTGCAGAAAAGGGATTGGCTGCTCACTTCAAATATAAAGGAATTAAGGGGGAAGGAGGACTTGATTCCTGGTTGTCAAAGATGCGCGAAATACTTGAATCATCAGAGAAAGAGGATAATGCATTTCTTGATCAGGTAAGGTCGGGTTTATATACCGATGAAATTTTTATATTTACTCCAAAAGGTGATCTCCGGCAGTTGCCTGCAGGTGCAACAGTACTGGACTTTGCCTTCGATATTCATACTGCTGTCGGTGCTTCATGTGTAGGAGGAAAAGTAAATGGGAAGAATGTTACAATAAAATATGTTCTGCAGAACGGAGATCATGTATCAATTTTAAGATCCAAGACTCAGAAACCAAAGCAGGACTGGTTATCGTTTGTTGTTACAACGAAAGCAAAAACGAAAATCAGGCAGGTACTTAATGAAGAGAAAACCAAAGCTGCTGCAGAAGGCAAGGAGATCCTGATGCGCAGGATGAAGAACTGGAAAATAGTATACGGAGATACGCTGATACAAAAACTGCTCAATTCTTACAGTCTGAAAACTGCACAGGATCTATATTACCTTATTGCAACCGAAAAAATCGAGCTTCTTCAGATAAAAGAAGTCCTGCTAAAAGATGAAACGATTGAAACCACTATCCCGACAATAGTTCCTGAAAAAGAACCAAAAGAACAGGCTGATTCCCAGATTTCTGATTACCTCATCATTGAAGACAGGGTTGAAGGGCTTGATTATAAGCTTTCAAAATGCTGCAATCCGGTATTCGGTGACAGCGTTTTTGGTTTTGTCACTATTTCAGAAGGAATAAAAATCCACCGAACCAGCTGCCCTAATGCTCATAATATGATGGCCAGGTATCCTTACAGAGTGATAGCTGCCAGGTGGTCGAAGTCGAAAAACACTCCTTCTTTCGTAGCAGCAATTAAAATAACAGGTATAGAAGATGTAGGCATGGTAAACAAAATTGCTGATGTAATTACCGATCAGAAAGCAGTAGTGAGAAGTTTCAATTATAATATGGCTGACGGAATGTTTGAAGGGATACTTAATATAATAGTGCCGAATACTGATCTTCTTTATGGAATAATGAGAAGAATTCAGGGGATAAAAGGGATACTGAAGGTGACCCGGTATGATAATGCTTAGGGCACAGGGCACAGGGCAAAGACTGCTAAGCACCCAGGAACCAGGAACAAGAGATCAGTATCTCTGATCGGGCTTAACAGGCAGTTTGGCCATTTTCTCCACCTCAAGAGAAGGAAATCCGAATTCTTCCACAACTTTGCCGAGAATAAGGTATGTACCGCTTCCCTTAAACGGCCAGTTTTGAAGCGATTGAGAGAAATGGGTAGTATCAAAGAAATTACCTTCAGAATCGATAAAGCATCCGAAATTCATCCAGTCATTTTTTATTGTTTTAATATACTTTACTGTAACCAGGTGTCCGACCATCCTGACTTTCTTTCCTGTATAGGTGCTCATTTCGCGTGCTGAGACCTCACCCCTGAAAGCAGTTTCAAGCATATCGAACCAGCTCATTGTGACAGGAAAACCAAATAGCTCAATTTCATCATACACATCTTCGATCTGTCCCTGTACCAGGTCGGGGAGTGAGAAATCACGGACAGGAGAGGAGAAGAGCGGGCGGATATTATCGGGTTTCTTTTTGTTGATCATCATATGTGCCTCCCACAGAAGAACCGCTTTCTTCTTTCCCATAAATCTGAATGCCCCGGCTTTAATAAGAAGAATTACCTGTTCAAGTCCGGGATTTACTCTTGCAACAAAATCGTTAAGATCGGAGAAGGGCCCTTCTTCATTGCGTATTGCTTCAATTGATTGTGCAAGCTTATATTCCAGGCTCATAATATGAATGAAGCCAATGTATATATCTGTGCCATAGATTGTTGTTTTATAGTTGCTGTTATTCACGCAAGGCAACTGGATAGTTGCTCCAAACCTTCTGGCTTCGTGTACATAAACCCAGGTGCGGTAAAAACCTCCAAAGTTATTTATTACTGCTACCATGAACTCAAGCGGATAATGTGCTTTAAGGTAAAGGCTCTGGAAGCTCTCAACGGCATATGATGCAGAGTGGGCCTTTGAGAATGAATACCCCGCAAAAGATTCAATCTGTCGCCAGACTTCTTTTGTAACAGCTTCGCTATAGCCTTTTTCACGACAGTTTGAGAAGAATCTTTCAGTAATCCGTTGCATCTCCTGTTTCGATCTGTATTTTCCGCTCATGGCCCGGCGCAGGGTATCGGCATCAGAAAGATCCAGTCCTGCGAAGTGATGACAGACTTTCAGTACATCTTCCTGGTATACCATAACACCGAATGTCTCTTCAAGCTGTTCCTTCATTACAGGATGTATATATTCGAATTTTCCTGGATTATGAAACCTGTAGATATACTCTTTCATCATACCTGAACGTGCAACACCCGGCCTTATAACAGAACTGGCTGCAACAAGGGTAGTGTAGTTATCGCACCTCAGCTTTTTCAGAAGGCCCCTCATTGCAGGACTTTCGATATAGAAGCATCCTTTTGTCTCACCGATTTTCAGATACTCCTTTACCTTTTCGTCGTTTTTGAATTTCTGTACTGCGTGAACATCCACATCAATACCACGATTCCGAAGGATTATTTCGGCGCTTTCGCGGATATGACCTATTCCCCTCTGGCTTAGAATATCGAGTTTCTCAAAGCCAATCTCTTCGGCAGTGTACATATCCCACTGGGTTGTAGGGAAACCTTTCGGAGGCATATCAAGAGCTGTGTAACATGTAATAGGTTCTTCAGATATAAGTATTCCTCCGGCATGAATACTCCGCATGTTGGGAAAGTCAGCGATCTTAAGTCCTGTTGAGAAGATGGTATTGGTTATCTCATTCCGGTTTGTTTCCGCCGAAGGATTATCGATCAGCGAATCAATCTCTTCTTTTGGCAGGCCATGTACTTTTCCAAGTTCACGGACAATGGATTTTCCCCTGAAAGTGCTCATGGTTCCGAGAAGTGCGGTATGCCGGTAACCGTATCGCTTAAAAATATAATCAATGACCTCATCCCGCTCTTTCCAGGAATAATCAATATCAAAGTCGGGAGGACTGCTCCGTTTAGGGTTTATAAATCTCTCGAAGTAAAGGTTTAGATCAATAGGGTCAACATTGGTTATTTTCAGACAATAAGCAACAACTGAATTAGCGCCGCTTCCCCGGCCCACATGATAAAAACCACGCGCCATTGAATATCTTACAATGTCCCATGTTATAAGGAAGTAGGCAGAGAAACCAAGCCTGTCGATTATCTCAAGTTCATGCCTGACCCTTTTCTTTGCTTCTGTGTTTTGTCGTCCGTACCTGTATGCCATTCCGTCCCAGACGAGTTTTTCGAGAAGAAGCTTATCGTCATATCTGCTGGCAGAATAGATCTTTTTGTTTTTAAGGCTTTCACGGTCGAACTGTAGATAACAATCATCCAATAGCTTTTTTGTACTATTAAATAACCAGGGATATTCTTTCATGATCTTTTCAATATAGTCCGCATCTTTGAAAAATTCATCTTCTCCGGCGCATTGCCACGGCTGAAGGTGACTGAGGAGAATATTGTTGTCGACTGCCCTGAGGCTCCTGTGAATGAATATGTCATCTGTTGTGGCAAATGTAACCGGCAGCAGCAGTACCATCATGTTCCTGTTAATTGATGAAGTCAGCGTCAGAAGGCTGTTCAGCTCGTTTGGTTTAATCCCAATGTGTTCATTATCGTATAGATTACGTAAAGGAATTTTTTTAAGAGAGTATATTATGTACGATTCGGAGAATTGAGGTGCGGGAAATGGGATTGTTGATTTATTGAAATTCAGCTCCGATAAAAATTCATTCAGTTCCTGCTGGCCTCTGTTATTGCGTGCAATTCCTATATACTGAAGTTCATTGTCATTTCTGAATTCGATGCCTGCAACAGGCCTTATATTGTTTTTGCTGCATTCATCTGCAAATTCCGGAATTCCGGTAGAATTGTTAATGTCAGTAAGCACAATGGTATCTGCCCCTGCATCGAGCGCTTTCTGCACAAGCTGTTCAACGGACATGGTTCCGTAGCGTAGACTGTAGTATGAGTGACAATTTAAATACAAACTTTTATCTTCCCCCATACATCATATATTTTTTAAGCCTTTCCTCCATCATATTTTGCTCTTTAAGAGTGTTTTCGAGCTGTTTCAGGGCCTTTTCCTCTCTTTCGTTTACCGTCATCACTCCGGAAGCTCTCCTGACCGCATCTCGCCCGAAACGCTTCCTGATCCTGTCCATTGCCATGTACAGGCTGACCTTTTCAGGAGTATCGTCAAACATATCAAGCTGCTGAACTCCTCTTACCATATGGCTGAACCTTACGCCAATAAGTCTTATAAGCATGCGTCGCTGGTAGAGCCTGGCAAAGAGTTCTTTGGTGATATCGGCAAGAACATGATCAAATGATGTATATGGTATCCGTTTCTGCAGTGTATGTGTATCGAAGTTTGAATACCTTATCTTGACAGTAACGCATGAAGTGAGTTTCTCCTGTTTTCTCAGCTCAAATGCGATCTTCTCCACCATGCTTACCAGCAGCTGATTCAGTCTCACCATGTCGGTGGTGTCTTTTTCGAAAGTATGTTCAGTGCTTATTGATTTCTGTTCCGAGTAGCTGATGACAGGAGTGGAGTCAATGCCATTTGCTCTTTTCCACATTTCGATGCCATTTTTACCCATCAGCTTTTCAAGCATCTCGACAGGAATATTCCTCAGGGTATAAATTGTGGCAATGCCCATCGAACGCAATACCTGGTAGGTCTTCTGACCTATCATTGGTATTTTTCTTATGGAGAGAGGATCGAGGAACGGACGCACAATCTCTTTTTGCACCTCAATTTCCCCGTTTGGCTTTGCCTCTCCGGTTGCTATTTTTGATACGGTTTTATTTACTGAAAGTCCGATTGATATAGGCAGTCCCGTCTCTTTTATTATATACTGGCGCAACTCATGGGACCATTTGTAGCATCCATGGAAACGGTCCATCCCCGTGAGATCGATGTAATGCTCATCAACCGATGCTTTCTCATACAGCGGAGCTCGTTCGGCAATTATACCGGTCACTATGTTTGAATAGTTGGTGTAAAGTTCCATGTCGCCTCTTATCACTATGGCATCGGGACACATATTTCTGGCCATTTTCATTGGCATAGCGGAGCTTACACCGTACTTCCGGGCCTCATAGCTGCAGCTCGATACAACTCCGCGGTCAGACATGCCGCCTATTATGACCGGTTTCCCGTTCAGGCGGCTGTTCTTAAGTCTCTCAACCGACACAAAAAAAGTATCGAGGTCGAGATGCAGAACTGATCGGTCTATGTTGCCAGAGAGAATCATAATAATAGTTTTAAGTGCCTAGAGTGCCTAAAGTGACTAGAGGTTTAAGTTTTTGCCGATTGAAGTGAAAATTGCCAGCAACTCATTTGACTCATTGAGCACTGATTCTAATTCGTTAGTTTCAGCCCATTTCATATCTATACTAATTTCCAACCAGTAACTTGTTTCGCTGGATTCGCTTTCGCATATTTTAATTTTGTTTTTAAAATCTGCTCTACTTCTTGCTCTGTTTGCCTCACGGTAATTTGCGCCAATACTGGTTCCTGCCTTAGTCAGCTGATTTCTGATAATCTTGCCTTCGACTGTATTCGGCAGGGTAGCTGATAGTTTGATAATCCTTATCGCAAATGCTTTTGTTCTTGCTTCAATCTTTTTGCTAAATTCTTTATTTTCCATATTTTTTAACTTTAATTACTCTTAACTTTAGGCACTCTAGGCACTCCAAACTTTTTAATCATTATTGAAAATATATTGTATAAATCTTGCATATATAACAATTAAATTTTATTTTTGATTAGAAAATAATCAATTTACTGATTACAATATAATCAATTTTCATTATGTACTTCGCATCAAACATAAAATTTTTAAGAAAGAGAAGGGGCAGAACACAGGATGATGTGGCTTTTGCCCTTAACCTTAAACGTTCGACCCTGAGCGGTTATGAGAACGGTGTTGCCCAGCCTGGAATAGAGATTCTGATATCTTTCTCCGGCTATTTTAACATTGCTATCGATACTCTTCTTAAGCTGGATATTTCAAAATTATCAGAAAGTCAGCTTGGTGAACTTGAAAGAGGATATGATGCCTATGTAAAAGGAAGCAACCTCAGAGTACTGACAACAACCGTAAATTCAAACAACAGGGAAAACATTGAACTGGTGCCTGAAAAGGCAAAAGCGGGCTATACGACGGGATATGCTGATCCCGAATATATTGGCGAACTCCCTGTATTTACGTTGCCGTTTCTTTCCGATAAAAAGAAATACAGGACATTTCAGCTGAAAGGAGATTCTATGCTTCCTATACCGGACGGCTCATGGGTGACAGGAGAATATCTCCAGGACTGGATGCAGATTATCAGTGGAAAAGCTTATGTGGTATTTACTATCAACGACGGAATAGTCTTTAAGGTGGTTGAAAATAATTTGACAAAAGACGGCAAGCTTGTACTTTATTCGCTCAACCCTGTTTATGAACCTTATGAGGTACATGTAAACGAAGTAAAAGAGATATGGAAATTTGTTAATTATATCAGCAGCGAAATACCTGATCCTGTATTGCCGGAAAAACAACTCATTAAGGCTGTTGCCGGAATGAAGCATGATCTCGAAAGGATAAAAGCCAAGATGGGGAAAGATATTTCGGATATAGATGAGGAGAAATAGAATGAAAAGTTTTAAGTGCCTAAAGTGCCTAGAATGCTTAAGTTAGGAATCTTTAACTTAGGCACTCCAAACTCTAGCTCACTCTAGGCACTAATTGTTTGCCACCTGCCATTTTCAAATTCTATGGGAATTTCACTGATTTTGTTAAACTCTTCCAGCTTGAACATTATATGAGGTAAATCTTGTAAGTGATTTATATCTTTACGCTTATTAATGGTTTCTGAGCTCATTATGACAAATACTCCTGGCTCAATATAGTTTCTCAAGGCAGGAGATTCACATATAATGGGAGTACCTTTAGGAATAAGATCCTTAATTTTATTGAAAACAAATAGCAGCCGGTCATCAAAGACTTTGGCAAAGTAAACCTTCACGGCTCCAGAATGAAGCATACGCGATGTATCTTTTGATAACTTGCTGTTCGTCTCTTCATATATAGAATAACTCTTTTTCTCAAATATCGTTTTCAGACCAGGTGTAGTCTCATGAAAATGAGGCGTTATTTTGATTGCAGTTATATTAAGGTCACCAAACTGCTCAATTATCCTGCAAGCCATTGTCGTTTTCCCCGATTTGGTGCCGGTACCGGCTATAAGTAGAAGATTAGGAATGATCATGATTGAATGATAGTAAATCAAAGAGAAACACTGAGCAGCACAAACATATACAGAGCTAACCTTTAATAAGGCAATTCCTATTCTTTTGTCAGGGCAATTATCAGATCAACGATTTTTTGGTTTTCTGATTCTGGAATAGCTCCTTTATAAAGAGCCCTGCATATCCTGTTTTTATCTAGAATTACCACAGTGTAGTTATCTTTTGGCAGACCCCATTCTTTCTGAAGGGTAGCTTTATAATCAAAAAGTATTGTAGTATCGTACTTTTTAGCTTTGTTACCGGCAATCATTCTTATAAGAAAATCTGGTTTCCACGTCGATTTACAATCAACAATACCAAATCCCTTGAAAAGATCTTTGCTTATAGTCTTATCTACATCAGTTGCTTTCTTGACCACATCATTGAATG
>Ga0209385_1001113_pt1 | contig 11334 bp, 6 predicted proteins | sample NGEPerB_FD_184506 | JGI IMG/M metagenome (GOLD analysis project Ga0209385, IMG submission 184506) | Arctic peat soil microbial communities from the Barrow Environmental Observatory site, Barrow, Alaska, USA - NGEE PermafrostAB12-B... | ecosystem: Environmental > Terrestrial > Soil > Wetlands >... | reverse complement strand
GTCTCTACCTTCTCGACCTGGCGACCGAGAGGGCGCACGAGGTGAAGATCGAGGTCGTGACCGATCGCGCCACCCTGAAGCCGCGCCTCGAGAAGGTCACCGATCTGATCGAGGACGCCAGCGTCTCGCCCTCCGCCAAGCGGGTGGCGTTCGAGGCGCGCGGCGACGTGTTCACCGTCCCGGCCGAGCACGGGCCGACGTTCGACCTGACCCGCACCTCGGGGATCGCGGAGCGGTTCCCCGCGTGGTCGCCCGACGGCAAGCTGATCGCCTACTGGAGCGACCGGTCGGGCGAGTACCAGCTCATCGTTCGCAACGCCGACGGCTCGGGGGAGGAGCGAACCGTCACGAAACTCGGCCCCGGCTTCCGCTACCGGCTGTTCTGGTCGCCCGACTCGGCCAAGGTCGTGTTCGCCGACCAGGCCCAGGACATCAATGTGTGCGACGTCGCATCAGGTGTCGTCACCAGGATGGGCAAGGGCCTGTACATGTTCGAGGGTCAGCTGGAAGGCTTCACCGCGAGTTGGTCCGCCGACTCGCGCTGGGTGGCATTCGGAAACGACCTCGCGAATCGGGGCGCCGCCATCTTCCTATACGACACCCAGGAGAAGAAGCTGAGCCAGGTCACGTCCGGCTTCTACGACGACAAGAGCCCGGCGTTCGACCCCGAGGGCAAGTACCTGTACTACGTCTCCGGCCGCACGTTTCACCCCTCCTACGGCACCGACGCCAGCTGGATCTACGCCAACACCGACAACCTGATCGCGGTCCCCTTGCGGGCCGACGTGGCGTCGCCGCTGGCGCCGCGCAACGACGTCGAGGAGGGGAAGAAGGACGAGGGCAAGAAGGAGGAGGCCAAGAAGGCCGAGGACGGCGGCAAGAAGGACGGGGCCAAGGCCGACAAGGCCGACAAGAAGGCCGAGAAGCCGGCCAAGCCCGAACCGGTCAAGATCGATCTCGCGAACTTCGAGGAACGCGCGGTGATCCTGCCGCCGAAGGCCGGCCGGTACGCCGACCTCCAGGCGCTGGCGGGCAAGCTCTTCTACCGCAGGCTGCCGCTGACCGGCCCGGGCGAGGAGAAGAGCCCGGTCGTCTTCTACGACCTCAAGGAGCGTGAGGAAAAGACCGTGGTCGCCGATGCGGACGTGTTCGAGATCGCGGCCGGCGGCGACAAGATCCTGGTCGTCAAGAAGAAGGACTTCGCCCTCGTCGACCCCAAGCCGGACCAGAAGATGGAGAAGAAGCTGGCCACCGGTACGCTCGAGATGACCGTCGACCCTGCCGCCGAGTGGCGCCAGATCTTCACCGACGCCTGGCGCTTCGAGCGTGACTTCTTCTACGACCCGGGCATGCACGGGGTGAACTGGAACCAAATGCGCACCCGTTACGGCGCGCTGGTCGACGCGTGCGTGACTCGCGACGACGTCAACTTCGTCATCGGCGAGCTGATCGCCGAACTCAACTCCTCGCACACGTACCGTGGCGGCGGCGACGTCGAACATGGCGAGAAGCGCGGCGTCGGTCTCCTCGGCGCCGACTACGCCATCGAGAACGGCGCGTACCGCATCAAGAAGATCTACCAGGGCGCGCCCTGGGATGCCGAGGTGCGCTCGCCGCTGGCGGAGCCGGGGGTCAAAATCAGCGAGGGCGATTACCTACTCGCCGTGGACGGCGCCAGAGTGGACACCAGCCAGGACCCGTGGGCCGCGTTCGACGGCCTCGCGGGCAAGGACGTGATGCTCACCGTCAACGACAAACCGACGATGGCGGGCGCGCGCCAGGTGCTCGTCAAGACGTTGGACAGCGAGGTGCGCCTGCGCAACCTGGCGTGGATCAACGCCAACCGCCTCAAGGTGTACCGGGCGACTGGCGGCCGCATCGGCTACATCTACGTGCCCGACACCGGCAGGGACGGCCAGGACGAGCTCTACCGCCAGTTCATCGGCCAGCTCGGGAAGGACGGCCTGGTCGTGGACGAGCGCTTCAACTCGGGCGGCCAGATTCCGGACCGCTTCATCGAGCTGCTGAACCGTCCGGTGACCAACTTCTGGGCCGTGCGGGACGGCAAGGACTGGCAGTGGCCGCCGGCCTCCATCCCGGGTCCCAAGGTGATGCTGATCAACGGCTGGAGCGGCTCGGGTGGCGACGCCTTCCCGCTCTACTTCAGGATGGCCCACCTTGGGCCGCTGATCGGCCGCCGCACGTGGGGCGGACTGATCGGCATCTCCGGCGCCCCCACGCTGATCGACGGAGGTTCGGTCACGGTGCCGACGTTCGGCATCTACTCCACGGACGGCAAGTGGATCGTCGAGGGGCACGGCGTGGACCCCGACATCGACGTGATGGACGACCCGGCAAAGATGTGGGATGGCGGCGACCCCCAGCTTGACCGGGCGATCGAGGAGATCACGCGCCTCGTGAAGGAACATCCGCCGGTTGCACCCCACCGGCCCGCGTACGAGAACCGTTCCGGGAGTTAGTGGTGAGGCGGGCGGCGCAGTCGCGCCGTCCGCCTTCCTCATTTCTTGGCGCCGCCGCGTCGGACCATCTGCGTTGTCGGGCTGCGGCGGTTCGGATCCTCACCTAGCCTCCGGCTAGGCTCCGGTCCGACCGCCTTGCCCTCCTAGCAGCTGGCCCAACGGCGGCGGCGCGGCTTCACGCCGCAAGTTGCGAGATCCTGCCTGCGACGAAGCGGCCCATCTTTCTGTTGTCATCCCCGCGAACGCGGGGATCCAGGCGCCGGCCCTGGTGAGTCGGTGACTGGGTTCCCGCTTGCGCGGGAACGACGACAGAGGAAGGATGCACGGCCTGCGGCCGTCGCAGCCGGCTCTGACCGCGGAGCACGGTCGACGACCCACGACCCACGATCCACGACCCACGTTTTCTCCAACCCTGCCCCCGGTCTCCTGCGGTTTGACCGGCGGGGGCGTTGGAGCTATAAGCGGGCGTGCCCTCCTCGCAACGTGGCGCCGTCGGGTGGGTTGAGTTCTCGCTGACCGCATTGGTCGTGAGCGCGTTCCCCGAGAAGTCCAAGCGTGAGGGCTGGCTTTCCTCTTACGCGTCGCCTGTGGCGCACATCGTCTCCGGGTGGGTCGAGACGTTCCTGTCGGCCGCACTCTTCATCATGGGGATGTTGCTCTACGTCGCCGCGTTCAACCGCGGGGCCGGGTGGACGTACGTGGTCCACCAGCCCACGCTCAGCTACGGCGACTTCTTCGGGGTAGGCGCCCTCGGGTACCTGAGCTACATGCTGACGCCCGTCGCCTGGGTCACCGTGTACTGCTTCGGCGAGGGGATCGTGCGGGCGCTCGACGCCGCGATCTCGGAACGGATGCTCGGGATGGCGCTGGTGGTGCTGCCGTGGCGGGCGATCGAGGCGGCGAGGAGGGGCCAGCAGCGGGCGAGGATGACGCTGCTGCTCGGCCCTGAGCGCCCGGACGAGGTGGTCCTCTGGGAGGGCTCCCCGGTGGCGCTCACGATCTTCGCGAGCCGGAGAAAACCCTGGACATCCCACCAGGTGATCGAGCACCGCGGGGAGTTCTTCCGGCTGCTGGGGGTGACGATGGCGCGCCAGGGCGGGCACGGCGCGTTTCGGTACGATTTCGGCCACCTCGAAGCGAGGGAGGTCATCCGCGGCGCACCGATCCGCTACGCGCCCGACGAGCAGCTCGCAGCGGCCGCCGGCTCCGAGGGGACTGCGGTGCGGCCCGAAGTCCGGAACGAACCTGGATCCGGCTGACGAAGTAGGGCATCCGCTTGTCTTCGGCCGCGCCCGAGAGTTCCGCCCCTCGTCGCGCGCTAAACTTGCGGCGATGACACGCCGGTCCATTGCGCGCGACGTGGCGGGAACCGCGGCGCTCGCGCTCGCGTACTTTGCGGGCGCGCGTCTGGGGTTGCGGTTCGTCGACATCGGCCCGCAGGTGAGCGCCGTGTGGCCGCCCGCCGGGATCGCCCTCGCGGCGATCCTGCTCGGCGGGTACCGTCTCTGGCCGGGCATCGTCCTGGGAGAGTTCGCGTCCAGCCTCGTCGCTGGGCTCGCGCTGCCGGCCGCCGTGTGGCTTGCGGCCGGCAACACCGCGAAGGTGCTCCTCGCGGCGTGGCTGCTCAAGAGGTTCGTGGGGTTCCACAACGCGATGGAGCGGGTGCGGGACGTGATCGGCCTTGCGGTGGTCGGAGCGTTGCTCACGACCGCCGTAGGCGCGGCGCTCGGAGTGGCCTGCCACATGGTCTGCTCCGGGCTGGCGCCGGCTGCGGCCGCGGGTTTCGGGTTTACCTGGTGGCTTGCCGACGCCACCGGGGTGCTGCTCCTGACGCCGGCCATCCTGACCTGGGCGAGCTGGCGGGCCAGTGGGGTCTCCGTCCGGCGCCTGGCCGAGGGCGGCGCGCTCGCGGTGACGCTCGTCGTGATCACCCTGCTGGTCTTCACCGGCCGCCTGCAGCAGCCGTACCTCATCGCCCCCGTCGTGGTGTGGGCGGCGCTCCGCTTCGGCCCGCGCGGGACGGCGACCGCCATCGTGCTCGTCTCGTCGCTGGGCATTGCGATGACGAGCAAGGGGATGGGTCCGTTCATCCTGGCTACCCCTACCGCGAGCCTGCTCTCGCTGCAGGCCTTCCTGGGAGTGGTCGCCGTCACGACGATGCTGCTGGCGGCGATCCTAACCGAGCGCCAGGCGGCGCGCGAGGCGCTCGAGCGCGCCCTCGCCGAGGTCGAGAGCCGCGTTCAGAAACGCACGGACGAACTCGAGCGCGCCAACGCGGCGCTGCAGCTGGCACAGACGCAGTGGTCGCAGTTCCTCGAGGCTTCGCCCGACGTGATGTGGATCAAGGACGCCGATGGCCGCTACGTGGCGGTCAACGACGTCTTCCTTCGCTTCTGGGGAAAGCAACGAGATCAGCTGGTGGGAAAGACGGACGACGGGCTCGGGACCCAGGAGTTGGCGGCGGTCCGCGCGAGCGACGCCGCCGCGGTCCGTGACGGCAGCTATGAGGGCGAGTTCACCGAGCGGCAAGCCGGCCAGGAGTCCGTGTTCCACGTCAAGAAGGTCAGGTTGCACGACGCCGAGGGCCGCGTGGTCGGGACGCTGGGCCTCGCGCGCGACGTCACCGACCGCCGGCGCGCCGAGCAGGCGCTGCAGCGGGAGAAGGCGTTCACAGACGCGGTGGTTGACAGCCTGCCGGGGATCTTCTACGTGCTCGACACCCAGGGGCGGTTCGTGCGCTGGAACAAAATGGCGGAGAACCTCTCCGGGTTCCCGGCCGCGAAGCTTTACCGCAAGCGCGCGCTCTTCATGATCCCGAGGAAAGATCGGCCACTCGTCGAGCGCAAGATTCGGGAGGTCCTCGAGAGGGGCCAGGCGGAGACGGAAGCCACGGTCGTGGACCTGGAGGGAGCGGCGCGCGTCTTTCTCCTCACGGGCACGCGGGCCGCCATCGGCGGCGAGACGTACCTCGTAGGGCACGCCACCGAAATCACCGAGCGCAAGAGGATGGAGGAGCACCTGCTGCAGGCCCAGAAAATGGATGCCGTCGGCAACCTGGCGGGCGGTGTCGCGCACGACTTCAACAACCTGTTGCAGGCGATGCTCTCCCTGACGCAACTGATCCGGAGCGACCGCCCTGACGCGCCGCGACGCCTGGCGCGCCTGGCCGAACTCGAGGACCACATCAAGCGCGGCTCGCGCCTCACGCGGCAGCTCCTGCTCTTCTCGCGGCAGGACGCGGTGCGGCCGGAGTCGCTCGACCTCAACGAAGCCGTGCTGGAGGCCGAGGTGCTGCTGCACCGGCTGTTGCGCGAGAATATCGCCCTCGAGATCGAGTTGACGGCCGGGCGGCTGCCGATCGAGTTCGACCGCCACCAACTCAACCAGGTCATCATGAACCTGGCCGTCAACGCCTCGGACGCGATGCCCGAGGGAGGACAGCTCACTCTCCGCACCGCCGCCACGGGCGACTCGTGGGTGCTGCTCACCGTCGAGGACACCGGGCACGGGATCTCCGACGAGATCCGCGAACGCGTCTTCGAGCCGTTCTTCACCACGAAGGGCGCCGGCAAGGGGACCGGGCTCGGGCTCTCGGTGGTGCACGGCATCGTGACGCGGCACGGCGGGACGGTCGAGATCGAGAGCCGAGCGGGCGCGGGCGCGGTGTTCTCCATCAAGTTGCCCCGCGCTGCGGATGTCGTCGGTGAAAGACCGGGAGACGAACCTCCCGCGGGCGCGTTCGAGACCGGCCGCGGCGAGAGGATCCTGGTGGTGGAGGACGAAGAGGCGGCGCGGGAAGGGCTCAAGGAAATCCTCGGGATGCTCGGTTACGAGGTCGTGGCGGTCGGCAGCGGCGAGGAGGCGGGCCTGCTGCCGGCGCGGCCCGGCTTCGACCTCCTGCTCACCGACCTGATGCTGCCCGGCATCTCCGGGATGGACCTCCGCTCCGGGCTTCGGGACCGTTGGCCGGAGCTGGCCGTGATCCTGATGTCGGGTTACCCGCAGGACGAGGCGCTCCGCGACCAGGTCCATTCGGGGGAGGTGCGCTTCCTGCAGAAGCCGTTCGGGATCGCGCAGCTCGCCCGCGAGTTGCACGCCGCCCTCGCGGGCCGGGCCTCGAAGCCTGCGTAGCCCAGGCCGTTTCGGACAGTCGTTGACGCCACGCGATCGTTCCTAACGGACCACGAACCACGGGCCACGTCTTTTCTGCGCCCTATGCCCTGTGCCCTGTCTCTGAGGAGTTCGGGCCGCCCGAAGGCGGCCCGGATCGATTCGGTCTTGATTGGTGGAGCCGAGGAGGTTCGAACTCCCGACCTCTAGAGTGCGATTCTAGCGCTCTCCCAACTGAGCTACGGCCCCACCCGTTGGACGGGAAGTCTAGCATGGGCCTGGTACATCGTAAAGCCGTCGCCCGGCCCCGCCAGGCGTCTTCAGAAGAACAGCTCGATCCGGGACGAGGTCGACGTGATGAAGACCTTCGGCCCCTTGCCCGACAGGTCGAGCCGCGGCGTCTTCGGGCCGCTCACGCCCGGGAACGAGGAGCGGATCTCGCCCCTGGCGGTGATCAGCTCGCCGCCGGGCTCGGTCCCGGGGGGGAGGGCGACGCGCACCCGGCCCGAGGAGGTGGTGATGCGTACCTCGTCGCCCGGCGCCAGCGCGTCGAACCGGGCGACGATGTTGCCCGACGTGGTCGCGATCCCGACCGGTCCCAGCAGGCCCGAGAAGTGGATATCGCCGCTCGAGGTGTCGCAGCGCACGCTGCGAGCCCCGCCGGAGAGTTCGACCGAGCCGCTGGCGGAGCGCACCATCAGCTTCTCGATGGCGCGGCTGGCGCGCAGCACGATATCGCCCGAGGTTGACCTCGCCTCGATCTCCGGCGCCCACCCGGCCAGCTCGCTGTCGCCGCCTGCGGTGCGCAGGCGGAGCGGCCGTACGTCGGGGAACTCGCCCTCCACGCGCAGCGAGCCCGACGAGGTGGAGAGGTCGGGACGGAGGTTGGGCGGCAGGGTGAGCTCGATGCGGGCCCGGGTCACCAGCACGCCCTTGAGCAGGCTGAGCCCGCCGGGGTCCGGGGCGGTGATCCGCAGCTCCCCCTCGCGGTCTTCGATCGTGGGGCGGTGCGCCGCAAGCCACGCCGCGGCCTTGGCCTCGCTGAGGGCGTCCACCACCATATCCACCTTGAGCCGGATCTCCGTGATGTCCGAGGCGCGCACCACGAGGTCGAGCGGGCCGGCGTCGACGAGCACGACCTTTCCGGCCGGGGCGGGGTAGGACTTCTCGATCACCTCGTGCTTCTCCGCGGCCGTCGCCGTGGAGGCCAGCAACACCAGCACTGCTCCGATCACCGGAATCCTCATCGTTCCCTCCAGCGTGCATCGGCATCGTAGGATTTCCGGCTCGCCGCCGCAAGGCCGCCGTGTGACCGGCGTCTCGTGCCGGCCACCTTGACAGCTCGCCAGCCCCAGGCTACCTTCCTCGTGCCCATCCGGGCGTGAGCGGGCATAACTCAGCTGGTAGAGTGTCAGCTTCCCAAGCTGAAAGTCGCGGGTTCAAATCCCGTTGCCCGCTCCATCTTCCCGGAGCAGGGAGGCTCCCGTGGCGAAGGACGCGGACACCAGGCTCGATGCGCGGCAGACGGCTGCGACCGTGGTGGGTCGGCAGAACCGCTTCGAAGGCTCCCTCACCGGCGCCGGAGCGGTGCGGATCGAGGGCGCCCTCAAAGGGAGCGTGACGATCGAGGCCGCGTGCGAGGTGACTGAGAGCGCCTCCGTCGAGGCCGACCTGCACGGCACCGTGGTCCGGGTGGCCGGGACCGTGACCGGCAACGTGAGCGCGACCAAGCTGGTCGAGCTCATGGCGACCGCCGTCGTGAAGGGTGACGTGAGCGGTCCCGCGCTCCACGTCGTCGAGGGTGCCAGACTCGAGGGCCGGGTCGAGATGCGGGCGCCGGACAGTGCCGCGCCGGGAGCCCCCAGGCGCCGCTGAAGCGGCTGTCCCTCCGGGGTTTGACGGTCGGTGTATACTTCGATTCAGGAGAGTGCGCCGACCGTGAGCAGCCAAACGACGGTTGAGATTTTCGGACGCCGGTTCGAGCTGCGCGCCACGGAGGGGAGCGAGCGGGTGCAAGAACTCGCCCGCTTCGTGGACCGGCGAATGCGCGAGCTGGCTGAGGTATCGCCGCACGTGGACACGTCCAAGCTCGCGGTGCTGACGGCGCTGAACATCGCGGACGAGCTGTTCAAGGAACAAGAGACGGAACCTGGGATTCGAGCCGAACAGATTCGACAACGGGTGGAAGGGTTGATTCAACGGTTGGACGAGGTTCTCACGCCCTCCTGATGGAGGGCCGCGGAAAGCTTGAGAAAGGGGCCCCTGCGCGGTTGGTGATGAGCAAAACTATTCTTGAACCAACACCTATTTGATGGGTTCCAAGTCCCGTCCCCCCGAGCAGCCTCACGGCAAGCTAACGGAGGACGGGCAGGATCCTTACCTGTGGTTTACAGGTTCAAATGGGTTTGCTCACACGGCCGAGGCGGGGGCCCTGTAACCCTCCTCCTTCCACCCCCCTGCGCGGATCCGCGCCCAGGTTCATTGAAAGGGGGGCTTCATGACCGCGATTGTCATCGTTGCTGATGCGGTTGTCATTGTACTAGCGGCACTTGCAGCCATTTGGTTCGTGAGTCGGAGGGCCAGGGCGCGGTTCGAGCAGACGCAGCTCGACGCCGAGCAGGAGGCCCGCCGGATGCTGGCCGCCGCACAGCAGGAGGCCGAGCAGCGGCTCCGTGACGCCGGCGTCGAGGCACGGGAGAGGCTCCTCACCGCCCGCTCCGAGTTCGAGCGCGAATCCCATGAGTACCGGCAGGAGCTGCTGGGGAACGAGCGCCGCCTGGACCAGCGCGAGGGCGCGCTCGACGAGCGGGCGCGGGCTCTCGACGCTCAGGAGAAGGAACTCGAGAGCCGGAAGCGCCAGATCGAGGAGCGGGAGAGCGTCGTCGCGATGCAGGAGGACGCCCTGGCGGCGGCCTCGGCCGAGCAGCGGGCGCAGCTCGAGCGGATCGCGAGCCTCACCTCGGATCAGGCGAAGACAGAGCTGATGCGGAGGATGGAGAACGAGGCGCGCATCGACGCCGCCAAGATCGTCCGCCGCATCGAGGAAGAGGCGACCCAGGAGGGCAACACCCGGGCGCGCCGCCTGATCTCCATGGCCATCCAGAGGATTGCGGCCGAGCACGTGGTCGAGAGTACCGTCTCGGTGGTGGACCTCCCCAACGACGAGATGAAGGGGCGGATCATCGGCCGCGAGGGGCGCAACATCCGGGCGCTCGAGACCGCAACCGGCGTGGACCTGATCGTCGACGACACGCCCGGCGCCGTGCTGCTGTCCTGCTTCGACCCGGTCCGCCGCGAGGTTGCGCGCCTTGCGCTCGCCCGCCTCATGCTGGACGGGCGCATCCATCCCGGGCGCATCGAGGAGGTCGTCGGCAAGGTCCAGACAGAGCTGGACGAAAAGATCTTCCGTGACGGCGAGGCGGCCGCGATCGAGCTCGGCCAGCCGGATTTCCACCCCGAGATCCTGCGGTTGCTTGGGCGCCTGCAGTTCCGGACCTCGTACGGCCAGAACGTGCTCTCTCACTCGAAGGAAGTCGCGTGGCTCGCGGGGCACATGGCCACCGAGCTCGGCGTCAACGTCCGCATCGCCAAGAGGGCGGGACTCGTCCACGACATCGGCAAGGCGGTGGACCGCGAGATGGAAGGGACGCACCTCACCATCGGCCGCGATCTCCTGAAGAAATACGGCGAGTCCGACGAGGTGATCCACGCGATGGAGTGCCACCACGGCGACGTCGACCCGCGCTCCGTCGAGGCGGTGCTCGTCACGGCGGCCGACGCGCTCTCGGCGGCGCGGCCCGGGGCCCGGCGCGAAATCCTCGAGAGCTACCTCAAGCGGCTGGAGAAGCTCGAGGGGATCGCCAACGAGTTCAAGGGCGTGCAGAAGGCGTTCGCGATCCAGGCCGGCCGCGAGCTGCGCATCATCGTCGAGTCCGAGAAGCTCTCGGACGAGGACGCCGTGTGGCTCTCGCGCGACATCGCCAAGAAGATCGAGGGGGAGCTGACGTACCCCGGGCAGATCAAGGTGACGGTGATCCGGGAGACCCGGGCCGTCGAGTTCGCTCGCTAGGGGCGCCGCCGATAGCGGACCATCCGCTGCGTTGCCCTTCGGCGGCTCGCATGCTCACGTAGCCTGCGGCTACGCTCCGCTGCGGCCGGCTCGGGCGCCTTGCAGCTGGCCCACTCTCGGCGGCGCGGCTACACGCCCCAAGTAGCGAGGCCCTGCCTATCGTCGAGCTTCTCGTCTTCGAGGGGGGCGCTCGAGGCTGCGCGGCCTGCGGCCGGCGCAGCCGGCTCTAACCTGAGATTCTCCTGGGTTCTAATGTGGGGCGCGCCCGCCGGGCGCGCTTCTTCGTCATTCCCGCGCACACGGGAATCCAGTCCCTTGCCCGTTCTCGGCGGCGCGGGTACACGCCCCAAGCTGCGAGGCCCTGCCTGCGGTGGAGCGTTCGTCTTCGAGGGGGGCGCTCGAGGCTGCGCGGCCTGCGGCCGGCGCAGCCGGCTCTGACCACTGACTACCGACAACCGACGACGTCTTCGCTTTGACCGAGCCCCGAACCCCGAGCCCCTGCCTCTGACCACGTCTTTCCTGGGCCCGGTGCCCTGCGCCCGGTCTCCACGCATTGACGCTGGGCGCCGGAGGCGGTATTCTCAAAACCGAACGGATGATCGGTGAATGAACCAGGCGGAAAAGTCTCAACGGTCACGCGAGCGAATCCTGGAAGCGGCGCTGCAGCTCTTTTCG
>Ga0209385_1001112_pt1 | contig 11335 bp, 9 predicted proteins | sample NGEPerB_FD_184506 | JGI IMG/M metagenome (GOLD analysis project Ga0209385, IMG submission 184506) | Arctic peat soil microbial communities from the Barrow Environmental Observatory site, Barrow, Alaska, USA - NGEE PermafrostAB12-B... | ecosystem: Environmental > Terrestrial > Soil > Wetlands >... | reverse complement strand
CAAACCACTGATCAACTGGCTGAATCCAAGGAAACACAGGTGGAATCTGATTATATTGATTATACTATTTACGGGTACTGCTCTCGCGTTTCTTGAAGGATTTGGAGAAGAATGGATTGGATTTACAAAGAAGTCTCTTTTGCTGTTTTCCGTTTACCTGGGAGGGGAGTCTGCTATAATATTACTTTTCTATGGATTGTTTGGAAGTTATCTTGGAATGGTAAATAGAGAGAAGTCTGCTTATTCAAATGGTTAACAACCTCCAATTTTCAGATCTGGTTCGGTGACGTTTTAATATAAATTAAATCGGGGTTTAGTCACCAATAATTTATATTTTTCTGTAATTTCGTAAGGTTCCTTAAATCCATTAAGCAGGAATAGGCGGTGACTTATAAATTTTCAAAACAGATCCAATTACTTGTATGGCAATGGGATTATAAAAAATAAGCTTCAACACCAATATACATTAGAATAATTGGCCAAATAAAAAAAACAAAACCAGAAAATAGGCTATGAATATAAAAAAGAATCTATTCGGGGTTTTTCACTCATTGTTTTTACGTTCAGTACTGCTTAGCATCATATCATGCTTCTGCCTGACCATAACAAGAGGACAGCCCATGAGTGCTGACAGAACTTCTTTTGGTAAACAATCTGATGTTTCTGGATCAGCAATATCCGCGTCTGAACCACGGGAAATTATTCCTTTTGATAAAGACTGGCGCTTCTGGCTGGGAGATGATCCTGATGCCAGGCTTCCCGGTTTTAACGACAAAAGCTGGCGCATTCTTGACCTGCCCCACGACTGGAGTATCGAAAGCGCAATTAACCCACCTCCTGCAGGCGAAGGAAATGGAGGCTTTTTCTCGCACGGCATAGCATGGTACAGGAAAGAATTTACATTTCCCGACACGACAAGAAAGGTCGTTATAGAATTTGATGGTGTGTATATGAATAGCGAAGTATGGATAAATGGTCAGTTCCTTGGGCGCAGGCCTTATGGTTTTATAGGTTTCCGTTACGACCTGACTGAATATCTTAAAAAAGACGGATTGCCAAACATTCTAGCTGTACGTGTCGATGATTCGTCAGAACCGGCCCTGAGATGGTACGCTGGTTCAGGCATATACCGGCATGTACGGTTAATCACCACCGGTTATACACATTTCCGGCTAGATGGTGGTATCAACATCACTACGCCTGAGATTTCTTCTGAGAAAGCCATTGTTAAGGCCGATTATATAATTGATCCTGATTTTTTCACATACCAGGAGCAACAGGTCTGGTCCAGGGATGTTTGGAAAGCAAAACCCGTGAGTCAGGAAATAACGCTCATAAGCAGTGTATTGTCACCTGACGGGGATGTTATTTCAAGCAGCGAATCGAAACTTACCCTTCAAAGCATGCACCCGGGTCAATCAGCAACTCAAAAGGTAATGGTACCGAAACCTCGTCTCTGGTGCGACAAAACTCCAATCCTATACAAATTACGCAGCACATTGATGCTCGAAGGACAAAAACTAGATGAGTCTGTCACAACATTCGGAATTCGCAGTCTTAAATTCGATCCCGACAGCGGATTGTTCGTAAATGGCAGATCAGCCAAACTAAAAGGCGTATGCCTGCATCAGGATGCCGGCTCTTTCGGAAATGCTGTACCAATTGCAATTTGGGCTTATCGCCTTAGCCTCCTGAAAGAAATGGGTTGCAATGCCATTCGAACGAGCCATCATCCTTTTGCTCCGGAGTTTTACGATCTCTGTGATCAGCTTGGCTTCTATGTTTTTGACGAAGCCTTTGATGAGTGGACACGCGACTGGCCTTACAACTATACTGAGAACCCCCGTGGCAAATCAAAATACGGATATCACCTCTATTTTAACCAATGGTACGAAACGGACCTTCGTTCTATGTTGCGTCGTGATCGAAATCATCCATGTGTGATTCTCTACAGCATTGGCAATGAAATCCCCAACCAGTTAAATGATGATGGATGGAAAATGGCAAAAAAATTGATAGCCATATGTCACGAAGAAGATTCCACTCGTCCGGCCACTTCCGCCTGTGACCAGTCTTTTGTTTCCTCGCGAAACGGGTTCATGAAAGAGCTCGACATTGCCGGTTACAATTACATCGACCGGCTTTATGGTGACAGCACATATGTTCCCGAACACAGACGTTTTCCTCACCGGGTATTCCTGGGAACCGAGACTGGCAGTCAAATCCATTACTGGCTGGGTGTCCGGGATAATAAATATGTTATCGGTGACTTTATATGGACCGGCATTGACTATCTTGGAGAAACAGGAAAATTCCCAAGCCGGGGAAACAGGTCAGGCTTCATAGATATCGCCGGAGGTAAAAGGCCTGGGTTCTATCAGCGTGAAGCGTATTGGAAAGAAGATCCGGCGTTGCAGCTATTCGTACTCACCGGAGAGAAACCAGAAAATTCCTGGCAATTCCAGCCTGCAATGCTCAAATGGAACTGGCCGGCAAAAACAAATGTCACAGTACGGGCTGCTGCCAATTGCGATGAAGTAGAATTGTTTCTCAATAATCATTCGCTCGGGCGAAAGGTTGTATCTCATAACATTTATTCAGCTGATTGGAGTGTGGAATATAACCCCGGAGAACTTAAAGCAGTTGGTTATACCAAAGGTCTGCCAGTAGCAGAATCCAAACTTGTTACTACCAGTACGGCGGCAAAGCTGCAGATCACCCTGATAAACCTGCCAGTCGTAAGTGATCTCGTTTTATTCGAAATTGAGGTAACCGACAAAACCGGTTTAAATGTGACTGATGCAACGGATGCCGTAACAGTGAATGTCGAAGGTGCAGGCCGTCTTCTTGGTCTTGACACCGGCGAACTGGTTTATGACGGACTGTTCAAAACCAATAAGCGAAATGCATACCAGGGTCGTCTGCTTGTAACTATACAACGGACAGAGCCGGCGGGAGAAATTCACGTTACGGCCACTGCACCCAGGCTTTCCCTGGCCAGTATTGTGACAAAATGATTACAGTTTCTATAAGATGATAAATGATAAATCAGGAATAATATTAAAATGAAAAAATTTGTAATAGTGAAAATTATGAAAATCAGGGCAGTGGCATTATTAATGTCATTGCTGTTCGTTGCAACGGTCTGGGGTCAGACAGGTGTCGGAACTATACCGAAGATTATCGAAAAAGACGGGCATCATGCCCTTATAGTGGACGGACAGCCTTTCTTAATGCTTGGCGGCCAGGCTCATAACTCAAGTGGTTGGCCCGGTATGCTGCCACAGGTATGGTGTGCTATAAAATCCATGCATGCCAACACTCTTGAAGTTCCAATTTACTGGGAACAGATTGAAGGACAGCCTGGGAAGTTCGATTTTTCGCTGGTTGATACCATTCTTAAACAAGGTAGGGAGCATAAGGTGCATCTTGTACTACTCTGGTTCGCTTCCTGGAAAAACGGAAGCAGTCACTACATGCCCGAATGGATGAAACGTGAACCTGTAAAATATCCCAACATCACCGGCCGTAACGGACAACCAGTTGATTCGCCTTCGCCACACACCAAAGCGGCGATGGAATCTGACGCAAAAGCTTTCGCAGAGGTAATGGGTCATTTGAAAACAGCTGACCCACAGCACACAGTTATTATGGTGCAGGTGGAAAATGAACCGGGAGCATGGGGAAGCGTCAGGGATTTTTCCCCGTCTGCCCAGAAACTGTTTGAAGGTAACGTGCCTCCTGAATTGCTTCAACCCGGAATCCTGAAGGCTCTTAATAAGTCTGTTGTAACAAAAGGTACGTGGAAAGAGGTGTTTGGAAACGACGCTGATGAATATTTTCATGCCTGGTCTGTTGCCCATTATATTGGATATGTTGCTGCAGCCGGTAAAGCTGTTTATCCTTTGCCTTTATATGTAAATGCAGCGTTGCGTGATCCTCTTACCAACCCGAGCGCAACCACTTATGAGAGTGGTGGTGCCACCGACAATGTGATCCCCATATGGAAGGCAGCTGCTCCGGCTATTGATCTTGTCGCTCCTGATATCTATTTGCAGGAAAGTGAAAAGGCCTTAAAAGTGATTGAACTATATGACCGGCCCGATAACACTTTATTTGTACCGGAAACGGGCTCCAACGAGGAATTTGCACGGTACTTTTATGCTGTCCTTGCACACGGAGGGATTGGTTTTTCGCCTTTTGGAATAGACGATAATGGTCTGGGCACGAAGAAATCTGAAACGGAAGAACAGCTGGCTCCGGTTGGTCAGGAATATGCCATGGCCGGCCCAATGATGAGAGAACTGGCAAAATGGGCATTTGAGGGAAAGATCAAAGCTGTCGTTGAGAAAGAGGACCATGCTGCACAGACAATTGACCTGGGATCATGGCAGGCTGTAATCTCGTTCGGAGATTCAGGGTGGCGCTCTGAGAAAACAAATTCCCGTCCCATTGGGAAAGCAATGATAGTTCAACTTGGTGAAAACGAATTTGTGTTGATCGGGAGTCTGTGCCATTTTACTTTTAAGCCTCTTGGCATTAATGCCGGAAAAGCATGGCAATATCTTAAAGTGGAAGAGGGCTGTTATGAAAACGGGGTTTTCAAACTTCTGCGTATCCGGAATGGTGATGAAACCGACTGGGGTGGGCCACGTATTGGTACTGTACCAGCAATATTACATACCACATTGATTTTAAGATAACAATGAGTTACTGGGAATTTCTATCTTTGAGTACTATTGAAGCTTATTCGGAGGAGAGCTATTTCACAATCGTATTGCTTCTTTAATCAACAATTGAGATCACTATATGCTTCTCATTCATTCATTATAAGCAAGAGGCCACTGTTGTATGGTTTTTCTGATTACCTTTATATCTTCCTTAAATCTTAATCGTTAAAAATTAAAATGTTAAAATCATGACAGTAATCGTAGTAGGTATTATTATTCTCATTATCGGGTTTGTAGCTGCTAAAGCTGACGAACCAATGTTGCGCAGATACAGATCGATGATTAAAACAGCAGGTGTTATCGTTATTCTGATTGGGATGTCAATAGCATGCGTTGTTCAGGTGGAACCCGGCCAGGTAGGCGTTCAGAAATTATTCGGGAAAGTCAGCAATAATATCCTTGAAAGCGGATTAAACATTATTAATCCATTGGTTCAGGTAGTTATGTTCGATGTCAGAACCGAAAACTATACAATGTCCGGAGTGCAGGATGAGGGAGCCAAGCAGGGTGATGATGCTATACGTGTACTGACTGCAGACGGTCTCGAAGTGGTGATTGACCTAACTGTATTGTACAAAGTTATTCCAACAGAAGCACCCAGAATTTTAAAGGAGGTTGGAACAGATTACAGGAATGTCCTTGTTCGTCCGATCTGCAGAACAAAAATCAGGGATAATGCAGTATACTATGATGCTGTTGCTCTTTACTCCACTAAAAGAGATGAATTTCAGTCAAAAATCTTCACAACTATTGAAACAAACTTTAAAGTCAGGGGATTATTGCTTGAGCAACTTTTAGTGAGGAATATAACACTTCCTGCCTCAGTAAAAGCCTCAATCGAATCAAAAATAAATGCTGAACAGGATGCGCAAAAAATGCAATTTGTGTTGCAAAAGGAAACACAGGAAGCTCAGAGAAAAAGAGTTGAGGCGCAGGGTATTGCCGATTATCAGAAAATATTAAGCACAGGACTAAGCGATAGACTATTACAGTATGAAATGATAAAAGCCATTACTAATTCACCTAATGCCAAGCTGATCTTCATGACAAACGGAAAAAATCTTCCTATGCTGGTGGATAGTAAATGATCACGGTCAAATGTCAATTACCATTTTGCCCTGGTATTATGCTGTTTATGTTCCGGATTTATATGCTCAGGTGCATTTGGATCCATATATTTAATATATCGTTATCAGATGCACTGTTTTCCGGATTTTCCATTCCTTAAAGCAAATCTTCAGAAATTTATTAATAGAGTTAAGCCAACAGGAACTTCATCATTAAGCCTGAAATAGTCATAAGATCCCAAGTATGGCAATAACTGAAGGTCAAATGTGGTTTTGTTCTGATCTCTGAAAACCATATTGTTTACCCTGGCAACATGAATGGCATCGAAGAGCGACCAGATTCGAAGTCCTACCAACACATAACGCACCTTATTAAGGTTACTTGTACTTCGTAAAGATCCGCTCTCAGGTCTCATTAAAATTCCGTATTTAATAATATTTAAACCAACCCAGCCACCAATAAAACAGAAACCCCTTACTGTTTCGCCTTCCAGAATTTGACCAAAACCGGGTATTACGAGAGAAGCAAACCCCATGACTCCGGGATTATAAGGATCACCAAACTCATAATGGTAAGTCTTCAGATCAAACTTTGTTTTATTAACCTTGTATTGGGCATTGCTTATAATGTTAAGAATAAGTAATCCAGCTATAATCAGAGATATAATTTTCATAAATGGAGGTATTAGACTGATAACCTATTGAGAGCAAATATTTTCATCTGGTCATAATTATCTGCAGAATTTAAAACGTTGCCCTAAAACCAAGACCTACAGGAATATTGTGTTTAATACCATAATCAGGCGTGTTCAAGATGGGCATAATTTTTAGGTTATATGAGGATCTGTGCTTGTTTCTCAGGACTAAATTATTGACTTTAGCCACTCTTACAGCGTCGCCAACGGACCATAGATCGATACATAAAGCTCCAATTAGTCCGGCCAGAGAAACCTCAAGTCCTTTCATATTTTGTCCCTCATAACTGTTTGCATAATTGAGAAAACCCGCCATCGAAACCACCAGACAACCTGTGAAACCGGTAAAGAATAATAATCCTCTTCCAGGTTCCCCGGATATCATTTGTCCCAAACCGGGGATTATCAGGGATGCAAAACCTGCGCTTGATGGATTATACGGATCCCCCTTTTTAAAGGAGTAAATCCGATAGTCATACTTTTTTTTATTGAAGCAATAATGGTCATTGCCGGTAATACTTATTTTCGTTATGCCGTCGAGTGGAACGCTAATGTTATCGATATTTATTTTTATTAATGAATCGTTTGAGACATATACCTGGAACTTTTCATCACCTGTATAATTTCCCTCAACAAAATCTACTTTGCCTGATATTATCCCGTTTGAGATAATCGCATTTTTAACCAGCGGATAAGTTGATTTTATTCCATGAAATATATAATTCCCGCCTGAAACGGGCAGATCAGTTTTAGCTATAAACTTTGAGCTGTAACAACCTGTTATTTGTAAAGACGTTGTGAAGATCACTAGTTTACAGATGATCTTTAGAATTTGTGATTGTCTTCTCATTTCAGATGATTTTTATGTAATCCGTACAAGAACTAGGTTTTATTCACTCAGAAACTGTAATTTAAGCTAAATCCTGCACAATATGATCGGGCAGAACCGTTTAAAATTATTGCAGGTGAGATCTTCAGGGATCCAACAGATGGATAATTCTTATTGATGACCGATCTGATCCTCCCGATGCGGCCAAGATGAACTATGCTGGCAATCGAGCCCCAGATAAATAATCCTGCGCCTGTTATCATGCCAACTTTATTTACCCCGTCGTCGCCAAGCAGTTGTTCTATAACAGTTGGGTCATCACTCATGCCGGGCTTCAGATATTTAGAAATAAGAAAAGCAGCTCCTCCCATTGCGGCAGTACATCCGGCAAACAGAAGCTTGTTTTTTGAATTTTGTAACGATTCCTCAAGTTGTACTTTCGAAAGAAAATTTATATCAGTGATCTGATACTTTTTAACATACCATTGTCCGTATGAATTGATAATTGATATTAATGCCAGAAATGTCACAATAATTACTTTTTTCATTTGGCACAATTAAAATTAATTTATGAGTTTAAAATATTGGAACAAAAAAAGCCTGACCACCCATTGAATCTGAAAAACTTAATTGGAACCTAAGAGTACGGTGAATCCAAACCTGAAGCTAAGAGTTCCCTGTACAGTTCTGTTATCGTACGGATTATTTTCCACTGCTTTTTGTGATAATGAATTGTAACTTGCCATCATATCAAAAGTTGCTTTCTCACCAAGCTTAACAGCTAGCCCGGCTCCTCCGCCAATTGAGTTCATTCTGCTTTTATTTGAACTGCTATAAAGTGGATCTTCGTACTTTTCTGATATAGATCCAAATAAACTGCTTACTTCAAAAAATGGCAAAACCTTGCTTCCGGGAAGATAATACCTGACAAATGGTCCCAAACCGAAGGTATTAGACGTGTTTTTTCCACCACTCTTAGGTTTATCAATAGAAGATCCAATATTTATATTCATTCCCAGAGCTAAATTGGCAACAATAAAAACCCCGAATTTAGGTGAGAGATTTAGGGTTGTTACTTTTACGACGTCGGGATCTACGTATGCCGGTGCATTACCTTTGCTTTTAATGCTGGAAAAACCCAGGCTCATCAGGTCCGATCCATAATTGATATAACTAAATGATGTTGAAACACCTATCAGCGATCTGCCACTTCTTATCTGCGCTTCTGATACTGAGAAAGCAAAAAAACACATTAGTGTGATTACCATAGTTATTTTTTTCATAGTCTTAAATATTGCATTATGCTTACTCTTAAGTTTTTCAGCATTCACTCCCTACTCTTTAAAGGATTTTCAGGATCTCCTTATAAAAGTGTATTTAAAATAAAATAGCCTCAATTCATCATAGGAACATTTGTTTTCAACCGGCCATAAATTCTCCGGAAAATATCAACGATATCAGGACCGGTAATAGTCAAACCGTGATTTTTTAATCCGACCTCAGTTCTTTCCGGTGACGATGTCTTTTTCAAAAGTTTAACAACATTTTCAGCCAGTTCACTTGTTCCACATGGATAGCTTTGAGAAGTGCATAGAACATCATCTATCCATGCATGCACATGAACTATGGCGCCTGTTTTGGGAAATTCCCTGTAAATCATATAATGTTCAATGGCATCGACTGAAACTCTTATTCTTGGATCATATACCGGCGGGACTGAAACGAGCATCTCTCCGCTTTCTTTGTCGAAGCCTTTGACCAGAAGCATATCTTTTCCGATCCCCTTCAGGTTCGATTTGTCAACTCCACGGGCTGTCATCCAGTAGGAGGTGCCTTCAAGGTTATGGTTTGTATTCCTGATGCTGAGATTGCCGTAACTGAGCCCTTTAATCTGGTAAAGTCTGTACAACTGATCAATAAGATCCTTGTCCAGGAATTCTATTAATGGAAATGGGGCCGGGAGAACTCCAAGGTTGTGCAGTTCCCTGCCAAAGGCCTTTAAATCTTCAACTTCAGGGATTATTTCATTTTCCTCCAAAATAAGATCATCAAAAAGCTTATTCCTTAAAACAAAATGAGAACTGATAACCGGGTACATGTATTTATACATATTATCTGGATTATAAGTAAATTCAGTAAACCCGACCTCGGGAGTAATACTGTAAGCTTTAGGATGGTCTTTTCCCTCCTGCAGGGAAATACAAAAGAGAATGTTTGATATACTCTTTACTAATGCCACATAACATGCTGCTTTAAGATCCGACATCGGATATTTAAGCAGGGCAATTGAAACCACCATTTCTTCCTGGCTTTTTCTCCTATATGCTTTGGGTGATTCCAGATCAATAACATTCAGGACAAAATTTGAATTTTCATCTGTCGATACCTGTTCATTACCTTTTTTTACTATTTCTGAGGTTAAAATATTACTCATGCATAAAAGATCGGGGCAAACAGATACTCTGTTAACTTTAAATTTCATAACATAATGAATTTAGGTTTACACAAAAATCAAAACGTATCAAGAGAGATCATATGGTCGAATGATTCTTTCTTTCTGAGAAGACTATGCCGGCCATCAACAACTGAAATAATGGCCGGCCTTGGAAATCCAAAGGACGATTCCCAGGAGGTAAAATATGCTCCGCTGTCAAGAATAGCTATCATCTCACCTGCGGCAATATTTGGCATTACTTTGTTTCTATATACGACATCAGCAGAAAAACAGCCCGGTCCTGTAATCGTCACTTTTTCAGTAGCTTTTCTCCTGATATCATTGCATAATACAACTTCATGGTGTTCATAATAAGTAGGCATTGTTAAAGTTCCGATTCCCGCGTCTGCAACAAGCCATTTTTTAAGGCCTTTCCGTTCTTTTACCTGATGTATCTTCAATAACAGCATCTGATTGGGACCAGTTATGCATCTCCCGGGTTCTAAAATCAACTCAGGGATTTTTTGATTGCTAAAAAGGGAAAGAATGCCTTTCGTTACAGAATCGGCAAAATGTGAGAAGAAAATCTTCCTGTTTGTTCTTCCTTCGGAATTGAGAAAATCAAATGCCTGATATAACAATAATTCCAGAGTTGTCATTTCCCGTGAATTTGGTACACCTAATCCTCCGCCAATATCCAGAACATCTACATTGAATCCTGCGTTTCCGGCATCATTAAGGATCTTTTTAAGCCCTGAAATCGCTTTTTTATAATCATCAGGATTCTGAATACCGGAACCGATATGGAAATGAAACCCTCTGAACCTGATTCGTTTCATTCCTTTAATTTTTTCAAGAGCTGCCATAACTTCGCCGCCTCTAAGATCCAGACCGAAAGGGGATCCGGAGCGGCTTCCGGCAGCGCTTCCTTTGTTCATACCTGAAGGAACAAAATCAGGATTTATCCTTAACAGAACTTCTGCATTTTTAGTAAGGTTATTACAAATGCAATCAATCTTTTCTAGCTCAAAAAGTGAATCAACATTTATAAATCTGATATTATTTTCAAGACAAGCTGTAATTAACCGGTCAGTCTTAAAAGGTCCGTTGACAATTATATCATTCCCTGTATATCCCAGTTTAAGAGCTAACATTAACTCATATTCGCTCATTACTTCAGCTTTGAGCCCTTGTTCCTTTATAATTTTAATTATACCAGGAACAGGGTTACATTTAAATGCATAATGAACTGATACCGCCCCCGGGTATTTAAGTTTTATCGTTTTCAGGAAGGATTCAGCTGTAGCTCTTAATCTCTCTTCATTAACTATATGAAGCGGTGTTCCATAAATATTGCCAAGGTCAAGTGAGTTACATCCACCTATAATAAGCTCTCCCTTGTTGGAAGCATCAAGACCCCAGCATTTTATCAACTCATTTAATATCATTTTATTTGGTAACATATTCGGAAATTATAACCGCTTTGAATAAATAGCGAAATGCTTGCTGGTACTCATCTCCAGTAGACTGGCAAGACTGTTTCCCAGGTTTTCATCTGAAATCCAGGTCGTCCTTATTGT
>Ga0209385_1001111_pt1 | contig 11337 bp, 7 predicted proteins | sample NGEPerB_FD_184506 | JGI IMG/M metagenome (GOLD analysis project Ga0209385, IMG submission 184506) | Arctic peat soil microbial communities from the Barrow Environmental Observatory site, Barrow, Alaska, USA - NGEE PermafrostAB12-B... | ecosystem: Environmental > Terrestrial > Soil > Wetlands >... | reverse complement strand
CAGCCGCGGCGTCGAGTCAGGCCGACGTGAAGCCGAAAAGGGGTCGTTGCGTCGTTTGGGGCGGCCCCTCCGTCGTCAGTCGGGTCTTTTGGGGGGCGTTGGGACCGCGCGTATAGTAGACCTGCGATTCGTTGCGCGGTCCCCTTGAAGGCGCCATCGACCGGAGGACTGGTTGATCGCCTACATCATCAGACGCCTCTTCCAGTTGGTCATCGTGCTCATCGGCGTGACCCTGGTCACGTTCACGGTGCTCAGGCTGGTGCCAGGCGACCCGGCCCGCACGCTGGCCGGGAAGTACGCGACCGAGTCTCGCATCGAGTACGTCCGCCATCAGCGCGGCCTCGACCGCCCCTTCTACGTCCAGTACTACAAGTACGTTGAGCGGCTACTGCACGGGGACCTCGGAGCGTCGCTCTACACAGGGCTGCCGGTGGCCGACATGATCAAGCAGGCGGCTCCGATCACCATCCAGCTCGCCGTCGCGGCGGTGCTCATCGAGCTTCTCGGGATCCCCCTTGGGGTGTACTCGGCACTCAGGCAGTACAGCTTCTGGGACACCACGCTCACGACGCTGGCGCTGATCATCTGGGCCATCCCGGCGTTCGTGCTCGGCTACTTCGCCTTGTTCGTCTTCGCCGTCCAGTTGGACTGGATGCCCGTCGGGGGCGTCGGGCCTACGGTGCTCGGCATCATCCCGTCTAGCTGGGAGAGCCTCAAGACGCTGATCCTGCCGGCGTTCACGCTGGGCATCATCGAGGTCGCCTACATCTCGTACATGCAGCGCGCAGCCATGCTCGAGGTCTCGCGCTCTGACTTCATCCGCACGGCGCGCGCCAAGGGCCTGAGCGAACGCCGCGTCATCTGGGGCCACGGATTCAAGAACGCCGTGACCCCCGTCATGACCCTTGCCGGCATCGACCTCGGCGCCCTCATCGGCGGCGCCATCATCATCGAGACCGTCTACAACCGCCCGGGCATCGGCCTCCTGATCTACTCGTCGATCGGGGAGCGCGACCCCGCGGTGATCGCCGGCGGCGTGCTGTTCGCGACGTTCTTCTTCGTGTTCGCGAACCTGCTCGTCGACCTCGGTTACGCCTGGATCGACCCGCGCGTACGACTGGGCGAGTAGTCGGGTCCGGTTGGCAAGGAAGCGGTCCGTGGTTCGAACCCACGTGCGCCCACCGGCAGCGAAACCATGACCCGACTCTGCTCACTCGGGGGTCGTCCGTCTGGCGCACTCTGGCTCTGATCGACCCTGCTTGCGAACGAACCACCTTTGACACGATTGTGTATCGCGTGCGGCCGTGAATCCGAGGCTACGGGCGGCGTCTGCCACACAGATGCCATCTCCTGCGCGACGGGGCGATTGGATTGGGGCACGGCAGTCAAGCCGCCCGAGGCTGCACGCGCTTTCGGAGGGCGTCGGCTCTTGGTCGGCGGTCATTGAAGGCTGGCTGCACGGGGTGCGTTTTCGCAAGCGGTACAGAACGTGTAGACCGGTGCTCATCTCTCCGATCACGCCAAGACTCGACCATGAGTGCCGAAGCACCGTCGGCTTGTCGTCCAACGAGTGGTATAGCATCTCTTCCAGGGTACGAGCGATACCCGTCGGTCCGCGAGGCGGAAGGGGCGCTGGTGAGAGTGCGATTCCATTTCGGGGCGCGTGAGAAAGGCCAGCCGTCATGAGTCCCGAGCTCACACCCGCCGGGTTCGCCGCCAAGTGGGCCGGCAACACGCGTACCGAGCGGGCCGCGTCGCAGGAGCACTTCATCGACCTGTGCCGGATGCTCGGCGTGCAGACGCCGAACGAGGCAGACCCGACCGGGGATGAGTACGCCTTCGAGAAAGGCGCGGAGAAGAGCGTCGGCGGTGACGGCTTCGCCGACGTATGGAAGCGCCGCCACTTCGCTTGGGAGTACAAGGGCAAGCACAAGGATCTGAAGGCCGCCTATCAGCAGCTGCTGCAGTACCGCGAAGCGCTGGAGAACCCTCCCCTGCTCGTCGTCTGTGACCTCCACCGCTTCGAGATCCACACCAACTTCACGAACACGCCGACAGACGTCCACTCGTTCGACCTCGAACGTCTCCTTGCGGACCCGGCTGAGCCGTTGCGGCTGCTGCGCGCCGTCATGCAGCATCCGCAGGAGTTGAGGCCTGGCAAGACACGCGAGGAGTTGACCGCCAAAGCAGCCAGCGAGTTTGCCTCCCTGGCTGAGCGCCTGCGCGCCCGAGGCCACGCTCCGCTCGACGTCGCCCACTTCCTCGACAAGCCACTGTTCTGCATGTTCGCCGAGGACGCGGGCTTGCTACCGGCCAACCTACTGCGTCGCCTCGCCGGCGCAGCCCGTGACGACCCCACAGTGTTTGGCGACGGACTCCGCGACTTGTTCACCAAGATGGCCGGACAGGGCGGCCTCTTCGGTGCGGAGCGCATCGACTGGTTCAACGGCGGCCTCTTCGACAGTGCGGCGGTCTTGCCCCTGACGGACGAGGAGATTGCGCTCGTCGATCGTGTCTCACGGCTCGACTGGTCGCAGGTCGAGCCGGCCATCTTCGGCACGCTCTTCGAGCGCGGGCTCGACCCCAGCAAGCGCACACAGCTCGGTGCCCACTACACCGACAAGGCCGCGATCATGCGCCTCATTGACCCGGTGCTGCTGACGCCGCTGCGCCGGGACTTCGAGGACACTTGCGCGAAGGTCGAGGCTCTGCTGGCCGAGGGCAAGCTTGTCACCGCGCGGACGCCGGCTGCGAAGAACCCGCTGTCGGTCTTCAACGCCTTTCTCGACCGCCTGCGCGCGGTGCGCGTGCTCGATCCCGCCTGTGGTTCGGGCAACTTTCTCTACCTTGCGCTGCTCGCCCTCAAGGACCTGGAGCGCGAGGCCATCCTCTGGGCATCACTGACGCTCAAGGTGCCCTTGCAGTTTCCGCACATCGGCCCTGAGGCCGTGCTCGGCATCGAGCTCAATCCATACGCGGCCGAGCTCGCCCGGGTCGTCATCTGGATCGGCGAGATCCAATGGATGCTCGCCAACGGCTTTGCCTACTCGCGCGACCCGATCCTGAAGCCGCTCGACACGATCGAGCAGCGCGACGCCGTGCTAGACCTGAGCGACCCGGAGAACCCGTGCGAGCCTGATTGGCCCGAGGCGACGGTGATAGTGGGGAACCCACCGTTCCTGGGTGCGAAGCTTCTTCGCACGAACCTCGGGAACGAGTACGTTGAGTCACTGTTCGAAGTCTACCGGGGCCGAGTCGCCGGCATGGCCGACTTCGTTGTCTACTGGTACGAGAAAGCTCGGGCGATGATAGAGGCAGGACGTGTGGATCGGGTCGGCCTCCTGGCAACGCAAGGGATACGTGGCGGCGGCAGTAGGCAGACGCTAGACCGAATCAAGGAATCCGGAGACATCTTTCTGGCGTGGTCCGATGAGCCTTGGGTGCTTGAAGGGGCAGCTGTACATGTGTCCTTCGTTGGCTTCGATGACGGTTCTGAGACAGAGAAGCTGCTCGACGGAATGCCGGTCGACAGCATCAACGCCAACCTGAGCGCAGGCGTTGACCTCACCCAGGCGGTCCGTCTCCCCGAGAATGCGGGCCTTGGCTTCGTGGGAGACGTCAAGGGTGGGGCGTTCGACATCCCGGAAGACCTGGCATTGGCGATGCTGGCTAGTCCGAACCCGGACGGGCGCAGCAATGCGGACGTACTACGTCCCTGGGTCAATGGCCTCGACATCACCCGGCGACCGCGGCATATGTGGATCATCGACTTTGGGGCGAACACGCCGGTAGAAGAGGCGATGCTGTACGAGGCTCCGTTTGAATACCTGAAGGAACATGTTGAGCCGGCTCGGAGTAAGGTCCGGCGGAAGTCCTACGCCACCAAGTGGTGGCTTCATGTTGAGCCCTGCTCTGGAATGCGTGCAGCCGTCGAGGGCTTAGACCGGTTCATTGCCACACCGACGCTATCGAAGCATCGGCTCTTTGCGTGGTTGCCTGCGGGCACACTCGCCGACCATCAGCTCATCGTCTTCGCCCGTGACGACGACTACTTCTTCGGGATGCTCCATTCGCGTCCGCACGAGATTTGGGCTTTGAGTCTCGGCACTCAGCTCGAGAGTCGGCCCCGCTATACGCCGACGTCGACCTTTGAGACGTTTCCGTTTCCCGCAAATCCTGCGCCGGAGCTGATCGCGAAGGTGGCGGATGCGGCCCGTCAGCTGAATGCCTTGCGCGTCGGATGGCTGGACCCGCTCGGCATCGGTGCCGCGCAGCTGGCCAAGCGCACGCTAACCAACCTCTACAACTCGCCGCCCACCTGGCTGACGCAGGCGCACGAGCGCCTCGACCGCGCCGTGCACGACGTCTACGGTTGGCCGTTCCCGCTGGCAGATGCCGAGGTACTGGCCCGCCTCTTGGAGATGAACTTGGAGCGCAGCGCCCAGTTGAGCTTGCCGGCATGTGCGCGGGCAGGGGCGATTCCGCGTTGCCGCGGGAGTTGCTATCGAGTACCGTAAATAGCCCAAATGGGCTATGAATGGAACGCAATGACAACGACGAGCCCTGCTGCCTCCATACGTGATGCGCTGCATCCCGGAGACCCGGTCTCACTCGACGAGGCCGTTGGGCTGACGCACGCCTCTCGCCAGGCGGCCGTGCTTGCACTCAATCACCTGACCGGCCGGGGCGACTTGGCGCTCGTGCGTCAGCGTCTCTGGGTGCGCCGGGGTGCTACACCGGATCCCTACCGTCTCGGTGCTCGGATCGCGCAGCCCTATGCCTTCGTCTACGGCTCTGCCCTCGCTCTGAACGGCGCCGGTCCGGCTGAGCGTAGCGAGGTGCTCATCTCCAGTCCGCACCGTTTCACCACCTTCGAGTTCGCTGACGTGCGTTACCGTTGGGCGCGGCCGTGGATTGCCGAGGGCATCGTGCGCGTACCTGTGGGCGTGGAGTTCGTGAACGCCACGAGCCCCGAGCGCACGCTCGTCGACTGCGTGCGCGTCCCGGCCAACGCCGGCGGCATCGAGGAGCTCTCGCGAGCGATTGACATGCTGCCCGTGCTCAACTCCGATGAAGTTGTGCGCTGGGTCGATCGCTATCACGAGGCGGCCTTGGCAGCACGCCTCGGGTACCTGCTCGAGCTCTCAGGTCTGCACGGGCCAGAGACGCCGCTCGTGCGCGCCCTGCTCCAGCGGCGACCTGCGCATCGCGTGTACCTCGCGGAGCGCCGACCGGGAGGGCGCCTCGTCGCTCGCTGGAACGTGATCGTGCCGCCCCACCTTGCCGTTGGCAGCGCGTGAGCTCCTACCCGGGGCGGCGTTACTACGAGCGCATCGCCGCGGCAAGCGGCTACCTGACTGCCAACCTGGAGCGCGTCTACCGCCTCGCCGCCGTGCTCGCGGAGATCGTGACCCTCCTGCCCGACGAGCTCCTGCTACGGGGCGGCACCGCGCTCAACCTGCTGCATCTCGAGGCGCCGCGGCTCTCCGTTGATCTCGACCTCGACTATGTCGGCTCGGCCGATCCCGAAGAGGCACAGCGGCGTCGACCAACGCTGCTCGCCGAGCTTGAGCAGCTCGTTCGTCGAGCTGGGTACCGCGTGGAGCGTTCGCGCCAGAGCTACGCGATGGCGCACCTCGTCCTGCGCTACGAGAACACCGCCGCCAGGAGCGACGCGCTGAAGCTCGATCTCAACTTCCTCGATCGGGTGCCGGTCCTTGAGCCCGCGCGATTGCCGCTTTGGCATCCGTTCGGGGGTGACCTTGCTGCGCCTCCCGTTCTCACGTTCGCGGTCGAGGAGCTGGCTGCCAGCAAGATCATCGCCTTGGCACGGCGTGGACTCGCCCGCGACCTCTTCGACGTGGCGGAACTGGCACAACTTCCCGTGCTCGATTTGGAGGTCGTGCGCAGAGTGCTCGTCGTTCGCGGTGCTGCTTACCCGCCGCCATCTCCTGAGCGCTACTCGGCCAGGGCCGGCGAGCAGGTACGGCTCGTGGACTGGCGCGCCCAGGTCGTGGCCCTGGCGCGGCGTGACCAACCGGTGGAACTTGGCACCGCGCAAGAGCGAGCCAAGGCGCTGCTGAGCGTCGTGCTCGACCTCGAGCCTGCTCAGCGAGAGTTCTTGCGCGCCCTTGATGGCGGCACTGTTGACGCCGCTCTGCTTGGCGATCCTGACCTCGCAGCGAGGGTACAGGCCAATCCCGGCTTGCTCTGGCGGGCGCAGCGAGGCGTCGCCGGGCTCGAAGAACGCTAGCTGAGAGGCCTGGGGGGCGTCGGCAGGCTGTCGGCCACGTGGGCGAAGGTGCTGCACAGACGCCACTTCTGACGGCTGTGCAGGTCACCTGAATCTGTGCGTCACGCGCCGAGGCAGAATCCGACTCAAGGGCGGGAGCGCTGCGGTCGGGGAGCTTGTGCGCCGGCTGCGTTGTGTTACCTTTACTGCGTCTGGTTGTGTGGAGAAGGACACCATCGTGACTACGGCGTGGAGCACCGGGGAGGGCGGCCTGCACTTCGGATGGGATCGAGTGTTCACGCTCGCCGAAGTCGCGGCACTCGACGTCGATGCCCTTCGCGTTTGCGACGGCTACGAGTATCGCTTCTTCCGCAGCGGACGCATCACCTGGCTCTCTCTGGCGTCTGGTGACGAGCTCGAGGTCACGGTGCTCTCGGGACTACCTCAGGACAACTGGCAGCACTGTGACCGCTGTGGCTGCGCCGCCTGCGGCCCACTTGCCGGCGCACCGCAAACCGACGAACGGTAGCCAAGCCCATCTGCGCGCCTGATTGGCCAGCTGCTGTTTTCGAAGGGGACACAGGCGCACGCAGCGATCCGTGAACCCGCAGTGTGAACGCGGCGGCGGCGGGGCCGGCCTCATTCCGGCAACCTGAGACCCTCGTCCTCGAAGAGCCGGCGGCAGGCTTCGGCGACCTCGACGTCGAAACGGCCACGCGAGTTCGGCCCGATCTCAGCGAGCGCCTCCGCGAGCGGGAGCGCCGGCCTGTAGGGTCTGTGACTGATCATCGCTTCGACGACGTCGGCGACGGCGAGGACACGCGCCTCGGGGAGAATCTCGCCGCCGCCCAAGCCTTTCGGGTAGCCGGAACCGTCGAGGCGCTCGTGGTGCTGCAGGACGATCTCGGCGACGGGACCGCCGAAGTCGATCGGCGCGAGGATCTCGTAGGCCGCCTCCGCGTGCGCCTTGATGAGCGCGAACTCCATCTCTGTCAGCCTCGTGGGTTTGGAGAGGATCTCGGCCGGCACCGTGATCTTGCCGACGTCGTGCACGAGCGCCGCCGTGCGCAGCGTCTCGATCGCCTCGGCCGCCCAGCCCAGACGGGTGGCGATCTGGCAAGCGAGCTCGGCGACGCGGTGCTCGTGACTGGCGGTGTAGGGGTCGCGCATCGCCACCGTGGCGCCGAGAGCAGCGATCGTGTCGCTGAGGGCGCGCTGAAGCCGCGTCTCCCCTGCGCGCAGCGCCTCCTCCGCGCGCTTGCGCTCGCTGATGTCGACGTCGGCGTAGTAGACGCGGTCGAAGGTGTCTTCATGCCCAGGCACGACCGTGCAGGTCTCGAGGACGTGAATCTCCCGGCCCCTCAGCGAGAGATTGGCCTCCTCGAAGGTCGCCGACGTCTCACCCGAGAGCATCGCCGCCCAGAAACGGTAGATGCCACGGTCGCTCTCGCGCCGGTAGAGGTCGCTGTTGCGTGCCATGAGCTCCTTGGGGCTTTCGGCCTCGAAGAGCGTCACCGCCGCTCGGTTGGCGTCGAGCGCCCGCGAGAGTGCGATGCAGCGTGCGTACTCCTTGGGGTCAGAGAGCACGTAGGCAATGACGTCCTCTACTCCCGCGGCCAAGAGCTCCTCGAGGTGCGCCTTGACGGCGGAGTCGTCCTGCTCCCACATGGCGACCGGCGAGTCCTCGAAGAGCGAACGATAGCGCGCTTCACTCTCGCGCAGGGCATCCTCAGCCTGCGTGCGCTCGCTGATGTCCGTGATCGAACCCTCGAGGATCCCCGACTCGCGGTCGAGGGTGAGCGACGTGACGCAGGTCCTCACCTCGCCAAGCTTGTTCAGCATACGGCACTCGAAATCGGTCACGCGGCCGTGCGCCTCGAGCCGGCGCAGCATCTCCTCGCGTTCGCCCGGGTCGGCCCAATGGATGACGGACGGTCCTCCGATCACTTCTTCGCGGGTACGCCCAAAGATCTCCAGGAACCTCGGGTTCGCGTCCAGCACCTCGGAGCCGTCGAGCCTCGTGCGGAACATCCCCACCTCGGCGTTGTCGAAGAGGCTGCGGTACTTCCCCGCGCTCTCAAGCAGCGCGGCTTCAGTGGCTTTGCGCCCTGTGACGTCGCGGGAGAAGCCGCAGTTGTACTCCTTGCCGGCGAAGGTCACGTAGCTCGAGGTGATCTCGACCGGGAACTCGCTGCCGTCCTTGCGCCGATGCACGGATTCGATGGCGTAGGAGCCCTCACTGCGCAGCCGCTCCCAGACCTGTGCCATGCGCTCGGGAGTGGCGCCCGGATTCACCAGGCTGATCGACTCGCCGATGAGCTCATCCGCTCGGTAGCCGACCATCGCGCAGGCGGCCTCGTTCACGTAGACGAAGCGGTTGCTGGCGTCGACCCAGTAGGCGCCGTCGCGGTGCACGTCGACCGCGCGCTTGAGGAGGGCGTTCTCCTCTTCGGTGCGCCGCTGCTCCGTGACGTCATTGATGGTCGCGAAGATGCAGATCGGCTCACCGTCTTCGTCACGCATGACCGTGGGCGTGATCAGCACCGGGAAGCGCTCGCCGTCCTTGCGCATGAAGGTCAGCTCGATCCTCTCCGGCGCTCCCTCGAGGTCGGCGCGCAACTGGCGCTCGATGCGCTCGCGTTCCTCCGGCGGCCAGTAGGGATGAGGCAGGCCGACGCCGAGGAGTTCCTCGCGCGTGAAGCCGGTCATGGCGCAGAAGGCGGGGTTGACGTCGAGGTGGACGCCGGCAGGGCTAAGCAGCGCGAAGCCGTCCTGGAGGTGTTGCGTAGGAGTGTCAATGAGACGCCCGTGCGCCTGCCAGCGATCGCCTTCGAGGCCGGCGATGTGCTCGCGAGCGCGGTCGAGCTCGGCGCGCAGTTGCTCGCGCGCGAGACGCCCGCTGCCCGCTAGCTGGTGCCCTGCCATGCCTCCCCTATCGACCGGGCGGTCGAGTAGCTGAAGCATTTGCGAGCGTGGCGTCTCCCACCTGCGCGATCAGGCCAGCCGTGAGGCCGGATCTGGCTCCGGCCGGAGCTGGCTCAGGGCGGAAGCGCGCAACTGGCAGGAAGACCCGCGATGGGGGCCTCGGGGCTCGGCGAAGAGACGGCGTGCGTGCGGCAGTCGCGAACGCCTCAGGCACTGTCCACCCGGTGCCAGGGCCACTCCGGCAAGCGCTTGCGGTTCGTGATGAGCACGCTGACGCCGCCCCGAGGGTCCGTGCGCACCACGGAGCCGCAGCTGCAGCAGTAGATGGCGCCGTTCTTGGCCACGTGACGTGCCTCAATGCCGAGGGTCATCACTTCGGTTAGCGTGTACGCCTGCACGTGTTCGACAGCGCTCCTTCCTGCGCGGCATCTTTAGGCCGGGATGCGATACGGGAAGTATCGGTGCCGCACACGTGGCGCGGCAGCGAACATTCGTCCAGCGGCCGCTTCCGGCCGCGGGACCAACGGCCACGCCGGCATGCCTGCATGACGCGACCCAAGCATCCGCTCGGCACTCGGTGTTCCCGAGCAGCACACTCGGTGGCGTGGGCAGCGCGCCGGCGGCCGAGTAGCAAGACCTGCACAGGGGCGGCTTCCCTGAGCAAGACACGTCTTCTTAACCTCTAGCCCGTTCATTTGGGGTCGAACTGCTTGGGCCCGCTGGGAGACGCCGAGAGTGGCGCGGCGCTTCCCCGCCGCTTCCAGGCGCTCATCGTGACGCCGTCGGCCGCCACGACCCACAGGCAGAAGGCTCGCCGTTGACACCTCACGCGCCCGAGCGGAGGATGCGGTCAGGCGCCACTGGTGGGTGCTCTGACTTGTGGCGCGAAAGGCCGTCAGGAGGAGGTACCGCATGGCATCGTCCGCTCCGGAGGGACCGGGTCTCGCCCGTGGGGCGATTGGACTCCGGGAGGTCCTTTTCCAGTCGGTCACGCACATGGCGCCGGCGGCAGCTGTCGCCTTCTCCATCCCGGCCGGCGCTTCCTACGCCGCCGGCGCCTTGCCCCTCGCCACTCTGCTGGCACTCATCGCCTGCATCTTCGTCGCGCTGTCCATCGGCGAGCTGGCGCGGCATCTGCCCTCGGCGGGGAGCTTCTACACCTACGCCTCCCAAGGCATCCATCCCTGGGTGGGCTTCCTGGTGGCCTGGGCCTACGCCTTCGCTGAGGCCTTCATCGCCGCCTTCCTCTTCCTCGTGTTCGCCATCACGGTCTCGGGGACGCTGAACACGGAGTACGGCTGGTCGACCGGCACCTGGTGGATCTGGGTTGTGCTCTCGTCGCTGTTCGTCTTCGTCCTCGGCTACGTCGGCATCCAGATCTCGACCAAAGCCGGGACGATCATGGGCGTCTTCGAGATCATCGTGTTCGGCGCACTGGCCGTGTGGCTGATCGTGGAGGCGGGCTCGAGGAACACCTTGTCGGTCTTCACGACGCAGCATGCGACCGTGCAGGGATACGTGGGACTCTCCGGAGTCATCGCCGCCTGCGTCTACTCGATCCTGGCCTTCACGGGCTTCGAGTCGGCGGCGCCGCTTGCCGAGGAGGCCCGCGACCCCAGGCGTACCATCCGCAAGGCGGTGATCTACTCGGCGCTCGCCATCGGCGCCTTCTACGTGTTCACCACCTACGCTGCCACGGTCTACAGGGGTCCGGGCAACATGGCCGGTTTCGTTAAGCTCGGCAATGGCGACCCATGGACTTTCCTCGCCAGGGCCGTATGGGGAGTCGGCTGGCTGCTCGTGTTCATTGCCATCATCAACTCGGCCGTGGCCAACGCGAACGCCGGCGCCAACGCGACCACGCGCACCTGGTTCGCCATGGGGCGCATCCGCCTGCTGCCGGCCTTCATGGCCACCATTCACCCGCGCTTCAAGTCGCCACACATCGCCGTCATCGTGCAGTTCGTCGTCGCGCTGGCACTGGCCCTGTGGCTGGGCTTCCAGTACACGCCCTATACGGCCTTCATCCTCATGGCGACGATCTTCACGCTGATCCTCATCTTGATCTACATCGTCATCCTCATCGCCTGCATCACCTACTACTGGCGCTTCCAGCGGCAGCACGCCAATATCCTCATGCACGGCATCATCCCGATTCTCGGCATCGCCGTGTTCGTGCC
>Ga0209385_1001110_pt1 | contig 11338 bp, 8 predicted proteins | sample NGEPerB_FD_184506 | JGI IMG/M metagenome (GOLD analysis project Ga0209385, IMG submission 184506) | Arctic peat soil microbial communities from the Barrow Environmental Observatory site, Barrow, Alaska, USA - NGEE PermafrostAB12-B... | ecosystem: Environmental > Terrestrial > Soil > Wetlands >... | reverse complement strand
TAGGCCTTCTCCGACTGCGTGCCGCTGTTGTGGCAGGCGCCGCAGCGCCCCAGGTTCGGCAACTTGAGCGCGGCATCCTTGGCCTTCTCCACGTGGCACGGGATGCACATCTTGTGCATGGCGTCCTTGTAGGACGGGGCCCACTTGGAATCGAAGGTCTTCACGACCGGGTTGGCCGCCATCATGTCCTTGTCGTGGCACTGCGAGCACTTCTTCGTGGGCGTCACCCGGATCGGCTCGCCCTTGCCGTGGCACTGGGCGCACGAGGCGTTGCCGTGCAGGTCCGCCACGTGGGTTTCATGGTTGAACATCGACGTGGGGAGGAACATGTTCCCGTGGCACACCACGCAGGGGGTCCCCACGTCCCCCTTCTGGTGCAGGTGGTGGCAGAGGGCGCAGCTCTTGGGGCCGCCCGCCTCGTCCTGATGCTTCTTGTGGTCGAAGTAGACGTACCGCGGTCCGGGCCCGATCTGTAGGATGCTCGCGCCCACCGCCCGGACGGCGGGGGTGTTCACGGCCGGCTGCGCCTTGGGCGCCACCGTGAGGCCGAACGCGAGCGCCAGCACGAAGAGGAACGAGTACACCTTGGCGGCCTTGCGCCAACCTTCTCCCAACCACACCTGGGCGAACGGGGCGAACGCCGGCAACGCCGCCTCGCGGGCCTTGCGCTCGGCTTCCACCTCTTCGAGGCCGTGCGGGTCCACCGGGAACCGTTCCTGGATGAAGAAGAACACCAGCACGCACGCCGCCACGATGCCGAGGCTGATGGCGAACTCGGTCCACGCCGGGAAGTAGAAGCGGCGCGTGGCCCACACCTGGCTCAGGCCCGAGGCGTTGATGCGGTCCAGCACGAAGCCCAGCACCGAGCAGCAGGCAAGCAACCACATGCCGGTGAACGAGCGGCGGACCGCGGGAAGCGCCAGGAGGACCATGGGGATGACGGTGGACAGCAGCATCTCGGCGATGAAGAGGTTGGCGAGCCAGCTGCCGTCGAACACCATGGCCAACTTGCCCTGACGCAGCAGGTCCCCCATCTTCATGACGAAATAGCAGGCCAGGGCAATGCTCGCCAGGCGCGCCAGGCCGGCGAGCATCTCCATCTCGGGCTCTCGCTTGTAGAGCCAGCTGGTGACCGTAGATTCCACCATCACCATGACGATCCCGAGGCAGATGGCGGAGACGAAGAAGAGTTCGGGCAGAAGGTGGCTGTACCACAGCGGGTGGACCCGAAACGGCATGATGAGGAGCATGGTCCCCAAGGAGGACTGGTGGAGCGTCGAGAGCATGATCCCGAGGATCATGATCGGCAGCGCCAGCTTTACGAAGAACCGGTACGTCCTCTGAAAAGGGGTGCGCTCGAGGATCGTCGGCGTCACTTCCAGGGCCAGCACCGTGAGATAGAGCATGACGCACCACGCCACCTCGAAGAGCGCCGAATGGATGTTCCAGTAGATCGTAGCGTGCCAGATGTTCCAGGGCAGCCCGAGGTCGAACAGGAGCCCCACCGCCACGGCCCCGTAACCGAGGAACGCCGTGAGGATGGCGGGGCGCGCCGCGGCGTGGTAGCGCTCCCGGTGGAAGATGTGCACCACCGCCGCCATGACGAAGCCGCCCGCAGCCAGGGCCACGCCGCCCATCACGTCGAAGCCGATCCAAAGGCCCCACGGCGTCGTGTCCGAAAGGGCGGTGGAGACGCCCAGGCCCAGGGAAAAGCGCACGATCGCCACGGCTGCCGCCAACCCCGCGAGGATCCACATCAGGCCCTTGAAGAGGAACAGGCGCCTATTGTCCATGGGTGTCCTCCCCCGCAGTGACGGCGGCGGCCTTCTCGTCCATGAGCTTGCGGCGGCGCTCAATGATCCAGTAGAGGGAACCCATAAGGACCCCCATACCCAGGAACTCGAACGGAACCGCCTTCAGCGCCGCCCAGGTGAGAGGCGGGAGGGGCTTGTCGGAGAGCTCGCGCCCGTCGCCCCAGGCGAGGAAGTCCAGCGAGATGTCCGAAACGTAGAGGACCGAGTTGCCGCCCACCTGGTTCTCGCCCCAGATCTTCTGGACGTACTTCGACGGCTCGGCCCGCAGGCGCTTCTTGGCCTCGGCCAGCATCTCGCCCCTCGTGCCGAAGATCGTCGCCTGCGTGGGGCATGAAGCCACGCACGCCGGCTTGTCGATCTTGCCCGACTTGAGCGATGGGTAGCAGAGGATGCACTTGCGCACAGAAGGGGTGGCCGAGTCCCACTGGTAATGGGGGATGCCGTACGGGCACCCCAGCATGCAGTAGCGGCAGCCGAGACAGATCTTCTTGTCGTAGATCACCGGCCCTTCGGGGGTCTTCTGCATCGCCCCCACCGGGCACACGGAGACGCAGGCGGGCTCCAGGCAATGGCGGCACTGCTTGCGCACGAAGTGGTTGTCGGGCTTGCGGATGACCGTGGTCCACCGGTCCGCCGACAGGCCGTCGGGCGTTGACCCGGGCCTCGGCGGGGCGCCATCCGCCGGCAGGTCGTTGATCTTCTTGCAGGCGACGACGCACTGCTCGCAGCCGATGCACTTGGTCACGTCGGTCAGGATGCAGGGGTTCTCGATCATACCGGCTCACCTGCCTTCCCGAGGGCCGCACGCACCTTGTCGCCGCCGCCAGGAACGAAGTGCCATCCCAGCTCCCAGACGATGCGCGTGGAGGCGAAGAGCAGCGCGTGGGCGAGCTTGCTGAACGGAATCAGGACCAGGATCAGCTCCGCGCTCAGCAGGTGGCCGAGGTACATTAGCGTGAACGGCAGCGAGCTCCGTTCGGGGTGCGCCACGAGGTATCCGGTCAGGAACGCGGTGATGCAGAGGACGAGCAGCAGGTAGTCCTGCGGCCCGCTGAGAAAGCGCGCCGCACGTTCGAACAGCCGGTAGAGAAGGAGCACAACGAGGCCGGCGAGCGCGGCCAGCGTGAGAATGTCCGCGGCGACCGCAGGCAGCGTCGGCCAGGAGATCCCGGTGCCTCGCTCGATCAACGCCACGTGGCCGGCGAGAAAGAGCGGCACCAGCAGCATGCCGACGTGGAAGACCGCCGAGGCGATCGTGAAGGGGATGCGGGTCCCCCTGAGCGCGTTCACCGGCACGATCCACCCCAGGCTCTTCTTGAACATCCATCGCCACGGGACCTTCTGATCTCCGGCCATCCTGTGCGCGCGGGCGAGCTCGCCGATGGCGAGCGCCCACTGCCGCAAGGCGCCAACGGCGAGCACGCTGAAGGCAAGGTAGAGGAACGGCCCCCGCGCCCATGCCACCCACGTGTTCATCGCCCCTCCCCTTCGCCGAGGACGATCGCCTTGTAGAGGAGGTCGTGCAGGCCGACCACCTGGACACCCTCGAGACCGTGGTCCTCGCAGACCTCGCGCAATTGCTTCTTGCAGTTCGCACACGGGGCCACGACGTACGTCGCTCCGGTGCGGCGGATTTGCTCGGCCTTGAGCTTGCCCGTGACGCCCGTGCGATACCGGCGGATCTCGTCCACCGATACGGTGCCGCCGCCCCCGCCGCAGCAGTAGTTCTTCTCGCCCTTCGGCTCCATGTCCACGTAGTTCTTGCAGAACGAGCGCAGGATCTCCCGCGGCTGGTCAACGATCCACCCGGTGCGGGCGATGTTGCAGGGATCGTGGTAGGTGACGCGCTCCGTGATCACGTTGGGGTCCAGCTTGAGCTTTCCCTGCCGCAGCATCTCGACGGTGACCTCCATGATGTTGACCACCGGCAGCGCGCCCTTGGCGCCGGCGAACGAGGGCACGAAGAGCTTGGCGCTGCGCGAGGCGTGGCCGCACTCCCCGATGAGGATCTTCCGGCCGTTCAGCCGGCGGGTCTCGTCGATTTCCTTGTTGACGATCCGCTCGGCGCACCAGTCGCTGTAGAAGAGGCCGTAGTTGATGCCGTCGTAGTACCCGGTGCCGATCGTCCAGCGGTCCGCGTCGCCGGCGGCGTGGAACGTGAGGGCGATCCCCTTGAGGGTATCCGCCTCGAGCAGGTAGTCGCTCACCGCCGGGAAAAACACGAACTCCCGGCCTTCCTTGTCCACCGGGAACTCGACCCGCACGCCCTTCTCGTCCTTGATGTCGTCGGCGAGGAAGTCGAGCGTGTCGAGGAGCGCCGCCACCGGGATCGCGGACGTGTTGCCCGTCTTCCCCTCGAGCTGCTCGCGCGTGGCCACCACCAGGGCCTTCGGGGCGATGTCCATCTCCGAGAGGATGTAGCGGGAGAGGTGCGTCACCAGCCCGTGGTCGATCCCCATCGGGCATTCGAACGAGCACCGCCGGCACCCGGTGCAGTGGTACACCGATTCGGCCAGCTCGCTGATCTTCTCCTCCGTGAGGTACATGGCGCCGGTGACCTTGCTCTGGACCACGCCGCGGAACGTGAAGTGCCGGCGATAGATCTCCAGGAGGAGGTTGGTCCGGTAGCAGGGGACGTCGCGCGGGTCCTTCGTCGCGAGGTAGATCTGGCAGGCGCACGCGCAGTTCGCGCACTTCGCCCCGACGCGGGCGTAGGTGTCGACCAGGTGCCCGTAGTTCGTGTACTTGAGGACCGCCCCGAAGATCTCGAGGAAGCGCTTGACCCTGTCCCCGGGATACAGCCGCTCGAGGAAATAGCTAGTCCCCAGGAGCTTGTGAGGCAGCAACTTCGGCGCCTCGGGCGGCCGCGGCGCCCTGGCCTCCTGGCTCTGAGGCGCCGCACCCGGGTTCACCGCCGTTTTCTCTGCCATACCCCCCCTCGTCGTCCCTCCGGCCGGGGCCGGGGTCACCTTCCAGTAACGGGACGTCCGAGCGTCCCGCAACGCCTCCGGGCGCGGCCGGCAGCCGCACGAACCCGGGCATCCCCTTCTCGATCCGCGCACTCCATGGACTTACGCCACGCTCCCCCGTCGTTCCATCCCGCGCCGTGCCCCTGCGGGTGTCGCCGCGCAGCCCACCCCGGCGCCCTGAACTGCATGGACCATGCCACCGCTCTCGGCCGACGCAAGCAGGGGATCGCCCGCGGTTTCGTTACGCCTCCGTGACGGGTGGCTCGCCCACAACTGCAGCCACTCTTCCCCGCCGATCGAGCCTCCCCTCGCCAAGCGCAACTCTTGGGCGCCGATGCTGTCCAGCCGTCAGACTCTTGTTACGGCCGAGTAACAAGGGCGCCACGAACCGCGGGCGCGTGTCTGGCTCGCCCTCATAAATGGCTACAAGAAAAAGCTTTGAAGCGCCGGCGATAGCACAGCGCCCTCTGGCACAGGGGTTGCACAGCCAATGGCCGCGTTGAGCTGCGGGGGAGCACGCGATCGCGGGTCGTCTGGTCTTGTGCCGCCAGGATTTCGGCGGGCCCGCACTCGGGCGTTCCTCCCGATAGGCCCTGAATGAGTTTGATGGCGTTGTCCGGGTTGCGGTTGGAGATCCAGGCACCGAAAGGAGCTGCCATGAGTGAGGAGAGGAAGAAGAGAGAAACGCCGCTGTTGGACGAACTCGAGAGCGGACCGTGGCCGAGCTTCGTCAAGGAGATCAAGAAGTCCGACACAGCCATGGCCGACGACCTCCTCGGCGTGCTCGAGCGCTCGTACGAGGAGAAGATCGGGCACTGGAAGCACGGCGGTCTGGTCGGCGTCATGGGGTACGGCGGCGGTGTGATCGGGCGCTATTCGGACGTGCCGCAGGAATTCCCGGCCGTGGCCGAGTTTCACACGATGCGCATCAATCAGCCGGCCGGCTGGTTCTACACCTCGAAGGCGCTCAGGACGATCACCGACATCTGGGAGCGGCACGGTTCCGGCCTCACCAACATGCACGGGTCAACCGGCGACATCGTCCTGCTCGGCTGCAAGACCCAGGAACTCGAGCCGGTCTTCGCCGAGCTGACCGCGGCCGGGTTCGATCTCGGCGGCTCGGGCTCCGACATGCGCACCCCGAGCTGCTGCGTCGGCCAGGCGCGCTGCGAGTGGGCGTGCTACGACACGATGGGCGCGTGTTACGACTTCACCCAGACATACCAGGACGAGCTACACCGGCCGGCGTTCCCCTACAAGTACAAGCTGAAGTTCTCCGGCTGCCCCAACGACTGCGTGGCGTCGGTGGCGCGCTCCGACATGTCGTTCATCGGCGTGTGGCGGGACGACATCAAGGTCGACGCCGAGCAGGTCAAGGCGTACGCCGCCGGCGGCAAGCTCGACATTCAGAAGGACGTGTGCGACCGCTGTCCGACCGGCTGCATGAGCTGGGACGGCGCCACGCTCGCCATCGACAACGCCAACTGCGTGAAGTGCATGCATTGCATCAACGCGATGCCGAAGGCGCTCGCCCCAGGCGACGACCGCGGCGCGGCGATCCTCATCGGCGCCAAGGCGCCGATCGTCGGCGGCGCGTTGCTGGCCAGCGTGTTCGTGCCGTTCATCAAGATGGAGCCGCCCTACGAGGACATCAAGGAGTTGCTGTCGCGCATCTGGGACCTGTGGGCCGAGCACGGCAAGAACCGCGAGCGGGTGGGCGAGTTCATCCAGCGCGTCGGGCTCGGAAACTTCCTCGAGCAGATCGGCCTCGACCCCGTGCCGGAGATGATCACCGCGCCGCGCGCCAATCCCTACATCTTCTACCAGGACACCGTGGAAGAAGAGGCCTGAGCTTTAGAAAAGGAGATCATGCCCATGTCCGCCTCTCCCAGAAAAACCGATATCGGTCCGCCAAACTACGAGCAGTTCCTGCCCCCGGTCGTGAAGAAGAACTACGGCCAGTGGAAGTACCACGAGATCCTCAAGCCCGGCGTGATGGTCCACGTCGCGGCCTCGGGCGACAAGCTCTACACCGTCCGCGCCGCGTCCCCGCGCCTGCTTTCGATCGTCACGATCCGGATGTTCGCCGACCTCGCCGACCGCTTCACCGGCGGCTACCTGCGCTTCACGAGCCGCAACAACGTCGAGTTCCTCGTGAGCGACCCCGCCAACATCGACCCCTTGATCGAGGCGCTCCACACGGAGGGGTTCCCGGTGGGCGGTATCGGCCCGTCGATCTCCAACTGCGTCCACACCCAGGGTTGGGTGCACTGTCACTCCGCCGCCTCGGACGCTTCGGGCGTCGTCAAGTCGGTGATGGACGACCTCTACCCCCACTTCGCCAACATGGACATGCCGGGCAAGCTGCGCATCGCCTTCGCCTGCTGCCTCAACATGTGCGGCGCGGTGCACTGCTCCGACATCGCCATCCTCGGCATCCACCGCAAGGCCCCGAAGATCAAGCACGGCGACGTGCCGAAGATGTGCGAGATCCCGAGCCTCGTCTCCTCCTGCCCGACCGGTGCGGTACGCCCGGCCACGGTGGACGGCATCAAGTCGGTCGAGATCATCGAGGAGCAGTGCATGTACTGCGGCAACTGCTTCACCGTCTGCCCGGCGATGAAGATCGCAAACGCAGAGAACGACGGCATCTCGATCTGGGTCGGCGGCAAGGTCTCCAACGCCCGCACCGAGCCCAAGTTCTCGAAGCTCGCGATCCCGTTCCTGCCCAACAACCCGCCCCGCTGGCCGGAGGTGGTGGAAGCTGTCCGCAACATCGTGAACGCCTATGCCGCAAACGCCCGCAAGTTCGAGCGCATGGGCGAGTGGATCGATCGCATCGGCTGGCCGAACTTCTTCCGGGTCACCGGCATCCCGTTCAGCAGGTACCACATCGACGATTTCAAGCACGCCGGCGAGACCTTCAGGCGCTCCGTCCACATGCGGCAGATCTAGGAGGACCAAATGTCCGTCAGCGTTGATCAAGTTGCCGAGGCGATGTTCCAACTGGTGACGGAAACCCACGGCAAGAAGAGCCTCAAGGCCATGGACCTCACCAAGGCCATGATCGAGAAGTTCGGCGCGGCCGAGTGCGACAAGGAACTGTGCAAGCACGCGATCCGCCAACTGATGGACTCCGGCCGGTGCATCTATTCGTACCTCGGCGGGAGTTACATCACGCTGCCGCCGGACAAGGCCTGAAGCCACAGCGCACGACCCTCCGGGGCCACTCCGGCCCCGGAGACGATTCTTGAAAGGAGATCGCGATGGCCGACTCGAAGCAGAGCTCGACGGAGAGGATCGTCGAGATTCTCGAGCACTGGCAGGATGCGGAAAACCGGACGGTGGCGCAGACCACCGCGATCATCGCCAAGTCGGCGAACCCGCTCGTCAAGCTCGTGATGGACATCATCCGCCACGACTCGATCATGCATAACCGCGTGCAGCAGTTCATCATCGACAGCCTGACGGTCAAGGCGATTTCGCTGACGCCCGAAGAGCTGGGCGAAATATGGGAGATGGTGGAGCAACACATCGCCATGGAGCGGGAAACCATCGGCTACGGCGAGGAACTCACGAAGCTGTGCAAGCTCTTCGTCCAGTCGCACCTGATCGGCTACCTGCTCACCGACGAGAACAAGCACGAGAAGCTGCTCACGCAGCTCGAGGACTTCAAGCGCAAGCTCTACCCGTACGCGTGAGGGTCCGAGCCGGAAGATTGAGAGGACGACGATGGGCTTACTGAAGTCGGTGGCCAAGAAACCCCCGCTCCGCCTCGGGGGCAGCGGCGCCACCCAGGTGTCGAACCTGCGGCCGCAACAGGTCGAGAAGCTGGCGCCGTGCATCGGTCACTGCCCGAGCGGCAACGACATCCGCGGGTGGCTGACCACCATCGCGCTGCGGGAAAAGCTCGGCCTGAGCCTCGAGGAGGCCTACACCAAGGCGTGGCTTCTCGAAGCCGAGACGACGCCGTTCCCGGCCGTGATGGGGAGGGTGTGCCCGCACCCCTGCGAGTCGTACTGCAACCGCAAGGAGAAGGACGGCGCGGTGGCCATCAACTCGGTCGAGCGCGCCCTCGGCGACTGGGGGATCAGCCGAAACCTCGCACTCCCCACGCTCGACGCCGGCGGTCCGTTCGCCGAGCGCGTGGCCGTCATCGGCGCCGGCCCCGCGGGACTCTCCTGCGCCTACCAGCTGGCGCGCCGCGGTTACCCGGTCGTGGTCTTCGAAAGCTTGCCCAAGCCCGGTGGGATGCTGCGCTACGGCATCCCCGAGTACCGCCTGCCGCGGACGGTCCTCGATGCCGAGATCGGGAAAGTCGCCGACCTGGGCGTCGAGATCCGCTGCGGCACGACGATCGGCAAGGAGATCACCCTGGCGGAGCTGCACGAGCAGTTTCAGGCGGTGTTCGTCGCCATCGGCGCGCACCAGGGCAAGAAACTCGGCCTCCCCGGCGAGGAAGGCCCGGGCGTGTACACCGGCACCGAGTTTCTGAACAAGGCGAACTCCGACGGCAAGGTGGCCATCGGCGCGAAAGTGGTGGTGATCGGCGGCGGCGACACGGCGGTCGATGCCGCCCGCGTCTCGCTGCGCCTCTCGTCCGACTCCGCCTCGATGTCCCGGCGGATGGGCGCCGAGGTGACGATCCTGTACCGCCGCACCCGGGCGGAGATGCCGGCGATCGACCGCGAGATCGACGAGGCCCTCGAGGAGGGCGTCAAGATCGAGTACCTCGCCGCGCCGCTGCGCGTGCTGCGCAATGACGACGGCTCGCTACGCGCCATGGTCGTGCAGCGCATGCAGCTCGGCGAGCCCGACGCCTCCGGACGGCGGCGGCCGGTGCCCGTCGAGGGTGACACCTACGAACTGCCGGTGGACACGATCCTCACCGCGGTGAGCCAGGAGCCGGACTGGGCCACGCTCGGCGAGATCGGCGTCAAGGGCTCGTGGATCGCGGCCGACGAGTGGGGCCGCACTGGAATCGACGGCGTCTGGTCGGGCGGCGACTCGCTCGGCCTCGGGCTGGCGACGATCTCGATCGGTCAGGGGCGCAAGGCGGCCGAGGGCATCCACGCCGCGCTGCGGGGCCTGGAGCCCAAGGCGCCGCCCGCGCTGCCCGTCGTGGGCCCCGAGAGGATCAAGATGGACCAGTACGACGCCAAGCCTCGCGCCGAGCGCCCGGTCCTGGCGCCGGCGGAGCGCCTCGCCCGTCCGATGGACGAGGTGGACCTCGGGATCACCGCCGAACAGGCGCTGGCGGAGGTCACCCGCTGCTTCTCGTGCGGCAAGTGCTTCGGCTGCGAGAAGTGCTGGATGTACTGCCAGTCCAACTGCTTCACCAAGGTGTCGGATCCTGTCCTCGGGCACTTCTACAAGGTCAAGCTCGAGGTGTGCGACGGCTGCAGAAAGTGCGCCGAGGAGTGTCCCTGCGGCTTCGTCGAAATGGTGTAGACGAATGCAGACCCCGGCCGCGCAAACGACGCTGGCACGCCTGGTAGTGGCCGGGCTGGCCGGGGATACCGGCAAGACGCTGATATCCACCGGCCTCGTCCGCGCACTGCGCCGACGTGCGCTGCGCGTCGCGCCGTTCAAGAAGGGGCCGGACTACATCGACGCCGCCTGGTTGACCGCCGCGGCCGGGGCCGCGGCGCGCAACCTCGACACGTTTCTGATGCCGGCCTCGGCGATCCTGGCCACGCTCGCGCGCGCCGCCGGCCGGGCCGACATCGCGGTCATCGAGGGGAACCGCGGCCTGTTCGACGGCATGGACGCCGAGGGCTCCCACTCCACGGCCCAGCTCGCCAGGTTGACCGGCACGCCGGTGGTGCTGGTGGTCAACGCCGCCAAGGTCACCCGCACCGTTGCGGCCCAGATCCTCGGCTGTCAGGTGATGGACCCCAAGCTCAACCTCGCCGCGGTGATCATCAACCGCGTTGCCAGCCGCCGGCACGAGGCGGTGATCCGCGAGGCGATCGTGCAGACGACCGACGTGCCGGTGCTCGGGGCGGTACCGGCGCAGGAGACGCTGGAGCTGCCGAGCCGGCACCTGGGCCTGGTCCCGGTGGCCGAGCACCCCAGGTCCGAGGAGATGTTGGAACGCGCCGCCGATCTGGTGGCCGAAAGCGTGGACCTCGACGCGTTGCTCGCGGTGGCCGGCGAGGCACCCCGGATGGAGGCGCCGGCGGCGGCGCCGGCGTCAACCTCCGCCGGAACCAAGGTGCGCATCGGCGTCGCCCGCGACGTCGCCTTCTCCTTCTACTACCCCGAAAACCTCGAGGAACTCGAGCGGGCGGGGGCCGAGTTGGTGTTCGTCTCCCCCCTCGCCGATGCCGCGCTCCCCAACGTAGACGCGCTCTACCTCGGCGGCGGCTTCCCCGAGGTCCACGCCGCCAGGCTGGCCGCCAACCGGGGGTTCCGCGAGGCGCTCGGCCGCCGCATCGCCGCCGGCCTGCCGGTGTGGGCCGAGTGCGGCGGGCTCATGTACCTCGCGCGCGAGCTCGTGGTCGGGGGCGTCGCTCATCCCATGGTGGGCGCGATCCCAGTCTCCATCGAGCA
>Ga0209385_1001109_pt1 | contig 11338 bp, 6 predicted proteins | sample NGEPerB_FD_184506 | JGI IMG/M metagenome (GOLD analysis project Ga0209385, IMG submission 184506) | Arctic peat soil microbial communities from the Barrow Environmental Observatory site, Barrow, Alaska, USA - NGEE PermafrostAB12-B... | ecosystem: Environmental > Terrestrial > Soil > Wetlands >... | reverse complement strand
TGGTGATGCTGCTCTACGCCGTAGTACTGATTTACGGGGTTGCCGTGATGCGTTCGGTCATCGAAGAAAAAAGTTCGCGCATCATAGAGGTGTTGCTCTCGTCCGTGACCGCCAAAGAACTGCTGGCCGGAAAAATCCTCGGCGTCGGCGCGGTTGGGCTGACCCAGATTTTGATTTGGATCATCTTCGCGGTGGCGTTCGCCGTCTCGGGCATGATGGCAGCCAAGTCGTTCGTGTCGGAGATTCACATCCCGACCGCCGGCTTCATTTTCTTCGGCGTGTTTTTCCTGCTGGGATATTTTCTGTACAGCGCCATGTACGCCGCTATCGGTTCCATGGTGACCACCGATCAGGAAGCGCAGCAGATGCAGTGGCCGGCCATGGTGCCCATCATCCTGGCGGTATTCTTGATGAATCCCGTGATACAACAGCCAAACTCGCAGCTCGCCTTCTGGCTGTCCATCATTCCGTTCTTCGCGCCCATTCTCATGCTGGTTCGCATCCTCGTCGAGGAGCCACCGGTATGGCAGTTGGCGTTGTGCCTGGGTTTGATGCTGGCCACCATCTACGGCCTGCTGTCGCTTGCGTCGCGCATCTACCGGGTCGGCATTCTGATGTATGGAAAGCGGCCCACTCTTCCCGAGTTGCGCCGCTGGCTGCGGTACACAGGTTAGAATTCTCGCGTGCCCAATCCAACCAGCGCAGCCGCCGGGGAGATCCACCAGTTCCGCCTCACGCTGCTGCAACGGATGCAGCTCACGCTGGTATCGTGGATCGCGTCTGCGGTGGTGGGCCTCATCGGGCGGACGCTGCGTATGACCATCACCTACGAAGAGGGCTCCATTCGCGGCCTCGACAGCATTGCTCCCGGCATTTATCCCTTCTGGCACCGCTGTGTGCTGCCCGCGACTTGGCTGTTCCGCAATCGCGATATCGGAGTACTGACCAGCCTCAGCCGCGACGGTGAATATATTGCGCGCGTGATTCGCCGCTTCGGGTTTGTACCAGTTCGCGGGTCCAGCTCGCGCGGAGGCCAGCGCGGTCTGCTGGAAATGGAGACGATGGTAAAAGCCGGGGGCGCCGTAGCTTTCACCATTGATGGTCCCCGCGGTCCGCGCTACGTCGCCAAAAAAGGCCCGGTGACGCTGGCGCGCCTAACCGGCATCCCCATCACTGCGTTCTACGTTGCCGTGGAGAAGGCCTGGGTCTTGAAGACCTGGGACGCCATGCTCATTCCCAAACCGTTTTCGCGCGCCTATGTGCGGGTGGCGAAAAACATCTTCGTGCCGCCCGATGCCGATGATGCGGCGCTGGATCGCTATCACGCCGAGATGCAAGCCTCGCTGGAGCGCATCACCGGCTTCGCGGAATCGCAGTTTTCCGCACGTCACGATTGACACCCGCTTTCACTCTCAGTACAGTCGAATCTCATCCTGAACCAACTTGGTCCGGGATTGTTCCTTGCCAATTCGTGTTCGCGCGTTCCGTCATCTCACCGGCGGAACTGGGAAGCGGGTGAAAAGCCCGCGCTGCCGCGCAACTGTAAGCGAGTCTTTGGTGGATCGGCCACTGTTCCAACGGGAAGGCCACCGCCGTCGTCCGCGATGCAAATCGCAACTCGCAAGCCAGGAGACCGGCGCGAACTACGGGGGCCCCGGCGCACGCCGACTTTGCGTGCGATGGGAGTGCCCTGATCACCAACCCCTTTCGCGTGTAAAGGAAGAGTGTCATGTCCAGCGTTCGTCTCTTGACCATTGTTCGTGGATTTCTCGTCGCACTGCTGTGCTGCACAGCAGCCTTCGCATCCGATTTCAAAGTGTCAGTGGAAAGCCCTGCCGGCGGGCGCGTCTCCGGTGTGCAGGTCAGCTTGTTTCGCATCGGCGACAACGCCGGGGTAGGAGTGCAAACCACCGCCGGCGATGGTACAGCAACGTTTCCGCATCTCGCCGACGGGCAGTATCGTCTGGTGGTGCTCGCACCGGGATTCGCCGAGCAGTCGCTGCAAGTTTCCCTTCCACAGACGCAGTCGCTGACCGTCGAATTGAAGCTCGCAACCACGCCGCAAACCGTGGTCGTCTCCGCCACCGCAACGCCAGCCACCGCGGAGCAGACAGGTACTTCGGTCGGAGTGCTCACCAGCGAGCAACTGAACGCGATCAATCCCGTTTCCGCCCCTGATGCCTTGCTCTACATTCCCGGAGCCATCGTCAGCAGCACCGGACGGCGCGGCAATCTCGCCAGCTTGTTCGTTCGCGGCGGGGAATCCAATTACAACAAGGTGCTGGTGGACGGCGTGCCCGTGAACGATCCCGGCGGCATCTTCGATTTCGGCGTGGTTCCCATGAACAACATGGACCGGCTCGAGGTGGAACGCGGTCCCGAGAGCACGGTATACGGATCGGATGCCATGACCAGCGTGGTGCAGCTTTGGACCGCGACCGGCAGCACGCGCACGCCGGAGATTCAATTCGGAGCCGACGGCGGAAATTTCTCCACCGCTCAGGGCTACGCTTCGCTGGCGGGAGCCCGCGGAATCTTCGACTACAACGTCTTCGCCAACCAGTTCAACACGCAAGGCCAGGGAGTGAACGACGCCTATTCGAACTCGCTGCAAGGCGGAAACCTGGGCGTGCGACTTTCCGATCGCGTGGCATTTCGGCTGCGCGCACGCCACTACAACAGTTGGACGGGCATTCAGTCGAACTGGTGGTTCAACGGGAATCCCGAGCTGCCGCCGGACCCGAACCAATACGCGCACCAGAACAATTTCCTGGCCAGCGGCGATCTTACGATCAGCGGGCCGGGCGCGTGGCAGCACCAGTTCAGCGGCTTCGAGTACCACCACGTCGCGCTTAACGTGAATCCCCTCGACGATCTTGACCGGCCATTCGACAGCGCCTTCAACAGCCTGGCCAAGTACAACCTCGCCGGTTTCGCTTATCAGGAAATCTACAGCCCGCGGCCGTGGGCGCAAACCACGCTGGGTTACAACTTTCAAGACGAGAACGGATACATCAACAACAATTCGGACTTTGGAATCAGCACTACTCACGGTCTGCGCTTCAACAACTATATGTTCGCACAGCAGACCATCGTGTGGCGGCGGCTGTCGGTTCTCGCGGGCGTTGGCTACGTCAACAACAGCAGCTTTGGCGGCAAAGTCAGCCCGCGCGCTTCCCTGACGTTCCTGGCGCTACGCGGAAACACCCTCTTCAGCGGTACGCGCCTGCACTTTGGCTACTCCGAGGGAATCAAGGAGCCCAGCTTCGAGCAAACCTTTGGCATCACCGGTACGTTTCCCACGCTGCCGAATCCCAACCTGCAACCGGAGCAGAACCGGGCCATCGAAACCGGCGTGCTGCAGTCGCTGTTCAACAACCGCGTGTCGCTCAGCGCCGTGTATTTCCACAATCAGTTTCGCGACCAGATCGAGTACGTGTACAACTCCGATACCAACACCAGTCAATACGTCAACTTTAATCGTGCGATGGCGCAGGGCGCCGAGGTGGTGTTGAGCGGCCGTGTTGCCAACCATCTGTCGGCGACCGCCGCTTACACCTACACTTCAACCCAGATTCAGCAAGCGCCGCCTTGCGATCCCAATGCGGGTTGCGATCCGCGCATTTACGGCACGGGAGCTCCGCTGCTGCGCCGTCCCAAGCAAGTGGGCATGATGCTGCTGACTTATACCCGGCAGCGCTGGGGCGGATTCCTCGGCGGCACCGCAGTCGGGCAGCGCCCGGACTCTGACTTCCTGTTCGGATACATTCCGCCCATCTACTATGCCGCGGGTTATGCCCGCCTCGATCTCGGCGGCTGGTACGCCATCGGCCACCACGTCACGGCATACGCGAATGTGAATAACGCGCTGAACAATCACTACAACGAGGTGTTGGGATATCCCGCTCTGCGGGCCAGCTTCCGCGCCGGGATGCGGTTCAGCTTTGGGGGAGAATGAGCGACGATTGGGTGAGTCGGGACTTTAAAAGGGGTGTGAAAGACCTGTGCCGTCCCTGAAGGGACTCGTGAGTTTTTTCTCGCTTTACCCAGGACTTACGTCCTGGGCTAAAACCAGTTCCGCACCTACGGGGCTGGATTCTTCGCCAGCAAATTCCACTTGGCAAATGCCATCTTTAGCCTTCACGCGGCTCTTTACGTCTTCTTCAGAACTCAAGCTGCGAACCCAAGGTGAGAAAGCAGATCGCCTAAATCTTGCCAACTCCAGCCCGAAGGGCGGAACAATACTAGCCCAGGGCGTGAGCCCTGGGTAAAGTTGAAAATGAAGTCGAGTCCCTTCAGGGACGGCACAGTTCTGGCAGATCTCTTTAGGACAACTTACTCTTTCCCTTTTCCCACTGTGACGTGGTTGCGATATTTCACCCGCATTTCCCGCAGCTTGTCCACGTGCTGATCGCTGAGCGGTTGCTGCTTACCCAGCAAATGCGTCACCAATGCGATCTTGGCAAAATGTTCCACGGTCTCCATGTTCATGTAGGCGGTCAGCAAGTCCGCTCCGCACGTGACCACGCCGTGGTTCGCCATCAGGATGGCATCGTGCTCGGCAACCAGTGGAGCCAGCGCTTCTGCCAGCTCCTGCGTGCCGGGAGTTTCATAGTTCGCCAGCGGCACCGAACCCAGGGTCACGATAATCTCCGAACACAACGCACTGTCCAGCGCCATACCGGCAGCCGCATAGCCGGTCGCAGTGGGAGGATGCGCATGCACCACCGCGCCAACATCCGGACGCAGGCGGTAAATCAACAGGTGCATGGCGAGTTCGCTGGACACGCCCCGGCAGCCACTCACTTTGTCGCCGCGCTGGTCCACTATGACCAGGTCGTCCGCTTCCATCAGCCCCTTGCTCATGAGGGTCGGTGTGCACAGAACATTTCCGTTTTCCAGGCGCACGGAGAGATTGCCATCGGTCGCGGCCACCAGACCGGTCTGGTGAAGCATCTTGCCGAAGCGGACAATCTCGTCCCTGTGTTGTTGCTCGGTCTTCATGAATTTGGGCCCGGATGCGCTGGAAAGGCTTAGATTGCTATCCTACCGCAGGAAACGGTTTCCGCAAAAGGGAAGTCATAAACTGGCGCGGGCGAGTGCACGCTCGGTTCGCCCGAAAATCGTTTACCACGGAGGACACGGAGTTTTTGGCTTCTTTCGAATCTTCTCTGTGATCTCCGTGCCTCTGTGGTTAATTTTCATTCCTATAGGTGGGCCGCAGGAGACACTCAGGCATAATCGCTTTGTGCTGGTTTCCGATTTCGATTACCGCCTGCCCGAGGAACTGATCGCCCAGGAACCGCTGTCCGACCGGGCGGCTGCGCGGCTGTTGCGCCTCAGCCGCAGTGACGATCGCCTCGACGACCTCGTGTTTCGCGACTTTCCCCAACTGCTGCGGCCCGGCGATTTGTTGGTTTTTAACAATACCAAGGTGTTGCCCGCGCGTCTTTTCGGACATCGTAGCGGCTCGCGTGCGCAACGGCTCTCGACCCAGAATCCCGCGACGAAAGACTTCCTTCGCGGCCGGGTCGAAGTGCTGCTGACAAAACAGCTCTCTGCCCATCCGCCGGAGTGGGAAGCGCTGGTTCACCCCGGCCGCAAACTCGGGGTGGGCGAGCGGATTTATTTCGGTGGGGAGGCCGATGAATCGTCACATGAACTCGCGGCCGAAATCGTGGGCCGTGGAACTTTCGGCGAGCGCCATCTTCGCTTCGATCCGGTGGACGACTTCTTCGGCGTGCTTAATCGCATCGGCCACATTCCCTTACCGCCCTACATCGATCGGCCTGACACGCCGTCGGACCGGGAGTGTTACCAGACGATCTACGCCAAACCGCTCGGCTCCGTCGCCGCGCCGACGGCGGGCCTGCACTTCACGCCGGAAATTCTTGAGCGCATACGCGAGCGCGGAATCGAGATGGCCGAGATCACGCTGCATGTAGGCCTCGGCACGTTTCAACCGATCCGGGTGGAAGTGGTTGAGGAGCACAAACTGCATCGCGAGTGGTACGAAATCTCAGCCGATGCTGCGCAACGCATCCAGAGCGCACGCGAGGAGGGTCGGCGAATCGTGGCCGTGGGCACCACAACGGTGCGTACGCTCGAATTTGCTGCACGCACTGGCCCACCCAAGCAAAACCAGCTTGGAGCCTGCCCTGAGCTTGCCGAAGGGTGGGGCACCCCCGATGGCCGCATCGCAGCCCAGAGTGGCGAGGCTGACATCTTTATCTATCCGGGATTCGAGTTCCGCGTCGTCGGCGCCATGCTGACTAACTTCCACTTGCCGAAATCGACGCTACTAATGCTGGTCGCAGCTTTCGCCGGGCGCGAGCGAATCTTGCGGGCTTACGAACACGCCGTTCGCCAGCAATATCGGTTCTATTCGTATGGGGATTGCGTGTTTGTGGAGTAGGGCGCGCCTTCCGAATCCGCGCTGATGGCCAGGAATTGGTGGTGCAATGAGCTGTTATCGAGAGTAATGACGAGGCCGCTGATGAAGTATTCTCGACGCTATACACTCTGTATGGGAAGAAACGGCAAAAAACATGCGAATCATTCTTGACTCTAATGTCTATGTGGCAGACTTCCGCATGGAGGGAATCGCTTTTTCTAACCTGTTCGATTTCATCCGAAAGACACGATCAACACTCGTTCTTCCGCGAATAGTGCGGGAAGAAGTTGTGCATCGGTACATAGAGCGGTTTACGGCCCAGGTACGTGAAACCGGGAAATCTTGGAAGTTATTTCGATACCTCATGCTGGACCACGATCCCGCTGAATTTCAGAAGCCCGACCTGAAGTATCAAGTGCGCGAATTGAGAAAGAGACTCAGGACTCCAGTGAAAGGAGTTGCTATTCAATACTGCCCGGACGTTTCTGGGGTGGATATCAATGAGGTTGCGATAAGAGGCATTAGGCGCATTCCTCCGGCGAGTCTAGCTGGCGAAGAGCTGCGCGATGTGATCATTTGGTATCAAGTTCTTTCTGTATCCAAAGGTGCAGGTGACATGACGGCCTTTGTCACTAGCGATTGCGGATTCTGGGACGGAGAGTCGTTAAAGGCTCAAATACAGCAAGATATCATCGGCTCCAAAGCCAAAATCGAGGTGTACAAGGGCATTGACAGCTTTATCAAAGCCAATTCACCTCGGCACACTGAGCTAACGACTGAGTCAGCAACTCAACTCGTTCCTGCTTCATTGTTTTCGGAACTTGTTGCCCCGGTTTTCGCAACGAGCCTCAAACGGGCCGCCCGTTCATCCCTGATGTACGAAATTTTTGGTTGCTATGGCGGAAATGTCGGTGTCCTTGAATTGAAGCCAATGGCATCAAGGTTTCTGGATGGCACGATATATGAAATTGACCCCACTGTGAGCTTTGTCACCGCGATATATGAATACAAAAGCAACGCTGTGCTAAAGCTTGGCCCTGATCCCGCTTGGAACGGGCCGACCGGCACTTCTTTGATGGGAATCTCATCCCTGTCCGCCAATCCGCTGTGGTTATCAACTCAGGAAAAGATAGCCTCGATGAAGGATTCAGAGCGAGTCAAAGAAGTGACCGCCGTCGGGCGTGCTTCAGTCTCCGCTCGTATGGTTAGCGGCCTGGTTACAGAAAAAGCCATGGAAAACTTTGCTCTCACCAAGGTTGAGATTGAGGACAAAGAAGTTGAGATTTCTGAGGTGATTGGTCCCAGAAGACCTTGGCTGCGAGCTACGACCAAAGAAACGTCACGCTAGCACGAAACGCCAAGGCCGATTAGGCGTCACCGTCCAGTGTCAAGCGCTTGGTCACCATTGTTGCATCAAAGATGCCTTCAGCGGCGTTCATCATACTTGGAGCGTTTTCTGTGACAGGGTTCGCCGCGACTTGTTAGAATTTTCTCTTGCCCTCCACTCGCAAAACCGCAAAATCCGCAACCGTCTCCAGCGCCGCGAAACCGGCAACCGCAGCCAAGGCCACCGTTGCCGTTCCCGCTGAGCCGACGGGGTCGAAAGGCCGCATCTACCTGATCGACACGATGTCGTTCATCTTCCGCGCCTACCATGCCATGGCGCGGCAGCGGCCCATGTCCACCAAGACCGGCATCCCCACCAGCGCAACCTTCGTCTTCGTCAACATGCTGCGCAAGCTGCGAGCGGACTTCGAGCCGCAATACCTGGCCGCCGTTTTCGACGTGGCCGCGCCCACTTTCCGCGATGAGCAGGCCACCGCCATGCCCAGCCTGCGCAAGTTCGACAGCAAGACGCAGACCTATGTTGACGTGGCATATGACGGCTACAAGGCCAATCGCGCCGAGATGCCAGCAGATCTTGCGCAGCAAATTCCCTACATCCGGCGCGCGCTTGAGGCTTATCGAATCCCCATGATCGAGGCTTCGGGCTTCGAGGCCGACGACGTGATTGGCACCCTGGCGCGACAAGCAGCGGACGCGGGCTACTCGGTGTTTGTCGTCTCCAGCGACAAGGACATGATGCAACTGGTCAGCGAGCGCACCTGTGTGCTCAACCCGCCCAAAGACAATCTCATCTGCGACGCCGCCAAAGTGGAAGAGATCCTGGGCGTGCCGCCGGACAAAGTGGTGGACGTAATGGCGCTGCGCGGCGATGCCATTGACAACATCCCGGGCGCACCCGGCATCGGCGACAAAGGTTCGGTGGAACTGATCCAGCGTTTTGGCAGCGTGGAGAATGCGCTGGAGCACGCAGAGGAAGTCGAGCGCAAAGCCTACCGCGAGTCGCTGCAGAACAATCGCGACATGATCCTGCTGAGCAAGCAGTTGGCGACGATCAAGACCGATGTTGCCGTCGGGTTCGAGCCTGAAGCCATGCGCGCGCAGGAAGCCGATGCGGCCGCCGCCCGCGCTTTGTTTACCGAACTGGAATTTACGACGCTGGTCCAGGACTTTCTGCATGAAAGCGTTGAACTCGGCGAGACCGACTATCGCGATGCTCAATCCGCAGCCGAGGTTGAGGCTGTTGTGGCGCTCGCAAGCAAGCCAGGGGCGGTGCTCGCCATCGCGCTAGAATCGGCGGTGCAGCCAACCGATGTTGCCGAAGAAGAAAGTGAAGAGGAGCAGGGCAACGAACAGCTCTCCCTGTCAGCGACGCCGCAGATCGCGCCCGTACCGGCAACTCTGCGCGTGGCGATTTCTGCCGAGCCGGGAAAGGCTCTGACGCTAGCCCTGGATGACTCGGAAGTTGCCCAGCCCCTGAAGCGGGCGCTTGCCGATGAGACGATACCAAAGACCGTACACGACTATAAGTCGGCAATGCATGTCTTCGGCGAGCACGGCCTGACGCTCGCGGGCGTGCAGCACGACCCCCTGCTGTACAGCTACTTGCTCGATCCGACATACCCGAACGCTGCGAGCTACGGGTTGTCGCAGACCGCCCAGCGGCACTTCAGCTTGATATTGGGTCCTTCTCCCGCAGAAGCGGCCGATGTCACGTTGCGGCTCACCGGCAAGTTGCGCGGCGAAGTCGAGAAGACCGGACTGCGCAAGGTTTACGACGATATCGATTTGCCGCTGGCGGCGGTGCTGGCGCGTATGGAAGAAGCCGGCGTCAAGCTCGACTGCGATGTGCTGGCCGCGATGTCACAGCGTCTGGAGCGCGAGATCAACTCCAAGGCGCGCGAGATTTACGACAAGTCGGGTTTCGAATTCAATATCAACTCTCCCAAGCAACTGGGCGACGTGCTGTTCAACAAGCTGAACTTGCCGAAGCCGTTCAAGTACGGCAAGGGCAAGACCATTTCAACTGCGGTGGATGTGCTGGAAGGCCTGGCCGGCGAACACGAAGTCCCGCGCATGGTGCTGGATTACCGTCAGCTCTCGAAGCTTAAGTCCACCTACGTGGACGCCCTGCCGGTGCTGGTCGACTCGTGCACCAGCCGGTTGCACACCACGTTCAACATGGCCGGCTCCGCCACCGGGCGGCTCTCGTCCACGAATCCCAACCTGCAGAACATTCCGATTCGCACCGAGCTTGGCCGCGAAATCCGCGCTGCCTTCATCGCCGAACCCGGACACGTGCTGCTGGCCGCCGACTATTCACAGATCGAACTGCGTCTGCTGGCGCACTTCTCCGGCGACAGGCTGCTGGTCGAGGCGTACCGCACCGGCGAGGACATTCACACCCTTACGGCGTCGCAGGTATTCGGCGTGCCGCCCCTGATGGTCAATCCGGAACATCGCCGTCGCGCCAAAGCGGTAAACTTCGGCATCGTTTATGGGCTGTCTCCCTTCGGACTGTCGCAACAGCTCGGCATTGACACCAAGGAAGCCAAACGCTTCATCGATGCCTATTTCGAAAAGTACAGCGGGGTGCGCGAGTTCATCGACGCAACTCTGGAACAGGCCCGCCGCGACCAGAGAGTGACCACGCTGTTTGGGCGGGTGCGTCCCATTCCCGACATCCACAGCAAGAACGCTAATCTGCGCGGCTTTGCTGAGCGCACCGCGGTAAACACGCCGCTACAGGGCACTGCAGCGGACCTTATCAAGATCGCCATGATTCGCATCGACGCCGACCTGCGCGAGCGCGAGTTGCGTTCAAGAATGCTGCTCCAGGTCCACGACGAACTGGTGTTCGAAGTTCCCGAGGATGAAGTGGACACCGTGAGGCGTCTGGTCAGCGAGCGCATGGAGAACGTGCACGCGCTCAAGGTGCCGCTGAAAGTGGACGTTGGTGTGGGACTAAATTGGCGGGACCTGGAATAGCTGCGCTTCCAGAGCAGCTTTGGTCTATGGAGCCCTTCTCGTCTTCTCCGTGCCTCTGTGGTGAATCACACGCCGATTGCCTGCTGGATCGCATTCGCGATGGCATCGGTGTGGCGGCGCATTAGTTCTTCCGTTTCCGCCTCGATCATCACGCGCGCCAGCTTCTCGGTACCCGAGTAGCGAACCACCACGCGGCCATTGCCGTCGAGGTCGCTCTCGGCGGCGCGGATGGCATCCATCACCGCAGGGAGTTGCTCCAGCGGCGACTTCTCGCGCACGGGAACATTCTTGATCTCCTGCGGGAAGACTTTCATGTCGGCAACCAACTCGGCCAGCGGCTGTCCAGTACGCGCAATTACTTCCAGCACACGCAGCGCAGTCAGTATTCCATCGCCCGTCGTCGTGTCCATGTCACGGAACAGAATGTGCCCTGACTGTTCGCCGCCCAGTGTCGCTCCGGTCTTCAGCATTTCTTCCAGCACGTACTTGTCGCCGACCGGCGCGCGCAACATGCGAATGCCGCTGCGCTTGAGCGCCGCTTCCAGTCCCATGTTCGACATGGTTGTGGCGACGACCGTGTCGGCGTGCAAACGAACATGAGTCTTCATGTCG
>Ga0209385_1001108_pt1 | contig 11340 bp, 8 predicted proteins | sample NGEPerB_FD_184506 | JGI IMG/M metagenome (GOLD analysis project Ga0209385, IMG submission 184506) | Arctic peat soil microbial communities from the Barrow Environmental Observatory site, Barrow, Alaska, USA - NGEE PermafrostAB12-B... | ecosystem: Environmental > Terrestrial > Soil > Wetlands >... | reverse complement strand
TGTTCGCCGACATCGACGCCGACGACACGGTCGTCACCATCGGCGCCGCCCTGCGCAACGACGTGCTGGTGCATCCGGCCACGGCAACGAACGTCGCCGCCTCCCACCTCGCGCAGCGCGGCGACGTCGCGGCCGCCTTCGCTTGCGCCGAGTACACGCGCAAGGAAACGTTCCGCTGCCACCGGCACTCGTCGGTTCCGCTGGAGACCCGCGGCCTCGTCGCGCAGTGGAATGCGGATGCGCAGCGCCTGCAGGTGTGGGGTGCCACCAAGGTGCCGTTCTTCAATCGCAAGGTGCTCGCCGGCATGCTGGGGCTCGAGGTCGATCAGGTCGACCTGATCGAGCTCGACGTCGGCGGCAGCTTCGGCTCGCGCGGCGAGTTCTATCCGGAGGACTTCCTGATTCCGATGGCCGCCCGGCTGACCGGGCGCGCCATCCAGTGGATCGAGGACCGGCGCGAGAACCTGCTCGCCATGAACCATTCGCGCGAGATGGAGTGCGAGCTCGAGATCGCGGCCGCGCGCGACGGCACGATCCTGGGCCTGAGAGGTGCGATCTTCGCCGACATGGGTGCCTATGCCCGCACGACGGGCGGCGTCGTTCCGGCCAAGGCGGCCACGTTCCTGCCGGGCCCGTACGCGATCGAGCATTTCAGCTGCAGCGTTCACGCCGTGATGACCAACAAGACGCCGTGCGGCACCTACCGCGGTCCTGGACGCTACGAAGCCAATTTCTTTCGCGAGCGCCTGATCGACATGATGGCCGCCGACCTCGGCCTCGACCCCGCGGCCGTTCGCCTGCGCAACCTGGTGCGGCCGGAGCAGATGCCGTACAGCATCGGCCGTCTCGTGCCCTATGAAGGACCGGCCCAATACGACAGCGGCGACTATCCCGCCGTCTGCAGGGACGCGCTCGCGCGCTTCGACTACGAGCGTGTCTCGAGCCTGCGCGGCAAGCGCGTCGATGGCAAATGGCACGGCGTCGGCATCGCCTGCTTCGTCGACAGCAGCGGCGGCGGGCCGGCCGAACACGCGCGTGTCGAAATCGTCTCGGCCGAGCACGTGCGTCTGTTCACCGGCGCCTCGAGCAGCGGCCAGGGCCACGAGACGTCGTTCGCCCAGGTCCTCGCCGACGAGCTCGGCTTGGGCGCCGAGACCATCGAGGTCATCCATGGTTCGACGACCGGCGTCGCGGTCGGCGTCGGCACGTTCCACGGGCGAGGCATGGTGATGGGAGGCAACGCCGTCAAGCGGGCGGGCGAAGCGTTCGTCGCGCAACTCCTCGCCGAAGGCTCACGGCGGAGCAGCCTCGCAGCGGAACAACTCGCCTATGGCGGCGGCGACGTGCGCCGGCGCGACGACGGGACGATGGTGCTGTCGATCGGGCAGCTCTGCGACGAGCGGGACCGCGGCGGTGCGGCGGCGCGGGCGCTGCTGAGCGCCGAGGGCAGCTTTTCCCAGGCCGTGCCGACCTTCGAGTACGGCACCCAGATTGCCCACGTCGCCATCGACGCCGAGACCTGGGCCATCGACGTCGTACGCTTTCTCACCGTCGAGGACTGCGGCAACGTCATCAATCCGCTGATCGTTCACGGCCAGGTGATCGGAGCCACGGTCCAGGGGCTCGGCGGCACGCTGCTGGAGGAGTTCGTCTATGACGAGTCGGGCCAGATGCTGTGCGGCAGCTTCGCCGACTACCTGTTGCCGACCAGCACCGACTTTCCGAACGTCGAAGGCTATAGCGTGAACCTGGCACCCTCGCCGCTCAACCCGCTCGGCGCGAAAGGCGTCGGCGAAGGAGCGACCGGCGGTGTCGGCGGCGCGATCGCCAACGCTGTCGCCGATGCGCTGCGATCGTTCGGCGTCAAGGTGGTCTCGCTGCCCCTGTCGCCGAACAACGTGTCAAGCCTGGTGCGCGAAGCGCGCGCCGCGGCGCTAGACGGCGCGCGCTGAATGCTGCGTTGCGCCTACTTCGCGTCGAGCAGGGCGTTGGTGAAGTAGGCGTCGGTCGGCTTCGGCGCGTCGACCTCGCCGGTCGACTTCAGCAGCTGCAGCGCGTCGGCGATGACCTTGTCGTCGATCCAGCCGACCGGATGCCCGGGCCTGGTCGGGATCGCATCGGCCGTGGCCTTGACCTGCGTCGTCACCGACGAGAGGCTCGGATGGCCAGGCCAGTTCTTCACGATGGCGTTGGCCCCTTCGGCAGGATCCTTCTTCATGGCGACCACGCCTTCGCCGACCGCTTTCAGCAGCTTGCGCAGGACGTCGGGCTTCTTGGCGATGATGGCGTCGCTGCTCACCAGGGCCATCCCGGGAACGGACAGGCCGTTCTTGTCCATTTCGAGGACGATGAACTTGGTGCCCTGCTTCTCCTCGAGAACCGGGAGGTCGTTGGTCTGGTAGACGCTGACGACATCGACCTTGTGCTGCACGAACAGGGGAACGCGGGACTGCGCGTCGACCTGGACTCGCTTGACCTTGGAGCAATCGACGCCGTTCCTCTTGCAGAACGAGTCGAGGTAGGTCGTTCCGGTCTCGCCGATCGCCGTGGCGACAACCTTGCCTTCGAGGTCCTTCGGCACGCGCACCGGATTTTCCGGCCAGGAGATCAGCGCGATCGGCGTCGACGGGTGGTAGAGAGAGATCAGCTTGACCGGCATGCCCTTGCTGATCGCCGTCAGCGCGAAGATCGCCGGCAGCAGCACGGCATCTTCCTGCCCCTGGAGCAGCGCGCCGAGCGCGGCCGGAGCGCCGGCGCCTTCGCCGAGCCGCACGTTCAAACCCTCGCGTGCGTAGAAGCCCTTTTCCTGGGCGACGTACATGGCGGCGTACTCGCCCTTGAGCTTCCAGCTGAAGCGGACGTTGACCTGTTCCTGAGCCTGCGCGACGCCGGCGGCGCCCAGCATCGACAGGCCGAGCGCGACGGCGCCAGCCAAATTGCCAAGAGTGCGAACAGTGGACATCGGGTTCTCGCTGAAGAGTGGGGTTGCGTGTGGCGGAAGCAATCTCCCTGCCAGAAGAGGCCGAGCGGGACGACTGCGATCACCGAGTGTGATCACACCTCGACCCAGTGTCAAGCCCTAGGCGGCCGCCGATGGGGTAGCGAGCAGCATGGCCGAGCGACGCCCGCTGACAGTGGCTGTGGGGCAGGCGGCAGCGTCGCAGAACCTACCGCAACGAAAAAAAGCCCGGCTGGAGCCGGGCATGTCGCGACGCGCCGGCAAGCCGGGCGTTGCGTTTTCAGCCGTTCAGGCGGGTGCCGACGCGGCCTTGTGCACCTTCTTCATCTTGTGCTTGGCCATCGGCTTGGCCGTCGCGCCGCTGGCCATCGGGGCTGCCATCGGAGCGGCCTTGGGAGCCATCGGGGCTGCCATCGGAGCCGAGGCGGCCTTCATGGGGGTCGTCTGGGCAAAGGCGCCGATGCTGAATGCGGATGCCACGAGTGCGGCGAACAGGGTCTTCATTTGGTTTTCTCCGGAGAAACGGTGACGAGAGCTGATTGCTCCGCGTCACAACGCCGGCCCCGTCGGCGCGGTTGACACCGAGGGGCGCGGTCGGCACGCCCCCCGCGCTCCCGCGGCGGCATCGCGCCTGCGCAGCGTATGCTTTGCGGCAGGCGGTTTCATCCAGTCGTCGGTCGACGTGCCCGCCGCAGTCCGCGGCTCCGATACCCCGTCGACAACCGCTCCGCCGAGTCGGTCCCGTCCTCTCACCGGAGTCTTCTGATGATCACGGCTGCGCGATTGCTTCTTCTCGTTCTCGGCGCGGCGTGTTGCCACTACGCTGGAGCCGCCGACGTCCCAAGGCTCAAGCCCGGCTTGTGGGAGATGCGGGTCCAGTCGTCCGCGGCCGGCACGGCGTCGGCGTTGCCCTCGACCGTCTGCGTCGGCGCCATGCCCGAGGCGCAGCGTCGCCTCGAGGCAGCGAACATCCAGAGCCGCTGCAGCAAGTACGAGTCGCGCGAGCTCGGCGGCAAATGGGTCGTCGACGCCGTCTGCTCCGCTCGCGGGCACACGTTGACCAAGCACACCGTCACCGCCCTCAACGGCGACAGCTTCCATGAGGAGAACAGTGCGCCGCAGGGCAGCATGACCAGCGACGGCAAGTGGCTCGGCCCGTGCAAGGCCGGCCAGTCGCCGGACACCTTCAAGTAGGGCGTCGTCGCCGCCTCATTCGAAGCGCCCTTCGCGCATCCACTTGGTGGCGACCCATTTTTCACCGGCTTCGACCGGCGCGCCGCCGTGCAGCGTCTGGGTCGCGGGGTGCGGCCGGTCGTAGCTGAAGAAGACGGCGTTGCCGCGGATGGGCGCGACCTCGAGGCCCGCCTCGGGGAAGACGGTGGCGCCGCCCTGCTCGGGCGCGTTCAGGTAGCAGACCAGCGAGGCGACGCGTTGCCCGCCGCGCTTGAGGATGGTGGGCGTGCCGGCCTCGGCGGGATCGAAGTAGTCGTAGTGCGGCTTGTACTCGGCGCCCGGGCCGTAGCGCAGGATCTGCAGGCCCTCGCCGTTCTCGAGCGGCCACTCGAGAAGCGCGGCGATGCGGGCCTCGAACCGGGCGCAGACCGGAAATTCGGCGGGCAGGAAGAACATGCCCTCGCTGGTTCGCGCCTCGTTCACTTCGCTGGCGCCGGTGCTGGTCTCGACCGTTTCGGAGCGCGCCAGGCGGGTGCGCGCCAGGGCGATCAGCTCGGCGCATTCCTCGTCGGCCAGCAGCGAGCCGAAGACGACGATACGCGGCTGGCTCAGCGCCATGAGGACGGCGACGTCATGGCCTTCGACACGAACCCGCGGCGCTGCCGCGCTGATGCGCTGGCCCGGCATCGGCCTGGGCGGTTCGGCTTTCCTGGCGACCAGGGTGAGCCGGTCGCTCATCGTCGTCTCGAGGGCGGCCAGGGCGACGTTCTCGTCCCAGCCGCTGGCCTTCATCGCCTCGAGCACGACCTCGGGCGAGTGCCCGGCCGCCGCCTGGGCGACGATCCAGCGACGCAATTCGGGAGTGACCGGCTGGGCGCTCATCGGCGCGATTTTGCCGGAGAGGCAAGGCTCAGCGGAAGTCGCGGCTGCGGCTGACGAGGCCGTTGAGCAGAAACGTGTGATCGATCATCCTCGCGGCGAGCAGGTGCATCACCGCTGCGTCGCCTTCGCCCTGGCGCTGCCACTGGCCGTAGACGGTGAGCAGCGTCGCCCCGAGCAGGGGCTTTCTCTGCGCATCGGCGATCTTCGGCCAGACGATGACGTTGACGGCGCCGGTCTCGTCCTCGAGGGTGACGAAGACCGTGCCCTTGGCCGTCTCGGGCCGCTGCCGGTGCGTGACGAGGCCGCTGGCCCGCGCCAGCCGGCCGTGCGGGAAGGTGCGCAGGCGCGAGGCCGGCTCGACCCTGAATTCCGCGAGCCTGTCTCGAAGCAACGCCAGCGGGTGGCGCTTCAGCGTCAGGCCGAGCGAGCGGTAGTCGGCCAGCGTCGTCTCGGCGTCGCTCGGGGCAGCGAGAGCGATCGGTAGCTCGCCGGTGCGCGTCGAGCGCAGCAGCTCGGTCGGGCGCGCGTCGATGCCGGCCACCGCCCAGGCCGCCTGGTGCCGATGGCCCTCGAGGCCGAGCAGCGCGTCGGCGTTGGCCAGGCCGGCCAGCGCCTTGGCGTCGAGCCGGGCCCGGCGCGCCAGGTCTTCGGTGCCCGCGAACGGCGCGGCGGCACGCGCCGCGACGATCCGCCCGGCGACCTCCTCGGGCAGGCCCTTGACGAGCCGCAGGCCAAGCCGGACGGCGCGCAGCGGGCTGCCCTGGCCGAGCGGGCCGAGCATGCACCGCGCCTCGGATGGAACACCCTCACCCCGGCCCTCTCCCGCAAGCGGGAGAGGGGGTAAGGCGACCTCCTCCAGCGCGCTCTCCCAGCCGCTGACGTTGACGTCGACCGGCCGCACCTCGACGCCGTGCTCGCGCGCGTCGCGCACCAGCTGGGCCGGCGCGTAGAAGCCCATCGGCCAGGCGTTGAGCAGGCCGCAGAGAAACGCGTCGGCGTGATGACACTTGATCCAGCTGCTGACGTAGGCGAGCAGCGCGAAGCCGGCGGCGTGGCTCTCGGGGAAGCCGTATTCGCCGAAGCCCTGGATCTGCTTGAAGATGCGCTCGGCGTACTCGAGCGCGTAGCCTTTCTCGACCATGCGCCCGACCAGCCGCTGGTGGAACGGCGAGAGGCCGCCGCGCCGCTTCCACGCCGCCATGGCGCGGCGCAGCGCATCGGCTTCGCCGGCGCTGAAATCGGCGGCGAGCATGGCGATCTGCATCACCTGCTCCTGGAAGATCGGCACGCCCTTGGTCCGCGCCAGCGCCGGCAGCAGCTCGGCCGGGCAATCGATCTCGCTCATGGGCAGGGTGCGATTCTTCAGGTACGGATGGACCATGCCGCCCTGGATCGGACCGGGCCGCACGATCGCGACCTCGACCACCAGGTCGTAGTAGCAGCGCGGCTGCAGGCGCGGCAGCATGCTCATCTGCGCCCGGCTCTCGATCTGGAAGACGCCGACGGTGTCGGCGCGGCAGATCATGTCGTAGGTGGGCACGTCGCCCTCCTCGATCTCCTGCATCAGCAGCGGCGCGCGGCCGAGCTTGGCGCCGATGTAGCCGAGCGAACGCTGGATCGCGCTCAGCATGCCGATGGCGAGGATGTCGACCTTGAGCAGGCCGAGCGACTCGAGATCGTCCTTGTCCCACTGGATGACGCTGCGCTTTTCCATCGTCGCGTTCTCGATCGGCACCAGCTCCGAGATGCGGCCCTTGCCGATGACGAAGCCGCCCGGATGCTGCGAGAGATGGCGCGGAAAGCCGATCAGCTGCGCCGTGAGCTCCATCCACAGCCTGACGACCGGCGCTTCGGGATCGAAGCCGTTCTCGCGCAGCCGCTCCGGATCGATGCCGCGGCCGTCGAACCAGTGCTGGCTCTTCGAGACCGCCTCGATGCGCTGCAGGTCGATGCCGAGCGCGCGGCCAGCGTCGCGCAGCGCCGAGCGCGGCCGGTAGCTGATGACGACGGCGGCGAGCGCGGCGCGGTGCCGGCCGTACTTGGCGTAGATGTACTGGATGACTTCTTCGCGGCGCTGGTGCTCGAAGTCGATGTCGATGTCGGGCGGCTCGTTGCGCTCGACGCTGATGAAGCGGCCGAACAGCAGGCTGGCCCGGCGCGGATCGACCTCGGTGACGTGCAGGCAATAGCAGACCAGCGAGTTGGCGGCGCTGCCGCGGCCCTGGCAGAGGATGCCTTGGTTGCGCGCCCAGGCGACGATGTCGGCCACGGTCAGGAAATAGGATTCGTATTTCAGCTCGGCGATGATGGCCAGCTCGCTCTCGATCGTGCGGCGGTAGGCCTCCGGCAGGCCGGCGGGAAAGCGCTTCGGCACGCCTTCGTCGACGAGCTTTCTGAGCTGCGACGCCGGCGTCTCGCCCGGCGGCACGATCTCTTCGGGATATTCGTAGCGCAATTCGTCGAGCGAGAAACTGCATTGCGCGGCGATGGCGATCGTGTTCTCGAGCCAGGCCGGCTCGTAGAGCGCGGCGAGCCGAGCCCGCGAGCGCAGGTGCTGCTCGGCATTGGGCTCGAGCGCCAGGCCGCATTCGGCGACCGGCTTGCCGATGCGCGTGGCGGTGAGCGTGTCCTGCAGGGGCTTGCGCGACCGCACATGCATCAACACATCGCCGGCGGCGACGATGCGCAGCCCGGTGAACTGCGCGACGCGCACGACGCGGTCGAGCAGGTCGTCGTCGCTGCCGCGGTGCAGCAGCTCGATGGCGATGGCGGCGCGCTCCTGGAACCAGGTCTTCAGCCACATCGCGTGGGCGAAGATCTCCTCGAACGATTGCCCGGCCGAGGGCAGCAGCAAGGCCGCGCACTCGGGCAGGCCGGCGAGCGTGGGCGCGTTCGGCACCTTGCCTTCGACATCGGCCGGATGCGCGAGGTAGCTGCCCTTGTCGGCGCGGCGCCGCGCCACCGTGATCCAGTGCGCGAGGTTGCCGTAGCCACGGCGCGACTGCGCGAGCAGCACCAGCCGCGCGTGCGGCGTGCCGGTGTTCGGCATGACCAGCCGCATCTCGCTGCCGATGACCAGATGCAGCTGCCGCGCCTTGGCCTCGACATGCGCGCGCACGACACCGGCGAGCGAGCACTCGTCGGTGATGGCGAGCGCGCCGTAGCCGAGCGCGGCCGCGCGCTCGACCAGCTCCTCGGGGTGCGATGCACCCGTCAGGAAGCTGAAGTTGCTGCGGCAGTGAAGCTCGGCGTAACGCGGTAGCACGGCGACGGCTCGCGGGCACGGTGTGGCGGCTTGTGTTCGTTGCGGGGTTCGACCGCCTCGTCATCCATCGGCACCATCATCAATCCATCGAGCGGGCTCGAGGTGCCCGCGGCCGACGACTTCAGCACGTGGGTGTAGATCATGGTCGTGCTCACGTCGGCGTGACCGAGCAGCGATTGCACGGTGCGGATGTCGGTGCCGGCCTGCAGCAGGTGGGTGGCGAACGAATGGCGCAGCGTGTGCACGGTGGCGGGCTTGGCGATGCGGACCGCGTCGACGGCGGCTTTCAGATCGCGCTGCAGGCGCTTCTCGTGGAGGTGGTGGCGGTGCGTGGCGCCTTCGCCGCTGCGCGGATCGGTGCTGATGCCGTCGGCCGGAAAGATCCAGAACCAGGCCCAGCTCTCGGCCGCGCGCTTGTACTTCGCGGCCAGCGCATGCGGCAGGTACACGCCGCTGCGGCCCTGCTCCTGGTCGAGCCGCCACAAACGGCGGGCGTGCAGGAGCTGCGCACGCAGCGGGCCTTCGAGCGCGCGCGGCAGCATGACGACGCGGTCCTTGCCGCCCTTGCCGTCGCGCACGACGATGACCTGGCGCACGAAATCGACATCCTTCACGCGCAGACGGATGCCTTCGAGCAGACGCATGCCGGTGCCGTAAAGCAGCCGCGCGAGCAGCCCCGTGACCGCGTCGCCCATGTGCGCGAGCAGGGTCTGCACTTCCATCTGCGTGAGGACCACCGGAATGCGCTTCTTCGGGATCGGGCGGCCGAGCTCCTGCAGCCAGGGCATGTCGACGCCGAGCACTTCGCGGTAGAGAAAGAGCAGCGCGCTCAGGGCCTGCCGATGCGTGGAGGCCGCGACGCGGCGCTCGTTGGCGAGCATCACCAGATAAGCCTGCACCTCCATGGAGCCGAGCTCGCGCGGATGGCGCAAGCCCGACCAGCGCACGAAGCCGCGCACCCAGTAGACGTACGCCTCCTCTGTCCGTAAGCTGTAATGCATGTACCGAAGACGCTCCCGCAGCGTATCGAGCAGGCGATGCTGGCCGGCGGGGGAAGAGGAGGAAGAGGAGGACGACGAGGAAGAGGAGGACGACGAGGAAGAAGGTGCGGCGGCCGGCCTCGGAGCGTCACGGCGCTGCTGTCCACTTTCGTCGTCGAAGGTGCCATCGTTGTTGTCCACTTTCGCCCCTCGTATCAATACTGTATGGATGTACAGTATCGACCTGAGAGGCGTGTGTCAACTTGCTTTCAGAAAAACGTGGAGACCAATCGTGTCCGGTATGACTAGTCAAGGTGGACACGTCGAGTTGTCCTCGATATCACGTTGGGCGCCACAATCCCCGTTATGAGCGACTGGAGCGCTGCTACGAAGAACTTGGCGCGGTTTGTCTTGTTCGCTTGCGTCTATGTAGTTCGGCTATGTCCAGCAGTCGCAGATACCGCGTCGGCGCCTCACGGTACGCGCCTGGATCGGGCCCAAATCGAGCCCACGACCGATGTCACGGTCGGCCGCTCTCCCACGACCACTTACGAAGCCTATAGATTTGATCTCCTAGAAGGTGCGCGCAATCCAGTCTGTCGCGCCTATCAGAAGCGCCTGAACATCACGGAGTTCCATAGTCCGCCCTACTGTGGACGTCCTGAGAATGATTCCGTGCCGGGATTTTCCTATCTTCGACGTGTCCCTTTGACGCCGGGCGAAGTCAACACGCTCTTCGAGCGAGTTCGTGGTTTCGACTGGAACAATGATCAGGGAAGCAGGAGCCAGGACCTTCTACGAGAGGACGACGCACGGAGACGAGGCGTGTCGTCTCCCTTTGAGTCGAGGGAGAACATCGAAAGTTGGCTTAGGCAAGGGCAAATCGCAGCATGGACATACGAGCCGGAAGTCGATCTGGATAATGACGGTCACAACCTCACAGAGCTCGTTATTTGGCAAGGAATGCCTATTTCTAGAGCGCTCGGCAATTGCGGCACCGCATTTCGCTACGACATGCCCGACTCTGACCTTCAGGCGCAGCAAGGCTTCTATGCTGTAGGAGACATGCTTGACGAACCGCGCACCAGACGCACCTTCATGCGTTCGGTAGTAGGCGCTCGAGCAGAATGGCTAGGAGTCAGCTTCGGTGTATTCGCGTATCAGCGGAAATACTACTTTGACACCTTCGTCGCGCCAACGCCATCAGAGCGGCGCGGTGGGAAGAAGGATCTGCATTACTTGTCAATCTTCGAGCGAGAGGATGATGTGACGAAGCAAATATGCAGATATTCAATGCGAACAATCGCGCCGAAGCCTCCAGGCGCAGTCAAGGGCCAGCAGAGAGCAAGTCGTCGCCTCGTCGGCGCCAATCGCCCGTGACGCCCAACCCCTCCATCGAGCGGACGTCCCAAAGGCCGCTTCGCGCCCTTTGCGCCGCCGCTCATGTCGAACGTTAGGCCCGTTGAGTCATGGCGACGAAGAAGCACAAAAGGGTTCGCGCACCCGGTGAGGACAAGATGGGGCGCATCGAACTTCACTACTCTTCAGCATCTGGAAACGCCGAAGCTGTCCGCGATCACCTGCGAGGCAGAGCTAACCCAAATGCAGCCGATGACAACGGTTGGTCTCCCTTGCACTTTGCCGCGCAGGCCAACTCTGAGGCCGTGGCGCTCCTCCTATTGCTTGCCGGCGCGGAGGTCAACGCGCAAGATTCGAATGGAAATACTCCGCTGTCAACGGCGGTATTTTCGTCAAGGGGCGACGGGGAACTCATTCAGCTTCTTCGAGCCTCGGGCGCTGATCCGTTCTTGAAGAACAACTACGACGTGTCGGCGGTCAGCCTTGCTCGTAGCATTGCAAACCACGACGTCGCGCAGCACTTCATTGATCTGCCCTAAAGAAATGCACGCCTTTGGCGACCGCGAGCCTAACCCCTCCATCGAGCGGACAGCCAAAATCACGCTTCGCGTGCTTCCGTCTGCCGCTCATGTTGAACGTTAGACCCCAGAAGTTGCGAACCGGTTGGTGCAGATCGGCAGCGGCAAAATCGGTCCACACCGCTACCTCGGGAACACTATGAA
>Ga0209385_1001107_pt1 | contig 11346 bp, 21 predicted proteins | sample NGEPerB_FD_184506 | JGI IMG/M metagenome (GOLD analysis project Ga0209385, IMG submission 184506) | Arctic peat soil microbial communities from the Barrow Environmental Observatory site, Barrow, Alaska, USA - NGEE PermafrostAB12-B... | ecosystem: Environmental > Terrestrial > Soil > Wetlands >... | reverse complement strand
GTGAGCCTCGTCAATGATGACTGCACTCCAGCGACCAATAAGAAACGCCTCATGGATGCGCGCAGCCTCATATCCAATAATGTAGTACGTGGCATCATGATGTAGTTGAGCAAGACGCTCTTCATAGTTGCCATCGATGACCTGTATGCGCGCTTCCGGAACCCATATTAGAATCTCGTCTCGCCACATATACGTAGCAGTGTGGGGGCACACTGCGAGAACTCTCTGTGCCCCCAACTTCTCACACGCCAGGACAGATTGCATTGTCTTGCCTATGCCCATATCGTCTCCAAGAATACAGCGCGGGTGAGTAGACAAGAATTCAATACCTTCATACTGATACTGCCTTGGCGTGAACACTAGAAGGTCCTCAGATGCTTCTTGGACCGCGCAATGACGGTCAAATCTTCGAGCAGAATACTTCCGTCGGGATGTGCTGTTTCTCTCATGAAGTGTTTGTCAGAAGGGTCAACATACTCTCGATAGATATCCGCAACAGCCTTTCCTACTGGTGTGACCTTCTTAATGGGCGTGATAATCTTAATCACACTGGGCTCCCCATTACGGGAGAACAAACGTACAAGAACGTTCTTGTCGAAGACCCCAACAACTGTAGCCTTCTGAAGAAAGCCCCAATGAAACAAGAATACAGTATCACCGGGTTTCATCGGGCGCCACCCACTTACCTTCGCCGTTTAGTTGAAGGCCAGTATCCCACTTTCCACAACCGGATCCTGTACAGGTATGCTTGGTTATGTTGCAGCACTTCTCACTGCGTACGTAGTGGACGCAACTCCACCTCTTGAGGTGCTCAGTGTCTATTGTATCTCCAGCGCTGTTGAGTTCTTCTCTGGTCATTTCACTCCTTTTGGGGACATGCTCAGAACCCTACCGTATATATTCTTGCTCGTCAACCATTCGGGAACCGGTTGGTCTGCAGCGATAACGATCTCTACCGTCACAGTATACCGTTCAGCCACCATCGTCTCCTGTATCTTGTTGTAGTCTTTCGGTCGGCGCAGGCGTCTTCCAGCACGCACGTCATACTCGCCATCTATCATGATGGCCTCCGCCTCCATAGACTGAATGATGCCATCAATGGGCTTCATTCTTTCTCCCTTTCGTTGAGCTTGTCAATAAGGTGAACTGCAACTCCGACAACGAGGAGAAACAGTCCTACGAGGAAGATAAAAATAACCCCACCAACAAGCATCTTGCCGGCCTCAATCCAGAACGTCATTCTAGATCCTTAAGCTCGCCCCAGCTTGGACCAATAGCGATATCAACCTTCAACGGCACATTGAAGTTCAGTTCATGCGGTGGAGTCTCCATGATGTCGTGAATCATAGCGGCCACGGGTGCAACACAATCCTTTCGAACTTCTAATACTATTGAGTCGTGAACCGTCGAGATAATGAATGCATCTCTGGGGTCGAGTGAGTTGTGTAACTTAATAAGGCCCAACTGACAAATGTCTGACGCTGTACTCTGCACGGGGAAGTTGATTGCCTGCCTCTGGATTTCGGCGGCGTTGTCCCTCATGATGAACGGGAAGCGGCGCTTACGTCCGAATGGAGTAGTCACTTCATGATCCTCGATGACCTGAGTCTGCTGATGCATCATCCACCCATGTAATTCTGGGAACTGCTGCATCATACGATCGATAAAGCCCTGAGCCATCTTGACTGTCCAGACATCCTTGGTTAATGCATCCGAGGCTAAGTCCTGCCCAGCTGACCACCCTTCGGCGAGTGACTTTGCGCCTCTCCCGTAGAGGATACCAAAGTCCACATACTTCGCTATGTGCCTCTGCTGCTTGGTCACCTGGTCCATCGGTATGTTGAATATCTCCGCAGCCACGCGCCTGTGAAAGTCCTCTCCGTTTTGGTAAGTCTGGATCAGCTTTTGATCCTGAGACAAGAACGCAGCTACACGTAGCTCTAACTGGGAGAAATCTGCCTCCATAATACACCACTCCGGAGAGCTCGAACAGAATGCTTTCTTTATCTCCGGACCTCGCATTAATGAGGGTATGTTGTGTAGGTTCGGATTTTGACATGAAAGCCTCCCAGTTTGCGTTCCGAAGAGTAAGAAGTCAGCATGAATTCGACCATCAGTGTCTACATGCTTTGCCAGTCCTATCGCATATGTGTTAAGAAGTTTTGAAGCCATCCGAAATTCCAAAATCTTAGTCGCGACGTCCGAATGGAGATCAGATAGTGTTGCCCTGTCAGTACTTCTCTTTGCCCGGGACGCAAGGTGCATTTTGTCGTAGAGTAGTTCTGCAACTTGCTTTGGCGAATTCGGATTGAAGCTCGTGAGGCCTTCTGACGTTGCTGCCTTCTCCAACGAGTCTCGTCGCTCATTGATGTCTCCTTGAAGTATGACTTGTAGTTTCTCCAGATACGGTACGTCGACCTTGATACCTCGAAGCTCGATGTCTCTGAACGTATGCGACAGCGGAATGAGAATGTCGTTGTGCACTCGACTGACCTTCTCAATGTCCATCTGCCGCGATAAGAATGCCACAAGCTTGTACGTATATAGACAGTCTAACGCTTGATACTTCCACAAAGTAGGAAGAGGTACCTTGTCGAGAGTATTGTCCTTCATATGCTTCTTCATCTCTGACCCGTAGTCCTCAGCAAAGAAAAGTCTTCGTGCAAGGACTTTCAAGCCATGACCCCCCTGCCTTTCGTCTACACAGTAGTGCGCGAGCAAGGTGTCGAAGTGAGGGTACCAGTTGATACCGAAGTGGGCTTTCAAGAACTCGGCATCGAACTGAGACGCGTTATGTCCTATCCACAAGATGCAAGGATCCTCAAAGAAGTCCTTGACTGATTTCTGTTGAAACAATTCGTTCGGAAATACATAAGTAAGCTGAGTGCCTCCATAGACCATGACTGACAAGATCTTGTCGTGACGAGGATTGAGCCCTGTGGTCTCTATGTCACATACGAGGTATTGCTTCCAGCGAAGCATCTCGAGAGTGTCAGCAAGACCTGCCATATCAACAATAGCTGCAGGCGGAGGAATTTCTGCAGGGACTCTTTCCTTCGGAACGTCATTGATGGCAAAGGATAGGTCATCTCCGAAATCGCGGTACAACGTCTGCATTCTCAAGATGGCTGCTGGATGGTATGTTGGTACTACGTAACACCTGTAGAGGTCACTCCAGGCCGGGATGCCATGCATTGTCATAATCGATGCCTTGGACAGCCCAAGAATAGCAGCCGTGGCCGTATTGCCTACAGGAACGATGACTCGTCGATTATGGCAGTTTCCAATTTCGCTCACCAACCTAGCCTCACAACACTTCATGGCTTCTGCGGGTGGAGTAGCATTACCTTCGGGTCTGCAGAGACACGTGTTCGTGAAATAGAACGTATGATCGGGTAGACCGAACTGAGCTAGAGTAGACCGAAGAAGCTTACCCGATTGACCAACGAATGGACGGTTTAACGATATCTCCGTAGCTCCAGGAGCTTCTCCAACAATGATGATTGTTGCTAGGTCTGAAGAGCCCTCACCTCCCTTAATACGAGGACGAGTATTAAGAGGGCAGCTATCACACCCCACTAGCATACCTCTGGAAGACACGGAAGTTGTACTTAGCTATTTGGTAAGAAATCTTGCTCTCGTCCATCTGAAAGTATCCCTCTGGACGCCCTTCATACGGAACATAAGGATCAATAACCGTGCCATAGTATGCATACGTCAAAGGCTTGCTCGAATCGACTCCGCGGAGATATATGCAGTCTAAGTACTCCATGTGAGCGACTTCTGATAGGGCTTCAAGACGATTAGACCACCCAAGAAGATGAATTGGCAGCGGAGCCCTATCCCACTTATACCGCTGCAACCAGGAGTTTAGTTCTCGAAGATACGCTACAAGACTGCCAAGCACACGATCTTCTCCGTACATACGAGCCATGCCAATGGAGTCTACTCCTCCAGTGATAAGAGCGTCAGCACAATCTCGCCACTCTTTAACAGAGTCTCCATGAGGAACGCCCATAAACTTCGGATAGTTACTACTCTTCTCGCCACGAAAAGCTTCAAGAGTCGCTGCAGACTTTAGGAAGGTCTCCCTCCCCGATGCCATTACATCGGGGAGTACAATCTCTGAGGGATGAATTGCCTCGTTGAGGGCCTTAAGAGTCTCGTAAGAAGCTCCTGCGCCCTCCTCATATGCATCATTGTCGAGGATAACGAATTCACCCGCATCAGTCAGAGCCCTATAGTGAGCAACATAGACTGGATTGGCTTTCGCAACTGAGGCGAGTATCAAGTGATAGCCCTTATTGAGTGGAGAGTAACTCTCCAGAGTCGGAACTGTCGGAATGATAGTCGCTCTCATGAATTGGCCTACTTGAAAGTGGGCTTCTTGGCAGCGCCAGTTCCTGTAACAGAAGCGGCGGGATCGGCTTGGATCTTGGAGACAGAATTGCGCATCTCACCCTGATACGGCTTCTGACCGACGATGGCGAGCGCATGTGCCCCAATGTAATCCTGAGGATCGAACTCAGCCATGCCGGCAAGCTTGGCGGGATCAGCGCCGAGAGCCAGAAGAGTTGCCTTCAGACTCCACAGTGACTTGACACCGACACTGGTGTTCTCGAAGAGCTTCCGATCCTGGGCAGGCCCCTCTGTGATGGTGTACTCCCAGGCGATGTACTGATCTTCCTTGCCGTCCTTGATCTGGACGTCTGAGACCACGACGTGATAAGCACCAACGGGTAGAACTTCAATAGCCTTAACTTCCGAGAAGTCAAGCTTCAGATTCATGAGTATCCTCCTGTATAGGATGAGTTATCTCCAGCAAATCGAAGATGTGCGGAAGAGTGGGATCGGCGACATATTCTCCAAGCTTGCCGCCTTCGGAGCGGTCCTTCGCTGTAAACCGTCCAGTCGGCTGAACCACTAGACTGCGATGTGGTTTGTGGTTCTCGTCTTCCATAATTGCCATGTATCCGACAATCAGGAACAGCCCCGGAATCTCGCGGGTCAGTTTACCAGTTAGAGACGGAACTACTTCTGATAGCTTCGTCAATGGATTTACCACCTCTTGAACGCCTGCAGTCCAGAATGTATGGGCTGGAAGGTTCCTGAACTGACGTACGAGATGCCGCATCTGAAACGAGGACTTAAGATAGTCCTGCATCTCAGGGACGTCATCATCGTGCTTCGCGCTTCTCGCAGCCGCGTCACCTACAACCGAAGTGATATTCAAGTAGTTCATCTCCGTCAAGCTGTCGAGAGCTATCGACTTATAGAGACCTGGATTGGCTTCAAGATACTCATAGACAGCCTCGAAGTCTTCCCAAGTACCTACCTTGAATACGTCGATCTTGTCAAGCGCTGGCGTATGATCCGAAAGCTCTGCCAGGTCGTTGAAGATGTTGCATTTCGACTCGATCGAGTTGACGCCGCCCTCAAAGTCAATGAGGAGCATTGGCATCAGGCGATCGTCATTTATTGCCGTCCCCAGAAGGGTTGTCTTCCCGTGGCCCGGGGGCGAGTAAGTCATTAAGCTCACTGTCTCCACTTGGATCCTCCCTTATCATATATAGTGCGTCTTGTAACATTTGCGACTGAAGCGTGTCTTCACTCGATTCTGATTTGCAGAGGAGATGATAAGGACACCAGCCACAATCACGTGTGAGGTTTCTGTAGCAGAACACTGACGGATATGCCTTCGCCTGAACCATCATACTGTACTCGACAGCTAACTCCCTGACAAAGGTCTTGATATCCATAGCGTTCCTTGTTAAGTACTCTCTTCGGAAGAACGCATTGTTCTTCTCAAAGTGACCTAAAATGTCGATGTAGTCCGCACCGTTCAGATTGTGTTCTACAATAGCCTCACGATACAGATCCGGAGTGGTGTGTTGCATCTTGTTCTTCGACAAAGTTCCATTCTGCAGAACTGCTGGCTTCTCAGGTATCTTCTTCTTCAGCTGGTTGTACACTGCACCTGAGATGGCTTCACCGGTTGACTCATGTACCATCCACATGTAGGCTGTCATCTGATCGTCGAACTCAAGCGTAGCTTCGTCTACAAATGACGCTGCTGTCTTGTGGTCTACTACCCAAATCTTGCCGTTCCAACGGATAAGCAAGTCCATTCGACCCGATAAGACTCCACCCGAAGTTCCTGGGATAGGAACACGTAGCTTATGTTCTGTAGCCAAGATCTCCCACTGCTGGTCTTCATTGTATGCAAACTTCGCATATCCCAAGACCATTGCGGACATCAGATCCCACGTAGTGTCTGGCGCTAACTGAACCTGAGTTGGTGCATCCGTGATGTTTTTTATCCACCACTCACTGAGGGCTGGAAGCAAGGGCTTTCCTTGGTAGAAGTTCTCTAACGCATCGTGCACTCCAATTCCTATCCATAGAGCGGGATAGTCTTCCTGAATAGGAACTAGTCTACGGACAAACTGATATTCCCATCTCCTGCGGCATTTCTTGAACATTGCACGTTCTGTTACGGCTATCTTCATTTTAGTGGCCAGAGAAAAAACCTGCTATCTACGCCGAGAGGAATCTTCTCGCTCCACGAGGCGTAGTGGTAAATGGCATCGCGAATATGGGGACTCTTAATCACCTTACGCATCGCATCAAGCGCCGGCCATTTCATTGGACCAGCCAAGTTCATCGGACTGTGGCCTAAGGGAAGGACCCCCACCTGTCTACATACATACTTGATTGCCCCGATAATCTCGAAGCCTATCGGGTTAAATCCGGGTGAGCAGTGTAGTGTCTCATAGATGACCAGGTCTTGACGTTGAATACGCTTCAGGACATCCTCTGCGAGGTCTGAATGGAACTCTCCTATCGAGATGAGGTGGTTATCTTCGAAATACGCCCACCCCGTAGTCTCACCAGGATCGAAACTCCAGACTCGATGGCCAGACACTACTGGCTCTCCTCTTCCAGAGATTCTTGCTCTGCTGTCAAAGGCGGTAGAGAGACGCCTTCAGAGTTAGTCGTCTCTAAGACGTAGTCGGCATACGGACCAAGAAGGAAGTGTAGAGGAATGTCAGGAAACTCCTTTTCAAGAGCCGCTGAAACACCTCCAGAAGGTGACTTTGCTCCAGTCTCGACGTATGACAGCTCCCCCTGTGAAGTCCCAAGACGAGTTGCCATCTCCATTTGCGTCATACCTTTCTGCTCTCGAAGAACAGCGAGAGTGCTCTTTTGCCTAACCATGTTACCTCCTTTGCTGAAGTAGAGGGTCTTCAATTCCGTTCGCGGCAAACGCCTCAGCACGCTCAACACACGTACCACACTTTTCACAGGGCACTTCTCCGCCCACATAGCATGACCATGTTTTGCTGTAGTCCACTTTCAGTCGAATGCCATCCTTGACAATTTCCGCCTTTGAAAATCGAAGATATGGCGTAAGTACTTCTACACGCCCCCCAGTTGAGTGCTGAGCTACCACTCTTAGTGCCGCAACAAACGATGGTCTACAATCAGGATAGATGTGATGGTCTCCTTTGTGCATCCCCATAGCGATGCCTTCGGCCCCAATGTTCTCGGCGTATGCCAGAGCTATGGAAGCCATCATCAAGTTACGTCCGGGCACTACTGTCAGCTTCATTACTTCGGCATCGTATCTACCCTCAGGTACTGGAATGTTCCCCGTCAAGGCGCTGTTACTAATAAGTCCCTGAAGGCTATCGAGGTTGACAATCCTTTGAAATACGTCGAGAGCCTTGCAAGTAGCCTGTGAAGCGCCGAGTTCCTTTCGGCCGTGTTTTTGACCGTAATAGAAGGACATTACAAGGACTTCATGCCCCTCATGCTTCAGACGATACAGTAGGGTAGTGCTATCCACCCCACCGCTCATTACGACTACTATCTTCATAGTGGTCTATAAGTTTGCACTACGCTGTCCGTAGTGTCGAAGACTTCCATACCTTCCTTGCGCTTCCACCACATAGTAATCGGTAGAGTAAGAGGTAACGCAATACCTTCGTAGCCACACTTACCAACGTACTGAGTAGCAATCATAATCAGGAGAGCTGAGTTAGGCATTGTTCCGGCAAAAGCAATGGTACAGAACAGTAGTGTGTCAACACCTTCTCCAGCCAATGTTGAAACGAATGCGCGCAGTGGAAAGTTCTTGCCATTAACGGACTTGACCTTCATACGTGAAATGACTGCGCTATTGAGCCAGTCGCCGAAGTAGTAGCCAATCATTGAAGCCAAAACGATACGCCACGTGTACTGGAATACAGTTGCAAAAGCAGCCTGCCCCTGCCACCATACGGGCCAAGGAAGTTTGCTGGCGATGAACGTGAATAATACCAATAGCACGTTGACTACGACATTCATCCTGATAGCTACCATAGACAACTTCATCCCATAGACCTCAGTCATGATGTCCGAGATGATGTAGACGATCGGAAACACGATGATACCGCCAGATGCTACGAGAGGTCCGATGCTAATCATCTTCGTAGCCAAGATGTTGGCAAGCATCAGACATGCAGCGTACACAATGGCCAAGCGCAAGAACATTGTTGTTGGCCTCTTGACCTTGTTCCATCCGTCGATCTTAGCAACTTCTTTGTTGGACATTACAATCCTCCTCAGGATTTGACTTCTCTTCGGTCATTGCTTTGCTCCTCTTCGCGAATTATTGAGTCGATATACTGCTTCAACGGATGTTCTTGTACTCCAATGACCTGTGTTCCGTTACGCCAGATGGCCCACCTGGTGGCCTCTTCGATGCGCGCAGCTACCCGTTGATTGAGAATAGCCTGATTGACTGCTGAGATGCCAACTTTGACTTCTGATGGCGTAGGAACAATGTCTCGTTCCGAAATTGCAAAGATACGGCCGGCAACAAGAACATCAATGCCACAAATGCCGGAAAACGTAACTTTACCGGTCAAGACGCAGTTGTTATCATCATCGTTCTTAAATGAGACAACGTCTCCGACCTTCACCATTAACTCCCCTCTGTATAGCGGCGTCATGAGGAGAGATCTTTCCGGTAGATGAGTCATGAACGCACCGGAGCAAGAATGTCTCCGGGAGTCAATACACCGTCATGAATATTGAACTCGTAGACTGCATTCAGGACTGCTTGTTCTCCCATGTACACCATAATTGTTTCACCCGTATACCTGTTAAGAACCTGCTTTGACTCTGCTTCCTCAATGTGTGACCTGTACGGGTCCTGAGAATCGACAACATAGATGTACTTCATGATTTCCTCCTTGGGATGTACAGTATCTGTACTCGGACGTTCTTACGTCTACCCCAGTGAACTGCTTCATGTGAGCTCCACAGGAATACATCCAGCTTGTGTCCTCGAATTGCACCTCCAGTATCGATTACCGTACAGGGCCCATTGTTGTTGTAGCCAGGTATGATAACGATACTCCCGAATGGCAAGACTCTCAAGTCTGCTGCAATGCCTCCTACATAGACCTTCTTGCCACTTGCAGTAGACATCGGGTTCGCATCGCATTCTGCCGCAGTAGGCGAGTACGCTGTGATCTCGAACGTCATGAATTTCAATGGTTTTGAGGCTCTTGAGACCTCCGTGACAGGCGGTACCAGTGCGAGACGTGTGAATGTACGATGCACCTGCGGGGTGCGGATGGCGGTCCGATGTACAACGATGTCGTTTGTTGTCCTCAAACCCGCCGGGAAGCTCATCAACCCAAGTAGCAACAATCCTGCAACCATTGGCAGGAGCTTTCTTTCGGCGAGACCCACGACTACAAGTCACCGAGGTCTTCATCTTTTTGAAGACGTTTGAACTCTGCTACACATGGCTTCTGCATTCGTGGGAAGAGAGATCCGCTTCCTTCCGGTGTAGTGATGAGCCTTAGAAATGCGTCTGCAGCCCCACCATTTCGAAATACCAAATCGCACTTCACAGAGACTGCGGGTGAGTATCGCTCGTGCGAAATATTATTGAATCGGGCTGTCGCTGTTACCTGTTTTGTCTTCATTAAGGAGCATCACCTCCAATGCGTAGACTCCTCGAGTCTTGCCATCCTCACACGCGACCTGAATTTTAACTTGTCCGATGTGAGAAACGCGCCCCTCGTGAGACCGGTCCTTCTCAATCTTACCAGCACCCCTGTGATCCTTAAACCACCAGCGGACTGTGTCTCCAAGATGTACGTCTTCAATCTTCATCGCATTCTCCGTATGACTCTGAATCCGTTGACCAAGACCAACATCACATACCAAGCGAAGAGACCTAATCCGATTTCAAACCCCAAGAACAAGATAGCGAATACTACTGTAATCCACCAACGAGTCATGCCTGCTCCGGAAGATCGTTCAGGCCCTTGCGAAACCCATCAGCCCATTGAATCTTGGGCTCGCCAGATGTATATGGATTCGCTACGAGCTCGTAGTTCACACCCCCACCACCAAGATGAATTCTGGCATGAATTCCGTGAAGGTATCCTGCATGATGAGCTACAACCCATGTAGCCTTGAGAGCTTCACGTTTCATGTTCTCATTGATAGCCGTTTCGTGGTCTGTCTCTATCTTCTCTGGAGACGGATTCGGATCCTGAACTCTCTGCACCACCGGCGCTGCAATGTACTTGGGTCTGAATTCACCGGAGTCTAGTACACACCACTTGGTACACTCTGCTCCGTCAGTTACTTTGACGGCTTTCCTGTCTTGACGGCACCACGGAAAGGTCTTACCTAGATATCCACAGTTCCCGCATCGTTGGTCACCATCCATGTCTCGCCTCCTCGCCTAACGAATCATCGTCAGGCTCAGCCTCGTCGATATCCATTTCGGGCGTCATATCGTGTTCATATCGATACTCCCGCTCTGCACGAGTAAGAGGACTAAAGTCGACGATGATCTTATGCGTCAGGGCCGTCTTTGTCTTCGGCGTCTTTGTCTCCGGCATCATCGGTGTCATCATCGTCCTCGTCGTCCTCGTCGTCATCCTCATCTTCAGTCAGCTTAGTGACCTCAGAATCGAGATCGACGATCTCATCCTGAATCTCGTAGTACTCATTGCAGATGTCTTCGTCATCCTCGTCTCCAATAGCCGTATCCAGCTCGGTATTCAAGACGCTGATACGTTTCTGAATGTCTACTACGGCAGCTACTGGCGATTCGGAAGTGAGTCCGTCAGCCTCATTCTCAAGAGCCTTCATTCGTTCTTTGAATCCGTCAAGTTTGGTTGCCATGCTGTTCCTCCTCTGGAACTTTGTCTCCTGACAAGTATGCACTCGCCAGGGATGTGTCTACGTGCATATCCTGAGCCAGCACTACGTACTTAAGGACATCAATCTCTTTCGATGTCTCGATGTCATATGCACCGAGCTGAACAAGAC
>Ga0209385_1001106_pt1 | contig 11348 bp, 8 predicted proteins | sample NGEPerB_FD_184506 | JGI IMG/M metagenome (GOLD analysis project Ga0209385, IMG submission 184506) | Arctic peat soil microbial communities from the Barrow Environmental Observatory site, Barrow, Alaska, USA - NGEE PermafrostAB12-B... | ecosystem: Environmental > Terrestrial > Soil > Wetlands >... | reverse complement strand
CCCCCACCCTCTTCCCCCTCCACCCGCAGTGGGGGGCCTTCGCCCAGGCCTTCACCGATGCCCACCTCGGGCTGTACCTGCGCAACTCCGCGGTGGTCACGGTGTCCATCACGGTGGCGGAACTGGTGACGTCGGTGCTGGCCGCCTACGCCTTCACCTTCGTGCAGTTCCCCTTCCGGCGCGTCCTGTTCTTCGTGTGCCTGGCCACGCTGATGGTGCCGATGGAGGCGACCCTGATCCCCAACCGCCAGACCATCGGCGACTTCGGCTGGTACAACACGTTCCCGGCCCTCATCGTGCCGTTCATGGCCAGCGGCGTGGGGGTGTTCCTGTTGCGCCAGGCCTTCCTGCAGCTTCCCCACGACCTGCACGACGCCGCCACCCTCGACGGCTACGGCCACCTGCGGTTCCTCATGCGGGTGGTCGTACCCCTCAACCGGCCCATCATCGGCGCCTTCGGCGTCTACGCCTTCCTGACCGCCTGGAACCAGTACCTGTGGCCGCTCATCGTCACCGACTCCGACAGCGTCCGCACCGTCCAGATCGGCCTGCGCCAGCTGCAGTCGCTCAGCATCGACCAGATCAACGTCATCTTCGCCGGCACCCTGCTGGCCGCCCTGCCCATCTTCGTCCTCCTGCTGGCCTTCCAGAAGCAGCTGATCCGGGGCCTGACGGCGGGGGCGGTCAAGGGCTGAGCCCCGGGAACCGTGGCCGGTACCCGGGGCCGGCCTTCAAACTGACGGGACGACGCGCTCGCCGACCTCGGCCATCGTCGCCACCCGCCCGACGATGAGCGGATCGGGGGCGCCCACGACCTCGGTGTCCTTGTCCTCGTAGTCGACGGCCGAGAGGACGTGGCGCATGGCGTTCAGGCGTCCCCTCCGCTTGTCGTTGCTCTTCACCACCGTCCACGGAGCGATCTCGGAATCGGTGGAGGCGAACATGCGCTCCCGGGCCTCGGTGTAGTCGTCCCACCGGGACAGGGACGCCACGTCGATGGGAGAGAGCTTCCACCGCCGGACGGGGTCGATGCGCCGGATGAGGAAGCGGGTGTGCTGCTCGCCCCGTGACACCGAGAACCAGAACTTGAAGAGGTGGATGTTGTCGCGTACGAGCAGCTGCTCGAAGAGCGGTGCCTGGAAGAGGAACTCGCGGTACTGCTCATCGGTGCAGTAGCCCATGACCCGCTCGACCCCGGCCCGGTTGTACCACGACCGGTCGAACATGACGATCTCACCGGCGGCCGGCAGGTGGGTGATGTAGCGCTGGAAGTACCAGAGGCTCTGCTCGCGCGGACTGGGCTTCTCGAGGGCCACCACCCGCGCCCCCCGGGGGTTGAGGTGCTCGGTGAACCGCTTGATGGTGCCCCCCTTGCCCGCGGCGTCCCTGCCCTCGAACACCAGGAGGATGCGCACTCCGACGTCCTTGGCCCAGTTCTGCATCTTGAGCAGCTCGATCTGCAGCCGGCGCTTCTCGATCTCGTACTCGTCGCGGCCCATGCGTCGGTCGTAGGGGTAGCCCTCCTTCCAGGTGTCCACCTCGGTGCCGTCACGCCAGCAGAGGATGGGCTCTTCGTCGCTGTCGTCGATGATGTACTGGTCCAGCTCCTCGGTGAGATCCTCCATGGCCGGCAGTGCTCCCGTCTCTGTCCTTCGTCGGCGGTCGATGCGGTGGTCTGCGGGGTCGGGAAATCCGCCGTCAGGCAAGAGGCCTCAAGGCGTCGACCCGGGGTACTCCTCCATCCCCTCGGTCCTACCCGCCACAGGCTCCCCCTCGAGCGCGTTGGCCCGCTCGGGCGCCACCGTCACGCCCTCGCCACCGGTGGGTTCAGTACGGCCGGCCAGGGCATAGATCTCCGAGCCCTCCACCGTCTCGTTGGTGAGGAGGAGCTGCACCAGTTGGTCGAGAACCTGGCGGTGCTCCTCGAGCACCTTGACGGCCCGCTGCTCGGCCTCCGCCAGCAGCCGTGAGACTTCGGCGTCGACGGCCGCCTGGGTGTGCTCGGCGAAGGGGCGGCTCGAGAAGCCGCCGCCGCCGCCGTCGAGGAAGACGGAGCCCCCCGAGGGGTAGCCCACCGGCCCGATGACCGAAGAGAGCCCGAACTCGCGGACCATCTTGGTCGCCAGCTCGGTCGCCTTGGCAAGGTCGTTGGCAGCGCCCGTCGAACCCTGGCCGAACACCACGAGCTCGCCGGCCCGTCCGCCGAGGAAGACCGTCAGCATGTCGTAGAGGTAGTCCTCGCCGAAGAGGTGGCGCTCGACGAGCGGGAGCTGGTGGGTGACGCCGAGCGTCGGCCCGGCGGGCAGGATCGTGACCTTCTCGACCGGATCGGCCTTGTCCGAGTAGGCGGCGACGAGGGCGTGGCCGGCCTCGTGGACGGCCACGGCGTTCTTCTCCTCGGGGAGCAGGACGTTGGAGCCCTCTCGCCGCCCGAGGATGATCCGGTCACGGGCGGCGGCGAAGTCCGCACCCTCGAGGACGTCGCGGTCGTCCCGCACGGCGACGATGGCCGCCTCGTTGACCAGGTTGGCGAGGTCCGCCCCGGAGAAGCCGGGCGTCCCCCTGGCCACGACGTCGAGGTTCACACTCGGGCCGAGCTGCTTGCCCCGGCAGTGGACGTTCAGGATGGCGAGGCGCTCGGACAGGGTGGGGAGCGGGATGATGACCTGACGGTCGAAGCGTCCCGGCCGGAGCAGCGCAGGGTCGAGCACCTCGGGCCTGTTGGTGGCGCCGAGGACGACGATCCCGGTCGCCGGGTCGAACCCGTCCATCTCGGAGAGCAACTGGTTGAGGGTCTGCTCGCGCTCGTCGTTGGCCACCATCGCGCCGGCGCCGGCCCGCCGCTGGCCGATGGCGTCGATCTCGTCGACGAAGACGATCACCGGGGCCCGCTTGCGGGCCTCCTCGAACAGGTCGCGCACCCGAGCGGCCCCGACACCGACGAACATCTCGACGAAGCTCGATCCGGTGACCGAGAAGAACGGGACGTTCGCCTCCCCCGCCACCGCCCGGGCGAGCAGGGTCTTGCCGGTGCCGGGAGGGCCGACCATCAGGACGCCCCGTGGTGGCATCGCTCCCGCCCGTGCATACCGCTCGGGGTGCTGCAGGAAGTCGACCACCTCGCGGACCTCGAGCTTCGCCCCGTCGTACCCCGCCACGTCGGCGAACGTCGTCTTCGGGCGCTCCTCGTCGAACACCTTCGCCTTGGACCGTCCGACGCCGAACGCCCCCTGCAGGCCCGCGGCGGCACCCTTGGAGAGGCGCCACCACAGGTAGCCGATGAGCAGGAAGGGAATGAGCAGGATGAGCCAGGACAGCACCTCGGTGCCGAAGGAGGTGCCGCTCGTCACCGCCGTGATCTGGACGCCCGCCTTCTGCAGTTCGTCGAGGAACGACTGCCCGGCCTGCGGCGGGATCGCCGTCGTGTAGGAGTCGCCGTCGGACAGGGTGCCGGTGGCCGCCCCGCTCGTCTGGATGGTGACCGTCTTCACCTTGTGTGCAGAGACGTCCTTCAAGAACTGCGAGTAGGTGATGGTGACCTGACCCTTGCTCTGCGTGGCCGGCAGGATCAGGAACAGGACGACGAACATCGCGATGGCGATGAACCAGAGGTAGTGCCGCCACGCCGGCGGCGGTGGCGGCGGTGGGGGCGCCACCGGGGCGCCACTGTCATTGGTCGGCGGGGACGCTGCCTGCTTGGTCATGGGCTACCGCCCACAGTAGGCGGCGCCAACCCTCCCCGTATCCACTGGGAGGTCGGGCCGGAGGGACACCGGGGCCCGGCGAGCCGGCGCCATCATCGATCGGACGGCTTGTTGACGGCACCGGTCCGCGACGGCGGGCCCTTGGACCCTCCCCGGGTCTCCACCTCTTCCACCGCAAAGCGGATGAAGCGGGACGCCCGGCGGCGGATGCGCCGCTCGAGCCGTTCGGCGTGGGTAGAGACAGGGCGGGGGGTCCGGGCATGGGGGGCGCGGTAGAAGCGGGTCTTCGCCAGCTCGACCAGCAGCAGGTAGACGACGACCATCCCGAACAGCAGGAGGAAGAAGGTCGTCGGCAGCGGCGTGAAGCCCAGCAGGTTGGCCAGCCCCGTGTACGGCAGGACGGCGCCGACCAGTGCCGCCCCGGTCGGCACGAACAGCATCGGCAGGCTGGGCCGGCTCTTGAAGAACGGCACCCGCCGGGTCCGGATCACGTAGATGACCAGGGTCTGGGTGGCGATCGACTCGACGAACCAACCGGTCCTGAACTCGACATGGCCGGCATGCAGAAGCGAGAGCATGACCCAGAAGGTGAGGAAGTCGAAGATCGAGCTCACCGGACCGAACACCGACATGAAGTTCCGGATGAACTTCATGTCCCACGCCGCCGGTCGGGCCAGCGCCTCGGGATCCACCCGGTCGGTCGGGATCACCAGCTGCCCGGCGTTGTAGAGCAGATTGTTCAGGAGGATCTGCGTCGGCAGCATCGGCAGGAACGACAGGAACACCGAGGCACCGGCCGCGCTGAACATGTTTCCGAAATTGGAGGACGTGGACATCAGGACGTACTTCATGGTGTTGGCGAAGATGCGGCGGCCCTCCATCACCCCTTCGGCCAGCACCCCGAGGTCCTTGTCGAGCAGCACCACGTCGGCGGCGTCCTTGGCCACGTCGGTTCCCGAGTCCACCGAGATCCCGACATCGGCGTGGTGCAGGGCCACCGCGTCGTTCACCCCGTCGCCGAGGAACGCCACGTCCTTTCCGGTGCGGCGGGCCACCTTGATGATCCTCGACTTCTGGTCGGGGTTGATCCGGGCGAACACCGTCGTGGTCAGGATCGCCGCTTCGAGCTTGTCGTCGTCGAGCGACTCGACCTCGGCACCGCTGAGCACCCCCGCGCAGTCGACCCCGATGTCCGAGCACACCTTGGCCGCCACCAGGCCGTTGTCCCCGGTGATGATCTTCACCTCCACGCCCAGCCGTTCGAGCTGGGCGATGGAGGAGCCGGCATCGGCCTTCGGGCGGTCGGTGAAGATGAGGAACCCGACCAGCGCCAGGCCCTGCTCGTCCTCGCCGGTCAGCGTCTCCACGTCCTCGGCCGGCCGGGCGGCCACGGCCACGACCCGGGCCCCCTGGGAGAACAGTGCCTCCAGCGCCGGCCGAGCGCCGTCAGGGACGTCCGCGCACCGGTCCAGCACCACCTCGGGTGCGCCCTTGGTGATCAGGAGCGGGCTGCCGGCGGGGTCCTTGACCAGCACCGAACCCAGCTGGCGCTCGTGGTCGAAGGGAAGGACGCCCTGCCGCTCATAGCCGGCGGCCGTGGCGGCCAGCTCCTCTCCTGCAGCCGCCCCCGGGGCCGACCACAGGGCCTGGTCCAACGCGTTCCCCCCGACCGGCCCCTTGTCGGTGACCGTCGCCTCGTTGCACACCAGGCCGAGCAGCAGCGGGCGGTCGCTCTCCTGCCCATCGGCGTCGAGCCCCCGCTCGAAGGTGATCACCCCTTCGGTGAGGGTGCCCGTCTTGTCGGTGAAGAGGATCTCGATGTTGCCCAGGTCCTCGATGGCGACCAGCCGCTTCACCAGCACCTTCTTCGCCACGAGGGCCTTCGAGCCGGCGGAGAGGCTGACCGTCACGATGGCCGGCATCATCTCGGGGGCGATGCCCACGGCAATGGCCAGCGAGAAGAGCAGTGCCTCGATGAGGGGCCGGGAGAGTGCCACGTTGACGATGAAGATGAACGCGGTGAGCACGGCCGCCACCCCGAACAAGAAGCGCGAGAAACGGGACAGGCCCACCTCGAAGGCGGTCTGGCCCTGCTTTTCGGACAGGCCCGCAGCGATCTGACCGAAGGCGGTGCGGGCTCCGCTCCGGACCACCACACCGAGAGCCGACCCCTGGTGGACGATCGTCCCCATGAAGGCGCATCCCGGCTGGTCCAGTGCCTGGCGGTCGGTGACGGGCGCCACCGACTTGGCCACCGGCATCGACTCGCCGGTCAGCACGCCTTCGTCGCACTCGAGCTCGTCGACCTTCAGCAACCGGAGGTCGGCCGGTACGAGGGCGCCGATGCGGAGCGACACCACGTCGCCGGGCACGAGGTCCACCACGGGGACCCGGATGGCCCGGCCGTCCCTCAGGACCTCGGCGTCGTGCCGGATCTTGCCGCGGAGGGAGGCCATCGCCACCTCCGCCCGGTACTCGTTGAAGAAGCCCAGACCGACGCTGAGGGCGACGATCACCGCGATGATCACCGCATTGGTGCCGCCGCCGGTCAGCCCCGAGACGAGCGCCGCACCGAGCAGGAGGATCAGGATCGGGTTCCAGAGCTGACGCCAGAGGACGGCGGTGGCGCGCACCCGGTGTATGCCGAGCGCATTGGGCCCGAACTGCCCAAGCCGGCCTGCCGCATCGTCGGAGGAGAGCCCATCGGGTCCACTCCCGAGGCGCGCGAGCACCTGATCGGGCGGGAGGCCGCCTGCATCCGCCAGGTCGAGCTCCGGCAACGGGGCGCGGACGTCTACGGCCACGACGACAGCATTGCTGCTGGGGACGGCCGGCGCCAAGCCGAGCGGTCGCACCCGCCGCAGGGGGAGCGCCCTCACGGCGGAGCGTGGACGACACGGCGTCAGGGCGCTGCGACCCTGCGACCCGTTGCCGGCGCCAACTGGTCAGTCGTCGAGGTGGGCAGTGAGAACAGCTTCCCCGCCCGCGCCTCTGTCGTACAGGCCGTGGGGTCCCCGGTTGAACGTGAACCCACGCCGATGGTCGCTCTGCGCACGCCCGCCGAGATGGTGGGCGTCGACGAGAACGACCTTCGATCCATGTCGTGCGGCGGTGGTGGCAGCCGCCAGACCGGCAATCCCGCCGCCCACCACGACTACGTCGGGTTCTTCTGGCATCGTGTCCTCCTCGGATGGCTCAAGGAGTTGACGTGCGGGGTTGACCGTTTGTGACATGACATGCGAAGAAGTGTCCCCTGACCATGAGAGAGCACACTCCTGGGTTGCGCAGGCACGCCAGGGGTCGAGGGCGTCTAAGGGTGGCCAGGGCCCAACTCCTCAACCTCCAGCAACGTGAACGCATCGATCACGGAGCGCAGTACCTGTCGTGCGATACGGGGGTCGAGCCCTCTCGCAGAGGCGACCTGCTCGATACCAGCGAGCATCGCGTCCTCTCTCGGGCGATCTACGACCGCCATTCCGCGGGAGCGCTTGTAGCGGATGACCTCGCCGATGAGCAGCGCACGCTCGTTGAGGACCTCGACCAACGCCTGATCCACCAGATCGAGACGCAGCCGGATCTCGATCAGTGTCGGTTCGTCGGCTCCGGAAGTTGCCATGGGATCGTCCCCCTTGCAGTCAGATGACGACCAGGCCAGGTGGCACGTCGCCAGTATCCCGTGCCGCCGGACGGGCGGGGTCCACAGGCCCGGCGGCGCTGCCCGTTCCGGTCAGGTCCCGCTCGTCTCGTCGAAGGCCTCCCAGGCCGCAGTTTCCTCTGCCTTGGGATCGAACGGCTTGCCGTGCTCGGTACTGTCGGCTCGCAGCAGGTCCTCGCCGTGGGGGTCCCGTCAGAGATCCATCGGACGTCATGCAGGCCGTACGGATCGACGTACCAACCCTCTTCGGTCATGGTCCCTCCTCTGGCATTCGCCGACGGGAGCCTACCCGTGTCCACTCCTTGTCAACGGGCCCTTCGCGGTGTCCTTCCGGTGGTCACCGGTCGAATAGCGTTGCGGCGTGGATCGGACCAGGAGGCCCTCTCGTGGGTTCCGCCGAGACATCGAGGGGATGCGGGCGGTGGCAATTCTGGCCGTCGTCCTCTACCACGCGCACGTGGGCTTCCTGCGGGGCGGCTTCACCGGGGTCGACGATTTCTACGTCATCTCCGGCTTCTTGATCACCGGGCTGCTCTGGCGCCAGTTGGAGGGCGGGCACCGCATCTCCTTCCGCTCGTTCTACGGCAGGCGGATCCAGCGCCTCCTGCCCATGTCCTTCGTGGTGCTGGTGGCCACCGCCTTGGTCTCGGCCCGGTTCCTGCCGCCGCTGCAGGCCCACGCTTCCCTGAAGGACGGCGTGTCGGCCGCCTTCTACGTCTCCAACTATCGATTCGCCGCGCTCCAGACCAACTACCTGACGGCCGGCATCCCCCCGTCACCCTTTCAGCAGTACTGGTCCCTCAGTCTGGAGGAGCAGTTCTACCTGGTCTGGCCGTTGCTGCTGCTCGGCGCGTCGATGATCTGGCAGCGTCGCCCACCGCACAACCGCCGGGTATCCGGGCCTTCACGGGCGGGCGCAGTGACCGCACTGGCCGTGCTCGCCGTCGCGTCCTTCGCTTTCGCCGTGTGGCTGACCGGCGTCTCCCAGCCCTGGGCGTTCTTCTCCCTGCCCACGAGGGCCTGGGAACTGGCCGTCGGGGGCCTGGTGGCGTTCGCCGCGCCCTGGCTCGGGAAGTTGAACGGGCGATCCGCCGCCCTGCTCGGTTGGGGCGGTCTGGCCGTGGTCATCGGCTCGGCGGTCATCGTGTCGAGCTCGGTGCCCTACCCCGGCACGGCGGCGTTGGCCCCGGTGCTCGGGACCGCGGCGGTCATCGCCTCGGGCTGCTCGAGCCCCCGCAGGGGACCCATCCTGGTACTGGGACGCACCGGTGCCCGGTTGATCGGCCGCGTCTCGTACTCATGGTACCTGTGGCACTGGCCTGTCTTGATCCTGGCCCCGTACGTGGTCGGCCACGCCCTCTCGCTCGGTGCCAACCTGGCGCTGGTCCTCGGCAGCTTCGTGCTCGCCCTGATCTCGTTCGTGACCGTCGAGGACCCGGTGCGGCTGTCGTCGTGGTTCCGGGCCGTTCCCCGTCGAGTGATGGGACTGGGTGGCGTCCTGACGGCGGCCGCCGCCTCTGTGTGCCTGGTGTCGATCTCCACCCTGCCGTCGTTGACCGGACAGGGGACGGCCCCGGTCGCCCGCCTGTCCACCGCCCAGCCGGCATCAGGAGCCGACCACTCCGGCGCGCAGAAGACGACGCTGTCGACGCCGCACCCCAACCCCTACGTCGCGCAGTTGGCATCGGTGACGGCCCAGGTGCAGCAGGCGGTGGCCCGTTCGCTTCCGGTCAGGGTCGTGCCGGCCAATTTGACCCCGTCCCTCTCCGGTGCCAACGCCGACGAACCCCGGGTCTTCGTGGACGGGTGCCTCGACTCCTACCTGGCGACCGCCCTGGAGTCGTGCGACTTCGGCGACACCTCCTCGCCCACGTCGGTCGTGCTGTTCGGCGACTCGCACGCCGCCATGTGGTTCTCCGCGGTCGACGGAGCCGCCCATCAGCTCGAGCTCAGTCTGTTCAATTGGACCAAGGCCACCTGCCCACCGCTGATGATCCCCATCATCAGCCCGGTCCTCGGCCGCAACTTCGTCGAATGCGACGAGTGGCGCCAGGACGTGCTCGATCGGATCGCCCAGGTCCATCCGGCCCTGGTCATCCTGGGGGTGGCCAGGCACTACACCGACATCTACGGCTTCACCCCCTACAGCCCGCAGTGGCTCCAGGGCATGTCGGCCATGATCACCGCCATCCGCAAGCTCGGGCCCCAGGTGTTGGTCCTCGGTCCGGTGCCCAAGCCGCCTTTCGACGTGCCTGGTTGCCTCTCCGTCCACCTGACCAAGGCCACGGCGTGCAAGGTGCCGTTGAACCAGGGGATCAACGAGGCCGGCCTCGCGGCCGAACGCAGAGCGGTCACCGCGGCGGGTGGCACCTACTTCGACGTCTCGCCCTGGCTCTGCACCACGACCACCTGCGCGGTCATGGTGGACAACCTCCTCGTCTACCGCGACGACAACCACTTGACCGATACGTACACGACCTATCTGGCGCCGGCCATGACCGACGAGCTGGGGATCGTCCTCGGTCGCCGACCGCCGACCGCGACCCCGACGACGTCACCCACGGCCACGGTCGCACCGGCCTCCCCACCACACGACTCGGGCTGACCGCCGGGCGCCGGCATGCTGTGGACGGCCGCCGTCCGCGGCGCACGTCCCCGGTGCCAGACTGACGTCGTGTCCCCCCGGCGCCGGCGCCGGCGCCGGACTCGCGGGCGCCCCCGATCCTGATGGTGGGGACGACCGGCGACCCGGTCACCCCCTACGTCTGGGCGGTCGACCTGGCCCAGGAGCTGACCGGGGGCGTGCTCCTCGCCTGGCAGGGCCGGAGTCACGTGGCCTACTTCTACAGCCCGTGCGTGCGTGCGATCGCTCAGAGCTACCTGGTGTCCGGCGCTCTGCCGGCCACGGGGACGACCTGCACCGACTGACCGGGCCCGGCGGCCGGCCCCGGACGGCGTGGCGCGTACACGAGCCGGCGGAGCCGGCCGCTACCGCCGCCGCGCCCGCACCCGAAGCAGTAGAAGCGGCACCCCTCGGCGTCGATGTGGAGCGAGGGGTGGTGGTCGGGATGGAACGGGCAGAGGTAGGCATGGTCACCGGGACGGAGCTCGATGCCGACGTGGTGCCAGAGCGTGGCGAACTCGGCTCGCTCGCCCGTGGTGCGCACCGGCACCTGGTGATGCGCTGCACCAGTTCTTCCCCGCGGTGACGCACGGTCCCGGGCCCTGGCCAGCACCCACCCGGGCAGTTCGGCCAGGGGTGCCTCGTTGGGCGTGCACCCCCGCTCCCAGGCGTAGTCGCGGCCCGAGACGTGGGTGCTGGGCGGGCAGACGACCATGCCGCCGTCGCCCTTGACGTCCAGTCCCGGTGCGATCGGGTGGCACGGGACGGTGACGCCGGGGTGGCGGAAGTAGAGGTGTTGCCCACCGCCCCCGGTGAGCGACTCGATGGTGTGCGGCAGCGGGCCGTGCAGGTCCTCGAGGGTGGCCAGCGAGCCTTCCCCTCCGTTGCGGGGGTCGATGTCGAGGACGACGAGCCCGGAGACCGCCCCGGTGACGACGCCGAGGTTGGCACCGGGCCACCGTCGCCACCACCGCCGGACCTGTTCGCTGCCGGCGGCATCGCTCATGCGCCGCTTCCAGGGGATGCGCGCGTGCTTGCCCACCGCCGGACAGGACGGGTCACCGCACGAGCAGCGGCCAGCGATCGGGGTGTGCACCGGGATCACCGACCATCCCCGGGCCGCCGCATCGAGTGCGTCGACCGCACGCGCCCCGCCGGGCGTCGCCTCGAGTCTCACCGACCCAGCGTCGCCCATCGCGTGCTCGAGGGCCAGAGGCGGAGGTCCCCGGCCGGCCGGCCGGCGCCGGCTCCCGCCGGTACCGTCACCGGTCCCCGACCGAGGTCGGTGCCGTGCGCAGTGGCGTCGTGCCGGCGCGGCGTAGGTCCTCCACCAGGGCGGCAAGGCGGTCGTAGTGCGACCCCTTCC
>Ga0209385_1001105_pt1 | contig 11353 bp, 12 predicted proteins | sample NGEPerB_FD_184506 | JGI IMG/M metagenome (GOLD analysis project Ga0209385, IMG submission 184506) | Arctic peat soil microbial communities from the Barrow Environmental Observatory site, Barrow, Alaska, USA - NGEE PermafrostAB12-B... | ecosystem: Environmental > Terrestrial > Soil > Wetlands >... | reverse complement strand
CGCGACGGCGCTGTGCGTATGGCTTCCGGGTCGCACACAGGTCCGTGCTGCTGCCGCCGCCGCTGCGGCCTCGGTAGCGACTTCGACAACACCTGCAGGAATCGGCGAGCCGGAGCGCGTGGGCGCCTAGCTTCGCGGGCTACAGCACCCCGAGCATGCGCATGAGCTCGGGGACGATCGTGTCGCCGTGCAGTCGCAGGCCGTCGTGGAGGTAGTCGTCGGTCTCCCAGAGCTGCGAGTTGCCGACGTGAGCGAGCGTGCGCTGGGCGCCGGCCAGCCCCACGTACGGGTCGCGGGTGTACTGGACGGCCGCGAGAGGTACGTCGTTGCGCGCCAGCTGGTCGGTGTCCCATAGCTGGGGCCAGGTGCGCTCACCGGCGAGCTCCTCGGCGACACCGGCGAACGCCCGGAGCGTGCGGATCTCGGTGAACATCCACGGCTGCGCGAACTCGGCGAATGTGAGCAAAGGGCGTGCCGTTCGCGCGTACTCAGGACGGCGCTGCAGCGCGTTCCACGCGCCCCACCCGCCGTCCCGATGGCCCTGGTGGTAGCAGCCCTCCTGGAGCGTCCAGTACAGCGGATCGCCGGCGTGCTCGCTCCTCTGGGCCGTCGCCTCGATGAACTTCTGCGACGGCTTTCCGTCGGCCTCGACCGCGGTGTCGAGCATCCAGTGGAGGTTCTCCTCGCCGGTGCTCATGCCGAAGTCGCCGCCGAGCAGCTGGAGCCGGCCCACGCTCAGGACATCCCCGGACAGCGTGACCAGCTCGCCCGCGGCAGCACGGTCGGCGAGGGTGTCGAACAGGGCCTGGTCGTCGGGGAACCGGGTACGGAACTCGTCGTGGCGCGCGGTCTGCAACGGGATCAGCTCGTCGTACAGGTCGTCGGCAGTCCGGTCGATGGCCAGGATCCCGCCCGTCGTCATGGCCTTGGAAACCGTCTCGGGGTGACGCGAGAGCAGCGAGAGCGTGACGAAGCCGCCGAACGACTGCCCGAGCGTGGTCCACGGGACGCCCTCGTTGAGGACGCGGCAGAGGTGGGCGACATCGTCGGCGATGGCATCGGCTCTGAAGCACGCGACGTAGTGGGCAGCCGCCTTCGTACCGGCGACGCCACCCCCGTGGGTCGCGGTGAAGTCGGTGATGAAGCGCCCGGTGATCGGCGTCGACCTGCCCGTACCGCGCTGGTCGAGCAGGAGGACGCGGTAGTGGTCGGTGGCCTTCTCGATCCAGGTGTTGTGGGGAGGCCGCGGCGACGCGCCACCCGGGCCGCCCTGCAGGAAGATCAGCGGCGGCAGACCGTCATCGACCCTTGAGAGCTTGACCACCTCTCGTACGAACACACTGATCGTTCCGAACCGGTCAGAGTTCTGCCAGTCGACAGGTACGTCGACCTGGTGATCGGTGATCGAAAAGTCGGTGATGTCGTACGGACGCATGAGCACCATTGTTCGCCATCGGGGTAGACATGGGTCGAGGGGCCACGGACCCGGTGTGTGATGGTCGCCATCACGTACAGGTCGAGGACCCCTCGATGCAAGGTTGGGAGCGTCGGCTCCCAGGGTTCAGCGGACGGAGGCGAGGCGCCCGAGCGGGGCGCCGACGTGCTCGATGCCGCCGTCTGGATGCGGAGCATGCGCCATGCTGACGTGCGCTCCGGCGTGGGACGGGGAAGCTCCTCCATGCGGAGGAAGTCGAGATCAGCGATGAGGCGCTCGCGGTCGCGATCGACGATGTGTTGTCCGAACATGACTCCATGGTGCTCCCCGGAAACAGTTCGGCACAAGCATCGATTTCCGAACATTCATTCGGTTATGCCGTACGATCTGTACGTGCTCGATCTCAACCGACTTCGCATCCTTCGAGCGGTCATCGCCAGTGGTTCCGTGACCGAAACCGCACGCCGTCTCGGCTATCGGCCGTCGACCGTCAGCCAGCACCTCCACACGCTCGAGAAGGAAGTGGGCTTCCCTCTCGTGGAGCGTGTCGGGCGCGGCATCGTACCGACACCGGCGGCGGTCGAACTCGCTGCGGCTAGCGCAGATGCACTCGCGGCGATGGCGCAGCTCAACGCCACAGCCCGCGACCTGCGCGAGGGTTCGGTGGCCCGGCTGACCATCGGGTCGTTCGCGTCGGCGGCGTACGCGTGGATGCCGAGCATCACCCGTACGCTCCGCCAGGAGTTCCCCGGCCTCACCCTGGAACTGACGATCGTCGACGTCCCCGAGGGTGCGGACGGGACGGTCGATCTCGAGGTGCGCAGCGAGTTCCCGTCGGACACGCCGCGGGTCCCGCCGGGCTACCGTCGGACGATCATCGGGGCCGACGACTACCTCGTCGCGCTCCCGCCCGACCACCCGCTCGCCGACCGCGACACCATCAGCCTCTCCGAGCTCAGCGGGTACGACTGGGTCGAGTACGACTTCCGCGACGACATCTCGACCGAGATCGTCAAGCACGCCTGCTCGGCGGCCGGCATCACCCCGCGTCATGTCGCCCGCGCGGAGGACCACGTGACCGGCCTGGCGTTCGTCGCCGCCGGGATCGGCCTCGCGTTGGTCCCAGCCCTGGTGGCGTCGTGGTCGGGGTTCGAGGTGCGCTACGTACGGCTCGTCAACCCGACCCCCCAGCGCCGGATCGTGGCGCTGCTGAAGGACACGGTCCGTACGCATCCGGCGGCGCGACGTACGGTCGAGCTGCTCGCCGACTTCGGCGCGGAGCTCGCCGACATCGACCCCACGGACTTCCCGGCGAGGTGGTGACCAGGCGCGGACCGTCAGATCAGTCGAGCGCCAGCTTGAGCCCGAAGCCGGCGATGACGGTACCGACGACCGCGTCGATCCCCCGCACCACGCGGGGACGCTCGAGCCACGTACGGAGCGAGCGCGCCAGCATGAGCACCATCCCGAGCCACACGGTCCCCTCCGCGACATGTACGGCGGCGAGCGCCAGGCCCCACGTGAGGTGCGGCGCCTCGGCGGGGATGAACTGGGGCAGGATCGCGAGGTAGAAGGCGCCGACCTTCGGGTTGAGCAGGTTGGTGAACAGGCCCTGCCGCCACCCGGCGCCGAACGTGTCTGCCACACCGGAGGTGACGACCGCGGTTCCGACGTGTCCCCGAACCGCCGAGATGAGCAGCTTCCCGCCGAGGTAGACCAGGTACGCGGCGCCGGCCAGACGCACGATCGTGTACGCGACCTGGGACGCAGCCAGCAGCGCGCTGACGCCCACAGCCGTGAGGACCCCCCACGCCAGGCAACCGGTGCCGATCCCGATGATCGCTCCCCACGCACGCGCCCGTCCCGCGACGGCGGCCGAGCGCAGCACGAGCGCCGTGTCGACGCCGGGCGTGATCGTCAGCAGCGCCACGACAAGGCCGAACGACCACAGGACGTGCAGGCTCGGGAGCATGCGCCGATGATAAAGGGTGCGAGAGCGTGGGAAGCGTGGGCATCCTCCGTACCGCCCGCTGACCGGACCTTTGCCGCTGTGGCCTAGCCTCGAGTTATGACACGTCCAGCACCAGATCCCGTGGGGCCAGGGCAGGAGTCTGTCTGGGACTACCCGCGACCCGGCTCCGTACGGCAGTGCGACCGTTCGATCCGGGTGGTACTCGGGGGCGAGACGATCTGCGAGACGTCGTCGTCGTGGCAAGTGCTCGAGACCAGCCATCCCCCGACCTACTACCTGCCGATCACAGCGTTCATCGCCGGCTCCTTGCGGCCAGCGGACGGCAGCTCCTACTGCGAGTGGAAGGGGGGGCAGGCCGCCTACTTCGACCTCGTCGCGCGAAACCGCATCGCTCACCGAGCCGCCTGGTACTACCCGTCGCCCGCGCCGGCTTTCGCCATGCTGACCGATCACCTCGCCCTGTACGCGGGGATGACCGACGCCTGCTACGTCGACGACGAGCGCGTGGTTCCGCAGCCCGGCAGCTTCTACGGCGGCTGGATCACCTCCGAGATCATCGGCCCGTTCAAGGGTTATCCCGGCACCTCCGGGTGGTGACGCCTTCCGGCGCAGGCCAACCTGTCGTGGGAGACTCGGTGCCGTGCTGACGGTGACCGTGCCCGACCAGGAGTTGCTCGACAGACTGGCCGACCTGAGCGACCGCGTGGAGCTTGTGCTGTGGGACCTGCTGAGTCCCTTACCGCCGGACGTCGCCGAGCGCGTACGGGTCGTACAGATCGGCCACTACTGGGCCGCACCCGATCGGTGGGTGCGGCTGTACGAGGCGCCGAACCTCGAGTACGTGATGCTGCCGTCCGCCGGGTTCGAGCACGCGATCCCGCGGGTACCGCCGGGCATCATCCTGTGCAACGGGCGCGGCGTGCACTCGACCGGTACGTCGGAGCTGGCGCTCGCGCTGATCCTCGCGTCGCAGCGGGGACTGGCCGACGCTTTCGTGGCGCAGAACGAGGGTCGCTGGAACAACCCCGAGCTCTCGTCGCTGGCCGACCGGCGCGTGCTGGTGGTCGGTGCCGGTTCGGTCGCGCAGGCGGTCGTCGATCGCCTGCTCCCATTCGAGGTCGAGATCACGCAGGTCGCCCGTACAGCCCGTGACGCCGTCCACGGCATCGACGAGCTCGTACCGCTGCTGCGCGAGGCCGACATCGTCGTACTGACTGTGCCGGGGTCTGAGTCCACCCACCATCTCCTCAACGCGACGACCCTCGCAGCGCTTCCGGACGGTGCGCTCGTGATCAACGTCGCGCGCGGCTCGGTGGTCGACACGGACGCGCTGGTGGCCGAGCTCCAAACAGGCCGCCTGCGCGCTGCGCTCGACGTGACCGACCCTGAGCCGCTGCCCAGCGACCACCCGTTGTGGCACACGCCGAACACGATCATCACCGCGCATCAGGGCGGCAACACCGATGCCACGTACCCGAGAGTGGCCGCGCTCGTACGGAGCCAGCTCGAGCACCTCCTCGCGGGTGAGGAGCCCGAGAACGTGGTGGCTCGCCTCTGAGTCAGCGGCTAGCTCTTCGGGTGGAGGAGCTCGTACGGCAGTTGCTCGATCAGTCGTAGCCACAGTTCGCTGGCGGTGGGGTAGCTGGGTACGGCATGGCGCAGCACGTCGATCGGAACACGGCCGGTGATCGCGATCGTCGCCGAATGGAGAAGCTCGCCGGCTTCGGGGCCGACGAACGTGGCACCGACGACCCGGCGCGTGGCGCGAGCGACGACCAGCTGGGCGCCGCCCTCGACGTCGTCGCGCAGCAGCGCGGCGCCTGAGGCGGCCGACCAGGGTACGTGCGACACCTCGACATCGATGTACTTGGCGCGCGCTTCGGCTTCGTTGAGACCGACGGCGGCGACCTGGGGGTCGGTGAAGATGACCTGCGGGACGGGTACGTCCTCGGGCGGCTGCACCTCCGTACGACCCGTCGCCCTCGCGGCGATCTGCTCGCCGAGGACGCGGGCGCGGTACTTGCCCCAGTGCGTCAGCGGCGCCTCGCCGCTGGAGTCGCCGACGAGGACGAGCCAGGACGGTACATCGCCGGCGCGCGCCTTGTCGGCATCGAGACCGACCGTGTCCAGCCCGACGCCGTCGAAGCGAGGGCGTCGACCCACAGCAACGAGGATCTCGTCGCCGGTGATGTCGCCGCTGTCGGTCGAGACGACCACAGTGCCACCGTGGACGCGCCCGAGGCCGGTGTCCTTCGCGTCGTCGCGACGACACCCGGTCACCGCGACCCCGACCCGTACATCGACCCCCAGATCCCGCAGAGCCTTGAGCACGATCTCGCTCGCGAACGGTTCGACGCGCGCGAGCAGCCGGTCGTCCCGGCTGAGGAGCGTGACCGACGAGCCGAGGGCGCTCATCCACACGGCGGCCTCGCACGCGACCACGCCGCCGCCGACGATGACGAGACGATCGGGCACCTCGACCACGCCCGTGGCGTCGCGGGAGCCCCAGGGCGCGCACTCGGCGTACATGTCCGGGACGACGGGCTCACTGCCGGTCGCGATGACCACGGAGTGACGAGCTTCGATGGTCCGGGTCCCGTCGGTGGTCTCGAGGGAGACGAGCCGTTCGCCGACGAGCCGACCGCTGCCGCGAAGGACCTTCAGCCCCGCGCCGTCCGCCCATTTCACCTGACCGGAGTCGTCGTAGCGGGACACCCACTCGTCGCGTCGCGCCAAGAGCGCGCTCCGATCGAGCTTCGCGGGGGTGAGTCCGCTGAGGTGCGCGCTGGTGGCGGCGATCTCGATCGGCCGGAGGAGCGCTTTGCTGGGCATGCACGCGTAGTACGAGCACTCGCCGCCCACCAGCTCTCGCTCGATCAGCGCGGCGGTCAGGTCGGTGTGCTGCGTCGCGTACTGCGCGATGTTCTCCCCCGCGGGGCCGGCTCCGATGACGACGACGTCGAAAACCTCTGGCTCAGTCATTTCCCCAGTATCACCACAGACCCTGACGGCCGAGGATCACCGGAGCGGCGCGGCTCGCTCAGAGCGCGCCCTTCGATTCGTCACCCATGGGCAGCGGCACGAGGCGGGTGACCTCGGTCGGTACGGCCAGATAGCCCGTGAGGGCGACGTGGAGGGCCGCGACGGCCGCGGCCTTGCCGTGCGCGTCCAGAAGCGCCGCGGTCTCCCACTTCTCGATCATGACGATGCTGCCGTCGGGCGCCTCGTGGATGGCGTACAGCAGGCAGCCCGGCTCCTCATGCACGGCCGCGATGGCCGGCTCGAGAGCAACCAGCACGGCGTCCCGCGCACCATTGGTGGGGCGGAAGATCGCCGTGACGACGACGGGGTCGGATGGATTCAGGGAGGCAGTCACCTCCGTGAGGCTACACCGCGGGGAAGGCGAGTCCTGGTCGGGGGAGTTGCCGATTCTCGCGTACGCCGGGAGGCTGATCGTATGACGTCTGGGCTGCTGGTTATCGATGTACAGAACGGTGTCGTCGACGGGATGCCCGGACGTGACGAGCTGATCGCGACGATCGGCCGGTTGGTCGAGTCGGCGCGTGACGCGGGTCGTCTCGTCGTGTGGGTGCAGCACGCCGACGACGACCTTCCCAGCGGCAGCAAGGCGTGGCAGATCGTCCCCGAGCTGCGGCCAAGGGACGGAGAACCCGTCGTCGAGAAGCAGCACCGCAGCGCGTTCGGCGACACAGGGCTCGGGGACCTTCTTCGCGGGTACCGCATCGAGCGGCTCGTCATCGTCGGAGCCCAGACCGCCTTCTGCGTCGACATGGCCGGCAAGCACGCCCTAGCGGAAGGCTTCGACGTGACCTGGGTCAGCGACGGTCATGGCAACGGCGATCAAGAGACCGCCGACGGGATCGTCCCGGACGCGACCGTACGCGCCCTGCTCAACCGCACCTGGTCGACGCTCCGCCACCCTGGTCGCGAGGTCGAGGTCGTGATCAGCCACGACGTGCGCTGGTAAGAGGGCCGCAAAAGTTACTCATTATGGTACTTTTGTGGCATAGGGGAGGCGGTGGCCATGGGCCAGCGGGACGCAATCGAGGCAGTGGCCGGAATCGCGGCCGGGCAATGGGGGATGTTCACGACCGCGCAGGCGGCCGGGCTAGGTGTGTCCCGAGCAGAAGTCGCACGCTTGGTGTCGCGCGGTGTGGCACGGCGTTTGCGTCACGGCGTCCACATCATGGAAGGAGCGCCCAGCGGCGCATTGGAGATCGTTCGTGCCGAGTGGCTCGCGACGGATCCCGCCAGAACAGCCGGCGACAGACGCGGCGATGCGGGCCCTGTCGTGGTCTCGCACGAGACGGCCGCACGGGTATACGAGATCGGTGATCTCCCCAGCGGCGGAGTCCACCTGACTTCGCCGAGACGGCTCCGGACTCGGCAGCAATGGGTGACGATCCACCAGCAGGCGCTCTCGCCAAAGGAGTACCAATGGATCGAAGGACTGCCGGTCACCACCCCCCGACGCACCCTCGAAGACATCGCGACGTCAGGGCGCTGGGAAGCCAGTCACCTCCGCACCCTCGCCGAGGATGCCCTCAACCAGGGCCTTCTCCCCGCCAGCGAGATCGAACGGTCCGCCGTGCTGGTCAAGGCAGTTCCCGAACTTGCTCCACTGGCCAGGCACGCGGCCGTACGCCAACGCCTCGCGAACGACGCCCGCCAGCGAGGCTTATCGCCTCAGGAGGGGTACAACGCCTTCTTCCGGATGCTGTTCATGAGCGCGCTCGACGCTCGCGACGGCTGGGTCCTCAAAGGCGGGACGAACGTGATGTGCCGCATCCCGCAAGCTCGCACCACCATCGATCTGGACCTGTTTCGCGAAGGTGACACCTCAGCGCTCACATCTGCGGAGGATCTTCGGAGCCTGATGGACGGCGCTCAGGTCGGCAGCTACACCTTTCGAGTGGGAACACCTACCGTCAACTCCTCAACGGGCGAGATCGACGTGGCTCGAGTCCGAGTCAGCGTCTTCGAGGCGGCCACGATGGTCGAGACGTTCCAGATCGACATCTCGGGAGAGGTCGTCCTGAACGCGGAGCCAGAGGTGGTCGATGTCCCTCGTGGCGACCAGGCAGTCCTACCTGGCTATCCAGCGACTGTGAAAGTCCGGCTGTACCCGATCGAGAACCAGATCGCCGACAAGTTGTGCGCGATGTACGCGACGTACGGGGCGGGCCGTCCGTCCACCCGGTATCGCGATCTGTACGACTTGGCGCTCATCCTCGACAACCTGCCGTTCGACCGAGAGATCCTCAGCGCCGCCCTCACGACCCAGCAAGGGCTGCGCCACGTCACGATCCCCGAGGACTTCGGCGAGCCTGCCCCCGGCTGGGCCGCCGACTACGACAAGCAGATGGGCCGTACGCCAAGCGCCAGGGAACCGTTCACCACGTACGCCGCCGCCATGGCATCCCTGCGCACAGCACTCAACCCCGCCTTCTAGCGATTCCCTTCGTCGTCAGCCTTGATCCGGCGCCAGCCGCCGGCGCGGTTGTCGGCGATGATCGATCGGAGGATGTCGAGCAGTGGCCCCTGGGGGATGACGTCGCCCTGGTAGTACGAGATCGTCCGGGTCGGCCGCATGTGCCAGTTCTCGCAGCTGCTGGCAGATCTCCCGCTGCCACTCGGGCAGGCCCGCGAGGTAAGCGTCGACGCCGGAGTGGGGATGTACGACGTCACGGCGGGCCGCCTCTCGATTGATCCCTGAGCCTACGCGGGCATCAGCACGGGAGGATTGAAAAGAAGAATACGTACGTATTCTAGATACATCCGTATTCCCGGGAGGTCCGATGTCACCAGGTGCGTTTGCCGTTCGTCCCGCCGATTCGGCACTGGAGTGGCCGGTTCGCCACCCTTGGCTGGTCGCCCTAGGTTCCAGCCTCGTGCCCGTCGTCTTCACAGCCGGCGGCTTCGCTGTGGCGCAGGTGCGCGGATTGGACGATCTCGGGACGTACCTGACCGTCGCTGCGGCTGTCACTGTCTCGGCCCTTGTCGGGCTCCTGATCATGTGGCGGGCCCGCCCATCGCTGACGGACTTCGGACTCCGTACTCCCCGCAACGCCGCGGGAGCCCTCTGGTGGGCGCCGCCGGCTGCGGTCGTCGCACTCGTCTTGCTCGGCTCAGGTGTGGCGGTGCGACTCGCGGTCGTCCCGGCGATCGTGTGGCTCACCCTTGCGGTGGGCCTCAACGAGGAGCTCTTCTACCGCGGCATCGTCTTCAAGGTGATGCGCAGGTACGGGACCTGCCGGGCGATCGTCTACTCCGCACTGATCTTCGGAGTGCTGCACCTGGCGAACCTGGGGAACGGCAGTTCCGCGGGCTACCTCATACTCCAGGTGGTGTTCTCTGCGTTGTTCGGCTTCGTCACGGCTGAGCTCGTCGCGGTGACGGGCAGCCTGTGGCCAGGCGTTGCGTTCCATGCCGCATACGACACCGTCGCCTACCTCGGAGGCGACTCGAGCTCCTCCACCGCCCTCGTCAGCCTGGCCGTACAGGTCGTGCTTCTCGGTGCGTACGGCTGGTGGCTGTGGCGGCGACTCCCCCGCGCGGAAGTCTCGGCGTAAGGTCTTCGAACGTGCTCACTCCGCGCCAGGCTGAACTCGCCGATGCAGCCCTGCGGATCCTCGGACGCGACGGCATCTCCGCCGTCAGCTTCCGCGCCGTCGCGGCCGAGTCGGGCTGGTCGCTCGGGGCTGTACAGAAGGCGTTCGCGTCCAAGGCCCTGCTGGATGCCGCCGTCCTCCAGCGCCTGCGGGAGACCTCTGTCGCGATCCCGCCGGGCGAACCCGGACGGCCCACGCTCAGAGCCTGGCTCGTGGAGCTCATGCTGGCTGTACTGCCTCTCGACGAGCCCCGGCGACAGGCGACGTTGCGCGGAGCCGCCTTCGCCGAACGGGCCGCGTTCGACGAGTCGATCGGCCGAGTGATCGCCGAGGGGGACGAAAGCATCCGCAGCCTCGTCGCCCGTCTCGTCAGGCGCGCTCAGTCCGAAGGCGAGGTGCCGGCCGGACTCGACCCGGACCACGTCGCCTGGGCCTTCCTCGCGCTCGCCACGGGTGCAGCTACGCAGCTGCTGTACGACGCCGCCCCTGAGCCGGTCGTACGCGCTCACATCGAAGCGGCGATCGGTGGACTCCTCGGAGATCACTGAGAAGACGTCGGGATCCCCGGGAAGGGCATGGTAGGCAGGCTAGCGGCGACGAATGCCTGCGGACATGCAATCGACGGTTGTACGACCCGTACTGGGGCGTGTCGCCGCACAGCGGCGCGTGTTTGCATGTCCGTCGGTACCGCCCGATGTTCCCGCGGGAACGTCCGCCGCCATCAGCGAGGATTCTGAGCCTTGAGCCGCCGCCAGCCGCCGGCCCGGTTGTCGGCGATGATCGCGCGGAGGATGTCGAGCAGCGGGCCGTCAAGGATGACGTCGCCCTGGTAGTACGAGATCGTCCGGCCAGTGCTGTTCCCGTGGCCACTCGTGATGATGCCGTGCGGGTCGGGCGCGAGCCCCCCGTCGTACAGGAACAGGTTCACGTGGTCCTTCGTCGCCAGCAGTGCGCAGACGTTGCCCTGGAGGACGAAGTACGGCTGGACCGTCCGCTTGACGGTCTCCTCCACCTCCGGGTCGGCCACATGTGCCAGTTCGCGCAGGTGCTGGCAGATTTCCCGCTGCCAGGCCGGGAGTCCCGCGAGATAGGCGTCGACCCCTAGGTGGGTTGCGTACGTCATGCCTGACTTCAACACCGTGCGGCTGATTTTGAGGTAGTTGGCGGTGGATGCTCTTGTCAGCGGTCATTTGGGACGGGTTTCCGGGACACTAATTAGGGTTTGTAGGGTCCTCGTTGTGAACCCGTTCGTGCGGAGGTGAAGACCGCTTCGGGGGCAAGAAGGACTCGATCGAGGCACACCTGACGATCGTG
>Ga0209385_1001104_pt1 | contig 11360 bp, 8 predicted proteins | sample NGEPerB_FD_184506 | JGI IMG/M metagenome (GOLD analysis project Ga0209385, IMG submission 184506) | Arctic peat soil microbial communities from the Barrow Environmental Observatory site, Barrow, Alaska, USA - NGEE PermafrostAB12-B... | ecosystem: Environmental > Terrestrial > Soil > Wetlands >... | reverse complement strand
CGCCTTCTCGGTCGAGGTCCTCCTGCCCGGGCCCGTGCGGCCGGAGGCGAGCACCGCCGTCCTCGCGGCCGGCGTCCTCGAGATCTCGCTGCCGAAACTCGCCGAACGGCGCGACAGCCTGCACACGATTGCGGTGACCACAGAGGAGCCATGAACGAGGTCAAGGAAACCACCCAGGACGCCCGCGAGGAGACCGTCTCGATCCCCGACGTACTGCCGGCGATGGCGCTGAAGGACGCCGTGCTCTTCCCGTTCGTGATGGTGCCCCTGTCGATCGGCCGCGAGCGCTCGGTCGCCGCGGTGGACCAGGCGCTGGCCGAGAACCGCCTCCTGCTCCTGCTCGCCCAGAAGAACCCCACCGAGGAGAACCCGGAAGGGAAAGACCTCTACCAGGTCGGCACCGTGGCCGGCATCATGCGGATGATCAAGCTGCCGGACAACCGGATCAGGATCCTCGTCCAGGGCCTCGCCCGCGCCCGGGTCGAGTACTTCCTGCAGGAGGAGCCGTACCTCCGCGCCAAGATTACCCGCCTCGAGGAGCCCGCCACGCCGGCCGGCGACCTCGAGCTCGAGGCGTTCGTGCGAACCGTCCGCGGCAACCTCGAGAAGGCCGTCGAGCTCGGCAAATCGGTCTCCCCGGAGGTCATGCTCATCGCCACCTCGCTCGATGACGGCGCCCGCCTCGCGGACCTCGTCGCCTCCAACCTCGACCTCAAGCCCGAGGAGGCGCAGAAGGCGCTCGAGGCGGTCGAGGTCAAGGAGAGGCTGCGGGCCGTCAACGAGTACCTCGAGCACGAGATCGCCCTGCTCCAGGTGCAGCGGCAGATCAGCTCGCAGGTCCAGGGTGAGCTCGACAAGTCGCAGCGCGAGTACCTGCTGCGCCAACAGCTCAAGCAGATCCAGAAGGAGCTCGGCGACACCGACGACGTGGACCAGGAGGTCCAGCGCTACCGCGACCTGATCGCCGCCAAGCAGCTGCCGGACGAGGCCCGGGGCGAGGCGGAGAAGCAGCTCAAGCGAATGCGCACGACCCACCCCGACTCGGCCGAGGCATCCGTCATCCGCACCTACCTCGACTGGCTCACCGGTCTCCCGTGGAAGACGTTTTCGAGCGACAACCTCGACCTCGCGCACGCCCGCGGCGTGCTCGACAACGACCACTACGACCTCGAGAAGGTCAAGCAGCGCATCATCGAGTTCCTCGCCGTGCGTAAGCTCAAGGAGGACAGCAAGGGGCCGATCCTCTGCTTCGTGGGGCCGCCGGGCGTGGGCAAGACTTCCCTCGGACGCTCGATCGCGCGCGCCCTGGAACGCAAGTTCATCCGCATCTCGCTCGGAGGCGTCCACGACGAGGCCGAGATCCGCGGCCACCGGCGGACGTACGTAGGCGCGCTCCCCGGGCGGATCATCCAGGGGATAAACCAGGCCGGGACGTCGAACCCGGTGTTCATGCTCGACGAGATCGACAAGATCGGCGCCGACTACCGCGGCGACCCTTCGGCGGCGCTGCTCGAGGTCCTCGACCCCGAGCAGAACTACTCGTTCCGCGACCACTACATCGACGTCGCCTACGACCTCTCGAAGGTGCTGTTCATCGCGACCGCCAACGTGACCGAGACCATCCCGCCCGCGTTCCTGGACCGCATGGAGGTCATCGCGCTCTCCGGCTACACCGAGGAGGAGAAGGTCCAGATCGCGAGACGACACCTGATTCCGAAGCAGCTCGCCGAGAACGGCCTCAAGCCGGGGCAGGTACGCTTCTTCGACACGGGGTTGCACTTCCTCATCGACCGCTACACCCGCGAGGCTGGCCTGCGCAACCTCGAACGGGAGATCGGCTCGGTGTGTCGCAAGGTCGCGGTCCGCATGGCCGAGGGGGCGACCTCGCGGGTCACGGTGACCCCGAAGGCGGCGGAGCGCCTCCTCGGGCCGGTCCGATTCCTACCGGACGAGCCGCTCCTCCAGGACCGCATCGGGGTCGCGACCGGACTGGCATGGACCCCGGTGGGCGGCGACATCCTCCACGTCGAGGCGCTGGCCCTGCCCGGCAAGGGCGAGCTGCGTCTCACCGGCCACCTCGGCGAGGTGATGAAGGAGTCGGCCCAGGCCGCGCTCTCCTACCTGCGCGCCAACGCGAGCGGCTACGGCATCGCGCCGGCGTTCTTCGACGACCACTCGTTCCACGTCCACGTCCCGGCCGGCGCGATCCCCAAGGACGGCCCGTCGGCGGGCGTCACGATGCTGTGCGCTCTCGCCTCCACCGCGGTCGGCAAGCCGGTCCGCCACGACCTCGCGATGACCGGCGAGATCACGCTGCGCGGCGAGGTCCTCCCGGTCGGCGGGATCAAGGAAAAGGTCCTGGCTGCGTTGCGCGCCGGCATCCACGACATCTGCCTGCCGCGGGAGAACCAGCGCGACCTCGCCGAGTTGCCGGCGTCGGCCCGCGCCAAGGCGCACTTCCACCTTCTCGCGCGGGCGGACGACATCCTGCGGATTGCGTTGGTCGAGACGCAGCCGGCCGTGGCGCCGTGAGGGCGATCTTCGAGCGCCTGCGGACCCGCTTCGACCGGGTCGTCGGCGTCCACGAGCAGCCCGAGCGCCTCGCGGCGGCGTGGGCGCTCGGACTGACGATCGGGTTCTCGCCGCTGATCGGCCTGCACACCGTCCTCGCCCTCCTGCTCGCCCTCATCTTCCGCCTCAACAAGATGGACGTGTTCCTCGGGACTCTGGTCGTCAACCCATGGACGCTCCCGGTCTACTTCCCGGTGGCCGTCTACGTCGGCAAGCGCATCACCGGCGTCCGCGTCCCCCGCTTCGTCCTCCCTCGCCCCGAGGAGGTCCTGCACGCGGCCGTGTGGCGCGAGCATGTCCCGTGGCTGCGCTCGGTGCTGCTCGCGTGGGGCGCCGGCGCCATGGTCCTCGCGCTCATTGCCGGGGGCGTCACCTTCGTCGTCCTGCGCCAGATGATCCGGTTCCACCGCAGCCGCCGCGGAGCCCCCGCCCCCTGACGCCTCCATTGGGCGGAAAACGGTACGAGGTCAGCGCTCCGGGCCGGCGCCGCGCTCGCGCAAGGACCGGAAGTATTCGATCGTCCGCAAGAGACCGGCCTCGATCGGAACCTTGGGCTGCCAACCCAGGTACGCCATCGCCTGCCCGATGTCGGGCTGACGCACCTTTGGGTCGTCCACCGGGAGGGGCCGGAACTCGATCGGGACCGAGGCTCCCACGAGGCGGCGGATCGTCTCGGCGAACTGCAGCACCGTCATCTCGGCCGGGTTGCCGATGTTGACCGGGTCCGGGATCTCGGAGAAGAGGAGCCGGATGATCCCCTCGACCTCGTCGTCCACGAAACAGAACGACCGGGTCTGCGAGCCGTCGCCGAAAACGGTCAGCGGCTCGCCCGCCAGCGCCTGGGAGATGAACGCCGGCACCACGCGGCCGTCGCGGGCCCGCATCCGCGGGCCGAACGTGTTGAAGATGCGGACGATCCGCGTCGAGATGCCGTGAAAGCGCTGATACGCCATCGTCATCGCCTCGGCGAAGCGCTTGGCCTCGTCGTACACGCCTCGCGGCCCCACCGGGTTGACGTTGCCCCAGTAGCCCTCGGGCTGCGGGTGGACGAGCGGGTCGCCGTACACCTCGGAGGTCGAGGCGAGGAGGAACCTCGCCCCCTTCGCCTTGGCGAGGCCAAGCGCCTTGTGGGTGCCGAGCGACCCCACCTTCAGGGTCTGGATCGGGAGTTCGAGGTAGTCGATGGGCGACGCCGGCGAGGCGAAGTGGAGGACGAAATCGACCCTGCCGGCGACGTGGATGAAGTTGGTCACGTCGTAGTTCTCGAATGCGAACTCCTTCACGCCGAACAGGTGCTCGATGTTCGTCAGGCTGCCGGTCAGGAGGTTGTCGATGCACACCACCTCGATGCCCTCGGCCAGCAGGCGATCACACAGGTGCGAGCCGAGAAAGCCCGCCCCGCCGGTTACCACCGCACGCGCCTTGTCCATGGACGACCTCCAGCGCGCATTATGCACCGTCTGCAGCCCCCCCCTTGCAATTCGGCGCGCTCCTGGTGAAAATGAACCGGCGTTCATTCGACGGACGACGGTGCGCCGGAGAAAAGGGGGGTCCCCGTGGGTTACCAGGCCGACATACGCGACATCACCTTCCAGCTTTTCGAGTGGCTGCCGACAGGCCAGCTTCTCAAGAACGACCTCTTCTCCCAGTGGGAGAGGGGCGACGTCGAGATGGTGCTTGCCGAGGCCCTCAAGCTCGCCCAGGAGCAGCTCGACCCGGCCAACCGCGACGGCGACAAGGTCGGGGCGCGCTTCGAGGACGGGCACGTGGTGATGCCGCCCTCCTTCCACCCCGTGTACCAGAAGATCCGCGAGGGTGGCTGGATAGGCTGCATCAACAACCCGGAGTACGGCGGCATGGGGCTGCCGGACACCGTGGGGACGGCGATCAACGAGATGTTCTTCGGCGCCAACATGGCGCTGTCCCTGACCGCCCTGCTCACCCGCGGCGCGTCGTACCTGGTCGAGAAATTCGGCACCGACGAGATGCGCGCTCTGTTCTGCGAGCGCATGTACTCCGGGGAATGGGCCGGCACGATGTGTCTCACCGAGCCGCAGGCGGGTTCCGACGTGGGCGCCTCGAAGGCGCGCGCCGTCAAGCAGCCGAACGGGCGCTACCTGATCCAGGGCGAGAAGATCTTCATCACGTCCGGGGACCACGACCTCACCCCCAACATCATCCACGCCGTCCTCGCCCGCACCCCCGGCGCTCCCGACGGCACCTCGGGCCTCTCCCTCTTCCTCGTGCCCAAGGTGCGCGTCAACGCCGATGGCTCCCTCGGCGAGCCCAACGACGTCGCCTGCTCCCGCATCGAGGAGAAGCTCGGGATCCACGGCTCGCCGACCTGCTCGCTGGTGTTCGGCGGCAACGACCGTTGCGAAGGGTTCCTGCTCGGCGAAGAGAAGGCCGGGATGAAGTTGATGTTCCACATGATGAACCCGGCGCGCATCGAAGTCGGTCTCCAGGCCGCTGCCGTCGCCGGGGCGGCGCATCAGGCCGCTCTCGACTACGCCCGCACCCGGCTCCAGGGCCGTCACTGGACACGCATGAAGGAGCACGGGGCGCCGCAGGTGGCGATCATCGAGCACCCCGACGTCCGCCGCATGCTCTTCACCTCGGGCGCCTACGTCCAGGCGATGCGGGCCCTGCTCCTGCAGACCTCGTACTTCATCGACATGACCTACGTGACGACCGGCGAGGAGCAGGAGCGCTACCAGTCGTACGTCGAGGTCCTGACCCCGATCTGCAAGGCGTGGGCGTCCGACTGGGGCTTCCAGGTCACCGAGTGGTGCCTGCAGGTCTACGGCGGCTACGGCTACACCGCGGACTATCCGGCGGAGCAGTACCTGCGCGACGCCAAGATCGCCTCGATCTACGAGGGGACCAACGGCATCCAGGCGCTGGACCTCGTCGCCCGCAAGCTCCCCGCCAAGGGTGGGAAGGCGATCCGCGACCTCCTCGGGATGGCGGAGAAGACGTTCAAGGCGCTGCGCAACGACCGTCAGCTCATGGAGCCGGCGTGGATGCTGGGCGCCGCCCTCAAGCAGATCGAGGACATCTCGAAGGGGCTTGCCAAGCGGCCCGACGCGCCGATCGTCGTCCTCCTCAACTCCGTGCCGTTCCTCGACATGATCGGCGACGTGCTGGGCGCCCACTTCCTGCTCGACCAGGCGGTGATCGCCCGCACCCGGCTCGGCGAGTTGCTTGCCGCCGCCGGAGTCGCGAGCGACGACAAGAAAGCCGTCCGCGCCTTCCTGCAGGAGAAGCCCGAAGCCGCCTTCTACCACAACAAGGTGCAGACCGCGATCCACTTCGCGTACAGGGTCCTGCCGCTGGTCACAGCACGCGCCGTCGCGATCCGGGCGGGCGAGATCGCGCCGGTCGAAGCGATCCTCTGACCGTTCCGCGAACCGGCAACAACACAGCGCGGGCGGCGTCACCAGCCGCCCGCGCCGTTCGTCTTTTCCGTCCCTTTACTTTACGGCCTTTCAAGCTCCACTAGGCGAACCTCGAGCGCCTCGGCGTCCTCCTCGGCCACGCCCCACGCCTCGAGCTGGTCCTCCAGGGAAGCGCGCAGCGCGTCGGCCTCGGCCGCGAGTTCGCGGGCGCGGGCGCCGTCCGAGAACACCTCGCGCCGGCAGAGCAGCTCGTCGAGCTCGCGCAGCCGCCCCTCGGACCGCTCCATCTCGGCGGCGAGGGCGTCGGCGCGCTCGCGCCCCCGCGCCGCGTCGCGCCGCAAGCGCCTGCGCTCCTCCTCCTCGGCGCTCCTCCGGCGGGCCGGCGGCTCGTCGCCGGCGTCGCCGCGGCGCGGCGGCGCGACCAGACCGAGGCGAGCGAACGCGTCCTCCACCCGGTTCACCGCCACCGCGCTCCCGCCCTCGAGGAGCAGCACGCCGGTGGCGACCTTCTCCACCAGCCGGCGGTCGTGGCTCACCAGGAGCAGCGCGCCGGGAAACTCCCCGAGGGCCTCTTCGAGCACCTCGCAGGTCGCCAGGTCGAGATGGTTGGTCGGCTCGTCGAGCAGCATGAGGTTTGGCGCCAGCGCGATCAGGCGGGCGAGCGCCAGGCGCGCCCGTTCTCCGCCCGAAAGCGAGTCGGTGGCCGCCTCGGCGGCCTCGCCCGAGAACGCGAACCTGGCGGCCCAGCCGCGCGCCTCGGCCGGCGTCCACTCCGGCCGCGCCGTCAGGAGCACCTCGAGCACGCTGACGCCGTTCGGGATCTCGGCCTGCTCCTGGTCGTACCACGCCGGCACCACGCCGGCGCCGAAGCGCAGGCGGCCCGCGAGCGCGGGTGCGCGGCCGGCGAGCGCGTGCAACAAGGTTGACTTGCCAGCCCCGTTGCGCCCGACGACGGCGAGGCGCTCGCCGCGGCGCAGCGTGAACGAGACGCCGCGAAGGACCGGGTCAGCCCACCCGACCGCAAGGTCCCCGGCTTCTACCACCATCTGCCCGCTGCGGCCGCTCTCCGGCCAGCGCAGCTTCAGCGCCGCCAGGTCCGGTTCCGGCGCCTCCAGGCGCGTCATGCGGTCGAGGAGCTTCTGCCGGGCCTGCGCCTGGCGCGTGTTCTGGCCGGCGATGTTGCGCCGTATGAACTCCTCCTGCCGCTCGATCTCGGCCCGTTGCAGCTCGAACGCCCGCCGCGCCTGCTCCCGGCGGGCCCCGCGCTCGCGGCGGTAGCGGGCGTAGCCGGCAGGGTAGCGCTCCAGCCTGCCGCCGTGCAGCTCGAGGACCTCGCCGCCCACCCTGTCCACCAGCTCGCGGTCGTGCGTCACCAGGAGCAAGGCTCCGTCGCGCCGCGCGAGTTCTTGCGCCAGGAACTCGACGCCGACGAGGTCGAGGTGGTTGGTCGGCTCGTCGAGGAGCAGCAACGGCGACCGCGAGAGCAACGCCCGCGCCAGCGCAACCCGGGTGCGCTCTCCACCCGAGAGCGTCGCGAGCGTCCGGGCGTGCATCGCCTCCGGGATGCCGAGGCCGAGGAGCGCCGCCCGCGCCCGCGGGCGCACCCGGTAGCCGTCCAGCCGCTCCAGCTCCTCCTGCAAGCGATGGTGCTCGGCGATCGCCGCGCCGTCGCCACCGGCCAGCCGCGGCTCGAGCCCAGCGAGCGCGCGCTCGACCTCGACGACCCGTGGGAGCGCCGACAAGCAGTAGTCCAGTACCGGCGTGTCCCCTGCCGCGCTCACGCGCTGCTCGACGGTCACGGCCTCGAAGCCGCGCGCGCGCAGCACCGCTCCATGCTCCGGTTCCAGCTCGCCGGTGATGAGCTTCAGCAAGGTGGTCTTGCCGCAGCCGTTGCGGCCGAGCAGCAGCAGCTTCTCCCCGGGGTTGTGCTGGAACGTCGCGCCGCGCAGGACTTTGCGGCCCGCGAACGACAGCTCGACGCTCTCCAGCCGGTACAGCAAGCTACGCCGCGCCTCCCAGGCGCGCGATCACGAGCGGAACCGCCGCCGGACGCTCGTCCGCGATCCGGAAGGCGGCCGCGGTGCGTGCGGCCAAGGAATCGGCGTCGACCCGCCGCTCGCCGATTTCGAGCGTTGCCAGCGGCTGGCCCGCCTCGACCCGGTCGCCGGTGCGGACGTGCACCTTGACGCCGGCGGCCAGGTCCACCTGGTCGCCCTGGCGCTGGCGGCCCGCCCCGAGGCCGACCGCGATCCAGCCCAGGACCTCCGCCTCGACGGCCGCAACGAAGCCGTCGCAGGGGGCGCTCACCGGGACGGTCCGCCGCGGCCGCGGCAGCCGCGCCACATCCGGGTCGCCACCGTGCGCCCGCACGATATCGCCATACCGCGCCAGCGCGCTGCCGTCCGCGAGCCGCCGCTCGATCTCGGCGAGTGCGGCCGCGCGCGGGCGGCCGGACGCCGCCAGGGCGTCCGTTGCGAGCTCGACGCTCAGCTGCCGCAGGCGCGCGTCGCCGCCGCCACCGAGCACTTCGACCGCCGCGCGCACCTCGTTGGCGCACCCCAGGCGGTCGCCGAGCGGCTGGCTCATGTCGGTGATCATCGCCGCCACCGCCACCCCGGCGCCCTCACCCACGGCCACCAGGGCCTCCGCCAGCGCTCGGGCCTCGTCCAGCGTCTTGCAGAACGCCCCAGAGCCGCACTTGACGTCAAGGACGAGGTGGCGTGCGCCCACCGCGAGCTTCTTCGACATGATCGACGCGACGATCAGCGGCAGCGAGGGGACCGTAGCGGTCACGTCGCGCAGCAGGTACAGCTTGCGGTCGGCCGGCGCGATCTCCTGGCTCTGGGCGGCGAAGAAGGCCCCGCACCGCGCCAGGCGGTCGAACGCCTCCGCCCGGCTCCCGGCGGTCCGGAAGCCAGGGATCGCCGCAAGCTTGTCGAGCGTCCCCTGCGTATGGCCGAGCCCGGCTCCCGCCATCATCACCACCGGTACGCTGCACGCGGCCACGAGCGGCGCGAACACCAGCGACACCGTATCGCCGACCCCGCCCGTCGAGTGCTTGTCCACCGCGTCGGGGAAGCTCTCGCCGGTCTTCCACAGCGCGCCGGAGTCGCGCATCGCCTCGACGAGTCCTTGGGTCTCGGCGCGGCTGGCGCCGCGGATGCAGACCGCCATCAGCATCGCCGCGAGCTGCTCGTCCGGCAACTGACCGCTCGCGGCCCCACGCACGAACGTCTGGATATCCTCCGCGGAGAGCTCGGAGCCGTCACGCTTCCTGGCGATGACCTCGACAAAGTTCAACCTGCACCTCCGAAGCCCGGCGCGCCCGGCCGGTCGGCCGCCGCCCGCGTTGGGCGCGAACGCCCGTCGCGCCCCGCGTTTCCGGCGCTAGCCCGCGGACGCAAGTCGCTGCTGGGCGTCCGCGCGGTACGGCGAGTCCGGGAAGTCCTCGACGAGTTTTCGGTACAGCTTGGCGGCCTCCTCGGGCTTGCCCTCGCGCTGCCAGATCTCGGCGAGGTGGAACAGAGCGGCATCGCGCGGCAGGCGCGGATCCTTCCCCGCCGCCATCGCTTCGAGCTCGCTCACCAGCTGCAGCCCCTCGCCGCGCGCGACCCGGAGCCGGATGAGGTCGAGCATCGCCAGGCGCACGACCGGGTCACTCGACCGACTGCTGGCGATCTCGCCCAGCAGCCTGATCGCCTGGGGCGCGTCGCCGCGGTCCGCGGCGATGCGTGCGAGGAACAGCTCCGCCACCTTCGCCTGCGGCGTGAACCGGTAGCGCGACCCGACCGATTTGAACGCCTTCTCCGCCGCCGCGAACCGCTCGGTATCGGTCGCGAACTTGACCTTCGCGTCGCCCGGCCCGGCGCTCCCCACCGGGGCGTTGTAGGCCACGAGCGCGTCCGAGATCGCCTGGCTCGCGGCGTCCGTCCGGCTCCCGAGGAACGCCGTCACCCCCCACCAGACCAGCGCCGCGGCGAGGACCCCGCCGAGCCCGATCAAGGCTTGCCGCCAGTTCTGGCCGGTCCACTGGACGGCCCTGTCCACGAACGTGATGAACTCGTCCTTCTTGATCTGTTTGCGTGTCAGTCGGCGTCCCACGTGCCACTCCCTCGCGGGCCGTTACTTGCCCGGCGCCGCTGGCGCCTTCGCCCCCAGCGGGTAGTGCTCGTTGTAGAGCTTGATCACGGTGTTCGTGATGTCCGCCGACGGCGCGAGGTAGGCCAGTTGGTCGGGGTTGAAGATGAACACCGCCGTGTAGTGGTTCGCTTCGGAGTACGTCGTGACTACCTCCTGCAGCTTGCCGCCGATGTCCTTCAACACCGCCTGCTGCTTGGCCTCGAAGTCCCGCTTGGCGTTGCGCTGCCGGTCCTCGAACTCCCGCTGCTTGGCGACCAGTTGGCGGTTGAGCTCGGCGATGGCCTCGTCGCTCGCCACGCCCTGCTTGCTCATGATCTGGCCCTTGAGGTCGTTGACCTCCTTGTCCAGCTTTGCAAGCTCGTCCTGGCGCGGGCGGGCCCACTCGTCGAGGTCCTTCAGGCGCGCCTTCCCCTCGTCGGTGCTGGCGAGTGCTTTCTGCACGTACACGAACGCGATCTTGGCGGGGGCGACCTCCGTCTGCTGCGCCCATGCGCCCCCAGCCAGGAGCAACCCGGCGAGAACGGCTCCGGAAAACCTCGTGAAACTCATTGGAACCTCCAGCCGCGTCGGCGGCGGGTGATTCTAGCACCAGATCGCGGCTAGAATCATCGCCGGGGACGGGCCGGAAATGAGGGCGATGGTGCTCGACAGGCCGGGACCGGCGGCAAGCCGCCCGCTCGTCGCGCGGGAAATCGACGACCCGCGGCCGGGACCCGGCGAGGTCGTGCTGCGGGTGCTCTCGTGCGGGGTGTGCAGGACCGACCTCCACACCGTCGAGGGCGAGCTTTTGCTGCCGCGCCTGCCCCTCGTTCCCGGGCACCAGGTCGTCGGGGTCGTCGAGGAAGCCGCGCCCGATCTCGGGCCCGACATGGTCGGCCGGCGCGTCGGCGTCGCGTGGCTCGCCGGCGCGTGCGGCGGCTGCGCGTGGTGCCGCAGCGGCCGTGAGAACCTCTGTCCAAGTGCCCGCTTCACCGGGCTGCACCGCGACGGGGGGTACGCCGAGCGCGTCGCCGTCGACGCCGCCTTCACCTATCCGATCCCCGACGACTTCGACGACGTCCAGGCCGCGCCCCTGCTCTGCGCGGGCGTGATCGGCTACCGCGCCCTGCGCCTTGCCGGGGCGCTCGCCGGGGGCACCCTCGGCATCTTCGGTTTCGGGGCCTCGGCGCACGTGGCGATCCAGGTCGCTCGTCACGCCGGTTGTCGGGTCTTCGTCTTCACCCGCGCTCCCCACCACCACGACCACGCCCG